>Ga0055584_100001578_pt1 | contig 22339 bp, 23 predicted proteins | sample OSDHelmetaG_FD_58716 | JGI IMG/M metagenome (GOLD analysis project Ga0055584, IMG submission 58716) | Pelagic marine sediment microbial communities from the LTER site Helgoland, North Sea, for post-phytoplankton bloom and carbon turnover... | ecosystem: Environmental > Aquatic > Marine >...
GAGAGATCAAGCTATTGTTTGTAATATTGGTCACTTTGATAATGAAATTCAAGTGGATGCGTTGAATAATTCTGACGCTACAAGAGAACAGATTAAACCACAATATGATAAATATACTTTTCCTAATGGTAAGGAGATATTCCTTCTAGCAGAAGGTAGGTTGGTTAACCTAGGCTGCGCTACGGGACATGCCAGTTTTGTTATGTCTACTTCATTTGCAAATCAAGTATTGGCTCAACTATTCTTAGCTAAAGAAAAACCTGCAACTAAATTATATAACCTACCTAAAGAATTAGATGAAGAAGTTGCAAGATTGCATTTGGAGCATCTTGATGCTGATTTAACGATATTAACAAAAGATCAAGCAGATTATATTGGTGTTAAAATTGAGGGTCCTTTTAAAAAAGATGAGTATAGATACTAATTTATTGCTTGATGTTCATCGATTAATGTATTGATAATTTTTTTAAATTTATCTTCTTCGCTATTATTATAAGCATCTTTTAATTCCTTAATAAATTCATAAACATTAAATTGAGCATATTCTTCTTTGGTGCTATAGATTTGTGGATGAGTTGTTTTTTTAAGATTTTCACTTTCTATAGCAAGTTTTTCATGAAGCTTCTCTCCTGGCTTTAATCCAGTAATGTTAATTTCTATTCCATGACTATATTGATCTTTTTTAACATTAAAACCATTAATTTGAATCATTTTTTTAGCAAGCTCGTAGATGTTATATGGCTCTCCCATTTCTAAAATAAATGTATTATGGTTACTCTGAATGGCGCTACTCTGAATGATTAATTGAGCTGCTTCGGGAATTGACATAAAGAACCTGGTAACATTTTTATCAGTTACTGTTAATGGACCGCCATTTTTAATTTGTTGTTCAAAAATTGATAAAACAGAGCCTGAGGAGTTTAAAACATTCCCAAAGCGAACAGTGCTGAGTGATATTTTTTCTAAATGCATCATTTTATTTACAATAATCTCAGTTATTAGTTTTGATTTACCCATGTAATTGGATGGACTTACAGCTTTATCAGTACTAACTAATACAAAATGCGTAATATTGTATTTGATAGACATGTCTGCTAGCAGGAAAGTGCTATATACATTATTTAAGACAGCTGTAGATATATTTTCTTCTACAAGGCCAACATGCTTGTATGCTGCAGCGTGAAAAACAATATCAAAATTGTTAGCTTTTATAATACCTTCTAAGAAAACTTTGTCATTAAGTGATCCGAGGCAAATATCTAAATTATCTAAAGAATCACCTACTTTACTTTTAAGATTAAAAAGGTTTAATTCGCTCATGTCTACAGCTACAACTTTATTGGGCTTAAGCTGTAATACTTGACTTACTAACTCTGAACCTATTGAGCCTCCAGCCCCTGTAATTAATATATTTTTTGAGTAAATATTATCTTTTAGTAAAGAATTAATTGGTTTCACAGTATCTCTACCAATAATATCTTCAATTTTTATATTTTTTATATCGGAAAAATTTGATTTTTCTTCAACGATAGACTTAACAGATGGAACAATTTTTATTAATAAATTATATTCAAGAAGACTCACTAATATTGATTTTTTCTTATCTGCACTTATAGTGGGAAGTGCGATAAAAATAGCATAGCAATTAAACTTTTTCTTTAAAAACTTAATTTGATCAGGTAAAAAAATACTTATTGAATCAATTTTTTCATTAAGCTTGGTAGCACTATCATCAATAAATGCAACAACGTTATATTCAGGATTATTTACCGAAATAGATTTATAAAGCTTATTTCCTGAAACTCCAGCGCCATATATTAAGACATTTTTTATTCTTACAGACCTCTTATATATGATTGATTGAGCTATCAATCGAGACACTACAATAAAGAAGAAGAATGTTACTAAAAACATAAATAACGAATCACTTAATTGATAAATAAATATTGAAATGATATTTAATAGAATAAAGATAGTAGAAAATAAATATAAGACTCTTAAAAGAATTTTATTGCTAAGGTATTTTAAGCGATTAAAATAAACATCTAAAAATACAAAAAATAAAATAACAACGACTGTTAATAGCAGACCATAAAAAATATCAACACTAGATATTCCAAAATAATATATGCTAATTATTAGACCTATACAAAAATCGCTTATAATAATTATAAGAGCTTTCATATTTCTAGTAAGACTTAGAAAAAAATTAATAATTTTATTAGTTATCATTTTTTAAATAGTTTTATAATCTTTAAATCTTCAGCATCAACATACTCATAATATATAAAATACTTTAATATTAGTTTTTTAATAGTATTGGGAAATAAAATTGATATCGGTGTTAAAAAAATAGGAAGTATAGTGTTCGATAGTCTTGAATCTGAATATATTTTATTATGCATTTTTGATTTAAGAGGTAAAATGTGATCAACATAATATTCTTCTGACTCTAAGAAATTTGATTCATTTACAAAAAGCAATGTAACTAAATCAATAATACCTGGTTGTGTAAAACTTAGATAATCAAAGTTTGCATTATTTTGATTTAAATATTTATAACTTTCTGGCCTTGGACCAACAAGCCTCATTTGGCCCTTAAAAATATTAATAAATTGAGGAAGCTCATCAATCTTAAATTTTCTAACAATTTTTCCTATTAAAGTTACTCTATCATCATTTTTCAGGGTTACTTGTGATAGTTCAGAATTTTTCATGGTCCTAAATTTATATACTGTAGTTTTTTTTAATAAATAACCTATCCTATTTGAATAATAAAATACTGGTTTCCCATCAAAAATTAAAATGAAGAAATAGGTAATCGCAAATACTGGTAACGTAAAGATAAAAATAAGAAAAGAAATTATAAAATCAATCATGCGTATCATTTTTATAATCTTTATATAAGCTCAAAAAAATTTCTTTTATATAAAGAATGTCAGCTTTTTTTAGTTCAGGGTACATTGGTAGTGATATACAGCTTTCAAAATAAGTGCAACTATTTTTGAAATCTTTTTCTGCATAACCATATTTATTTTTATAGTAAGGCATCATATGTAAAGGTATATAATGAACAGAAGTTCCAATATTTTTTTCCTTTAACTTTTCGATTAATTGATTTCGTGAAATTCGCCAGTGACTTTTTTTTATATTTATAATATACAAGTGATACGCATGCTTATATTTATTATCATAGAAATATCTAGAAATTCCAGGCATACTGTCAAAAATATCATTATATAAATAATGTATTTTTTTTCTTTTTAAATGATTTGATTCTATGTCAACTAACTGTTGTAACCCAATTCCAGCTGCAATATCAGTAAGGTTGTATTTATATCCCAAAGAATCTACCTCATAAAACCATTTACCTTTGCTTGAAAATCTACTCCATGCATCCTTACTCATTCCGTGAAGAGATAATTTTCTAATTTTTTCTGCTAATCTGTCGTTATTTGTAGCGATTGCACCACCTTCACCTCCAGTGGTAATATTTTTGTTAGCATAAAAAGAAAATGCAGTACAATGATCTCCTTGTCCCACTTTCCCATTATTTGAAATAGTCTCTAGTGAATGAGCGGCATCTTCTATGATTTTAAAATTATATTTTTTAGCTAAAGAAAATATTTTTTTCATATCTGCACCGTAGCCAGCGAAATGTACAGGGATAACAAACTTTAATTTTCCATTCAACTTCTTAGCAATCAATTCAAGTTGAATTGTATCTATACAAAGAGTTTTTGGATCAATATCGCAGAGTATGACTTTAGCATCAAAATATTCAACGACTTCAGCCGTTGCAACAAAAGTTACATTTGGAACAATAACATAATCACCGCGTTTAATATTCTGAGCAGCTAACGAAAGATGCAATCCGGCAGTACATGAATTAAGTGCTACAACATTTTTTACACCAATATATTCTGAAAGTTCTTCTTCAAATTTTTTTACTATCGGCCCAGTTGACATCCATCCTGTTTTAAGAGAATTTCTTAAATTTCTATCAACTTTAGCTGATGTTTTAAAGTATGGTATATTCTTATTTTTCATGATTTGATATACTTTCAAATATAGCTTCAATATTATATTTAATCACATAAATACTATTATTATCATTTACAAAATTATAGTTATCGTTCCCCATATCTATCATTTCTTCTTTAGATAGCTCTAAGATACTAATAAATGATTCAAGTAAAGCTTTTTCGTCAAACTCTGATTCTATTAATCCCTTTAAAGAATTATCGTCAAATAATGAAGAATCTCCTACGAACAAAATGGGTAATTTAGCATTCATATAATCAATAATTTTTAATGGAGAAAATCCATATTTATGTAATTCGGCTTCAACCGGATGTATTGAAATTGCGAAGTCAGCTATCTCATAATAGTTTTGTAATATTGATCGAGGTTGAGAATTCGTTATAAAAAAATTAGGGAGATTTTTTTTATCTATTAACCTCTTTATCTCTTTCCATCTATCTCCGTCTCCTATAATAATAATACATATCTTGTCTTTTAAGTGAACTGGAAAAGAATTAATAAAATTTTCTATTCTATATAGAGAACCTACGCTACCAGCATAGATACCTACTTTTTCAAAATTTGTATAAGGAATATTGATAGATATTTTTTCTTTAATAAAGGTGTTGTTAACAACTTGCGGAACAAAAGTATATTCTGTTTTGATGTTATTCTCATCTAAGTATAATTTATAATTATTAAGAGTAGAAATAATATGATCTGATTTTTTTAAAAGAAACAACTCAATAGAACGCATTAACAATATAACTGGATGCTTTGGAGAAAACTTATGTATAACAATTTGTGATAAAGGCCAAATATCTCTTATCTCTAATATAAATTTTGCTTTTTTCCTTTTTGCAATATAGTATGCTACAAACGAACTAAATAAGTCTGGACTACTGGCATAAACAATATCAACTCTATCTAATTTTATTTTTCGAAAAAGAAACGCAAAAAATAGATTTTTAGAAAACGAAATCATTTTTAAAAATTTAGTTAATAGGTTGACATTTTTATAAGATCTCTCTTTGATGAAAATAAAATTTATCCCATCTATATCTATAGTGTTATTATGTGAATAATAATCTTTTTTAAGCGATTGGTAGTGATTTTGTGATGTAATAATTGTTGATTTATCACCATTTGAAATAGAATTTTTGGATAAGATAAAGTGTCTCAAGGATCGTTCATTAATACCTGGAACGCCAGCAAAGTGATTTATAAATAATATATTTTTCACACAATAATTTGATATATTTAACTTTAATTTGAAAGTACATAAAATTAATAAAAGTCATTTAATACAATGAAAGAAAAATTTAACAATATACATATCTATCCAAGTAATATGCTATTTGAATCAAGGATATACAAGATAGCAGGCAGTATAAAAGCATTAAATATCTATGACAACATTATTCTACTTGGGATAAATGATGGGAATCTTCCCATTAAAGAAAATTTAAAAGATAATATCTATATTCATAGATTAAATATAGAAACAAGCAGCTGGCTAAAAAAAGGATTTATATCTAAAGTGCTAAATGTTATAAAACTTTCTTCGCTTACTTTTAAATTTTTAAAACAAAAAAAACCAAAAGTTGTACATGCTCATAATCTGGCATCACTCCCAGTGGCAGTTATTTATAAGATATTCTATAAAACTAAAGTAGTGTATGACACACATGAATTTGAAACTGAAAGAGAAGGTTGGTCACCCTTTATTAGGAAGTTTTCAAAAATTGTTGAAAAAATTTTAATAAAATATGCGGATATCACTGTAGTAGTAAATGAAGCGATAGGAGAATACTATCGAAAAGACTATGGTATAAAACCTGTCAGTATTTTAAATGTTCCAGAAATTGGAGCTATAAATGAAGGAAATTATTTTAGAGAAAAGTATCAAATTGCTGCTAGTACAAAAATCTTTATTTACCTTGGAGCATTCACAGAATCTAGAGGGATAATGCGCTATATAGATTTCATAAACCAAACAAATCTTGATATATGTTTCATTTTCATGGGCAAAGGAGCAAAATTAAAAGAAATGGAGCGTCTTTTAACTGATTCTAAAAAAGCTTTTATTCATTATCCAGTGGATCAAAAGACATTAAAAAATATTCTTGGTAGTGCTGATTATTCACTGCAAACTTTAAGTTTTAAAAAGGATTTATCGCTAAGTTATAAACTTGCTTTATGTAATAAATTTTTTGAAAGCTGTATGGCTAAATTACCAATGATTGGTGGCGGATTTGAGGTTCAAAAAATGTATATGGAAAAATATTCCATTGGCATTGAAATCGAAAATAGTGATTTTGATTCGATTGAAAAGGGAATTATTAATCTATTAGAACTCAACATAAATTCACTAAAACAAAACTGTGAAATAGTTTTTAATGAGTTTAACTGGGAAAAAGAATCAAAAAAAATTACTAACTATTATAAAGAATATATTATTTAAAAATTTTAATATTTTTTTGAAAATGCTTTCTCATTTTACTGCTTTTATTTTCTAGTACAGACTCAATACAGCTATTGACACTATCTTTGTCTGAAGTCCACCAAACAGGATGAGTAAGTAATTGAATATTCTTATTTTCTTTAAAATCTAAAGATTCAACGGGATTACCAAATCTAAAAGAGCCACCAGAATCGGAATAATATGAAATATTTTCTTTAGTAAATATTTTTTCATAAGATGTTTTTATATTGAAGAAATTTTCTGAATTATCTAAAAAATCTACATTTGGCCTGTGAATACTGATGATATCAATTTTTTCATTAAAAAAAGTATGAAAAGTTTCAATTTCGTTCTTTAGACCTTCATGAACATCTTTGTAAATCATCAAGTCGAAATGAAGAGATATTTTATGCCCCAATTCTCTTATTAGTTTAACTTTTTCTATATTTTCCCTTGACATCAAGTTGTATGATTCGCTTGCTATCAAAAAGAAGTATGTTGATCTTGCTCCAATAGAATTCTCTATTTTTGCTATATCTAATGCTAAATCAATATCTAGATCAATATCATGTCGAATAATTAATTGGTTATTTTTATTTGAATTAAGTTCTTCAAAAAAAATTGACCTATACCCTTTTTTCTGAAACTTCTCTATAAATGATTTGTATGTCTCAAATAACATAATTACCTAGTTAATTTTCGAATAATATTTCTATATCTTAGAAGAGAATTTTGCAGAAAAGATAAATTACCCTTTATAGAGAGCTTCCTTTTATCTTGAATAATAGCATTAAATTCTTCATTGCTTATTTTCAACTTCTTGATAAAGTATTCCTTTTCTTCGCTTTCAACTACCTTATCCTTGTAAAAAGGTTCTGCTAGAATTTTAAGAGCTTTTTTTCTAGAAATCTGTCCTGAAACAATCATTGAACTCAGATGCGCTTTTCTTTTATCGATATTAAATTTTCTTGGTAACAGATATGACTGAAAGAATTTAGTTACTATTGACTCAAAATGTTTTTCGCCATAGGGCTCGTACCCTAATTTATTTTTTAAAATTTCAATAGCATCATCTCTTTCATAATTAAAATAATTTAAGAGCGGTACATATTTTATTTTCTTAATAAATAAAGCATAAAACAAAGTAAATACATTTATATGAGGAAGTGTTTTAATTTTAACTTTAGAATATTTCTTAACAATTTTTTTTATAACACTAAAATCATAGTTTGGCTCCATCCACGAAGAAGGCATTATGCTTTCAGTAGCAACATTACCACCGTGTAAAATATATTTTATGTCATACTTAAGAGATGTTTTAATCATTGTTGCTAAGATGGCATGATCGGTTGCGATTTCAAAGTTTTGTATATTAGATTTTAATAAAGATTGTTGGATTCCTCTAAATTCTTTCCAATCAATTACATGTGTAATAAGGTCTATATCTAGTTTTTTTAATATATCATATATATTTTTTGTTGATTTTTTAGAATTCCAACCATTATCTAAATGTACAGCAAGAGGATTGAGCTTTAATTCTTTTTTTACTAGATATGCTACATAAGTACTATCAACACCTCCGCTGATACCAATTAAACAATCATATTTTTTTTTACTAGATATCATTGATTTCAGCTTGTCAAGCTCTTGTTTTCTTTGATTTGGCTCTATAATCTCATTATCTATTCTTTCTATAGCATTTTCACAAAAATTACATCCTATATCATAGAAAATAATATCTTTTACACTATCATCCATTACACATCTATTACAAATTTTATTAACTGGTTTCATTTTCATTTTAGTGGGTTAAGATTTTTGATTTATCTTCGATTGTTGGATAATTAATTATAATTGATTCTCTAGTGCCATTATAAACAAATAAACTTCCAGAACCTAGAGCCTTTAGATATTTATTTTCCGAAAACAAATATGAAGTGTCAACATAATTGCTAGATCCTCCAGCAAAAACAGTTGGTACATTAAGCTTTATTTTGCTAATAAAATCTATATCAACGCCATTAAAAGTGCCATCTTTATCTATTGATTGAAATATAATTTCTCCTGCCCCTTTTTCAATTGCCTCGCGTGCAAAATCTACTGCATTATATTCTGTTTTTATGGTCCCGCTTTTAACATAGAATATTCTATTTCCCAAAATTGATTTTTTATAATCTACTGATATTGTAATCGCCTGAGAACCAAACTCATTAGCAATTTCAGTTATTAAATTTTTCTGATAGTAAGCAGCTGAATTAATAACAATTTTTTCAACTCCTAGATAGAACAATTTTTCACAATCTTGTACTGTACTGACTGCCCCACCATAAGAAACTGGCATAAAAGCTTCAGATAGAATTTCTTTAAGAAAATTAAACTGTATTTCTTGATTATTGAGTGAGTCTCTATAAGATAATAAGACTATTTCATCAACTTCATAGTCATTAAACATTTTAAAGGCATTAATTACGTCTCCAATATAATTAGAGTTCTTAAATCTTTCTGTTTTATATAATAATTCATCCTCCATAAGAAGCATGGGTATTAATCTTTTTTCAATCATAGCTTACAGAAATTTTCAATTATTTTTTTACCGCTTGATAAGCTTTTTTCTGGATGAAATTGCATACCAAAAATATTCTTATCTTTCACTATGGAGCAAAACTGAACTCCATACTTTGTTGTAGCAATTATATGATTTTTATTTTTAGGATTTACAAAAAAACTATGTACAAAATAAAATCTATGATTATCAATATCAAAATCCTCAAATAGATTATTACTTTTATCTTTTAAGGATATATGATTCCAATTCATCTGTGGTATAGTAAGATCGGTTTCATCTGAAAATCTCACTACTTCTCCATCAATTAAAGATAATCCTTCCACTCCAGGACTCTCTTCGCTCTTATTCATCAGTAAATGCATACCAAGACATATTCCCAGTAAATGACATGAATCATTGGTATTGTCAAAGTTCTTCAAATATTCCCAAAATCCTTTTTTTTTAAGATTTTCTACGCCTTTGTTGAAATTCCCGATACCAGGTAAAATTATTTTTTTTGGATTCTTTATCATAGATGGGTTTGTTACAATAATTGGTTTATATCCAACCTTTTTAATCATATTTTCCAAAGAGCCTATATTGCAAATTCCATAATCGATGATATAAACAGTTTTCATAAAATTTTTCTCTATTTTAATTCTACTAATTTCTGATTTTTTATTGCAAAATTTCCACAATCGCTAATATCGTCTTCATTAAAATGAAGCCTGTTCCCTTGTCTGTCTATCCAGCCAATAAATTTTGCTGGATTACCTACAACTAATGAGAAATCTTCAACATTTTTTGTTACGACAGAACCAGAACCTATCATTGAGTATCTTCCAATTGTATTCCCACAGATAATTGTTACATTAGCTCCTATAGAAGCAGATTTTTTTACTAGGGTTTTATAGTAGTATTTAGTGCCACGTTGAGGAAATTCAGATCTTGGTTTTAATACGTTAGTAAATACCATTGAAGGTCCACAAAAAACATAGTCTTCAATTTCAACACCCTCATAAACTGAAACATTATTTTGAATTTTAACATTGTTACCTATTTTTACATTATTTCCTACATTAACATTCTGGCCGATACTACATTTTTTACCAATAATAGCATTAGACTGTATATGTGAAAAGTGCCAAATTTTTGTATCTTTTCCAATAGTGACATTGTCATCAATGTAGGCAGAATCATGTACAAAAAAATCAGTCATTTTTTATCTCCTTTTCTACTTTATCAAGAACTTTTATTACATCCACACCATGACTAATTGATGATTTATCAAAAGTTTTTTGATGTAGATTTGATATAAAATAATCTAATTCATCTGAAAGTGGCATAGAGCTTTCAAATTCAATTTCTGCAACTCCGCCATCGTGCTGTTCAATAGAATCGTTTATTTCAAAATATTTGTCATAATGGTATATTTTTTTTTCTGTGTCATCATACACTAAGCTTCCTTTTGTACCCATAATAACAAATTTATGTTCTTTAAAAGGATGCGCCCAATTAACATATATATGAGCTGAAATATTGTCGTATATTAAATGACAATGTACGCTATCATGTAAATCGCCAGAGCAAATTTTAGATCCAACTACTTTAATATCATTAGGGTACGAATCAATTAGAAAAAACATTAATGATATATCATGGGGCGCGAAACTCCAAAAAACATCTTCAAATTGTCTTACTTTTCCAAAATTTAATCTATTACTATACACATATTTTAAATCACCAATTATATTACTATCTAATAATTGTTTTAGCTTCAAAAATGCTTTATGAAATAAAAGAATATGACCAACCATTACAGGCGTTTCACATTCAATAGATTTTTTTAGCAATCTCTCTGAAGAGAAAAGGTCTGTTGTTAGTGGTTTTTCAACAAGTACAGGCTTTCTATGATCAAGCAACAGATCTAAAATATTTGCATGTGTTTCTGCTGGAGTTGCAACTATGTATCCGTCATAATCAGCTTCGAAAGAATCCTCAACGTTATTATAAAAATTTATATTTTTGATATGGGGAAATTTATTAGAAATATCTGGATCTACATCAACTACGGCTCCTAAATGCCCCATCTTATATAAAGTATTAATATGATTTTTACCCCAATAACCGCCGCCAATAACACAGATTTTTCTTTTTGTTTTATTTTTGACTATCATAATTTTCCAAAAATATAATGAGTATTACTGAAAGAAATAAGCCATTTGTAAGTATTGCGCTGTAAAGAGATCCATTTATAAGTGAAAAAAAAGGGTACAACAGCATCGCCTTAATTAAAATGGTATTTTTATTTTTTCCAAACTGGTTAATTAATTTCAAAAATATACTCAGCACTATAGCGGTAATAAAAATTCCTGGCAATCCTATTTTCAAAAAACCATCTCCAACTAGTCCTACATTCATATTTGTTGCTGGATTCTTATAAAGATAAACGCTTGCTACCATTTTTTTAACATCTACAGGATAACTATCTCCTGTAAAAAAGCTAATGATTCCAGTATCACTGAAATATGTAAAATCATTGAATTGAAAAAAATCAAAATAAAAACTGCTAATCATAGAAGGCAAAAATATAGTTCTATAGTAAACTAGAGCTGACAGAAAAAGTGTGTTATCCATTAATGATAGGACGATTAATAATATTGAACTTGATAAAAAAGATACTTTAAGTAGGTCAAATTGATTAACGATAACTTTTCTTTTAAAAAGGAGCATTATTATTCCAGACAGTATTGGCGCTAACAATGGACCCTTCATAGCATCAGTTGAAAAAATAACAATAATTATAAAAAAACTACAAACCAACATAAGGTACCTATTAAATAGAACTGCATATGCTACAGATGCAGGTAGAATTACACTGGAAAAATTTTCAAAAATATACGCTCTTATCCCTTGAATACTTGACGCATTAAAGCTATCTCTAATTCCATAGATTAACAAACTGTCAAAACTGAGAAGATCTGTATTGATTGATAATCCATAGGAAGCTATATAAAGTAAAAAAATTGTTATTAATAAAAAAAATAGAGTGTGATGAAAGGAGAGGAATTGAATACTCAACTCTTTAAAATGATAATCGGCTATTAATCTATCAATGGAAGTGATTAGAATAAAAAAAATCAAATTATAGAAATACCATATTATTGGTATAGCTCCAAAGACAGCTAAAGTTGATAGCGGCAATAATATACCCAGCAAGAGTATAGAAATAAAAAAGTTGGATGGATGGTTAGATTTATTATTTATTAAAAAAGGCAAGGGAGTGGTTAGTAATATTAAAATATAGTAAGGAAATGATAGGTTAGATATAAATCCAAGGTATTCCCATGTAGGAACAACATAAAAAGAATAAGCAATATCGAAAGTTATTTTTAAAAGATTTACTAAGAAAAATAATTTCACAATTGCATTATTGTTCTTCAAATCTAGTAAAATTCCATATATACCATGACAGTAAGGGGATATGCAATAATATTAGCATCAAGATAAATAATCCTTTTGTAGGATAAGATTTAAAAACTGGATTAGTTGGCTCTTCAATGAAAAATAGACTATGAGTGTCATTTTGAATTTCAATATCTAAACTTTCCTGCTTTATTCTTATATCTAGATAAACATTTTTCTCAATATCTAATTCATTTTCTTTATTGCTATATATTTGTAATAATTGAGGAGATGATGAATAATTCTTGTTTTGAATCTTGAAGTTTACCAAATCTGATTGTAAGTCTTCAATATTACTTTTTATATCTTCCATCTTTGATAGATAAAAAGAAAGTTTAACGTTATTTTTCTCTTTATTTCTTAAATTGATAGTATTCACAGTTTCATCATATATGATTCTACAAATCTGATAAGATAGCTCTGGATTTTTTGTCTCGACTGATATATTTATAATCGGAGAATTCAAATCTTTATAAACACTAATCATATTGTTTTGAAAATTCTTTTTACCTAAAGCAAAATCTTGGATATCATTTATATCATAATTTTTAAATAAATGCTCGAAGATAGTTAGGTGTTCATCTCCTATCGATATATGCATTAGCAAAATTTTTGTTAAGTTTTTATCGCTTTTAATTACTTTCTTTAGCACGTCTGGATTAAATAATGGATTGGCATTGGTATCTAAATTTATTCCACTAAATTGAGTAATCAGTGAACTGACTCCTCCGCTACCCTTCAAAGAATCTGATGATAATATAGATACATGAGATTCATATTTTCTGGGAATTGTAAAATAAACAACAAGGCTAATCAGAAAAGCCAAGAGTATATATTTGATATTAAATCTTATATTCTTTTTGAAGAATTCGAATAGATTGAATACTTGCATATTAATTAAATAGCTCATGCTTGAAATTTAAATATTTTATATACAACTACAATACAAAGAATAAATTTTTGTCATTTATTTATAATAGAATTAAATAATGTTTTATGCTTATCAAATTCAGCTTTATCAAATTGATCATTATGCCATAAAACATTTAAAACTCCATTATATTTTTTCACATTATTCAAAATTTCATTTAGATGGCTATCAAATTCTATATCATTTAAATAGTCTATAATAGAAACATCCATAACAATCAAAGGAATTTCTATTAAGTCTAATTTCTCTTTATTCACCAAATCAAAAGTTTTAAAAGGATAACATATTCCACATCTAAAGCCCGGAATTTCTGGGTAGCCCAAGCTTAAGTCATATTTAATTCCATTGGCATTTAAAATTGACCATGTCTTTTTTGGATCAAACATTAAATAGTGCTGTCTACTATATATAATTTCAGATTTTGCCAATTTAGATAATCGACCAATTTCTTCCTTACAACGATCTAGGTCATTATAAGCTAGCTTACTTATATGTATACCAAAATCATGCTTATCTCGTTTTTTTATTTCATCTAATGCAGGAATAATTTTTTTTAATGGATATCTAAAATCAAATTCATTTTTCTTTAGAGCCATGAATAAAAATAGAGAACTTAATTTATTTGATTCACTTCTATTCATGATACTATTAAAATTATAATATGAGTCAGATTTATAATCAATTTGTGATTGGGAAAAATCTAAGTACTGCTTAAAAAAATCTTTTTTCCCGAAGTTAAAGATTGTGTGTTTTACTAAATTTTTCCATGTCCATTTCTTTATAGTATCAATATCATGACTAAGAATGATATTAAATTTTTGGTTTTTAAATACGATATCAGGACATAAAAACTGAATTGATTCTTTTATAAAGTCGATATACTCATTAACAATAGGTCTTGTTATTATATCAAATCTATCAGCAAGAGAATTTTTATATTGATACCTATTAAACTGATCTTGATTGGAATTCAATTCTTCAATTCTGGATAAAAAAACGAAAGATGTACCGATTAAATCATTATTAATTTTAATAGAACTTGAATTAGTTATGACTTTAGGCTTTCCATACAAGCATAACAAATTATGATCTTTATTAAGCTTAATAGAATGATCTATACTTGTTTTGGGATAATCAAATATCTCCCAATTTTTTTGATTTTTTTCTGAAAGAAGAAAAATATCATCAATAATAATTTTTTTTTCATTGGGCAATATTATTTCATAGTGTTCTAGTGATTCATCAAAATGATAACTTATACTAAGCCCTAATATATCAGTAAATAGTACACTTAAAATATATTCTTTTTCTTTACTATGTATACTATTTAAAGCAATTTGAATTTTCATATTATAACTTATGTTATTGTCGAGATAGTATAATTTTTAGATGTAGAATAATTTTTAATAAAAATGACTTACAAATATTAATATTAAAATAGGGTTTCTGTTTAGCGCCAAAACCTCTTCTTACCCTTTCAACCTGTTCAATTACACTACCTTCAAAATCAAAATTATTAAGTAGTAGTTCATTTTTTGTAAACTTGATAGCTTCCCATATAGCTAATATACCAGCTCCACTATTTCTTAGATCTGGGTTTTCTCCAACGATATGTACATAAGATGAATTACAATCCCATGTGAGATATAAGGCAGAATGAACTTGATTAGTGTCATCAACTGCATAAAAAATTTCTCTTGATTTATGATTTGATAAATAATTATCATGCTTTTTAAAGAAATCTAAACTGTAAGGAATTTTAATATTTTGTCTTTCAAAAGTCATTCTATTGATTTCATAGAAATCTTCTACAGAAAGCCCTTTTTTTATTTTGACAATTTTTTGGGCTTTTTTAATCTTATTTCTATAGCTAGAAGAGAGATTATTAAAAACATTATCTAGGTTTGTTAAATCATCAATTATATAGGAATAATATGTTGTTGAATCATAGCCCAACCAATAAAAAGGTAGCCAGTTTTCAACACTATAATGTAATGATTGATTGAAATAATCAAAGCGTGGTAACTGAGATATCAGCTCGTTTATAATTTGTTTTTCGAAAGATAGTTTTTGATTATATTTTTGATTTTTTGGATATACGAAATAAGGTCCTAACTGCTGTGTTAAATTTGGCATAGTGATAAGTTGAAAAGTAAATTTTTTCTTTTTATAGTATGGAAGAGAACCTACTATTTGTTTATTTTTTTTGACTAATGCTACATCCCAATTATCTGTTCCACAAACACTATCTAACCACCAATCCTTCGAAAAAATTGGAATATTTTTTTCGTTTAAACAAAATTCTCTATACTCATCTTTTTTAATGTTTTTCATGTATATAATAAAAAATTAAATTTCTCAAACTAAAAGTAGTATTTAAATGGATAATACCATTTTTGCATACTAAAAAGTATTTGTTTTTTGATTTATATATTTTCCCAACCATAAAATTTTCAAAAGATCCCTTCTCATATTCTAAGATAGTCCATCTTTGCCCTTTAAAAATACCTTTTGGCTGATCTAATGCATTTAGCCAGGATTCAGTTCCTCTAAGAAAATGCCATACCCTTTCTACACTCCAATTTTTATAATCAATAAAATCTTTATGTTCGTTAGCTTTAATATTTCTTGCTCTTTTGTGATTGATTTTTAATTTTTTCTGTTTTTCTCTTGGAAGATTTTTATAATTTTTTAATGCCTTTAAAATTAAAGAAACACCAATATTTCCTAAAGCTATATCCATCATTTCTGGTGATCTAATACCCAATTCAATAGGAAAACTTTCTTGATATATAATATCGCCAGTATCTTCGCCCTTATCTATATAATGAAGAGTTGCGCCGCTTTCTTTTTCCATATTAAAATATATCCAGAACAATGGATTAGGTCCTCTGTAATTAGGAAGCAATGAAGTATGAAGATTTATAGTTTTATACTTTGGAATACTAAAAATATTCTCTCTTAATAGCTGACTCATTGAATGAACAACTATTATATCGGAATTTTGCATTCTAACCCACTCTTCTAACGCTGCATCGCTTCCATTTTTCATATAGAAATATGGAATATCTCTTTTCTTAGCAAAGGAGGAAAGCGATTGCTTGTTATGTTTGACTAACTGATATAAATATCTTATTAACATGAAGAGAACCTTAGGTCTTTGTCTTGACTTTGATTCAATAATTCCAACTACATTATGTTTATTGCATATAGGTTCTACAATTCTCGATAAGCCTTGTGTGATTATGATAACTCTTGGATTCATTTTTTTTTACCTTTTGAAAAACTTAATGTCATAAAAAAATTAACGATATATGAAATTGAATAACTGAAACTAAAGAGTGCTACTGCAATAAACTCATCTTTAAAAATAAAAATACCAAGGCTCAGTGATAACAAAACAGACATAAAAAGAAATAGTTGCCACAATAAATCTAGCTCTTGTTTTTCAGCAATGATAAACATATTACTTAGTGGACTTGTTACGAATTGTAAAAAAAACATGGGCACTAAAATTTGTGCAAATTCTCCTGACTTTTTCCAACTTTCACCAAAAACTGTTTCAAAAAATATAGGTGCTGAAAAATAAAATGCAACAAAAGGAATAATTGAAATGAAAACTAATTTTCGAAAAGTAGATAAATAAAGCTCAGTACAATTCTTATTTTGTGCATAATCTAAACTTGCCTGCTGTCTAAATACGTCACCTATTGATGAAGAAATAATACTTATTGGTAAACTTATAACTCTTTGAGTTAATAAAAAAAATCCTCCAACTGGTGATATAAAATAAGAAGAGAATAATATTAATGGTAATTGTGACGAACTTGTATTCATTAAATGTCCAGCTATTAGAAATTTTGGAAACTTAAAATACCTTTTAGATAGTAATCGTATCTTGGTGTAATTTATTTTTTTTAAATAGGATTTTTCTCTAATTATAATTAATGATATTAAAAATATTGCCGCTAATCCTTGACCTAAAATTGTACCAAAAATTAAGCCGCCATTTATTAGAATTGTAAATCCTAGCATGATTGTAATTAAGGCTACTAATAGAGAGTAAATGATTCTACCTGAAGATAATATATTATAATTTTTTCTTCGATTATTCCAGTAATTTAAGCTGTTATATATTCCCAAAATCAGCGTTGACAAAGGAATTAGAAAAATAAAACTTCCAAGCACTGTGTGCTCTAATATACTTTTATTAGAAAATTTTATTATTATCAAAAAAAGAAATATTAAAGAGCTAACAATCATTGAAACTAGAATAGAAAGACCTAGAACATTTACTGCATCATTATCTTTCTTTGGGAGCAAAATTGCCATTTCATATCTTCCTGTTGTTACAGCTCCCAATATTGCTGAAAGACCTAAATATAGTCCAAAAATATTAAAATTTTCTGGGCTATAAACTCTTGTAAGAATCGGACTTGCTGCAATTGCTATCAATTGAGAGAATAGTGTACCAGTGGCTACAATTAAAGTATTTTTGTTGAATTTATCTTTAATATTTAAATTCTTAAGTATGATTATTTTGCCTTAAAAATTGTTTCACGAATTTTAGTAGCAGAAATTTTTTCAATATCTGTAGGGGGGACATGTTCAATGATGTCATAACCAACTCCACGTCCATAGTTTACTGATTCTATATCAGGTATAATTATGACTTTTACTCTTTTATTTATAACTAGATCATTCAATGCTTTTTCTACATTTGCTTTAACTTCTGTTGGTGTATATGGATTATTTTCATCTGTCTCCATATCTCTTATACATATGAGAACATTTTTATTTTGATTCAACCTCTGGTCAATCAACCAACGATGTCCTTTGTGCCAAGGCTGCCATCTACCGATAAACATTGAGTATTTCATTTAAACTCTCCTCTTTTGACTTTTGGGTAGTATCCATATCTAAAAAATTATTTTGTGGTGGTTCATATTCTTTAACAAAATAATCTTCTCTACCTCTTATCTCTGTAGTATGAATATATACCTCAAGCACTTTATATTTTGATTTAAATTCTTCTCTAAGCTCTATATATGGAGAAACTAAAGAAATAATAGGAATACATTTTTTATTGATTAAGTAGGCTGCCAGGCTCATTCCCAATCGTATATTTGCTTCTCTACCTTTTCTTGAATAGTCTTTATTTTGGAAAAGACCCCTTAAATCGTCCCCATCAATATTGAAATATAACTCATTAGGGTTTTCTTTCGATAGCGAATCAATTAATAAATTTGCTAAAGTTGTTTTTCCACTAGCTGGTTGGCCCGTAAGCCAAATTACTTCAAAATGATTACTCATTTTTGCTCTTATCCGATACTGCTCTACCCTTTAACCGCTCCCAATCTCTTTCAGGTCTAACAGCTAGGTTTGTTTTCCATACACCTTTTAGTGTATGCATATCAATATTATTTTGTTCACCAAATTTAATGAGAGCTTGAATATCTTTTGGAAAACAACTACCGCCAAAACCAAACTTTCCATCAGGTCCAGGTACTGAAAGATGGGAGTGTCCTATTCTTCCGTCTAGACTAAAACCTTCAATTGCATCATTCCAATCAACCCCAGTTTTGTCAGCTAATAATCTCATTTCATTAAGAAAAGAAACTTTTGTAGCAAAAAATAAATTGTTCATATACTTGATCATTTCTGCGGTTTCTAAATTTGTTTCTAGTACTGGCAAATAATCTCCAAAACGATGTTTGTATAAATATTTAACACGGCGGGTATATTGTTTTTCTCCGCCCAAAATTACTCTAGTCTGATTAATAAAATCAAAGACTGCTGAGCGTTCAGTTAAAAACTCTGGGTTAAAGATTAGTCTAAGATTAGAAAATTCCTCTTGCAAACTCCTCGTGGTTCCCGGTACAACAGTTGATCGAATTAAAATAATATTTTCAACATTCTTAATTACTGAACTAATATCCCTTAACACTGCTTTTACAATACTTAAATCATTGAATCCATTTTTATCTGCTGGAGTTGGTACTGACAAAAAAATAAATTCAGAATTATTCACTGTATCTTCAAGAGTATTTTGAGATTTATCAGGATCGGCATCATATATTCTTATATCGGCTCCGTAGCCTGTTTGGTGTGAAAATCCATGCGCTACAGCAGTTCCAACAAAGCCTTTACCGATTATTCCTATTGAAATTTTCTTTTTGTCTGTTCTCAACTTAATACTCCCTTTATAATTGTAGTAATTTTTTCTATGTCTCCTTCATTTAGATAGGGATGCATAGGTAAACTTAATATTCTTTTTGATAAATCTTCAGATATAGGGAAATCTCCTGTATCATAACCTAAATATTTATATCCGCCCTGTAGATGCCCTGATAAGACATAATAAATAACAGATGGAATTCCATTATCCTTTAAAGTTAACTGTATCTTATTACGAATTTCTTCACTGTCAAATAAAATTGAAAATTGCGCATAAACAGATTTATAACCTTGTGGAATTGTTTGACAAATAATAGGTAAATCTCTCAATTTCTTTCTATATAAATCAGCAATTTTATTTCTTGAGCTAATTTCATCTGAGAAAATGCTCAACTTTTCTAATAAAATTGCAGCCTGTATAGTATCTAACCTAGAATTCATTCCGACTCTTATGTTATCATACTTATCAGCTCCTTTGCCATGCACTGCTAAAGATCTTAGGGTTTTATTGTACTCATCTGAATCTGTAAAAATAGCTCCTCCATCACCATAGCAACCTAAAGGCTTTGCTGGAAAAAAAGATGTTGTTGTGATATCTCCAAACGTACCAACCTTCTTATTATCTTTTGATGCACCAAAAGACTGAGCCGCATCTGCAATTATTTTTAAATCATATTTTTTAGCAATATCTTGGATGATTCTATATCTTGCCGGCAAGCCAAATAGGTCAACTGGCATAATTGCTTTTATATTTTTATCTGAATTAGCAATAGCTTCCTCAATTTTACTAGGATTCATATTGAATGTAGCATCATAAACATCTACCAGTATAGGCGTAGCACCAACAGCGGCTATAGATTCAAGAGTTGCTATATAAGTAAATGGAACAGTAATGACGCCATCGCCAGGACCAATATCTAAAGCCATTAGTGCCAGCATGAGTGCATCTGTACCATTAGAACATCCGATTACATGTTTTGAACCACAAAATAAAGATAATTCTGTTTCTAGTTCAGATACTTCGGACCCTCCTATATATTGACCGTCATCTAGAACCTTTTTTAACCTTTGGTCAAGGGAATTTCTTATCTTTTTTTGTTGAGTTTTTAAATCAATAAATTGCATCGTCAATATTATAATTTTTTTATCAATTAATCTATGGTATATTTAAAAATTGTGGATGATTTTAGACTGTTTTAGCATTTAAAATAATTAAGTTTTTAAATTATTCTCTTCATACCACTGAATGTTAGATACAGCTTTATCATCAATGAAAATATCAAATTGAGGTTTACCCATCTTAAGCTCATGATATTTAACACCCCAAGAATCTATCTGTTTTTTTGTAAAATCATACCAATCAACACCTGACTTATATCCTCTGGATGTGAAAAAAATAATGGTATGTCCATCACTATATAATGAATTAATTTTTTCTATTACATCTTTAAATGGCTTAGCATCTGAATAATCACAATCAGTAGTGCATATTGTTCCATCTATATCAATTCCATATATCATATGATTTTTTTACCATCTCCATTTTCTGATATTCCGCCCCAATATCTTGTAAATAGTGTATCATATTTTAAATCCATAGGCAGCATATCTTCACTTAATAAATTGAGTATACTATTTAAAATAATATTTGCTCCTCCAAGCGTTGATATGACCATAGATCCTTGGACTCTTGGGTTACATTCAATGATATAAGGGATATCATTTTTTAATATAAATTGGAAACCAAAACAATACTTTAAGTCTAAAGCGTCAGCTAATTCAATACTGTATTTTTCAATTAATGTATTATTTTCAATTTTTCCAGAGAAAGTGATGCCACTCTTTATTGATGCTCTAGATCTTGGAATAACTAGTTTTTTATCTTTTACCCTCAAAATATCAACTGAATATTCCTGTCCCGGCAAATATTCCATTACCAATAGTGTATTAAAAGAAGCTCCGAGCGTTAATTTTATGATTTCAAAATTTGTACTTAGAATGCCTGGCTTTTCAGTAAAAAATTTATCTTTTAAATCTATATCTTCATCAATAATCCTTACACCTCTTGACCCATTAGAAAGTGGAGGTTTGATAACGACTTTTTTTTCAGGCCATCCAAAAGACTTCAAAGTTTTTTCTAAGTCAACAATATTATCAACTTCAACATATAAAGGATATGGAATACCAGCTTTTTCTGCAGCTTGCATCAAATTATACTTATTGTTTGATTTATTAATTGCATCTTTATTAGAAATCAATACTTTAGTATTTATCTTATCAAATAAATGTTTATTGTCTGCTAAAATGCTTAGCTCTAATGTATTTTGAGGTAATATAACATCAACTCCATATCTAGTTGAAATATCAATCAAATTATCTAAATATTGCTGAGTATCTTTAAATGATGGAATAACTTCAAAATGATCACAAAAATGTTTTCCTACTGCCCACGGGTTAGTATCGGTACCGATTGTATAAATTTCGTATAATTTATTATCTGCTTTTAATGAATATATAGTACCTGAAATACCTGGAGCGCCACAACCCGTAATTAAAATATTAATTTTTTTCTTTGTCATTTTAGTTTTGGAGTTAAACATCCTTCATCTAAATGTAGCATTATTTTATTATTAAATTAACAATTTTGATTATATTTTTTGTTATTTTATGGTATTAAAAAAGGGCCCATAGCTCAATTGGTTAGAGCAACGGACTCATAATCCGCAGGTTCGGG
>Ga0055584_100001579_pt1 | contig 22319 bp, 22 predicted proteins | sample OSDHelmetaG_FD_58716 | JGI IMG/M metagenome (GOLD analysis project Ga0055584, IMG submission 58716) | Pelagic marine sediment microbial communities from the LTER site Helgoland, North Sea, for post-phytoplankton bloom and carbon turnover... | ecosystem: Environmental > Aquatic > Marine >...
GATCACAAAGTTTGCTTCGGCTAAGGCTGAACCAACACTCATTGATAAACCATCAGAAGCCTCACTATCAGAGGTGCCTGAGTGTTCCCACAACCCTTCTATATCAGTTTGGTAGGAGGTAAATAAATTACCTATAGGTGCATTTGAAGTTACCCATGAAGCCCCTGATATTGTCCCGTTATTAGAGTTTGAACTATTGTCAGTTACTGTTGTCCCGGATCCTTCTGTCATTTTGTAATATGCTATTAAACCATTTTCATTTCCGTTTAATTCTTTGAACATATTATCTTTAATTTCTGTTAATGTTCGTACATCATTCCATATCCTAACCTCATCTATTTCTCCATGAAGTGAGTGTGAAGGTGATTTTCCAATAATATTCCAGTATAGTATAGCGCCATTTGCTAAAGGCCCTAAGCTAAAAGTTGTTCCTAAACTTTCCCCATTAACATACACAGTCACTAAATTGCTTTCATAGGTCCAAGAAACATGTTCCCATTTTCCAATATCAAGATCTGCTTTTGAATCATTTATATAATAGTCTTTAACACCGTACTTTGTAATTCCTACTTTATTTGTGTTGTTCCATTGGCCAAGTCTTAGGGACCAGGTTCCACTATTACTTGAGTTTGCATTATTTGTGAAATTATGAGCTCTTTGATTTGATGCTTTTTTAAACCACACTTCAGCTGACCAAGCCGAAGAAATTGTTCCGCCATTTGTAACTAAATGGTCGTTTGATCCATCAAAATTTAATGCATAATTTACCAGAGGTGTGCTCTTTTTATGATGATTCCCGTGGCGTGGTATGATGGTAAAACCTGAGCTTCTAAACTATTATAAAAGAAAAGAAGAAAAAGAAGTTTACCTAACCCCTCTAAATTGCTTAAGAAACCTTTTGTCATTTTCTGAAAATAATCTTAAATCATCAATCCCATATTTCAGCATAGCTATTCTTTCAATTCCCATACCAAAAGCAAATCCAGAATATTCTTTAGGGTCAATTCCACAGTTCTTAAGTACATTCGGATCAACTAGACCCGAACCTAAAATTTCTAACCAACCATCTTTCCATGAAATGTCCATCTCTGCACTAGGTTCTGTGAACGGAAAATATGAAGGTCTGAAACGGACCTTGGTGTCTTCACCAAACATTTCTTTAGCAAAATAATATAAGGTGTCTTTAAGGTCTCTAAAACTCACATTTTTGTCGACATATAGTCCCTCTACTTGGTGGAAGAAGCAATGTGACTTAGCAGATACTGTTTCATTCCTATAAACTCTTCCTGGAATAATTACCCTCATGGGTGGTTTCTCTTCTTCCATCAATCGTATTTGTACATTTGAGGTGTGTGTTCTTAAAACAACATCAGGCTTTTTGGATATAAAGAATGTGTCTTGCATCTCTCTCGCAGGATGGTTTTCAGGAAAGTTAAGAGCTGTAAAATTATACCAGTCCTCTTCTATCTCGGGGCCATCTTCTATACTAAAGCCTATATCTCTAAATATTTTAATTATTTTATTTCTAATTATTCTAAGGGGGTGAAGAGAGCCTAATGTATCATCTTCTGCAGGCAAGGTGTAGTCAGTTGAGTTATTTTCAGCACCATCTTTCTTAGTGGAATTACTAATTGAATTAAGCTTATCTTTCGCTAGTCCTTTTAATTGATTAAGAGTTTGACCGTATTTTTTTTTCTCATCGACTGATAATTTTTTAAACTCTTCAAACAAGTCATTTATAATACTTTTCTTGCTTATATATTTTACCCTAAAAGATTCAATTCCCTCAGTTGAAGTTTCAGAAAAATCATTTATATCTCCTTTTATCTTTTCTATCTTTTCTATCATGAATTCCAAATATACGAGACTATATATTCTATTTCAAGGAAAATGAAATAATACAGGCGCGCTATGCTTTTATTATAAAATAGGGATTAAGTAAATTTTCCTTATTGTAAGAGAGCTCTCTTCCTGATTCTAGATTTATAACATTAATTTCTAAGGCATTTAATATAGAGTGAGCCGCTGCCGTATCCCACTCCATTGTTGGTCCAAACCGAGGGTATATGTCAGCCTTATTATCTGCGATATATAAAAACTTTAATGAACTCCCACAAGATATAAGTTCAGGTCTTGTTAATTTATTTACATACTCAGAAGTTTCTTCACTCATATGAGACCTAGAAACAACAACCCTCAACCCCTCTTCATTTTCATTAATAGGCTTTCTTTTTTTTATTTCACGTGTTTCTTCTTTCTCTCTTTTAAAAACTTTGTTATCGTTATCATTCCAATAAAGTATCTTCTTTACAGGGCAGTAAACAACACCTAAATGAGGTTTGTTGTTTTTTATAAGAGCAATATTAACTGTAAACTCTCCGTTTTTCTTTATGAATTCTTTAGTCCCATCTAAGGGATCAATAAGCCAATACTCCTCCCAATTTTTTCTTTCTTGGTACTCTATGCTTTTGCTTTCTTCACTAATAATATCAATTTCAGTGTCTTTTAGAAAATCTATTATTGTATTATGTGATTTTTTATCTGCTATTGTAAGTGGAGAGTCATCAGCTTTTTTCTCATAATTTATTAACTCAGTGGAATTATACACTTCCATTATATTCTCCCCTGCTTTTACAGCTGCCTCTAAAGCTATCTGTAACTCTTTTGAATAATTTGACACTATTTTATTTTGTTTTTAATTGCAGCATAAATTTTTTCTACAGATTGTTCTACATTTTCTTTTTCAGTATCAACAATTAAACTTGGAGAATCAGGAATTTCATAAGGAGAATCTATCCCAGTAAAGTTTTTAATTTCCCCATTTCTTGCCTTTTTATAAAGCCCTTTAACGTCTCTTTCTTCACATTTTTCAACAGAACAGTCTACATGAACAAGGAAATAGTTTTCTTCTTTGACTAAACTTTTTGCGAGTTCTCTCTCTTCCTCAAAGGGAGATATAAAAGCTGTTATAACAATCAATCCAGCATCTAACATTAACCTTGAAACCTCTGATATTCTCCTGATATTCTCCTTTCTATCTTCATCTGAGAAACCTAAATCTTTGTTTAGACCAATTCTTATATTGTCACCGTCAAGTAGATAGGAAAGGAACCCGTTTTCATATAGTTTTTTTTCAAGATCGTTAGCAATCGTTGATTTTCCAGAACCTGAAAGGCCCGAAAGCCAAATTAATATAGGTTTTTGGTTGATAAGTTTTCTTCTAAGCTTTGCGTCAACAAAGTGCTTATGAGGAAATAAGTTTTTTGATGTATCCATTTGTTGTTATAATGTTAATTTTGCAAGACAATGATAAATAAAATATTATCAATTTTATACAAGGACTTTAAAATTGAGATGAGTCAGAGTCATCTCCTTTTTTCTGTCACATTATATGTGGTCTCTTCTATATATATTGTGTTTATGTCTTTTCAGCCAGTTGGGGTTTTAAATTCAGAACACTGGGTATCAATTTTTTGGATAATTATACTTTTTAGCTCTATCTCATCTGTCTCAAAAAGCTTTTTTCAAGAATCGAGTAATAGAAATTATTATTACTATTACGTATTGAGCCCTGATGAACTTATTTTTTCTAAGCTTATTTATAATTTCATTTTTATTTTGTTTGTCTCTTTTCTCACATTTGGCTTATTCACATTTTTTCTTGGTAATTATATAACATCACTGCCTTTCTTTTTCTGCCTTTTATTTATAGGAGCCCTTAGTATATCTAACTGTTTAACGCTAATTGCTGCAATAGCGCATCAGGTAAAAAACAATTCTGCTCTTATAAGTGTTCTAAGTTTCCCCGTTATAATACCTATCTTTTTATTGCTGATTAAATTAAGTAAAATATCTTCTGCAGAATTTTCATGGATTCTTATTGAAGATGACATCTATCTTTTAATTTTGCTTAACATAATTTTGGTATCTCTAACTAAAGTGCTATTTGGGTTTTTATGGAGAAATTAAATATGAAAATATTAAAGATACTTTGCGTAATTCTTTTAGTTTATTCTGTTTCGGCAGGCATTCTTTTTGATGTTCCTAGACTACCAATTCTAAATGAAACAATTAGAGTGCTTTATTTTCATGTACCAATGTGGTTTACAATGATTTTTCTCCTTTTTCTTTCTTCTATAAGTGCTTATAAATTTATTAGCAGTGGAGACTTATCTTATGATTTAAAGTCTTATAATTACGCAAATATTGGTGTTTTCTTTGGAGTTTTAGGTGTTATTTCTGGAATGATTTGGGCTAAATATACTTGGGGTACATACTGGACAAATGACCCGAAGCTTAATGGTTCTGCTGTTGGTTTGCTAATTTATTTTAGTTACTTCGTGTTAAGAAACTCAGTAGAAGATGAATCTAAAAAAGGGAAAATATCTTCTGTCTATAACATTTTAGCTTTTTCAATGCTAATACCTTTAATTTTTATATTGCCAAGGTTGACAGATTCACTTCATCCTGGAAACGGAGGTAACCCAGGCTTCAACGTATACGATCTTAACTCACAGCTTAGAATAGTGTTTTATCCTGCAGTTATTGGATTTATTTTACTTGGCATTTGGATTGCTGATTTAAGGTTTAGAGTTTTAAAATTAAAAAACGAATTATGATTAATTGTATGGTTATTTTGTTTCTCCTTTTACAAGATATAGCAATGGCTGATGTCCTTAGAAGTGAAGGGAAGATTTATGTTGTTGTACTGATTTTTTTAATTATCATTTCAGGTCTATTTTTATATTTGTATAGACTAGAAAAGAAGATAGATTCTATCGAAAAAGAAAAATGAAAAACTCAAGTGCAGTATTTATTGTTTTTATAAGCATACTTATAATTATCATCATTTCTACTTTCGGAGACGCAAGTACCTATGTCACTTTTAATAAGGCAAGGGATATGTACCAATCTGGAAGTATGTCAAAGGTCCATGTTGTAGGGAAGTTAAATAAAGATAATAACAATAAAATATCAGGAATTACTAAAGGAGAAAATATGCTTAGTTTCACTTTTGAAATGATTGATGAAGAAGGTAAGAAAGAAAATGTTTTTTATGGTGAACCCATGCCACCAGATTTTTTGATGTCAGATCAAGTAGTTGTTATAGGTGGTTATGATAATAATAAGTTTGTCGCAAACGAGATTTTATTGAAGTGTCCATCTAAATATACTGAGGAGGATATAAAAATATAATATCATGTTTACTATAGGCAATATTGGCCACCTCTTTGTTCTATCCTCTTTTGTTTTCTCTTTCATTTTTTTTATTAGCTATCTAATATCTGAAAAATCTAATGATAAAATTTTATGGATTAAATTTGGTAAGATTGGGTTCTGGCTTCATACTTTTTTCCTTTTTAGTGTGATAATAACCTTATACTATATAATTATATCTGATAATTTTAGATATTATTATGTTTTCCAACACTCTTCATCTTTGTTGCCATTATATTTCAAGATTTCTTCATTTTGGGAAGGGCAAGAGGGGTCTTTTTTGTTATGGATGTTTTGGAATGTGATAATAGGAATCTACTTTATTTTAAAGCCTGAGTCTAAATGGAATGTTTCTCTGATGATTGTACTCGGCTTTACTCAACTTCTTCTTTCTTCTATGATATTAGGGGTTGTTATTTATGATTTAAAAATTGGCAGCTCTCCTTTTATACTTTTGAGAGATGCTATATCTGCCCCAATTTTTCAACTAGATCCAAGTTATGTTCCTGAAGAAGGCTCAGGTCTTAATCCCTTACTTCAGAATTATTGGATGGTGATTCATCCCCCAACTCTATTCTTAGGATTTGCTGTGTGTATAGTCCCTTTCTCATTTGCTATTTCTTCATTGCGGCTGAGGGAGTATAAAGCGTGGATAAAGTACGCTAAGAAATGGCTTATAGTCTCTATAATTATTTTAGGTGTTGGTATTATGATGGGAGCATATTGGGCATATGAGACATTAAATTTTGGGGGATATTGGAATTGGGATCCTGTTGAAAATGCTGTTTATGTCCCATGGTTGTTTTTAGTAGCAGCTCTTCATTCAATTATTTTAACCCAAAAAAATAATCAAAATTATAAGATGTCATTAATATTATGTGTGACAAGCTTTATCCTTATTTTATACTCTACTTTTCTAACTAGAAGTGGAATTCTTGGCGATAGTTCCGTTCACTCTTTCACAGACCTTGGTTTAAGTGGACAACTTCTTGTTTATTTATTCTCTTTTGTTATTATTAGTGTTTATTTGTTAGTATCTAGATGGAAAGACATTCCGTATTCAGATAAAGAAGCAAAAGTTTATACAGGCGATTTTTGGTTGTTTATTGGTGTTTATACCCTTATATTAATGTCTTTTCAGGTAATTCTCCCCACCTCTATTCCTGTATATAACGCTATCATAGAAGTTTTCGGTGGTTTTTCAAATCTAGCCCCACCAGTTGAGAAAGAACTCTTCTACTCTAATGCTCAAATTTGGTTTGCATCTTGTCTCGCTCTACTTTCATCAATTGCTCAGGTCTTATGGTGGAGGGGTAAACAAGCAAAAGAAAAATTTGCTTTATTTTCAAAGTCCATTGTTTTTACAATGATATGTTCAAGTCTTATTATTTTGTTTTACCCGATAACATTACCTTCTTATATGGTTTTAATTACGGCATCATTATTTTCCATATTTTCTAATGGTAGTGTGTTAATATTTTTCTATACTAAAAAAGATTTGTTTTCTTCAGGTTCAATAGCACATATTGGTCTAGCAATAATGCTTATTGGTATTTTGTTTTCATCTGGATATTCTTCGATTCAATCTAATAACTATACTGGATTGGTTTGGAATAGTGATTTTCCTGATGAAGTCAATAATAACAATATGCTGTTGTTCTTAAATGAAGAAAGAAAAGTTGGGAAGTTTGATGTTAACTATCTTGGTCAAAGAAAAAAGATAAAAGGTAACAGTGGTTATATTAATTCTAATTACTTGGAATTCATACCATTATCAAATAATCATATTCTTAAAAAAGAGATATCAGTAGGAGGTAAGTTTTATAAAGAAAATGATACGGTAGAAGTTGATAATAATGACATAACCTATTTCGAGCTTTTATTTGAAGATGAATCTTCATCATTTAGCTTATTTCCTAAAGTCCAAACCGACCCTAACTCTGACATGATAGTCTTTTCTCCTGATGTCCAAAATAATATTCTCGAAGATTTCTATGTCCACGTCAGGACATACCCTGACCCGGATCAAGAGACCATCTGGTCTGAGAGAGATTCTGTGTCTGTTGCATTAAAAGAAACCTTTTTTTTAAATGACTTTGTTTCTTCAGTAGATAAAGTGATTACTAAATCAAGAAATAGTAATAGCAATCAGTTTATTGCTGAGGCTCAAATAAAAATATTATCTGAGGGTCAGGAGTACATAGCAAGACCAGCCTTCTTAATTGATAATAATAAAGTAGGCTTAATACCTGATGTTGTTGATGACTTAGGGGTTAAGGTATACTTATCTTCCATCTTACCTAAACAGGAAAAGTTCACAGTTTCGTTTGAAACAACCCAAAAAAACTGGGTAATTATAGAAGCTATGAAAAAGCCATTTATAAATTTGATGTGGATAGGATTCTTTATTATGATTTTTGGTTTATCATTATCATTAGTTAAAAGAAAATTTTAATACCATCATGAATACGTTAGCTTTATTTGCCTCTGGAAGCGGATCAAATGTCGAGAATATATATAAATACTTTGCAGGTAATGGTAATGTGAAAGTAGGACTTGTTTTAACAGATAACCCTAATGCTTTTGTATTAGAAAGAGCAAAAAAATTAAATATTCCTCATTTATATTTTAATTACAAAGAGACTTCTGCTGATAATATTTTGAAAATCTTAGAGAGTTACAAAACAACACACATTGTTTTAGGGGGTTACCTTCGTTTATTACATAAAGAAATTATAAGAAAATATAAAAATAAGATTTTTAATATTCACCCCTCATTATTACCTAAACATGGAGGAAAAGGGTACTATGGTGACTATGTACATAAGAGTGTTCTAGATGGAAATGATAAAGAATCAGGAATTACGATTCATCTTGTTAACGAAGAGTATGATAAAGGCAAAATTTTATTTCAAAAGTCTATTCCTATTTTAGATAAAGAAACTGTAAGTAGCTTGAGTTCAAGAATTCACAAACTAGAATATAAATTCTTCCCTCAAATAATTGAAAAGTATATTTTAAATAAATTATAATATTACTTTTGTGGATGAAAAAAATTAATTCTGCTTTAATTTCTGTGTTTAGTAAAGAAGGCATTGATGATTTATGTAAAGAATTACACAGAAATAACGTAAAAATAATTTCTACAGGCGGGACTCAAAAGCATATAGAAAGTTTAGATATCCCTGTAACTTCAGTAGAATCACTTACAGATTATCCTTCAATACTTGGAGGAAGAGTCAAAACTCTTCATCCTAAAGTTTTTGGTTCAATCCTTTCTAGATCAAATAATCATTCAGATTTAGAGGATGAAACAAAATATGAATTATCAAAAATAGATCTTGTGATAGTTGATCTTTACCCTTTTCAGAAGACCGTTGAGGCAACAGATGATGAATCTGAAATAATAGAAAAAATTGATATTGGAGGTGTTTCTTTGATAAGAGCAGCTGCAAAAAACTTTTCTGATGTAACTATTTTATCATCAAAAAATCAATATAAAGAATGCCTAGATTATCTTTTAAAAAACAGATTTGAAACAGATTTGAGTTTTAGAAAAAGTTTAGCATTTGAGGCATTTTCTAATATTTCAGAATATGATATTCATATTGAGGAATTTTTTGGCAAAAGCACTGGTGTTTATAAAAAGTTAAGATACGGTGAGAATCCACACCAGTCAGCTGTTTTTAATGGTGACATTGATGACATTTTTGAAAAATTAAATGGCAAGGAACTCTCATATAATAATTTACTAGATATTGATGCTGGAATAAGATTAATATCAGAGTTTAGCCTTACTACATTTGCTATTTTAAAGCATAACAATGCATGTGGTATTTCATCCTCTTCTAATGTAACCACATCTTATTTGAATGCATTTGATGCAGATCCTCTATCAGCATTTGGTGGTGTATTAATTGCAAATAAAAAAATTGACGGTGATGCTGCTGAGAAAATGAATTCTTTATTTTTTGAAATTATAATTGCCCCAAATTATACTGATGAGGCAATATCAATTTTGAAGTCTAAGAAGAATAGAATCATACTATTACAGAAGAGAGAATTACAAAAGAAGTTTACTGTAAAAAGTATTCTAAATGGATCTTTAAAACAAGAATCAGATAATATTAAAAATATATCTGATAATTGGAAAGTAGTTACAAAAATTAGATCTGAAAAAAATCAATTAAGAGACTTAGAGTTTGCTAATAAAATTGTGAAGCATTCTAAGTCTAACGCTATTGTCTTAGTTAAGAATCAGCAGATGCTCTCAAGTGGAGTTGGACAAACATCTAGAGTTGATGCCCTTAAGTTTGCTATTGAGAAAGCTAAAACATTCAAATTTGATTTGGCTGGTTCTGTAATGGCCTCAGATGCGTTTTTTCCTTTTCCTGATTGTATAGAAATTGCTTCTGAAGCTGGAATTAGTGCTGTTGTTCAGCCTGGAGGTTCTATAAAAGATCAACTTTCTATTGATGCTTGTGATGAAAGGGGTATGGCAATGTATTTATCTGGAATAAGACATTTTTACCATTAGTAAAACTATAAAATATATTTTCTTACTTTTGTAAGTATAAACCAATTAACAAAATATAGATGGGTTTTTTTGATTACTTTAATAATGATTTGGCTATTGATTTAGGTACTGCTAATACACTTATTATCAGTAAAGGCTCAGTTGTTGTAGATGAACCTTCAATTATTGCTATTGATAGAATATCTAATAATGTGCTTGCGGTAGGATCAGAGGCCATGCAAATGCATGAAAAAACTCATGAAAACATTAAAACTATAAGGCCGCTAAAGGACGGGGTAATTGCAGACTTTCATGCCGCAGAACATATGATTAGGGGACTAATTAAAATGATAGATAGTGGAAAAAGGTTTATGCCTGTTTCACATAGGATGGTAATTTGTATACCATCAGGAATTACTGAAGTTGAGAAAAGAGCAGTAAGAGATTCAGCTGAACACGCTGGCGCAAAAGAAGTATATATGATTCACGAACCATTAGCCGCAGCAATAGGTATAGGTATTAACATAGAAAGACCTGTGGGCTCTATGATAGTTGATATTGGAGGAGGAACAACGGAAATTGCAATAATAGCTCTTTCAGGTATTGTGACTGACCAGTCCATTCGTGTTGCGGGAGATAGTTTCACGGATGATATTTTAGATTACATGAAAAGACAACATAATTTATTAATTGGTGAAAGGTCAGCAGAAAAAATTAAGATAGAAGTGGGCTCTGCAATGACTGAGCTGAAAGAGCCACCAGAAGACCTTGATATTAGAGGAAGAGATCTCGTCTCGGGAATTCCTAAAGTTGTTAAAATTACATACTCAGAAATTGCTTTTGCTATGGATAAATCAATTTCTAAGATAGAGGAAGCTGTCCTAAAGGCACTTGAAAGTTCTCCACCTGAACTTTCTGCAGATATTTATGATAATGGAATTTATTTAACGGGCGGTGGAGCTTTACTTAGAGGTTTAGATAAGAGACTTAATTTGAAAACTAAACTTCCTATTCATATTGCTGAAGAACCTCTTAGAGCTGTAGTAAGAGGAACTGGTGTAGCTTTAAAAAACATTGATGGTTTTAGAGCTGTATTAATGTCATAACTAATAATGCGTAATCTTATAAAATTTATAAGTTTATATAATTACTCAATAACATTTCTCATTCTTTTATTTGTCTCGGGGTACTTTCTAATAAATGAAAATTTTATATTAAAGACTAAGTATTTTAACTCTTCAAATTACTTAAGTGGAAGTGTTTTTTATTACCAGTCATCTATTGTAAATTATTTTAAGCTCGATGAAAAAAACATAAATTTAGAAAAAGAAAACCAAAGGTTAAATGAGAAAATCATTAGATCTTATTCTTCTGTAAAAGAAGATATTGACTCATCTTTAAATCTTGATTATAACTATATAAAGGCACAGGTTATAAACAACTCATTAAGAAAATCAAAAAATTATATCACTATAAATAAAGGATCAAAAGATGAAATTAAAGTGGGTATGGGTGTTATTTCTTCATCAGGCATAGTTGGAAAAGTTAAATATGTTTCTCAAAATTTTGCAACTATTATTTCAACTTTAAATACATCTTTTTATATTTCCTCAATCGTAAAAAAAACCAATACTCTTTCTTCTGTGAATTGGAATGGAGACAATCCAAAAACATTAAAATTACTTTATGTGCCTAAACATATTGATATTAGGGAAGGAGATGAAATCATAAGTTCATCTTTTGATTCAATATTTCCACAGGGAATTTCTATTGGTAAAATTAAAGAAATTAGAAAGGACGTTAATTCTAACTTTTACGATATTGATATATTATCTACTCAAGATTTTTATAATCTTTCAACAGTATATATTGTAAAGTATTTGCTTGTTGATGAAAAAGTTGAACTAGAAAAAATAACAGATGAGAAATAATATTTTTTTATTTATTCTTTTAGTGTTTCTTCAAATTTTTGTTTTGAATAAGATATTGTTTTTTGATTATATAATTATATCTCCAATTATAATGTTTCTAATTTTATTCAAATACAATAAAGACTCAAAAAAAAGTCTTTTAATAGGTTTCTTATTAGGATTACTTATTGATGTTTTTAATAATTCTCTGGGTACATATTCTATTATATGCGTTATAATAATGTATTTCAGAAATTTATGGGTTCTCAAAGTAGTTGGAGAAGAAAGAGCCGATGAGCTAAAATTATTGTCTGTACAGGAGCTTGGAAGCTTTCAGTTTTTTTATTATTCTTTTCCAATTTTATTTTTATTTTATTCATTGTTATCTTTTTTGGAATCAGAGATAATTATTTCAGCAGAAAATATATTGTTTATAATATTATCTTGTTTTACTAATTATATTATTATGCTGACTTTTCAATATTTGTTTTTAAAATTTAATTTTAAAAATGAGTGGAGATAAAACAGTTATATTCAAGATATTACTTCTTAGTATTTTTATTATTTTATCTTCAAGGCTGTTCTATCTTCAAATTTATGAAGATAAGTACCATGAGCTTTCTCAAAATAACACCGTACACTTAGAATCTGTATATCCTTCTAGGGGTATTATTACAGATAGATATGATTCTGTGATAGTGGAAAACCAGCCATCATATGATTTTTATATTATTCCAAAACAGTTCTGGACAAAAGATACTACTCAGCTATTAAATTCATTTTCAATTTCTAAGAACGAGTTTGATAAAAAATTCACAAACGCAAAAAAATATTCTTTATATAGACCCTCAATATTTTACAAAGGAATGGACCACTATACTTTTGCTTCTGTTCAAAGTAAGTTGTATGATTTTAAAGGAATTTATCATTCTCCAAAACCAACAAGATATTACCCTAAACCAATATCGTCACATATTTTAGGCTATGTGGCTGAAATAAATTCTTACCAATTGAATAAAGATACTTCGGATTATTATTCAGCTGGAGATTTGGTTGGTTACTCAGGTATAGAACAATCTTATGAAAGATCTTTGAGGGGGATTAAAGGATATAAGCTAAAACTTTATGATGTAAATGGGGTGTCTGCAGGTAGCTTTAATGATGGAGAAGATGATATAATAGTCTCTAATGGTAAAAAAATAAAACTCACAATTGATTCAGGATTGCAGTCATATGTTGAGAAATTGTTAAGAGGTAAAGTAGGAAGTGTTGTTGCTATAGAACCTGAATCTGGAGAAATTTTAGCGATTGCATCATCTCCATCTTATGATCCTAATATATTATCTGGTAAAGATTTCTCGACAAATTATTTGAAACTTCAGGTTGATTCACTTAAGCCAATATACAATAGAGCTTTAATGGCTACTTATCCACCTGGTTCTATGTTTAAAATAATTCAAGGATTAATCGGCTTAGAAGAAGGATTAGTGAAATACAATGATCAAGTTTATATAGATTTAAAGAGTATAGGCGATTTAGCACCTTCAGGAAACTACGATCTAAAAAAAGCTATTGTCAAATCTTCAAATAATTATTTCTTTAAACTCTTTAGGAAAATTATAAATCAAAATATTAATAATAACACCTTTTTAGATTCAAATATTGGGTTAAATAAATGGTCAGAATATGTAAAAATGTTTGGACTTGGTTCTAATCTAAATTTTAATATTTCCTCAGTTAATTCTGGTTATATTCCCAGCTCAAATTATTATGATACTTATTACGGTAAAAATCGCTGGAAATTTTCTAATGTATATTCTTTAAGTATAGGGCAAGGTGAGTTGTTAGTTACGCCACTTCAAATGGCTAATTTTGCAGCTATAATGGCAAATAGAGGTTATTATTATAACCCAAAATTAGTTTTAGAAGTCAATGGAAATAAAAGTTTAGAAAACTCAAAAATAAATTTAAATATTTCAAGAGACCATTTTGAGTATGTTGTTGATGCAATGGAGGAGGTTGTTAAATTAGGTTCAGCAAGAAGAGCTTACATGTTAGATTTAGATATTTGTGGAAAGACAAGTACTGTTGAGAATCCTCATGGGTATGACCATTCGGGTTTTATTGGGTTTGCACCAAAAAACAATCCAAAAATTGCCATAGCTTCTTATATTGAAAACTCAGGTTGGGGTGGTAGAGCTGCAGCATCTATTTCTAGTTTAGTTGCTGAAAAGTATATTTATAAAAAAATTAAAAGAAAGTGGTTAGAGGATTATGTAATTAAAGGAGATTTTATAGATGAGGAAGATAAAGAGTAATTTTTTTTCTAATGATTTACTTATCACAGGAATTTATTTTTTTCTGCTGTTAATAAGTTTTATTTCTATTTTTTCTTCTCAGAACTCAGGAGATTATAATTTTTTTACTTTTCAAAACGAGTCATTTAAACAACTCATATGGATGGGGATATGTATAGTTGTATTTTTTGCTGTTTCTATTCTAGAATATAGATTTATTTTTAATCTGGCTGTTCCTTTATATATCATATCGATACTATTATTAGTATTAGTACTTTTTGTAGGTCAAGAAGTTAATAATCACTCTTCTTGGTTTAATCTTTTTGGTTTTAAATTTCAACCATCAGAGTTTTCAAAATTTTCTACAGCTCTTTTTTTAGCAAAAGTTTTTGATTCTTATTCAATTGATCTAAGGAAGTTCAAAGATATAATTTTGACATCTTTAGTTTTTTTACTCCCCTCTTCAATTATTTTAATGCAAGGTGACGCAGGCACAGCATTAGTTTATTTTGCCTTTTTTTTAGTGTTTCTTAGAGAAGGATTGTCTTTAAATTTTCTTATTCTAGCTGTTTCTTTTATTTTTATTTTTATTCTTGGTCTAGTTCTTGATTCATATATACTATATATAGTAATTACTACTGTTTTCCTTGTTGTAATTGGGTTATCAATAAATGACTTTAAAAAAATTATTAACTCAATTGTTTTTTTTACTCTTGCTGTCTTAGTTGTAAATGGACAAGATTTTGTTTTGAATAATGTTTTATCACCAAAACAAAAGCAAAGAGTAGAGACATTAATTAATCCAAGTTCAGATCCTTTAGGTTCAGGATGGAATATTACTCAGTCAAAAATTGCTATTGGCTCAGGCGGTTTTTTTGGAAAGGGATTTTTAAGAGGAACACAAACCGGTTTGAATTTTGTACCTATACAAAGTACGGACTTTATTTTTTCTGTTATTGGAGAAGAATTTGGATATTTGGGGTCAATGGTTTTTGTTATATTATATCTAATATTTTTATATAGAATTTTAATTTTATCCGAGTATCAAAAAGATAAATTTGCTAGGGTATTTGGATACTCTACATTTTCTATCTTCCTTTTTCACTTTACAGTTAATGTATCAATGACATTAGGTTTATTTCCTGTAATAGGTATACCTCTTTCTTTTATCAGTTATGGAGGATCTTCTTTATTATCTTTTAGTTTGCTTTTATTTATTTTCTTAAAACTTGATAGTGTTAAGCCTTCAATACTTGCTAGATGATTTGTAATTCTTTTTTATTTCATATAGTAATTTTTTAACATCATCTGATAATATATTTTTCTTATAGTGATCATTTAAATTTTCTAGTATAAAATCAGCAGTATTTTCAAAGGAATCTTTTGATAATGCTTCATTAATCAAATTATCTACTTCCTTTTTGTTTAAAGAAAATAAAGAATAAAATCTGAATTCATTTTTGTGTTTAACTTTAGATATATCTTCTGGTTTACAATTCATGAGAGAACTTACCTCTGATATCAAGTCTTGGTTCTGTTCAATAGTAATTTCATCCACATATTTATTTAGTTCAGAAGATTTGATTGATATTTCCTTATTGTTTTCTATTTTATCTATTAATATCTCAAAAAGATCTTTAAAATACTCATAATATTTAGCCCTCATCTTAATCCTATCTAAATCATACCAATTTAAATTAAGAAAGTCATTTTTTAAAAAAACCTTAGGATTCGATGCAAGTTCAACTATTTCCATAGCAGAGTGATAAAATAAGTTTTTAAATTCATTAAATTCTATAGAAATATTGTTAGACAAAACATTCATCATGACATCATTAGCATCTATAACTTCAGTTGCGTCATAATCAAAATAAGGAATCTTATTTTTTTTAAAGTTATTATTCCACCTATCATAAATGTTTTTTATTAAGAGTAAATTTAATTGTTTTGACTCTGTGATTTTTATTAAGTCTTTACCTTTAACTTTATTGAATGAAATTATTTTTTCAATCTTTTTTAATTGATTTTCACAAGATTTATTTAAATCCAATTTTTTAATTTTTTTTCGTTATATAATTTAAAAATAATTGTTTGAATATCTTTCTAAATAATAATAAATGATATATGATGTTTATTAGGGTTTTAATTTTTCTTCTTTTTTTTTATGTTAAGGTGTCTGGACAAAGCTTTATAGATAATAATGATTGGAAATACCATAATAATTTAAAAGACGTAGAATCTGCTGCGATTTATGATAATAAAATTTTTTGTTTTAATAAAAGTGGATTCTTCTTACTTGACCTATATGATTATAGTATAATAAGCAACCTTCAATCATTCGATTTTAGAAGTATAGAATTTGATATTTCTTTTTCAAATTCTAATTACCTAATTACCGGTAACAATTCTGGTTTAATTCAAATTATTGAGAATGATGAAATATTTTTTTTGAATTTAATTGATATAAAAGAGGATTTTAAAATAAACTCTTTTACGGTAATTGAAAAGAACCTATATGTTTCTTCTTCTGAAGGTCTATTTGAAATTGATTTAGAAAATAAATTAGTTAAGGATAAATATTACAATATAGGAGCAGAAGGGAATTCTATTGAAATTTTAGATTCAAAAATAACCAGTGACTCACTTTATGTTGTTTCAGATAAAAATGTTTATTCTATTTCTCTCGAATCGAATCTATTAGACTATAATTTATGGATTAAAAAAAAATTAGATTCGACTAATATTAAGGGCGCGTATATTCAAGATGATGAAATTTATTTTTATTCTAGCCAATCTATTTTTAATATTAAAGGTGAAGTCATTTATATTCAAGAAGATATTGATATACATCAAGTTTTAATTTATAATTCGGAAACTCATTTAATTTATAGGTATAAAGAAAAGTTCCGATATGGAACCTTAATTAATAATTACCTTAACTCAATCTCTCTTCCTGATAAAATTACGGAGATAAATGACTTTTTAATTAGAGACAATGAGGTTTGGTTTTTTGGAAACAATTTTAGTTCATATAACTTAACAAAAGACCAGTTTATTTCTCCAGAAAATAAACTAGCATTTGCTGCAAATAAGATTTCTTCCTTAAATGATTTTATTTATGCATTTTCTAATACAAATAAAATTGCTTTCTCTTCAGGATATACATGGGAAAATATTTCTCTTGAAAGCTTTTCTAATATTACTTCAGCAGAATATTTTAATAATTTTTTATTTCTTGGTTCAGAAAGAGATGGAATACTGAATATGACTCAAAATTTTATTATTGATAAAAATTTTAGTGGCTCATTATTATCTGAACTTCCGGATAGCTCAATCCATGTTTCAGACTTAAAGGCTTTTAGTGATAAAATGTGGATACTAAATTATGGTTCGACAAAACCATTAATATCTTTAGATAATAATTATAATTGGAACTCATATGGCCTAGGAAATATAGACAAAATTTTTCCTGTTCAATTTGAGTTTGTAGATGATAAAGTTGTTTTTGTTATTTTAGAAAAGTCTAGAGGTGGTGGTATAGTGTTTTTTAATATTGAAACATCCGAAGCCCTGAGCATGACTTCTGTTAATGGAAGGCTAAATTCTAACTTAGTAAATGATGTTGATATTGATAAAAACGGATTGGTGTGGATAGCTTCAGATCAAGGCTTGATTTATTTTTTGTCACATCAAGTGAAAGACATTAATGATTATTTTATTCCAAATGATGGAGTACAAAATATATTTCAGGATATTAATATTTCATCTTTATTAATTGATAATGCTAATATTATTTGGATAGGAACTGACGAGGGTATATTTCTTTATGATCATGATAAAAACCAGATAATTAATCATTTCACTCAGAACAACTCTTCGCTGTTATCAAACAAAATTATTGATCTTCAGAAGAGAGAAGATGGAGACATATATATTTTAACAGACAGGGGTCTTTTATCAATAAGTACCTATATAAAAAGTGAATCTTCATCATATGACAACTTAATATTCTATCCTAATCCACTAAAACTTAAAGAAAATAATAAAATGATTTTTTCAGGGTTACAGTCTGAAAATTATTTAAAGATACTATCTCTCTCAGGAGAAGAAATAATTCAATTTAATATTACAGGTGGAGGTTTCTCATGGAACTTAACTGATAGAAGAGGAAATAAAATTGTGCCAGGCACATATTTGATTTTTATTTTAAGTGAGCATGGTGGGGAAGGTGAATTGGTAGGAAAATTTTTAGTGTTATGATAGATAAAACTAAAGGTTTGGTTTTAAGCTATATTAAGTATGGGGACTCATCTATTATTTGTAAAATATTTACAGATTCTTTTGGTCTTCAATCTTATATAATAAATGGAATTAGAAACTCTAAATCTAAAAACATTGCCTTATATCAACCTCTTAACATTCTTAATATGGTAGTATATCATAAAAATAGCTCAGGAATTCAGAGAATAAAAGAAGCAAAATTAGATGTTATATATAGTTCAGTTCATAATGACATGAAAAAAGTATCAGTATGTTTTTTTATATCTGAATTTTTATCGAAAATTTTAAATAATGAAAATAATCAAGAAGATAAATTTAATTTTATTCAAAAGTCATTAGTAGAATTTGATAAATTAGAAAATAATTTTTCAAATTTTCATATTCAGTTTTTAATAAAGTTATCGAGATATTATGGGATAGATATTATATCCTATAATCAGCTTAATAAATCAAATTATTCTGAAATGCAATTAAATGAATTTATTCAAAAATGTATTGAAGGTGGTTATAAAGGAAATATAAACTCAAATAACATTTTAAGAAATAAAGTGATAAATTTAATTATAGAATATTTTAGTAATCATCTTGAAATAAATATCAAGCTAAAATCAACTGAAGTATTAAAAGAAATTTTTAATTAATTAAATATGAGGATTATAATAATTTTTTTGATTGCTCTTACGTTTTCTTGCTCTGATAAAAAAAAGAAAGAAAGTTCCCCTAATGAAGTCAACGATATTAAAGATATTATCGCTAAAAAGGTATTTTTTAAATGGCCAAAAGATGGATCCACTGTTGCCAGTCCTGTTTTTGTTGATATGGGAGTAGAAGGTATGATAATTGAGCCTGCAGGAATTGTTAAAGAAGGTTATGGCCACCACCACATTTTAATAAATCAAAAATTTTGGCCAGAGGGAGAAGTTATTCCGACAAGTGATTCTACTCTGCATTTTGGGAAGGGACAAACTGATGCTAGTATAGAACTTGATCCGGGACGTTATATTATTTCTCTTCAGTTTGCTGATGGTGTTCATGTTTCATTTGGGGAGTTAATGTCTGAATCTATTGAAATAAATGTAGAATAATATGAGTGATTTTTTAAGTAAAGTACCTACTCTTGATATTTCTAAATTTAAAAGTGATGACGAAAATTTAGTTAAAGAATTTTCTAATGATCTTGGAACTTCATTTAATCAAACTGGATTTGCAATTATTAAAAATCATGGACTTACTAGTGAAATGACAAATGATTTATATGATGCAATAAAATCATTTTTTAATTTAGAGGACGAAAAAAAAATTAAATATTATTTTCCAGAATTATATGGGCAGAGGGGTTATGTAATTAAAGGGCAGGAGCACGCTAAGGGGAGTTCAAAAGGTGATCTAAAAGAATTTTTTCATATAGGTAACCCTGTAATATCTAACCCTAAAAATGTATGGCCAATTGAAGTTATTGATTTTGAAAAAATAGGAATGGAAGCCTATTTAACTTTAGAAAGTATTGGTTTAACAATATTAGAGTCTATAGCCATTTATCTTGGCTTAGAAAAAAAATACTTTACTGATAAAGTTAAGGGTGGAGAAAGTATAATGAGGTCAATTCATTATTATCCTTTAAATGAAAACGATATTCAGGATGGCGCAGTTAGAGCTGCAGCTCATGGTGATATTAATCTGATTACTCTTTTAATGGGTGCAAGTGCTGATGGATTAGAAATATTTACTAAGGATAAAAAATGGATACCTATTATATCTGAACCTGATCAGCTTGTTATTAACGTTGGTGATATGATGGAACGACTAACTAATAAAAGGTTAATGTCTACTGTACATAGGGTTGTGAATCCTGATAATTCAAAATTAAATACTTCAAGATATTCAATTCCTTTTTTTATGCATCCTAAACCACATATGGATTTATCTTGCTTAGAAAGTTGTATTGACAAAGATAATCCAAAGTCATTTGATGATACGACAGCTGGAGAATTTCTAGAAAAAAGGTTAAAAGAAATAGGATTAAAAAAGTAACCCCAATTATTAATTGTTACTTGCAGGAGGATCTATTCCTAATTCAGCTAAAACCAGATTTGAAATATCATCTGTTGGTCTAGCATATAAAAGAACATCTACACCTGGAACACCAGCACTAAAAACATGTGAGTAACTCTCTCTTTCAGAAATAACATTAATTGCATTACTAATTTTTTCAAAAAGAGGTTTAAATAAATCTTGTTCTTTTTGAGCAATAGATGACTGTGCTTCAGATTGAAATTTTTGAATTGAAGCCTGAAGGTTTTGAAGCTCTTCTTGTTTATCAGCTCTAATGAGGTCTGTCATTGTTGCTGCTGTTTTTTGAAAAGCATCTGCCTTACTTTGAAAATCAGTAATTTTTGATTGTAACTGATTTTGTAATTGTGTGCCATACGCTTGTACTTCACTTTGAACTTGTTTTGTTTCAGGAAGAAAGCTTAAAATATATTCAACATTTGTATAGCCAATTTTAAGGTCTTGACCTAATGTGCTTATGGATATAATTAGACCAAAGATTAATAAGTTTATTTTTTTCATAATTGCTAATTTAGATACAAAATTAATTATTTTTTTTAGTTACTCCTAAATCTTCTAGAACATAATCAGTATAGTCATGGATGGGGTTAGTATATAACAAAACAGGCTCAGAGGACTTATCAAATATAATTTGTAGTCTATTTTTTTTTGCTATCTTTTCAATAGACTCAAATAATATATCTTGAATAGGTTGAATCAATTCTTTTTTCTTAAGAAAGTATAGCCCTTCAAACCCAAAAACTTTTTGTTGGTAGTTTGTTATTTCTTTCCATTCTTCATCTAATTGTAGCCTCTTATCTTCAAACATTTCTTTTGTTAATAAAATCTCTTCATTTTTTAATATAATTTCTTTTTTTTCAATTTCAATATACATATCACTCACCTCTTTTTCCCATGCTTTAGATAAATTATCAATTTCTGATAAGGCTTCTTTATATTCAGGCATGCTATTTAAAATGAACTCAGAATTAACATATCCAAATTTTTGGGAGTAGCCTTCAAAAAAAAACAAGAAATAAAAAACAAGAAATATTTTAAACATTATCGAAGTTGTTGGCCGATTGAAAAATGAAACTGAGGACCAGATCTGTTTGCTTGTCCTGGCAACTTGTCAAAGCCATAACCCCAATCAATCCCGAGCAATCCAAATGCAGGCATAAAAATTCTTACCCCAATTCCAGCAGATCTGTATAGATCAAAAGGATTAAAATCTTTCTGTGAGTTCCAGTTATTACCAGCTTCAACAAATGTTAATCCAAAAATTGTAGCGTTAGGATTAAGAGATATAGGATGTCTTAATTCAAAAACAAATTTATTATATATTGTTCCTCCTTTAATGTTTTTGTCGATATCAAGAGGAACAAGAGAATTGTTTTCATATCCACGAAGGGCTATTCTCTCTGTTCCTAGTAAAAAGTTACTGTATGAGCCCGAGAGACCATCCCCACCTAGATAAAATCTTTCGAAAGGACCAGTTTTATTTTCATCACCGTATGCTCCTATATATCCAAAATGCGCTCTAGATTCTAAAACTAGGTCTCCGATTATTTTAGTATAAAACTTAGAGTCAAACATCCATTTGTGGTATTCAGCCCACTTATATCTTTCTTGAGGCTCTGCTGTTTCATAATTAATGTTGTTCCATTTTGAGTATGGTGGAGTTATAGCAACATCTAAAGAAAACATTGAACCGCTACGAGGGAACATAGGATTATCGACGCTATTTCTTGAAATATTTGTTTTGAATGCAATAGTATTTGTAACGCCAGTATCAAACCCTAGAGATTGACCAAAATTAAATAGGTCATAATTGTAATATAAAAGGGAGTTAGATATAACAAAAAAATCATCAGGCCACTTTACTCTTCTTCCAAGACCAATTGTGAGCGCATGAACTTTCATTGAGCCTATAATTTTACTGTCTTTTGAGGACTGTCCACCATATCCACCGTATCCACCGTATCCACCGTATCCACCATATCCACCTCCATATCCACCTAATCCACCTCCATATCCACCTAATCCACC
>Ga0055584_100001580_pt1 | contig 22311 bp, 19 predicted proteins | sample OSDHelmetaG_FD_58716 | JGI IMG/M metagenome (GOLD analysis project Ga0055584, IMG submission 58716) | Pelagic marine sediment microbial communities from the LTER site Helgoland, North Sea, for post-phytoplankton bloom and carbon turnover... | ecosystem: Environmental > Aquatic > Marine >...
CAGGTTAATCCCGATGCGCAGTTGGATGCGGCGGTCTTCGGCCTCAATACCCTCCGCCCGAGCATTCGCCGCCACCTGCATCGCTTCAGCAGCATTGGCAGCGTCCACCACCGAACCAAACTCCGCCAACATGCCATCGCCCATCAGCTTGAACACCCGCCCCCGATGCGCTCGCACCGACGGCTGAACCACCTCCGCCCACAGCGCCTTCATCGCCGAGAGCGTGCCAGTCTCATCGGCACGCATCAAACGCGAGTAGCCCACCACATCGGCGGCCAGAATGGCGGCAAGCTTGCGTTGCAAAGGAAGAAAGCTCCTGCTCTCCAGCTAGAATTCAGGGCACGCACAAGCGTGCTCGGCGATAATCGTTCAAACAGGTATAGGCGTTATAACACCTACGCGCCGCTAATTTTTACGCCGGATCGAGCGTGACTTCCCGGGTCACGAACCGCCAGCCATCGCCGGTGCGTCGCAGCGTATCCCGGTAGAACCCGGTGAATCGCAACTCTGCGGTCTCCCCCCTTCCAGCGCCGAACGCATTGAAATAGCAGCGGAGAGTGGCTTCATCGTCAGTCACATCGATCAGCAGGTTCCAATTCCAGTGGCGGACCCGGCCCTTGTTGATGGCAAAGTGCGATTTGTGGTAGGCGCGGATGGCGTCGTGGCCTGTATGTGAGCCGCCACGCGGGTCACCTTCGGGCAGGCCGACGCAGGAAAACACACCGTCTTCGGTAAAGCAGGCGACCCAGCCCTCTATCTCGCCGGCATCCAGGCACCAATTGTACTGCGCGGCGAGTTGGCGGATGGCTTCGCAGTCGTCCGTGTATTGGCTCATTTCTTCTTCCTCATTTGGATTCTATCCCCCCTTCACTCCTCCGGCACGCCAAGTTCGCGGAGGGTGGCTATGACCGGGTCCCGAATGTTCTCGGCATGGTGTTTTATACCTGCGTAGATTGAGGCTATCGAGATTTGCGGGAAATCGGCGCGGACTCCCGCCATGATACTCCGTGCCTCCTCCGGGTGCCCGAGCTTGAACAGGTTCAGGGGCTCTACACAACGAACCAGGATATTCATCCGCTTAGGCGAGTTTACCGACCGAACCGCCGCCAGCCCCTTGTCAAATTCGCCCAAGGCAAAGTGGGAGAATGCTTTGAGCCCTTTGATCATTGTTTCAGTCGGATCAAGCAGGCTGACCGATAGCGCTTTGTCGAATTGCTCGAGCGCCGCTTCATGCTGTCCGGCAGTCAGAAGCACGTGCCCAAGCCGCCTTCGCGCATGAGCGCTGTTGGTATTGGCTTCCACGGCCTTCCATGCCTGCGCCAAAGCCAGCTCATGATTACCCAGCCCGGTTTGAATCCGCGCGGCGGCCAACAGGGCGAGCGGTTCGGCAGGGTCCAGCTTATAAGCCATCTCTGCCTTTTCCTTCGCCACGCGGCTTAAATCGGCCAGCTCATTGCCGCGATAGACATTTGCCATTGTCATTCGGACCAATGCCCCCCACGCATATGCCGGAGCGAATTTCGGGTCCAGCCGATTGACCTCATCGAAATACCCTATCGCTTCGATGAGTTTCCCTTCGAGTGACTCATCGGCAGCACTCAGTCCTTTCTGGTAGACAAGCCAGGTATCGACCTCGGCGGGTTGTGCATTGTCGGCTCGTCGACGCTCAAGGCGCTCGATCTCTGGCGCGATGGCGGCGGCTATGGCGTTGGTGATTTCGTCCTGGATGACGAAGATATCATCCAATTCACGATCATAGCGCTGGCTCCAGATGGAGTTGCCAGTGTCAGTGTCATTCAATTGCACCGATACACGCAGGCGCTGCCCGGCTTGGCGGACACTGCCCTCCATAACGAACCGAACGCCCAGGTCGGTTGCGACCTGGGCGGTGCTTGCGTTCTTTTCTCTGTAGGTGAACATCGTCCCGCCCGCGATCACGAACAGCCACCGGAATTTGGATAGGGCGTTGATGACATCCTCGGTCATGCCGTCGGCGAAGAACTCAGCGTCCTCGGCAGACGAGAGGTTTTTGAAAGGCAGGACGGCGATGGAAGGTTGGGACGAGCGGCGGGAGGTTTGGCTCGCGGCCTCCGGAGCGCTCGGTTCGCTGGCGGAGGAAGGCCAAAGCCAAACAGAGATCGCCTGGTCAATATTCTTGAGTTCGCGGTCACCGCCGTCGGCGAACGTGATGGTGGTCTTGCCGCGGAGATATTCTTAGGTGCTGGCGGAGACGGCGACCCCGCCCGGCCCTGCCACCTCCTGCAAGCGAGCTGCGATGTTGACGCCGTCGCCGTAGAGGTCCGAGCCGTCTACTACCACATCGCCGAGGTTGATGCCGATGCGCAGAAGGATGGCCTTGTCTTCGGGCTTGTCCGAGGCCCGCTCGTTCGCCGCTGTCTGGATCGCCTCGGCTGCATTCGCCGCATCCACGACACTGGCGAACTCCGCCAGCATGCCGTCGCCCATGAGCTTGAACACCCGGCCTCTGTGAGAGCGCACGGAAGGCTGCACGACCTCACTCCACAACGCTTTCATCGCCGCGAGCGTGCCGGTCTCATCGGCCCGCATCAGCCGTGAGTAGCCGACCACGTCGGCAGCCAGGATGGCAGCGAGTTTGCGTGTGGGAGCCTCAGCCATCGCCCTGCCTCACGCCTCCGGCACGCCGAGTTCGCGAAGGGCAGAAACCCAAGGGTCAACCACAGTCTTCGCGTAGTTCCCATTCCCACGCTGAAAAAGGGCAACCGAAAGCTTGGGATAATTAGCCAAAGTTTTCCCAATAGCAGCTTTCGCTTCCTCTTCCCGCCCAAGCTTAAACAAACTCATCGGTTCGATGCAGGTTATGTTCAAGCTCACCTTTTCTGGAGAAGTCACTGACCGTACGGTATCAAGGCTCTGCTGGTATTCACCCTTGAGGAAATACGCTATCGCCTTAATCCCCTTGACCAATGATCCCCTCGGATCGAGCGGGCTAAGCGCTAGCATAATGTTGCATTGTTCTATGCTTAAGTCAAAATGACCGGCGACAACGGCGACTTGGGCAAGTCGATCTCGGGAATAGGCGTCATTGGGGTTTGCCTCGACGGCTTGCCACGCAAGTGCCAAGGCTTTCTTATGATTGCCTAAACCGGAATGAGTCCTAGCAAGGGCCAAAAGGGTAAGTGGCTCGGTTGGATCCAACGAGTACGCCAGTTCAGCCTTCTGCTTTGCCACACGGCTTAGTTGATCCAGTTCATCGCCCCGGTAGACATTTGCCAATGACATCCGGGCAAGCGCTCCCAGAGCCAGTGCCGGCGCAAAATTTGGATCGCGCAGGTTGACCTCGTCAAAATATGCGAGCGATGCCTCAAGCCCTTGTTCGACGGCGTCCATATAGGCGCTGACGCCCTTTTGATATAGCAGCCACGTGTCAACCTCCGTCGGCGGAGTGGCAGCAGCGCGCCGACGCTCAAGGCGTTCGATCTCTGGCGCGATGGCGGCGGCGATGGCGTTGGTGATTTCGTCTTGAATGGCGAACAGATCGTCCAACTCACGATCATAGCGCTGAGTCCAGATGGCATTACCCCACTCCGTGTCATTCAACTGGACTGACACGCGCAGGCGCTGCCCGGCTTGGCGGACGCTTCCCTCCAACACAAACCGAATGCCAAGGTCGTTGGCGGTCTCCGCAGCCCCGACCGTGCGGCCCTTATAGGTGAACATGGTTCCGCGGCCGATCACAAACAGCCACCGAAACTTGGAGAGGGCGTTGATGACGTCCTCGGTCATGCCGTCGGCGAAGAATTCTGCGTCCTCGGCAGACGAGAGGTTTTTGAAAGGCAGGACGGCGATGGACGGTTGGGAGGAGCGGCTGGGGGTGGGGTTTGGCCTGGCGGGTGGCTCGCCGGCTGAGGGCCATAGCCAGACCCGCGTAGGCTGGTCGATATTCTTCAGCGAGCGTTCGCCGGCGTCGGTGAAGGTGATGGTGGTCTTGCCGCGAAGGTATTCGTACGTTGTGGCGGAGACTGCGACGCCGCCGGTAGGGGCGACCTCTTGCAGCCTTGCCGCGATGTTGACGCCGTCGCCGTAGAGGTCTGAACCATCTACCACTACGTCGCCGAGGTTGATGCCGATGCGGAGTTGTAGGCGGCGGGCTTCGGGCTGAGCCTCGGCCCAAGCATTCGCCGCCGTCTGCATCCCTTCGGCAGCGTTGGCCGCGTCGACGACGCTCGCGAACTCGGCTAGCATGCCGTCGCCCATCAGCTTGAACACCCGGCCTCTGTGAGCGCGGACCGACGGCTGCACCACCTCACTCCACAACGCCTTCATCGCGGCGAGCGTGCCGGCCTCATCGGCCCGCATCAGCCGTGAGTAGCCGACCACATCTGCGGCCAGGATGGCAGCGAGTTTGCGTTGCAAGGTCGAATGTCCCCTGATTGGGAAGAGTTGCGGCGTTCCCGCAGCATGAATCCGCCGTTAGAATAGGCCATAGGACCAATCGGTTCCACCCCTTTACCGCACTTCGGCCGGAGTCTGCCTCATGCTCACCACCCCTCACCTACTCGCCGAATTTAACGCTTGGGCGAATGCACGGCTGCATGCGGCAGCGGCCAGCCTGCCGGCGGCTGAGGTCTCGCGCGACCGCGGCGCGTTCTTTGGCTCGATCCTGGGGACGCTGAACCACATTTATCTGGTCGATCTGCTCTATCGCGACCGGCTGGAGGGCAGGCAGAGCACCTTCAAAGGCCTGGACGATATCCTACATGCGGATATGTCTGGCCTTACTGCCGCGCAGGCTGAGATAGATGAGCACTACCTCGGATACACCGCGGCCCTGACCGACGCCAACCTGGCAGCGCCCGTCGTCTTCGTCACGCTGATGGATCAGGCGGAGGAATGGCGCGTGCCGCTGTCGGTCTATCTCTCCAACCTCTCGCAGCACCAGGTGCATCATCGCGGCCAAGCCTACGCATTGCTGAACCAAGCTGGCATGGATGTGCCCAGCATCGGATTCATCGAGTTTTGCATGGACGAGAAACAGGGTATGGTCACCCGAACGCCCGTCTGAAGGACACCGCCAGTAATGATCCGCAAAGACACGCTCTACGCCACCGCCCATGAACTCACCCGCCGCGCGGCGATTGAGATACCGCAGGACTATCTCACCGGCCTGGAGGCCATGGCGGCGGAGGAGAGCGAAGATCTCTCGTCCTTCGTGCTGGCGGCAATGTTGGAGAATTACAAAGCCGCCAAGGAAGACGCCCGGGCCATGTGCGCCGATACTGGTGTGCCGCGCTTCTATGTGAAGGCCGGCAATGAGGCCAAGATTGAGGGCGGCATGGTCGCGGTGGAGGAAGCTCTGCGCTCCGGACTGGCCAAGGCCACGCACGACATTCCGTTACGTCCAAACCGGGTGCATCCGCTCTGGCGCCACGACAACAACAACAATGTCGGCATCAACGCGCCGGAGGTGGAATATTCGTTCGAGCCAGATGCGGATTGGGTCGACATCACCACCGTACATAAAGGCGGCCTGTTCGGCACCGACTACCGCATGCTGTTCCCTGGTGATGGCATCGACGGCATCAAACGGTTTTTCCTGGATGCCATGATCGCGTTCGGCAAGCGCGGCCTGGCATGCCAGCCAGCGATTGTTGGCATCGGCCTTGGTGGTTCGAAGGACACCAGCATGGTACTGGGCAAACAGGCGGCGTGCCTGCGCACAGTTGGCGACCGCAACCCGGACCCAAAGATCGCCGAACTAGAGCTAGAGCTGATGGACATGGGCAACAACATCGGCATGGGCCCGATGGGCTTTGTCGGCTCTTCTATGGTGGTCGATTGCCATATTGAAGTCGGCTACACCCACACCGGCGGCATGCCGATGAGTGTGCACAGCTTCTGCCTTTCCTCGCGCCGGTCTGTGGCGCGCCTCTACGCCGATGGGCGGGTGCAATATCGCACCGACCCCGAATGGTTCACCCCGTATCACCGCAGGAATGATGTGTCATGGCAGCCGGAAGCCGCAAAACAGTCCGCCTGAAAACCCCCGTCACGCGGGAGGATTTGGAGCAGTTGAAGTTGGGCGACGTGGTCTATCTGGAGGGCCATGTCTACACCGCCCGTGAAGGCGTCTACCGCCGCGTCATCACCGAGGGACACAAGCTGCCGGAGGGCCTAACGGAGTTAACCAATGTCTCGTTCCACTGCTCGCCCGCGGCTAGCGTGAATGAGGACGGCACGTTCAACATCGGCGCGGTGACTGCCACCGCAAGCTTCCGTTTCGGCGCGCTGATTCCTGCCTGGTTCGAAGCCAGCAACTCACTGTTGATTCTGGGCAAAGGCGGCATGACCGAGGAGGACTACCGCAACGAGTTCGTCCCCCGCGGCGCCCGCTATCTGACCACGGTCGGCTATGGCACCGGTGCTCTGCTGGGGCGTGGCATCAAAAACGTGAAGGCCGTGCACTGGCTGGAGGAGTTGGGCATCGCTCAGGCGATCTGGGTGCTGGAGGTCGAGGCGTTCGGCCCGTTCCTGGTGGATAGCGATGCGGAAGGTCGATCTCTGTTCGAGCAGCACAACAAGCGCCTGAACCAGCGGATTGAGGGCCTCTACGACGGCCTGAAACAGCCGGCCCTCTCCCGCATGGGCGAGAGCACAGATCGGCGCGATGAATTGATTTAAGGGGAGCCTAGAACCAGCGCCCTAAACCTCCATAATCACCCGTCCCACTACGGTGCGGTCCTGGATTGGGCGCATCGCATCGGCAATATTGGGCCACTTCACCCGATGGGAGATGTGCGGGCGCAAGCGGCCCTGCTCTGCCAAGGTGATGAGAGTGGCAATGGTTTTCTCATTCAAGCCGGGGATCCGGCGGCCGATTTCGCCAGCGCGGAAGCCGACAGCGCTGGCACCTTTGATCAGCAGCAGATTGGAGCGGATCGAGACCGGGGGGCCGCCGGTAAAGCCGATATAGACGACACGGCAGCCGTAATTCATGCAACGCAGGCTTTGCTCAGCAATGTCACCGCCGACCGGGTCGAAAATGACGTCGGCGCCGCGGCCATCGGTCAGGCCTTTGACCACGTCCCGCAGCTCGGTAGTGGTGTAATTAATGACGTGGTCGGCGCCCTGCGCCTTCACAACGGCCAGTTTCTCGTCAGTGCCTGCGGTTGCGATCACCGTCGCGCCCAGCAGGCGGCCCACGTGAACTGCGGCGAGGCCGACACCGCCGGCAGCACCATGCACCAACAACACCTCCCCTGCCTCCAGCCGCCCGCCATGGGTGAGCGCATTCCAGGCCGTCATATAACACGAACGGAAGGCAGCACCCTCCGCATAGTCGAAGGTTGAGGGCAATCGGTGCACCTGGCTTTTGTCGAGCGCGCAGACTTCGGCAAACACGCCGGGCCGCCCGCTCGTCATAACCTTGTCACCGACGGCGAAGCCCTCGGCCCCTTCCCCCAATGCAATGATATCGCCAGCCGCCTCCAGCCCCGGCACGAAGGGGACTGGCGGTTTCAACTGATAGCCGCCAGCGCACATCAGCACGTCAACAAAGCTGATGCCCCAGGCTTTGTGCTGCACCAAAAATTGGCCGAGGCCGGGCGACGGAACCGGCTGTTCCTCGACCGTTAGGATCTCGGGAGGGCCGTAGTCGGGGCAAACGATAGCGCGCATGCGGATGAAACCTTTTCCAAAGCAAATTCACGCTCAGGATAACGGGATTTCAGAGCGTTGCAGCACTTTCGTACAGTTTAACCGTTTACGGGCGCGCCCGGTTGCCGCTAGAGTCACAGTGACACGGTGATCTGGACGTTAGATTCAGGCGCGGTGCGCGACGATGACCTTAGGGAAACGCCACTCGCCAATGACAAATTTTGTAAGGCGGACTCCCGCAACTGGGCCGGGATGCCATGTCTCCACCTGACCTGAACCGCCACGACACATTCCCCAAGCTGCTGCGCCACAATGCCAGCAAGCGTGGCAACCGGCCGGCCATACGCGAGAAAAGCCTCGGCATCTGGCAGACCTACACATGGGCTGAACAAGCAGTGGAGGTTCGCGCTCTGGCCTGCGGTTTTGCCAATCTGGGGCTGAAGCGCGGCGACCATATTTCGGTGATTGGCGACAACCGCCCTCGCCTCTACTGGAGCATGGCCGCAGCCCAGGCGTTGGGGGCGATCCCGGTGCCAGTCTATCAAGACTCCGTTGCGGACGAGTTGCAGTTCATTCTGGAGCATGCCTCGGTCAAGATCGTTGTGGCGGAAAATCAGGAGCAGGTGGACAAGGTTCTGTCGATCAAGGATCGGCTGCCGGACCTGTTGACCATTGTCTATTGCGACCCCCGCGGTCTGCGTGAGTATACCGAGGCTTTTCTGCATCATTACGACGGCGTCCTGGCCGAGGGTCGTGACTATGACAAGGTCCATGACAAGTTCTTCGACGAACAGGTCGAGGCCGGCGGCGGCAGCGACCATGCCATCATGTGCTACACCTCCGGCACGACCGGCCAGCCAAAGGGCGTAGTGCTAACCTACGACAATTGCGTCAAAATCGGCGCGATGGCGATTGAGTTTGATGGGCTGACAGAGCGAGACGACGTGCTCGCCTATCTGCCAATGGCCTGGGTTGGGGACAACCTGCTGTCCTATGGCCAATCGCACATCGCTGGATTCTGCATGGCCTGCCCGGAATCCTCGGAGACGCTGCTGATGGATTTGCGGGAGTTGGGGCCAACCTACTTCTTTGCACCACCACGCATTTTCGAGACAATGCTGACCTCTGTCATGATCCGGATGGAGGATGCGGGCAGTTTCAAAAAGTGGCTGTTTCACACCTTTATGGAGCATGCCAAGAAGGTCGGGGCCAAACTGTTGGATGGCGAGCCTGTCGGGTTTGGCGATCGAATTAAGTATAGGATCGGTGAGGCCTGCATTTACGGCCCGCTAAAGAACATGTTGGGCCTGACCCGGATGCGGGTCGGCTACACCGCTGGCGAGGCTATCGGGCCGGAGATCTTTGTGTTTTTCCGGGCACTGGGCATGAACCTGAAACAGGCTTATGGCCAAACAGAGGCTTCAGTCTTCGTCACCCTGCAGCCTGATGGTGAGGTCCATTCGGACTCGGTCGGCAAAGCAGCGCCTTCGGTTGAGCTGAAAATTGAGGACAATGGCGAGGTCATGTACCGCTCTCCGGGCGTGTTCCTGGAGTATTACAAAAATCCGGAGGCAACAGCGTCTACCAAAACGGCGGATGGCTGGGTGCATACGGGTGATGCCGGCTTTATCGACGACGCTGGACATTTGCACATCATCGACCGAGCCAAGGATGTCGGCAAACTGGTTAACGGCGACCTGTTCGCGCCGAAATATCTGGAAAATAAGCTAAAATTCTTCCCGAACGTACGCGAAGCAGTGGCTCTGGGCGACGGTCGGGACTTCGCAGCGATCATGATCAACATCGATGCCGATGCCATGGGAAATTGGGCGGAGCGGCAGAACATCGCCTATGCTTCCTACCAGGAATTGTCAGCTCTGCCGGAGGTCTATGAACTGATGGCGGCACATTTGGCGGAAATGAACGCCTTGCTGGCGGCCGAACCGCAAATGGCAGCCAGCCAAATTCGGCGGTTTCTGGTGCTGCCGAAAATGCTGGAAGCCGACGATGGTGAGATGACGAGAACGCAGAAAGTGCGGCGCAGCGCCGTCTCAACCAAGTATAGGCCTCTGATTGAGGGGCTCTATGATGGCTCATCCTCGGTCTATCTGGAGATTGAGGTGACGTTCGAGGATGGCCGGCGCGACGTGGTGAAGGGCGATGTGCCGATCTGGGATGTGACCGCCGTATCCCCTGCCATTGCCCAGGCGGCGGAGTGACAGATATGGCTGAAAACCTCCTCACCGTCGAAAACATCACCCTGCGTTTTGGTGGCGTGAAGGCGCTGACCGATGTCTCGTTTGATATTCTGAAGGGCGAGATAAGGGCGATTATTGGGCCGAATGGCGCGGGCAAGTCCTCGATGCTGAATTGCATCAACGGCTTCTACCACCCTCAGGAAGGCCGGATCACCTACAAGGGCCAAACCCGCAAGCAGATGCGCCCCTATGAGGCTGCCAGCCAGGGCATTGCCCGCACCTTTCAGAACATCGCGCTGTTCCGCGGTATGAGCGTGCTCGACAACGTCATGACCGGGCGGGTGCTGAAGATGAAGAGTTCTCTGCTGGAGCAGGCCTTCTATTTCGGTCGCGCGCGCAGTGAAGAAATTTCGCACCGGTCCAAGGTGGAGGAGGTCATCGACTTTCTCGAGATCAATGCGATCCGCAAGACGCCCGTTGGCCGCCTGCCCTACGGCTTGCAAAAGCGGGTGGAATTGGCGCGAGCGCTGGCGGCGGAGCCAGAACTGCTTCTGCTGGACGAGCCCATGGCCGGTATGAACGTGGAGGAGAAAGAGGACATGAGCCGCTTTATCTTGAACGTGAATGCTGAATTCGGCACCACCATCGCGTTGATTGAGCACGATATGGGCGTCGTCATGGACCTATCCGACCGAGTCGTGGTGCTGAACTATGGAGAGAAGCTGGCCGACGGCACGCCGGACGTAGTGCGCAGCAACCAGGCCGTAATCGACGCCTATCTGGGCGCATCCCATTGATGGGTGAGAGTGCATTTTGATGGAATTCTTATCGGACTTCTTCGTCGCCCCGATCATGGAAATGGTCGATGCGCCGGAATTCCTGGCAGAAGTGATCATCGCCGGCCTTATGTCTGGCGTGATGTATTCGCTGGTTGGATTGGGCTTTGTGCTGATCTTCAAGGCATCCGGCATCTTTAACTTCGCACAGGGCGTCATGGTGCTGTTCGCAGCGCTAAACTTCGTCGGCCTGATGGATTCAGGCGTACATCCAATCATCGCGTTTATAGCAACGGTGGTGATCATGACGGTGCTGGCCATGGCCATTGAACGGGTGGTGTTACGGCGGTTGGTGAACCAAAACCAGCTGATCCTGTTCATGTCGACAATCGGCATCGCGTTTTTCCTCGAAGGTTTCGGCGAGTTGATCTGGGGCGGCAACGTGCGGCCGCTGGATATCGGTATTCCAGACGACGTGGTCTTTATCGCCAACGGCACGATCCTGATTCAGGAAGCAGACCTGTTCGCGGGCGCCACGGCGGCGCTTTTGGTAACGATTTTGGCGCTAGGCTTCCGTTATACCGCTGTCGGGCGGGCTCTGCGCGCGGTGGCGGACGACCATCAGGCCGCGCTCTCCATTGGCATACCGCTGAACAATATCTGGGTGATTGTCTGGGCTGTTGCCGGGTTCGTGGCGCTGGTGGCTGGCATCATGTGGGGCACCAAACTGGGTGTTCAATTCTCCATCTCTATCGTTGCGTTGAAGGCCCTGCCGGTGCTGATCCTGGGCGGGTTCACCTCCATCCCTGGTGCCATCATCGGCGGCCTGATCATCGGCGCTGGCGAGAAAGTGGCGGAGGTCTATTGGGGCTCGCTGTTTGGCGGCGCTATCGAGGAATGGTTTGCCTATATCGTGGCGCTGCTATTCCTGCTGTTCCGACCGCAAGGTCTGTTCGGCGAAAAGATAATCGACCGGGTTTAGGGGTAGGATTGAGACATGCTCTATCGCGAAGCCGGTGACTTCAAAACCACCTACGCCAAAGACCAAGCGCTGATCCCGATCCGGCAAGACCGGGTGATGCTGTATATCGCCATCGCCTTGGCTCTGCTGCTGCCGTTCGTTGCCAGCGATTATTTCCTGGGCTCCATCGCCATTCCGGTGCTGATCATGGTGATCGCCGCCACCGGACTGAACCTGCTGCTGGGCTATTGCGGGCAGATCTCGCTGGGGTCTGGTGCGTTTATGGCAGCTGGCGCCTACATGGCCTATAAATGCGCCACAGCGTTTCCGTGGTTGCCCATGCCGGTGTCGATTATCCTGGCCGGTCTGGCCACCGCGATGATCGGGATTGCCTTTGGCCTGCCGGCGGTGCGGATTAAAGGCTTCTATCTGGCCGTCGCGACACTTGCCGCCCAATTCTTCCTGCTGTGGCTGTTCACCCACGTGCCCTGGTTCGTGAACTACACCATGAGCGGCGTGCCAACCCCGCCTCCCGCGACCGTACTGGGCGTCTATGTGACCGGAGCGGATGCGCCGAACTGGGCCAAGTATCTGTTCGTGCTGAGCTTTACCGCCTTCCTCACCTGGATCGCCTATAACTTGGTGCGCAGCCGCATCGGGCGAAGCTGGATGGCCATCCGCGACATGGATATTGCGGCGGAGTTGATTGGCATCCGCCCGCTGTGGACCAAGCTAACAGCCTTTGCGATCTCCAGCTTCTATTGCGGTGTTGCGGGCGCGCTCTGGTCGTTCTGCTTCATCAATACGGTGGAGCCGACGGCGTTTGACATCAACCGGTCGTTCCAGATCCTGTTCATGGTGATTATCGGCGGCTTGGGGTCAATCCTAGGCAGCTATTTCGGCGCGATCTTCATCACACTTTTCCCAATCTTCTTGAACAGCGCGCCGGCTTGGTTAGGGCTGGATATTCCTGGCGATATCATAACCCATCTGGAGTTCATGATCTTCGGCGCGATGATCGTGTTCTTTCTAATCGTTGAGCCAAATGGATTGGCTCGGCTTTGGCAATTGGGGAAGGAAAAGCTGAGGCTTTGGCCCTTCCCCCACTAAATCTAACCGCGTGCTGTACAAATGCTTGGCGCGCGATTGGTGTGTTGAGTGCAACAACCATAACAGGAGGAAACCCATGATCCTGCGCACTTTGACCCTGGCAGCCACGGCTGTCGCCACCCTGGCAAGCGCTGTACCAGCGATGGCCGAGGGCGGCCATTTCATTCCAGTGATGTCGTATCGAACTGGCCCTTATGCACCCAATGGCGTGCCCTTCGCCAATGGATATGTCGACTATTTCGAGATGCTGAACCATCGCGATGGTGGTGTTGGCGGCGTGCCGTTCATCCTGGAAGAGTGCGAGACCGGATATAAGACCGACCGCGGCATCGAGTGCTATGACCGACTGAAGAACAACAATAACGGCGCGGTTGTGCTGTCGCCATGGTCGACCGGCACGACCTATGGCCTGATTGAGAAAGCGGCGAAGGATGAAATCCCGCTTGTCACCCTTGGCTACGGTCGCACCTCTGCCGCCGATGGCCGGGTATTCCCCTGGGTGTTCAACTTCCCGGCAACCTATTGGAGCCAGGCCTCCAGCATGGTCCGCTATATCGGCCAGGAAATGGGCGGCCTTGATAAGCTGAAAGGCAAAAAGATCAGCCTGGTTCACTTTGACCATCCCGGTGGCCGTGAGCCTATCCCGACGCTGGAGCTCCTGGCGGAAAAGTACGGCTTTAAGATGAATAAGCTGCCGGTCGCACTTAGCTCCTTGAGCGAGCAGAAATCAACCTGGCTGCAGGTTCGCAAGAACCGGCCTGACTATGTGCTGTTCTTTGGCTGGGGTGTGATGAACTCCACGGGCCTGAAAGAGGCCGCCGCGATCCGCTATCCGATGGATAAGATGCTTGGCTGGTGGTGGTCCGGCGCTGAGGCCGATGTGCAACCATCTGCCGAAGCTGCTAAGGGCTACAAAGCCTTCTCCATGCACGGTGCTGGCATCGAGTATCCGGTGTTCGACAGCATCAAGGAAATGCATGCTGCCGGCAAAGGCTATGAGGGTGAAGCGATGGGCGACGTGCTCTACAACCGTGGCCTGGTCAACGCCGCTTACATCGCCGAAGCAATGGTTGTGGCGCAGAAGCATTTCGGACGCGCTCAGTTGACTGGCTCGGACGTACGCTGGGGCCTCGAAAATCTCGATGTCACCAAAGAGCGGATTGAGGAATTGGGCCTGACCGGCCTGATGCCCGTGACCAAAGTCACTTGCGAGAACCACGAGGGTACGACGCCGGCGGCGCTGGTGCAGCAGTGGGACGGCAAGAAATGGAACATCATCTCTGACTGGATCCCAGCCATGAGCGATGTTGTCCGGCCCCTGGTCGAGCAAGATGCTGCTCTCTATGCGAAAGAGAACAACATTACGCCGCGCACCTGCTCGTAACTGCCTCTATCCTTCACCCAGGGCCGCAGCGCGGCTCTGGGTGGAGGCTTTCGCATACTGTTAGGAGACCCCTTTCATGACCCAGGTCGACACCGCCGTGATAGAGCCTCAAACCGCTGCCAACGCTCTGTTGGAAGTGAACAATATTGAGGTGATCTATGACCACGTGATCTTGGTCTTGAAAGGTGTTTCGCTGATCGTGCCACAAGGCGGCGTCGTTGCGTTGCTGGGTGCCAATGGCGCGGGCAAATCCACAACCCTGAAGTCAATCTCCAACCTGTTGCGAGCTGAACGGGGCGAAGTCACCAAAGGTTCGATTAAGTTTAAGGGGGAAGAGGTTCACTCCATGACCACCAACGACCTGGTTAAACGGGGCGTGGTGCAGGTGATGGAGGGGCGGCACTGCTTCCCGCATTTGACGGTTGAGGAGAATCTGCTGACCGGGGCTTACACCCGCAAAGATGGCAATGCGGCGATGCGGGCGGACCTGGAGATGGTCTACAACTACTTTCCGCGGTTACGTGAGCGGCGGAAATCGCAGGCAGGCTATATCTCCGGCGGTGAGCAGCAAATGTGCGCGATTGGGCGGGCGATGATGGCCAGGCCAACGACCGTGCTACTGGACGAGCCAAGCATGGGGCTGGCGCCGCAATTGGTCGAAGAAATTTTTGAGATCGTGCGCTCGTTGAACCAGGAGCAAGGCGTCTCCGTTTTGCTGGCTGAGCAAAACACGAACATGGCACTGAAATACGCCGACTACGGCTATATCCTGGAAAATGGCCGGGTGGTGATGGATGGCAATGCCAAAGAATTGGCCGAGAACGAGGACGTGAAGGAATTCTACCTCGGTATCTCATCCGGCGAGCGCAAGAGCTTCCGCGACGTCAAATTTTATCGCCGGCGCAAGCGGTGGCTGTAAAGGTCGTACCTTTTGCCGAGAATTTCGAATCTTCATCCTGAGCCTGTCGAAGGGCCTCTTTCATCGTGGTACTCTCACCCTTCGACAGGCTCAGGATGAAGGGTCAGTAGGTCAAGAACCTCAAAATTAGCCCTCAGCTATCAAACGAAATCGCATCGCCTTCAACGCAATGCCCAATAATGGTAGCCTCAGAATAGCCAGCGGCCTTTAAAGCCTCGACACATGCCGCGGCCCGATCGGCTGGTATGGCTGCGAGCAATCCACCAGACGTTTGCGGATCCAGCAATATCGCCGGCGCATGCGGTACGGCCAGGCGATTCGACGGCGCCAGCGTACTTTCCACTCCCGTGGCAATCAGATCAGAGACACCCGGCAACATCGGCACAATGAGCTCTCGAACGACGGCGCCAACACCGGATGCCTGCATCATCTCTAGCAGATGCCCTGCTAGACCGAAGCCCGTCACATCCGTAACGGCAGAGGCCTTGAACTCTCGCAGCACCGGCACCGCGCCGCGGTTGCTGAGCAGCATGCTGGCCATGGCGGCTTCGATCCAAGCGGACCGGGCCTTGCCCTGCATATCGGCTGCAAGTAGCACGCCGGTTCCAAGTGGCTTGGTCAGGATCAACGCATCACCTGTCTTTGCGCCAGCCTTACGCCAGAGCGACGCCTCGTCCGCGAAGCCATTGACAGTCAGACCCAAAGACAGCTCCGGGCCTTCGGCTGTGTGTCCGCCTATGAGTGCTGCGCCAGCAGCGCGGATGGTCTCGCAGGCCCCTGTCAGGACTTGAAGCAGATCGGCCTCCTGGATGCCAGGTGTTGAGAACGGCACGGTGACCTGGGCGAGCGCACTATGGGCCTCAGCCCCCATCGCGAATAGGTCGGACAGCGCATGCTCCGCCGCGATTTGACCAAAGCGATATGCGTCACCGGTGAAGGAGCGGAAATGGTCAGTGGATTGCACCAGCACCTGCCCGGATGGAGGTCGCAACAATGCAGCGTCGTCCCCTGCCCCCATCAAGACACCCACCGCACTGCCAGTGTCCAGATTGCCAATCACACGGGCCAATACATCGCTGCCGATCTTGGAGCCACAACCTGCACACCGCATCGGTGCCGCATCCGGCGACGGCGTCATATCCGGTAAGACCTGATACCGCTGCATCCATCGCTGGTCGATCCGATCCTTCCAGCGCCAAACCCATCCGCCAGATGCTGCGAAGCCACCATAGGATGCCACTGCGAACCGTCCGCCGCCCGACAATAGCGAGAGAAAACGTCGTTGCGGTCGGTAGGGTTTCAGGGGGCCGCGTTTGGCGAACTGGCGTAAATTCTCCGCCAAGACCGGGCCTTGTCGGACCGCATAAACCCCGGCTTTGGGCAGAGGTCGCGGCGTGTAAGCCGCGATATCACCGACTGCGAACACATTGGGGTGGGAGACGCTGGCCAGGGTCTCCCCCACCTGGACAAACCCGTGTTGATCAACGGCGAGGCCTGTCTGTGCCAGCCAGGGCGCTGCGGCACTGCCCGTGGCCAACACCGTCATCGCGCTTTCCATGCGGGTATCGTTGGCTAGCAGCACCTCACGCTGCTCTACAGCGGTTATGGCAGAACCGGATGCAACAGTAACACCCTGACGGCTCAGCAATTTTTGCATGCTGGAGCGAACTGCAGGTGCATGAGTCGGCAGCAAGGTCGGCGTATTGGTGACCAAGGTGACCTGCGGGCTAAGATGGCGCAGCCGATGCGCCAACGCTAACGCCAACTCTGCACCGCCGGCACCACCACCCGCCACGACGATAGGCGAGCCCGCTAACAGGTTTGCGTCAAAAATATCCAGCCGTGCCAAGAACCGGTCGAGCGGCTTGATCGGCAAGCCGTGTTCCAAAGCGCCCGGAATATCGTCAATATCTGTGGATGAGCCGATATCGATGGATAGCACGTCATAACGCAGCGGCGGCCGCCCTTCGACGGATAGGCGGCGCGACTCGGGGTCTAAGCCAGTCGCCGGGGCATGGATCAAACCGGCTCCCGCAAACTGGCACAATGGACCCAGGTCGACATAGCATTGGTCGTGCGCGTAGTGCCCGGCGATATAGCCTGGCATCATCCCGGAATAGGGCGTGAAGGCATCACGGGCGACGAGTGTCAGGCGAACCCCTGGCTCCGGCTTCATGCCAAACGCGCGCAAGACGGCAACATGCGAATGCCCGCCGCCGACCAGAACGATCTCAGTCTCGATAGGCCGCGCGTCGCCACGGTTCACCTTTGCACAGCTCCGCTAATTTTGACGGGCTAGCCAGTCGGACATCCGCTCCAGCGCCTGCTCAATTTCTGGCTGAGAGATGCAATAGGAGAACCGTACCGTCTGGTGGCCGCGGTCTGGATCAAAATCCAGGCCTGCACTGATCGCAACCCCAGCCTCATCCAACAAACGGGAGCTAAACGCCGTGCTGTCATCCGTCCAATGAGAAATATCGCCATAAACGTAAAACGCCCCATCAGCTGGCGCGAGTTTGTTGAAACCCATTTGCGGGAGCGCATCCAACATCAAACGTCGATTGGTGGCGTAAACTTCTCGATTTTCTTCGCATTCCTCCGCTGCATCCAACGCCGCCAATGCCGTTACCTGGCTAACCCCGGGGGGGCTGATGAAGAAATTTTGCGCCAGTCTTTGGACGGCGGGAATCAGATCCTCTGGCAAGACCATCCATCCAATGCGCCAACCAGTCATCGAAAAATACTTGGAGAAGCTGTTGATGACGACTGCGCTTGGGGAATAGCGTGCCACCGTATCGGCCCGGCCGTCGAATACCAAGCCGTGGTAAATTTCGTCGCTAATTAGGCGGATGCCCCGCGCATGGCAGGTTTCGGCAATCGCTTTTAGCTCGTCTGGAGGAATGACCGTGCCGGCGGGGTTTGATGGGCTGGCGATCACTACACCCGCCAGGTTCGGTACAGCATCGATCATAGCTGCCGTCATCTGATATCGGGTTTCTGGCCCGGCGGGCAGCCGCACAACCTCGCAGCCTAGGGCTGAAAGAATGTTGCGATAGCAAGGGTAGCTGGGATCAGTCAGCAACACGCGATCACCGACGGAAAAGCTGGCTAAGAACGCCAACAGGAACCCACCACTGGAGCCAGTCGTTACTGCGATGCGCTCAACAGGCGGCGCCATCCCATACCAATCTTGGTAGTGCTGTGCCAGGCGTTCCCGTAGTTCAGGGATTCCAAATACCAGGGTATAGCCTAGAACCTCCGAATCGATCGCGGCTTTTGCGGCTTCTCGCGCTAACCGCGGTGCACCCGTCGCTGGTTGACCGACTTCGAGGTGGAGTACGTGATCGCCGCGAGCCTCACACTCAGCGGCTTGGGCCATGACATTCATAACCCGAAACTGTGAAATATCGCTGCGTTTCGCAGGCGAAAACTGCATAACTCATCCTATCGTTCGTGGCGCACTTTCAATCGGTATTAGCGTTGCGGCTCGCCAATTGCTGCAAGGCCTTTTCCTGTTGGATCGGTTGCGGCAGCACAGGTTTCTGCGTAATTCGGCAGCCCTTTCGGGCAGACAATTGCATTTGCTGGAACCACTCGAACCGCTCGATCCAACGCCGCGCGGGACAGCACGGTTTTCTCCGCCAGTTCCTCAACCGACGCTCGACTCGATCCACCAGCGATGGCCGCCAATAAGATCTTGGTGTTGGAGTTGGTAACCAGCACCGGCGTACCAATAGGCACCCCAGGTGCAGGGAAGAACACGCCGCCGATCAGGCGACCAGAGCCGAACGGGCGGCCCATACTGAAAACACAGGCGACTGCGTTGCCTTTGCTATCCGCCGCTACCAAGCTTGAATCAGAATTCCCAGTCGCGGTTGCACGCCCACCCGACTGGAAGGGTAACGTCACCAATGTTTGATTACCCAAGGGGCGTTTGTTCGCCTCACCAGCTGTTGGCAAGGTTTTGCGCCATCTGTCCTGGTCGATCTGAAATCCCGCATCAGCGGCGGCCTGCCATATCAGCCGCGCCGCGCCCCCGCTGTAAACCGAACCGCCGCCTTGCTCTCGTATTTGGCCGAGCAGGGCCGCTAAATCCAGTTGCTGAAGCGAAGCACCAACTGCACTGTTTCCGCCGAACACGGCTTGAGCCGCGGAATCACGAGGGGCTGCGCTCTGCCAGTCTTGGGCAAACGCGAGCGACCGTTTGAAATTGAAACGCGCCAGGGCCTCAGCCGGCCCAACCACCTGCCGCCAGGGGAATGCCCCCAACCGCGCATGGATCGCCGCCATGGCACGCACGGCGCCTGGGCTCTCAAACCGATAGGCTCTGTGCGTTTGGTCCGCGATTCTATAGTCAAGACAGAAGCCATAAGCCATCAACCCAGCCGATGCGGGCTTGGTAACGCTCAGGGCCAAAAAAGTGGCTGCCGCTGCATCACCAGCACTGCCGCCAGCCGCCAGTATATCGCGCCCGACCAATGCAGCGTGCGGTTCATCGGTAACGACCGCGCCAGCAAAACCGGCCACATACCCGGGCGACCCCAATTCAGGATCACTGGAGCAGGCTGTAAGCAATCCCGCTATCGCCATAGCAAAACCCAGAACGCGGAAAGGACCCTTGGATTGACCCCTTGTACCTGCGTGCCTAGCTTGCCATTTGGTAGGCGGTACGCCCGATAGGCGATTTGACATGATATTCCGTAGCATCTCTGTATCGATGAGCGGGGCCGACCGAAGCCGATGCTGGCTTGGCCGCGTTTTTGCGATAATGATCGTTGTCATTCTGGCTAGTGTCAGCACGACGCAGCCAGCTATGGCGCAGACCTTTATACGCGATGCAGAGATTGAGGCTACCATCCGCGGATGGGCAGCGCCACTGCTGCGTGCTGCCGGCCTTTCGCCGCGGGACGTACAGATCCATATCGTGCAAAGCAACGAACTCAATGCCTTCGTAGCCGGTGGCATGAGGATATTCATCTACACAGGCTTGTTGCGTCGGACAAAATCACCGGAAGAGATCATCGGTGTTCTCGCTCACGAAATTGGCCATATTCGAGGTGGTCACTTGGCGCGATTTAAGGGGGAGTATGACAACGCTTCCGCCAAATCGATCCTGTTCACCGTGTTGGGTGTCGCAGCTGCCATTGCCTCCGGAGATCCCCGCGTTGGCTTGGCGCTCGGCGCATTCGGGCAGACCGCGGCATTGAAATCGCTGCTAAAATACAGCCGCACGCAAGAATCCGCGGCGGACCAAGCGGCGCTCAACCTGTTGGACGCCACCAAACAATCGGCTAGCGGGCTGTCTTCATTCCTGGAGGTGCTGGGCAATCAGGAATTGCTATTGCCAGAGCAACAGGACCCCTACCTCCGCACACACCCTATCTCTCGCGAGCGGATAGACGCGCTCCAAGATCACCTAAAAACCTCACCGTATTCGAATGCACCCGCCACCCCGGCCTCGTTAGAGGCGCATGCCCTAATGATTGCAAAGCTGGAGGGTTTTCTAGCACCGATTGGCAAGGTGTTGCGCGATTACCCTATCGGTGATTCGAGCACAGCCGCTCTCGTCGCGCGCGCTGTCGCCTACCACCGCGGCAATCGCATTGCCGAAGCCGATCGGACCGTAGGCGAGCTGCTGGCGCAGAATCCCGGCAACCCATATGCCCAAGAATTGCAGGGGCAAATTCGATTTGAACGCGGCGATAACGCTGGTGCGATCGAGGCTTATGCCAAGGCTGTCAAACTGGCACCCGACGAACCATTAATCGCCATTTCCTATGCGCGGGCATTGGTCGTGGACGCAAACCAGGCGAGCCTGCCAAAAGCGGTAGAATTGCTAGAAACCGCCGTCGCTCAGGATCGTGACAATGGCGGCGCATGGCGTACCCTAGGCACCGCCTACGGTCGGCAGGGCAAACTGGGCAAGGCTGCACTGGCGCTGGCGGAGTCAGAAATGCGCTTTGATCGCCCCGATCTGGCATTTCAACAGGCCAGCCGAGCTCAAACAATTTTGCCAAAGAACTCGCCCGCATGGCTGCGCGCAGAGGATATCCGCCAAGGTTCAGAGCGACTGATTCTGAAACGTGAAGAACAGCGTTCTAGGCGGTAATACACGGCCCGTGTCAAAACCCCGTGAGTGGCGCTGTTTCCGGTTGCGTCTCTGGTGACACCCGGCCAAGTTGCGTCGTCTCGTACAATGATAATTGCCGAAGGATAATCACAACAATGCCAGCCTGGATTGCCGAGAAGTTCCGTTTCGTTGCGATTGCGATCACCGCATTGGCACTGCTGTTGCCCTTAGCGCCCGCTAGCGCAAGCGACGTCTTAGATGAGGCGCGGATAGAGGCAATTCTAACCAAGTTATTGCAAGAAAAGCCAGACATCGTCATCGACGCGATCCGCGCATACCAAGCGCGTGAAGAGCAAGCGAAACTCAGTGCACAACGCGAACAACTGGCGGCAAAAAAAGGCGCACTCTTAGGCAATCAGAGCGACCCATTCATCGGTAACCCGAATGCCAAGATCACTGTGGTCGAATTTTTCGACTATCGTTGCGGCTATTGCAAACGCGCGCTACAGACCGTCCTGGATCTGGTCGCGCGCAACAAAGATGTTCGGGTCGTATTCAAGGAATTCCCAATCCTCGGTGAGGATTCGATGACAGCGGCGCGCGTATCGCTGGCGGTCCACCAGATTGCACCGCAGCACTACAAGGCCTTCCACGAAAAAACCATGCGCTTCCGCGGTGCGATGAAGGAGGCTGCTCTGGTAAAGATCGCGGCGGATTTGGGGGTTAACACGGCGGCACTCAAAAATGCGATGAAGGACCCGGCAATCAAAAAATCCATAGAAGCCAACTATGAATTGGCCGAAGCTCTAAACATTCGCGGCACACCAGCATTTGTCGTCGGCGAAGAGGTGGTACCCGGCGCGGTTGGCCTGGATACGCTAGAGGCGATGATTGCCAAATTGCGGGGCTAACCCGCGGCGGCGATATCGAATTCGCGATCCAAACCGCGGTCCGCCATAGGCAGGCCGCGGTTTTTCTTGCATTCTGCATGCCATAGGGAATACCTGACGGTTAGAAGACCCATGGCACACGCAGCAGAGACATTCGATTTCATCGTGACAGGTGCCGGCTCCGCAGGCTGTGCCGTAGCTGCGCGATTGAGCGAGTCCGGGCGGTATACGGTCCTACTGCTGGAGGCAGGCCCGCCGGACACCAACCGGTGGATCCATATCCCGCTGGGTGCTGCCAAAGTCTTTGTCGATGCCAGCGTCAACTGGCGCTTTGAAACTGAGCCGGTGGAAAGCCTGAACGGCCGAAC
>Ga0055584_100001581_pt1 | contig 22304 bp, 20 predicted proteins | sample OSDHelmetaG_FD_58716 | JGI IMG/M metagenome (GOLD analysis project Ga0055584, IMG submission 58716) | Pelagic marine sediment microbial communities from the LTER site Helgoland, North Sea, for post-phytoplankton bloom and carbon turnover... | ecosystem: Environmental > Aquatic > Marine >...
GTCGGATATCGATCTGACAGCCGGAGAGAGAGAAAATGGCCAGGATCAGAACGGGATGTAGAGCAAGTCGCATGGATGCCACTTGGACTACCGCCGGTCCCCGTTGAATTCAAGGGAGAATCACTGGAAGCCGAATCCTTGCGAACCTTTCCGGAGCGGCCTGCCGCCATGTGCCGACTGAAGGCTTTAGCGATGAGCTACTTCGATTGTCCGTACGTTATCCGGAATCGGGCGTGTTTCAACGCTCGGCGTCACGCTGCTATCGACGTAGGTTCTGCCGGTGCAACTGGTGCTCGATATCGACCTGGACTTCTTTCTCGACCGGATTCTTTACGCTAAGGATGAGCCGCGTTCGCGTCTCAGTGCGGAGGAATACCAGGTGGATGATGTCGCTGAAGCTATGGCGTATCTTCGGGAGCGATGTGGATTGTCGGAATCCGCGCCCGTGCCCGGGTATGTCTGCACACGGCACAAGGATGTGTGGTTTCACTGGCGGCGAATGTTGCGGAGCGGTGTGTTGAAGGAGCCGTTTGAAGTGGTGCACGTGGACGCGCACTCGGACATGGGATTGGGCAACAATTCCTGTCTCTACATTGCCGAAGAATTGTTGGCGGAACCGGTTGAACGGCGTCGGCCGCCCATCAAGGGTGGAGAGTGGGCGGTGGGTGATTGCAACTTCATCGCTTACGCACTGGCCTGCCGCTGGCTTGGCAAGCTGACTTACGTAACTCATCCCAAGTGTGAGGACGATGTGCAGTGGATGCACATGAAGGATTTTTCGACCACTTCCGGGTTCGTGCAGATGAAACGTTACCAGCCCGGTTTTGCCGAGCAATTGGAGCACTTCCTTGATGTGAAGAATCTGCCGTTCGAGGCGGAGCCGGAAGTGCCGATGGAGATTGTTCCGCGCGAGGATTTCGCGATGAAACGGACCCCAGACTTCGTGTTCATCTCCCAGTCGCCGAACTACACGCCGCCGACGGCGGATGCGTTGTTCGAGGCGATGAAACAATTTGTGGATCCGATCGAGCCGTAATCACTTTACCGACCGACGCCTTCTTCCTACGTTTTGCCCCGTGGAATCATCCGTGTCAGAAAACGCCCATGAACCTGTCCGGCGCGGACTGATACGGCGGTATTTTGACTTCATCGGCCGGCAGACCTTGCGGACGGCAGACACGATCAAGAGCGTTGGAGCGTTCGCTTTGATTACGATTGGTGTCACGTTCACCAAATTCAACGAATCCACGCATGTCATTCGTCCGCTGATTCGAGGACAGATTGCACGGGCGGGGATCGGGATGTTGCCCGCGGTGATGTTTCTCGGTGGCTCACTGGGCTTGGTGATCATTGGGCAAATGGTTTCCTTGCTAACCAAAGTCGGGGCGCAGCAGTACATCGGTTTGGTGATGGATACCGTGGTCTTCCGAGAATTGGGTCCCTTGGCGGCGGCCATGATGGTCTTGGGACGGGTGGGCACTCCGACGGTTGTGGAATTGGGAACGAAACGGGCACAAGGCGAGATTGAGGCTTTGGAAGCTCTCGGTATCGACCCGGTCCACTATCTCGTGGTCCCCCGCGTCATCGGTTTGGGACTGTCGATCTTCGCCCTGACGATCTACCTGATTCTGGTGGTGATGCTGAGCGGTCTCCTGTTTGCATTTCTGACCGATGTGCAAATCACGCCGGGTGAATACTTCGGGCAGATCGCGGCGGGTTTGACCTATCAGGATTTTGTCTTCGTGGCGCTGAAGACCATTCTGTTCGGAGCCATCATCGCGGTGGTGACGTGCTATCACGGCCTGGCTCAGCCGATCAAATTGGAGCAGGTGCCCTACGCGGCAACTCGGGCGGTTTCATTGTCCGTGGGTGGTTGCCTGTTGCTGGACGTGTTCTTCATCTTCCTCTACATCATTGTGGGCTTGTAATGGGCGACCGACGTGAATTGATTCGATTGGAGGGCGTGCTGGTGCAGGCGCGGGTGGATGGTGAAACGTCCCTTCCGGTTGATTGGACTTTGGACGAAGGGGAATTCTGGGTGGTCGGCGGACTGAATGGTTCGGGCAAATCCCCCTGGTTGTCCACGACGGCGGGTCTGTATCCACCCAATGGCGGACGGCAAATGATTTTCGGTCAGGATATTCGTGAAATGGCTGAGCGGGATCGAGCGGCACTGCGAGCCAAGATCGGATTTGTGTTTGAAAACACCGGCCGGTTGTTTGCTGAATTGAATGTGGTGGAGAATGTCGCCTTGCCATTGAGCTACCAGCGGAATTGCCCGGCAGAGGACGTTCTTCCGGAGGTTCAGAGGGTTCTGGACGCGTGCGGGTTGTCCGAACATGCCGCCAGTGAACCGAATACGCTGGGCCGTGGAATTCAGCGTCGGGTTGCCCTGGCCCGGGCGCTGGTATTGGAACCTGAGTTGTTGATGGTGGATTCACCGCTGACCAGTCAGGACCCGATGCAGACGCGCTGGTGGGTGGATTTCCTGACGCTGATGCATCGTGCGGAACACAATTTCAAAACTCCCCGGACGATTGTGGTGACCACTGAGGACTTCGGTCCTTGGCTGGCGGAGAATCGTCGATTTGCGTTGCTCGATGGTGGGGAGTTTCAGGTGCTTGGTGACTACAACGACGTCGCGGTTCACACTCGACCGGTCGTGCGTGACATGTTGACCGGCCGATCTGCCTGACTGGTTACTGAATCGGTTTTGAGTGGATCACGACGGTTTTCAATTCCGTCATTTCTGCGATCGCGTATTTCGGTCCTTCCTTGCCCATGCCGCTGCCTTTGAGTCCGCCGTAGGGCATGAGGTCAGCGCGCCACATCGCGCTGGAATTGATGTGGATATTGCCGCTGTGGACTTCGCGAGCAAACTGCATGGCCGCGTCGATATCTTGAGTGAAGATGCCGGCGCCAAGTCCGTAGTCCGATGCGTTCGCCAATTCAATCGCCTGTTTGACGCCGGTTGCATTCATGACTGCGACGGCTGGTCCGAACAACTCCTCGCGACACAGCTTCATGTCTTCCTTTGCGTTGTCGATCAGCGATGGCTTTACGAGGGTGCCGCTTCTTTCACCGCCGCACACCAATGAGCCGCCTTGTTTGACCGCTTCCTGCAGCCAGTCTTCGACCCGCGCCGCATCTGTCTCACGGATCATCGGGCCCACCTTGGTTTCGTCGCGGAGTTGGTCGCCGGCGTTCATCGCCGCGATCTTTGGAGTGAGCTTGGTCATCAACTCGTCGTGAACGGATTGATGGGTGATGACGCGTTGTGTGGAGATGCAAACCTGCCCCGCGTTCGCATATCCGGACAAGGTGATGGCGTCGGACACCTGATCGAGATCGGCATCGGGCAATATGATCAGTGGGCAATTGGAGCCGAGTTCCATGGTCACCTTCTTGAGGCCGGCGGATCGACAGATATCCTCGCCGACTTTGCGGCTGCCGGTAAACGTGATTTTGCGGACGCGAGGATCGGCGCAGAGTTGGCTGCCGATGGTTCCGCCACCACCGGTGACGCAGGACAACGCCATCGGTGGCATGCCGGCATCGAGCAGCACTTCGACAAGCTTCAATGCTGACAGAGGTGTATCGCTGGCGGGCTTGAGAATGACGGCATTGCCGGCGGCAAGAGCGGGTCCGACCTTGTGACAAACCAGGTTGAGCGGAAAGTTGAACGGTGAAATCGCCACCACGATCCCGCAAGGCACACGCAGGGTGAATCCGAATTTGTCGCGCACGCCTTGGCCCCCATCGAGGGGCAGGACTTCGCCTCCCAGCCGTTTGGCCTCTTCGCCGCTGAGTTCCAAGGTCTGGGCGGCGCGGCCGACCTCGATGCGGGCTTCGGTGATGGGCTTGCCGGCTTCGGTGCTGATGGTTTTGGAGAGATCTTCGGCTCGTTCCCTGATCAGTTGCGCAGCGCGTTGGAGCAATTCAAAACGTTCATAGCCTGTCATCGCCGCCATCGTCTTCGCTCCATGGGCTGCGGTCGCCAATGCGGAGTCGACATCTTCGGCCGTGGCCTCGGGAACGGAGTCTATCACGCTCCCGTCGAACGGGTTCCGCACTTCGATCACCTCATCGCGATTCTGCCATACGCCACTAAGAAAGAATTTCATGCTGTGCCCCAATCGTATCCGCGTTGGAAGAGTCTTCAATTCACGTTTTGCCTTAGTGGTGGACATGTACCATGATCCGCCGCCATGAAATCACCACGCGTAATCGCGCTCCTGGCGCTGGTCGTTTGTCTCTGTCGTGCGGAAGCCCAGCAACCGCTCGACGTCTGGTTGGGGACCAGCAGTTCTCTGAGCAAGGGGATCTACCACACCTCGTTCAATCCCAAGACCGGTCGCCTCACGCCATCGAAGGTGATGGCGGAAATTCGCGGTCCCGGGTTTCTGGCCATGCACCCGGATCGTTCGACGCTCTACTCGGTCGGGAATTTGGGCGGCAAGAATGCGATCACGGCCTATCGCATCGAGGGCACGGGCCGGAAGGCAGCGTTGAAACTCCTGAATTCCGTCGATATCGAAGACGGGGGCGCCGCGCATCTTTGTGTGGACAAGACCGCCCGCACCTTGGTTTCCGCGCAATACGGTGGTGGATCGGTGGCGGTATTTGCATTGAACAAGGACGGTTCGATCAAGGCCCGGACGCAGTTGATCGAACATGAAGGCGCTTCGATGGTGGATGCCCGCCGTCAGAAATCGCCGCACCCGCATTGGTCAGGGATTTCACCGGATAATCGTTTCGTGTTCATCCCCGATCTCGGCCTCGACCAGGTGGTGATCTACAAGCTCGATGCCGCCAATTCAAAGTTGACCCGACACGGCACTGCGAAGGCGAATCCCGGGGCGGGGCCGCGGCACATGAAATTCCATACCTCAGGCAATTGGGTTTATCTCCTCAACGAACTGGATCTGACTGTGACGGTCTTTGACTACAATGCGAAGGCCGGCACAATGAAGGCGAAGCAGACGATTGAGACGGTCCCGCGGGCGGCGCTGGCCAAGGAGAAGGCAAAGAGTTGCTCGGAGATTCGAGTGCATCCGAGCGGCAAGTTTGTCTACGCGGCGAATCGGGGTCATGACACGATCACTGCATTTCGCGTCGATCAGGAGACCGGCAAGCTGACGTTCATTGAGCGGGAGAATGTTCGCGGGGCAACGCCACGCAATTTCAATCTCGATCCATCTGGCAAATGGTTGCTCGCGGGCGGGCAGGCATCACACACGTTGTCGGTCTTTTCAGTTGATCAGGCCTCCGGTGAGCTTACGTATAACCAGCATGTGATTCACACGCCGTCTCCGATTTGCGTTCTGTTTCAACCAGAATGATTCCAATACTGACATGATACTCAGGACTGTTCTTGCGCTGGGCATTTTCGGCCTGGCGACTCTGGAAGTTGTCGCCGCGAAATCGACACGCCCCAACATCGTATTCATTCTTGCCGACGATCTCGGAATTGCTGATCTGAGCAATGAGGGCTCAAATTACTACGAGAGTCCGCACATCGATCGGATTTCCAAGATGGGTATGAAGTTTACGCGCGGCTACGCGACCTGCCAGGTGTGCAGTCCTTCGCGGGCGTCCATCCTGACCGGCAAGTATCCCGTGAATCATGGGATCACCACCTGGATCGGAGATGCGAGCGGCGAGGATTGGCGCAAACGAAAACGCCACGACAGCCATTTGCCGCCCGCTTACGAATGGAACCTGCGGGCTTCAGAACACACGCTCGCAGAGGTATTACAAGGTGCCGGCTATCGGACCTTCTTTGCCGGCAAGTGGCATCTCGGCAGCGAGGGATCATGGCCGACGGATCACGGTTTTGACGTGAACAAGGGCGGCTGGAATGTGGGCGGTCCGCGGGGTGGCTACTTTGCGCCTTGGCAGAATCCGAATTTGAAACCGGGTCCGGATGGGGAATCACTGCCGATTCGGCTGGGTCAGGAAACGGCCAAGTTCATTGAGGCCAACCGGGGCAGTCCGTTCCTGGCTTACCTCTCGTTCTATGCCGTGCACGGTCCCATTCAGACCACGTCCACGCTTTGGGAAAAGTATCGGGAAAAGGCGGTGTCTGCGGGACTCGTGAAAGAGCGATTCCTCAACGACCGTCGTCTGCCGGTGCGTCAGGTGCAGGATTGTCCGGTTTACGCCGGGCTGATCGAACAGATGGATGACGCGGTAGGTATCGTGCTCAAGAAGCTGGATGAGCTGGGGCTCACGGAGAAAACGATCATCTGTTTCACCTCGGACAATGGCGGTGTTTCCTCCGGTGACAACTTCTCCACGAGCTGTCTGCCCTATCGCGGCGGAAAAGGCCGGCAATGGGAAGGTGGGATTCGCGAACCGTTCTATCTCTACGCTCCCGGAGTGACGAAGGCCGGTGCGGAGACCGATGTGCTGGCGAGTGGAATCGATTGGTACCCGACGCTCCTGGAACTTGCCGGCGTATCGGTACCCCGGCAGCAAGTGGTTGACGGTGTGAGTTTGCTGCCCGTGCTCAGGGGAGATAAATCGACCAAGCGCCCACTTTATTGGCATTATCCACACTATGGAAACCAGGGTGGTGAGCCCTCATCGATCATCATGGAAGGTGACTGGAAGCTGATCTATTACCACGAAGATGGGCGCCACGAGCTGTACAATGTGGCGCGGGATGTCGGAGAACAGCAGGACCTCATTGCCCGGGAAAACAAACGGGCCAATGGAATGAAGAAACGTCTGCGCAAGTGGTTGCTCGCCACGCGGGCGAGCATGCCCGCCAAAGATCCGCAATACGATCCTGAGAAACGGGCCGCCTATCTGGAGAACGTTCGCACCAAGCGCAAGGAGCAGCTCGAAAAACAGCATGCCTTCTACGTCGCGCCGAACTACCGCCCGAACAAGGATTGGTGGGGCAGTGTCACCAGAGACTGAAAACGCTCAACTTGGGTAGGGCATACTTTGGGTAAGTCGCCTGGACCAGGTCGTCTGCCACGGCGGTATTTGCTTCTGAGTTTCGCTTGCTTTTGCGTCGATCGGAGTGTGTTCTCACGAATTGTGAGAGGATGCCGCGGATCTGTTCGTCGATGGGGGCAGAACTCTGGTTTTACGCTGATTGTGCTGTTGGTGGTTATTGCGATTATCGCAGTCCTTGCCGGGCTTCTGTTGCCCGTGCTGTCTTCGGCGAAGCTGAAGAGTCGGCAGATCAAGTGTATGTCCAATATGCGGCAATGGGGGCTTGGGATGACGATGTACATGGACAGTCGTCGGGATGAGTTTCCCTACGAAGGGAATTTCTCCAGCGCCATTGATCAGGGGAAGAATCGTGAGGCGTGGTATAATTCAGTCGCTCAGTTCGTGAACCAGCCGAAGATGTCCACGCTGTATGATGCGGGCTCAGCGCCGCGTCCGAGGGATGGTTCGCTGTATTCGTGTCCTGAAGCGGAGAAAAGATCATACGAAATCAATCCTACGCCGACGAATCCCTACTTCATGTGCGGTTTCAACAATCGCATGGATCCGAACGACACAGTGTCGGGGCAGAATAACAACAGTTTCACGCGCGATCAGGTTCAACATCCGGTACTGACGGTCATGTTTACCGAGGATTCGGAAGGGCGTCTTCCCTCGGTGAGCGGACGTTTGACTACCGGTCGCCATCGCAATGTAGCCAACCTGGTCTTCGTGGATGGACATGCCGAACTCGTTGAAACAAACCGATTTCGTCGAACGGCACAGGCGGATCAGGACTCGAGCGATGAGTGGTCTGTCCCGCGTGACGTTTACTGGTATCCCTACAAGGGTGCACCGAAGTGATCCGTTTCGTATCCGGATAAAGTGCTGAAGGGATTTGTGGCTGGCTGAAAGGTTTTTCCTCAATACTCTCCGTTCACATATGTTGAAACAGTTTCTAGGTGTGCTGGCGGGTTTCGGTCTTTTCGTGCAATCGGCAGGTGCAGGAGAGCGACCCAATGTTGTAATCCTGTTCACCGACGATCAGGGGACGGTTGATGCGAACTGTTATGGATCTACGGATCTGATCACTCCGAACATCGACAAGCTGGCGGCGACCGGTGTGAGGTTTACCCAGGCCTACGCGCATACGGTTTGCTGTCCTGCGCGGGCAGCGCTGATGACGGGGCGTCATCCGCAGCGCGGCGGGGTGCATTTCTGGACTCAGGGAAACATGAAAGGGGCGGACGGTATCAACCTGCGACTGGAAGAAGTGACTTTGGCGGAGGCGCTGAAGTCGGCCGGTTATCGGACGGGGCTGTTTGGCAAATGGCACCTCGGTGCACATCGAGATTTTGGTCCCAAGAAACAGGGCTTCGATGAGTTCTTTGGCATCCGCGATGGCTTCATTGACAACTTCAACCACTACTTCCTTCACGGCACCGGTTTTCATGATCTGTATGAGGGCACGAATTCGGTGCAGATTCCGGATCGATATTTTCCGGATCTGATGGTGCAGCGCGCGGTGACGTTTCTGACCGAAAATCGCGATCGGCCGTTTTTTCTATACGTGCCATTCAACATTCCGCATTACCCGGAGCAGGCTTTGAAGCGACATGAGGCGCTGTACAAGGATATGAAGGATCCTGCTCGTCGTTCGTATGGTGCCATCATGACGACGACGGACCATTACATTGGTCGGGTCGTTGATCGAATCGAGTCACTTGGACTGCGCGAAAACACCATCATCATCTACATGAGCGACAATGGTCATTCGGAAGAGATTCATAATCGTATCCGGGTGGATGGCCACCGGAGCGGTCTCCCCAAGGATGATTTCTATGGTGCAAGTGGTGGTGGCAGTTCGGGGCGGTGGATCGGCCGCAAGGGACTGTTTCTCGAAGGTGGCGTTCGCGTTCCCGCGATCATCAGCTATCCCGGAAAACTGCCGCAAGGTGCGGTGCGGGATCAGACAATTACGGCGATGGATTGGTTTCCAACCGTGTTGGATCTCTGCGATGTGGGTCAGTCGGAGAATGCTCCGAAACTGGACGGCCACAACATCCTTCCCTTGATTCACGATGCCAATGCCGAGTCGCAAAATCAGACGCTACACTTCGGCTGGGGCAAGAACTGGGCGGTCAGGGAAGGGGATTGGAAGTTGATCGGACTGCACAATCGCAAGAAGAATAGTTATCGCCTGACGCTTCACAACCTCGCCGATGCTCAGCCGGAGGTGAAAGATCACGCCAACGAGAGAGCGGATCTGGTCAAGCGGCTCAGCGAATTGCACGACGCTTGGGCCGAAGATGTGAAACCCGATTAGCATCGGTTTTCAATTGGCGCAGCGTAGCGAACCTCGTTTGTGAAGGGCCGTCAGCAACTGGTTGCGACGCCACTCAGGATCTTTACGCAGTGAGGAATGGCCCCTTCGACGAAGCCTAGGCATTCGACGGCTCCCTTTGGTTTTCCGGGAAGGGCGACAACCAGGGCGCTGCTGACTGAGGCAGCGAGGTTGCGAGATAGAATTGCGTTCTTGGTGATCTTCATCGACTCGATGCGCATGACTTCGCCGAAGCCGGGGAGTTCGCGATCGGCGATTTCTCGGATGGCTTCCGGGGTGACATCGCGGGGCGCGACTCCAGTGCCGCCGGTAGTGAGTACGAGTCCACATTCCTTGGCAATGCATTCGCGGATGGCGCGTTGGATCTGGGGCTTGTGATCGGCGACGATGGTTTCAGATACAACCGTCCAGCCGTAACCTTCGGCCGCCTTGCGGACTTCGGGGCCGCCGAGATCTTCGTATTCGCCGGCTGCGGCGCGGTCCGAGACGGTGATGATGCCAACCTTGATGTCCGGGATTGATTCAGCCATTTGCTTCGAGTGTCTGCTTGGTTTTGGAAAGGAGTTTGATGTCGCCGATGACCATCGCCTTGTCGACGGCTTTGCACATGTCGTAAATGGTCAATGCTGCAACGGATACTGCGGTCAGTGCCTCCATCTCCACGCCTGTTCGGGCGGCGGTTTTGGCAGAGGCCTTGATGTCGATTCTGTCCGCGGATTCTGGAATTTCAAAATTCACCTCGGCATGGTCGAGGGGCAGGGGATGGCAGAGCGGGATCAAGTCCCCCGTCTTCTTTGCGGACATAATGCCGGCCAGTCGGGCGGTTGCGAGCACGTCGCCTTTGGCGATGCCGTCGCCGCGGATCAGGCCGATGGTGCTCGAAGCCATCGAGATGCTGCCATGGGCGATGGCTTCGCGTAGCACAATCGGTTTGGCGGAAACGTCCACCATGCTGGCTTCCCCCTTTTCGTTGATATGTGAAAGTTCACTCATGTCACTTGATTGATTCGATCCATTCATCGATGACCTGCCGCATACTGCTCTTCAGATCGGGCCGGATCTTCACGTGGCGGGGAATATAGTCTGGCGAGGTTCCGAACAGGTCGGTAGTGACGAGAATCTGACTGTCGCAGTGCGGCCCCGCGCCAATCCCTATGGTGGGGATGGAAACGGCGGCGGTGATTTCCGCGGCCAGGGTCTTCTCGACCAATTCGAGAACCATGGCAATCGCTCCAGCCTCTTCAAGGGCCTTGGCATCGGCGAGCAGGGCTTCGCGTTCGCGTGGTACCTTGCCCTTTACCTTGTAGCCGCCTTCTTCCTTCACGTGTTGCGGCAACATTCCCAGATGGCCCACGAACGCAATTCCTTCTGCCGTGATGGCTTTGATCTGGTCGATGATTTCACGTCCGCCCTCGGCTTTGACGGCTTCCGCTCCGGCGTCGAGCAGGCGCTTGGCGGTGGTCAGAGCGTCGGGTACGTTTTCGTAAGAGCGGGCAGGCATGTCGGCTGCGACAAATCCGTTGGGCTGAGCGCGGGCTACTGCCCGGACGTGGTGTTCCATCTCCCCGACTGTCAGTTCGGTAGTGTCAGGGTAGCCGAGAACGACCATGGCCAAGGAATCGCCGACGAGAATCAGAGGCACTTCCGCCTCGTCCAGCAGGCGGGCCATCGCGAAATCATACGCTGTCAACGAGGGGAATTTCTTCCCCTTGAGGTTCTTGATGCAATTCGCGGTTACCTTTCCGTCGGACACGGCGCAAACGTTGACCAAGGACGAAATTTGCCGCAAGCGGAAATCGGCGCTGATGGCCGAAACATGGCGGGAAGCGTGACAGCGATGGCGGAAACGTGGATTATTCCCGCCCGTGTCCGATTCTTTGGTCGTCAATGAGATCTATCTGTCCGTGCAGGGTGAAAGTACCTGGGCGGGATTGCCGTGCATTTTCATCCGGCTGACGGCCTGCAATCTGCGTTGTTCGTATTGTGACACCGCGTATGCGTTCACCCAAGGCGGCCGCATGCCCCTCGAGAATGTGCTCAAGCGGGTGAACGAATTGGCGGAGCCTTTTGCGAAATCCGGATCCAACCCCCGTTTGCCATTGGTCGAGTTGACGGGGGGAGAACCGCTGCTGCAGAAGTCGACGAATCCGTTGCTGAAACAGCTGTGTGATACGGGCTACGAGGTGCTGCTGGAAACCAGCGGTGCGCATGATGTGGCGAAGGTCGATGCCCGCGTGCATCGGATCATGGATCTCAAATGTCCGAGCAGTGGCGAATCGGACCGCAACCTTTGGGCCAATCTCAATCACCTCTCATCCAGTGATGAGATCAAGTTCGTTGTAGGCTCGGTAGAGGATTACGAATGGTTGAAGGGTGTGATCGCGGAACACTCGCTCGCGAACCGCTGTCCGTTGCTCGTTTCCTGGGTTCATCCACTCAATGACGACCAGCGCGATTCTTCACTGAAACCGTTTCCGGCGGAGCACAAGCCGATCGAGCGCAAGGACCTGGTGGAACGTATCACAACGGATGCGTTGCCGGTGAGATTTCAGGTGCAGATGCACAAGGTCATCTGGCCACCGGAGAAACGTGGAGTTTGAGGACTGCCGTGCCGACGGAAACCGACAAGACCTTGGGACTCCTTCGCGAATACGAATCGCGGAACATCCTGTTCGTGGATCCGACAGGCGATTGGCCGATCATATGGGAGCGGGCGAAGGGAACTCACGTCTGGGACGTTGAAGGGCGAAAATACCTGGATCTTACGGCGGCATTCGGAGTTGCCGCCGCCGGGCATGCCAATGCGCGCGTCGTCAAGGCGGGGCAACGGCAGATGGAAACACTTTTGCACGCAATGGGGGATGTGCATCCGCATCCGTTGAAGGCGCAATTGGCTCGCGAATTGAGTCGGTTGACCTATGAGCGATGGCAACGCAAGCGTGGAAAAACCATTTTCTGCAATTCCGGTTTCGAAGCGGTGGAAGCCGCACTGAAGACCGCCCGATTGGCGAGCGGAAAGAATGGCGTGATTGCCTTTAACGGTGCGTATCACGGGCTTGGCTATGGAGCGTTGAATACCACTCACCGCGAGATGTTTCGTGGACCGTTTGCCGATCAATTGGGTGGGTTTGGGAACTGGGCGGAATTCCCCACAACCGCGGCGGCAATGAAGCGAGCGAAGCTGGCGATTCGGAAGGTGATCCGATCCGGTGGGATCGGTGCGATCTTGTTGGAGCCGATACAGGGTCGCGGTGGCATCAATGTGCCGCACGCCGATTTTCTGCCGTGGCTGCGAAAACTCTGTGATCGCGAACAAATCGTTTTGATCCTGGATGAGATCTACACCGGATTTGGACGCACCGGGAAGTGGTTTGCCTGTGAGCACTGGAAGACAATTCCTGACGTGGTTTGCGTGGGGAAGGCGTTGACTGGAGGGTTTCCTATGTCGGCCTGTGTCGGTCGTGCCGATCTCATGGACGCGGCATGGCCGGAATCTGATGGTGAAGCCATTCACACCAGCACGTTCTTGGGACACCCGGTCGGATGCGCCATGGCGTTGACCAATCTTGACGAGATTCGAAAGCGCCAACTGCCTCAAGCTGCGGCCAAACTCGGCAGATGGCTGCTCAAGCGTATGGCTGGCATGACGGTTCCGGACGGATACTCGGCAACTCCCCGCGGTCGGGGGCTTTTTGTAGGGCTGGAATTGCTCTGCCCCGATGGCTCTGCTGCGACCGAAGAATCGATTCGGATCATGAAGCGGATGTTGCGACGTGGATTTGTTCTGCTGCCCGAAGGTGACGCCGGAAACGTGATCAGCTTTATTCCGCCCCTTACGATTCCGGAGCGGCAGTTGGAATCCGCCTGTCGGGCGCTGCAGCGGGAACTGCATTCGATGACGATATGAACCTCACCGAGATACGCCAAATCCTGTCCGAGCATGAGATCCAGCTTACGCGATCGTTGGGGCAGAATTTCATGCACGATCAAAACCAGATCGTGAAGATCGTTGAAGCCGGAGAGGTTTGTGGGGACGACGCGGTGGTGGAAATTGGACCGGGCCTGGGGCCGTTGACCGAGAAACTGGTGGAGCGGGCAGGCAAGGTCATTGCGATCGAGACGGATAAACGACTGCTGGAGCATCTGGAAAAGCGCTTCGGCGAGAATGACAGTTTTCAACTGATTCATGGCGATGCCTTGCAACTGATTCGCCGTGAAGCGAGCGATTGGAGTCAGTGGAAAATGGTTTCGAATCTGCCTTACTCGGTGGCTTCGCCGATCTTGGTGGAGTTGTCCAAGAAGGCGACCGGCCCCAAGCTGATTTCAACGACGGTTCAGTTGGAGGTCGGCCAAAGGCTGGTCTCGCCGCCGCGCAAGAAGGACTACAGTGTGCTGACACTGCTGGTTCAGCTCTCGTATGAGACGGAGTTGAAGTTTGTCATTCCGCGCGGGTGTTTCTTTCCGGCGCCGAGAATTGAGTCGGCCTGTGTGGCCTTGCGGCGGCGCGAGCCTTTGTTGCCGTTCGATCGCTATCCCACCTTTGAGAAGATTGTGAAACGGGGTTTTTCCCAGCGGCGCAAGATGATGTTGAAACTGCTGAAGCAGGATTGGGATCCGGAGAAACTGGATCAGGCTTACAAGGATGCCGCGGTCGATGCGAAGGATCGCGCTGAGGCGGTGTCCCTCGAACAGTTCGTGACCATGACGAACACGCTCAGCGAGTAGCGCCTATGGCTGAAGAGATCTTCGATGTGGTCAATGAGCGGGATGAGGTGGTCGGGCAGCAAGTGCGCTCGGAAGTTCATCGGCAGGGACTGCTTCATCGTGCGGTGCACATACTGGTGTTCAATCGCGCCGGGCGGGTGTTTTTGCAGAAGCGTTCCATGTCCAAGGATACCCATCCGGGGACGTGGGACTCCTCTACTTCCGGTCATGTCGACAGTGGCGAAAACTACGACCAGTCGGCTATCCGGGAATTGCAGGAAGAAATTGGATTGGTGATCGAGACCGCTCCCGAACGCCTTTTCAAGATCGACGCCTGCGATGACACTGACCAGGAGTTCGTCTGGGTCTATCGGACGGAGAGCGAGGGACCGTTCGAGTTGCATCCGGAGGAAATTGAAACTGGTGATTGGTTTGGGCATGCGAGAGTTTGCCGCTGGCTCGAGGAGCAACCCACGGAGTTCGCTCCCGCGTTTCGCCATCTTTGGCAGCTTGCCGGTGAACGCGGGCTGATCTGAGCCAGTTCATCGGACGAGCTTGGTTGCCTTCACGGTCGAGACTTCGACGTCGGAGCTGAGCCGTCTCCGATTGTCCCATCGTGCGCGATTCAGACGCCATTTCCCATTCCGCTGAAGCAGGGAAATCTCCGCGTCAAATTGGTCGATCCAGTGATGGACATGTCCCCAATGCGCGGTCCTTCCATGGATTGTGAGTTTACCGGTGTAGCGATCATGATCCTGCAACTGCAGATCGTATTCCAGCATCTTGAGCTGACCGGCGGGAGTCCGCTCTGTCACGTATTCAGATTGGAAATCGTTGGGGAGGTCAGTGTCGGTGAATGTCCGTTCAGTCACTCGTGCGATTGCGTTGGTGACTTGGGCATGCAGCGATTCCGGTGCGAGCTGGCTTACTGCCAATTTTGTTTTTTGTGCGGTAAAAAAGGCGCGCCGCGGTTGTTGCCTTGGCCCGTCAAATACGAGTGTTTTCAGGAAGGGGAGGGATCTGTTGAACGCATTCCATTCGATGTGAGTGATGCCACGCGGGAACTCTACGGTGAGTGACAGTCGCGCCTGTTGATTGTGAGGGATCGGTGCGTTGTTCGGCTCTCCCGGATCTTGGTTTTCAAGGCCGATGATTCGCCAATTGATCAGTTTTGGTGGGAATGGCTCATTGCCGATGAATGCCCGATGATGGGTCTTCAGCCAATTGATCAACGCGGTCTGCGTCAGGGTTGTGGATTGGCTTTGCATGTTGCCGTTGGTTGATCGATTCAGGTTGCGCAGCGCTTCAATGGTCCAACGGGGAATGATCAGCTGATGGCGAGGTGGGTAGATGAATGAGTAGACGGCGTTGAGGTCGTCCATGCCGAGCATCTCCAGTTTGCGAGTGGCCTTGCGCTGTCGGATCTCCGCAAGACTTCGTGGAGCGGTCGATCCTTGCGTCCAATCGAACAACACGGTGTGAGGAATCAATTGGGACAGATTCACCGAACGTGTCATCCATGCCCCGGCCTGCTTCACCTGCAACTCCATCATGGATGGCACCGGTGCCTTGTTGCCTCCAAAATCCTGCCAGAATGTCAGATGTCGGGGTGGTCCCGCGTCGTGCGTTTTGGGAGAGCTGAACACGTAAAGGTATTCGATTCGTTTGGATTCGAGATCTGCAGTCGTAAATTGGCCATCGGAATTGAGTCGCAGGCCCTTGGATTCGCCGATGTATTTGTCGGCCGAGTTCGAGTCGATTATGTGGAAATAGTTGATGAGGAACTGCTGATGTCGTTTGGCAGATTCTTCGACCGTTTTGAGGTCGAAGACCTCGGTGGCATTGGTCTTTAGATTCTGAAACCATGCCAGATCCTCCAGCTTGATTTCCATGGTCACTTCGACGCGGTTCGAGAAGACGTCGGCGATGACAGCTGACTGGGAAATGGGGTGAGCCGCCGACTCTTGGGCGGGCAGCAGAGCAATCATCAGGAGGCACAGCCATACCGGCAAAATTCCTTGATGACGGTGGCGCATGGGGCCAGTGAACCTGCTCGGGGGGATCGCGCAACGGAAAATTGCCAGCCAGTGGTTGCCGTGTGGGCTGGAATCGCTATTCTTTGGGCGATCCCACCCTCGGGTGCGACAGTCTCGCTGCTGATGACACTACCCACCTTACTGGCTGAAGATTTCGAAAAGTTCTCCGGCCGGCCGCCGGAGGCCGTTGCCCGTGCGCTGTATAATCTGGATGGCACCTTGGGTGCCACCTGGATGGCTACGGATGGTTTCTATCTGGTTTTCTATTACAAGCCCAGTGGTGGGAATTACTGCCGCAAGGCGTTCAGTCTTTCGGATGCGTTGCGGCTGGAAGCCAAGACCGAAACCTGTTTCGCGGTGTTTCGCGTGCGTTTTCCAGAAGCGAAATATGAACTCCGTTTCTCGCTCTGGGATATCAGCGTGCTCGACAAGATTTCTCGCTACTACAATCCGGACAAGACCGAGATCATGGGAGTGACTCCGAAGGAGCTGTCTCCGGTGACGGCGTTCTGCGCCGGGATTCATGCGATTCTTCAAGCGGACGCGGAAACGGATGAAGCCGAGCTGGAATGGCTCAGCCAGCGGGTGCCTGATCAGGCGGCGATTCAGGAAGGTGGATCATGGCTTGCCACGCATGGACGTGAGAAGTTGTTGGAACGAATTCCGGAGATCATGAGTGTTCAGCAGCGGGAATGTCTGTTGGCCAACATGATAACGGCCGCAATGTCCGATGGCGTGATGCGTACGAGCGAGCAGGAGGCCTTGGACAGTTTTTGCAAGGCGATGCAGGTTAAGCCGGAACGCTATCAGTATTTTTACGATGCGTTGCTGGTGAAGAATCACATCGGCGTCATCATTGCTGATGCTGGTGGAGGACTGTTGGATCTGAGTTCGTCATCCCCGATTGTGATCTTTGCTGCCTGTCTCTTGGGAATGAGCGAAGTTGACGAGGAGAAGCATTCGACCGAGGAGGCATATCTGAAGCGCCTGGTCGCGCGGGAGGAAATCATCACCGAGAGCGTCAACCTGCTCGAATTCAAGAAGCTGGACGGATTGATTGAATCGCTTCCGGGGTCGTTGAACCCCGATCAAACGCGCTGTCTGCTGGCCAACCTTCTGGGGTTGGCGATGGTGGACGGACAATTAAACTCCGAGGAACAGGAATTGATCGGGCGGTTCCAGAAAGCGTTACAGACCAAGGAAGAAGACTTCATGTGGTTCCTCGAAGTGCTGTTGGCGAAGAACAACCTCACGGTGTTGGTCCAGGCGCACTGAGACAATTCCTGTCTTTCTGCTGGTCGAAGTTCTACTTGAACTGCCATGCCTCGTCGAAGAAACCTGCGTCTACAACCTTGCCAGGGTACTGCGATGTCGCTGGTTGGCGCAGGTCGACGATAGCCCAATCTGGCAGCATGGGGACCTGTCTTGCGTTGTTGAGGTAGGCGAACTCGCGGTAGGTGAAGCCGCTGTTCAGGACGATGTAACGCTCTGGGTTCAGGGGGTTCGGGAACACCAACACTGGCGCATGGGATTTGGCATCGAATTTCCTGTTTCCGACCACCACGGAGCCTGAATTCCAACTGATTGGGAGTTTGCTGCCAAGGCGTTGTAACAGTCTGTTGTTCGTCGGATCTCCCCAAAGGATGAGGTTGTGCTCAGCAATGTCTTCGGCGGTCACTTCGGTATCGTTCTTGATCCGGGCGCTGCCGCGGAATTGCAGTTGCCAGTGTTTTTGCGCGCGTTGCATTTCGTTTTCCGCCCACTTGACGACAGCTGCATTGGGCGAGGTGCCCGTGGGTTTCACGAAGAGAAAACTGCTCATGAAGGCGTCGTCGATCGGGCCCTGAAGACCATGTCGTTTGAAGAGTTCCCGATTGTCGGATGCGGGTGCGCTTTGCCACTTTCCGTTTACCTTCGTGAAGCTGCCGGTCCAGGAAAGATCGGTTTGGACAGGGGCACCGGCAAGCTCGTTGCCGTCGATGATGACAGTCGGTCGGGTGGATTGATCGAATCGAACATAGCCGGAGGGGATGGTGAAGGTCACCGCGCTGATGTTTTCAGTCGTTGCCGTCAGACGGTTCTTGGATTGAAAGATTTGGGCATCGATTTCCGCGCGACTCCAGTGCTCCTCCAAGGCGTCCAGTCGGACCCAATGGGATTCGTTATAACGCAGAGTGTAAGTCGCGAAGCGAACACGATTGGGTGCGGGGTTGCGGCCGCGGCGGGCGATTGAGGCAAGCCGTTCTTCGATCTCAATCTTGGCGTCCGCGTGATATTTGTGGCCCATTCCGGGGCCGATGATATGCGTTAGGGTAAGCCCTTCTTTTGCGAGGTATTCCGCCATGATATCGGCGGCCTGTTTCTGTCGGTCATTCTCTCCGCTGTAAGCCACCGTTGGGAGATTGTAGAGATTGATGGCGTAGTCGGTGCAATCGTACATATGCCATAGTTTCCGCTCATACCAAGTCGGGTTGAGCGTCTCCTCCTGGAAGAATCGAAGGAACTCGGGCGTTTCTGAAAAACCGGCACCGGGAGCCGCGGCGAACCATTTGCCTGGATAGTGAACTGCGAATTGCCAGCAGGCGGCACCTCCCATGGAGAAGCCGCGAACAGAGATGCGTCGATCGTCGATCGGATAGAACTTCTTGGCGTGCGCCAGGGCTTCGAACAGATCCATCTCACCGGCGAACTTGTTGGCGTTGCTGTAGCGACCGTAGGGATGGAGCACGATGGTGTTGGGCGGGGCGAACTGCCCCACGGTGCGTTGTCGTCCGTTGATGAAGGACAGTTCGGAAAGCTTTTCGCCACGGCCGTGGAACCAGAAATCGAGACGCAAGGGGGCTCCTCCGGGGACGAACCCTGGGGGGATGGTCAGACCGTAGGGCTGTGCCGAACCGTCGATCGATGAACGATAACCGCGTACCACCAAACCGGATTGGGTCAGCCACGGGGCGTCGCCATTTTGAAGCTGGGCAGCGCGTTCTGCTCCCTGCTTCAACAGTTCCGCCGCAATCTTGAAATCACTTTTGCGATACATTTGATTGTATCGGAGAGCCCAGTCGGCTGCCTTGTGATAAATCTCGATGTCGGGGAGCAAATCCAACAGCTCACGTCGCTTGACGAGCGACTTCTTCAGATCTGCGATATGCTTGGCCAGAGAGTCGATACCAATTTTCAATTCCGCCCGAATCGCCGCTGGTACTTCGATGCCGGGAGGCGGAACGGTGCGCACATTGTCCGGAATATTGTCCTTGGGGCCGTCAGCCAGCAGGACGGTCGCGGTCAGCACGGAAAATAGGAAGACAGTGACGCTCCACAGTTTTCGAACGGGAATCATGGACGAGGATGATAGATTCCGAAGATTCCTCTGCCAGCATTGAATTCGGCACGAATCCTGTTCTAATCCCGTCCGTGAGTTCCCCGACGGAAGCCATCGGCCATGCCATCTTTGTCCGCACCGACGTGCCGGATTACGTCGAGGAATTCTTACCTTTCCGAACCCTCGAGGAGATGGTGCGGATCTGCACCACGCAACAGAGCCGGATGACCCTGGAAAAGGTAATCGTGTACGCGAAGGAGAACTCGGAGTCCGTTTGTCTCACTCTTGGCTATATTTCCTCGAGTCATGGCCGTTCCATGCCGAAGAAGCCGGTGCCAGGTCTAGATTTGCTTCCGCTTCGCAGGAGACGGGTTTGAGGCGCTGATCACGCCGCTTGGGCGACGTTTTCGGGGAGACCGTTGGTCGCTTTTTGTGGTCGAGGTTTCAGTCCACCCGCAAAGTCAGCGGTGGCGCGTCGGCACATGTCGATGAAGGCCTGCTCGGGGTAGCCGAGCGGACGGTTCCGCCAATGCATCACCCCCCACTTCCGTTTGAGCTTTCGGCGGCCGAGGGGCAGGGCGACCAAAGTCCCTTCTTCAATTTCCCGTCGGACGATCCAAGGAGCGAGCACGCTGATACCCATGCCAAGTTTTACCATCTCTTTGATCGCATCCATGCTTCCCAGTTCCATGACGGTCTTCAGGACCATTTCATCCTCGGAGAAGTATTTGCCGACCATCTGAAAGGTGTAGCTGTTCTTGCTGTAGAAAATGTAGTTCTGCGTCGGGATGTCGGCCCTGGTCGAATGCCCCTGCTTGGCCCACGGATGATCCGGGGCGACCACGAAATTCAAGTCGTCGGTGAAGAGCTCGGTGTAGTCGAGCTGTTCGTGGTGCTTGGGTTCCAAGGCGATGGCGAGATCGATCTGGTGTTCATGAAGCAGATCGATCAATTCGGGAGTGTCGCCCGGTTCAATCACGATGTGTGAATTTGGAAACTCGTGCTTAAACTGCGTCAGAACGTGCGGCAGAATATGCTGGCAGGCGGTCGTGCTGGCACCGATGCGGATTTTGCTGCGGCCCCATTCGTTGAGGTGGGTCAGCTCCTCTCGGGCATCATTCATCGATCGAAGAATTTTCTCAGCATGATGAAAAAGATGTTCACCTCCCGGGGTCAGGGCGACCTTTTTGCCCATCCTGTCCAAAAGTCTACAGCCCACGTCTTCCTCCAGCGCGCGAAGCGAATGACTCACCGCAGATTGGGACAGGAATAGCTCTCGGGCGGCCACAGTAAAGCTTCCGGTGCGCACAATGGTGACAAATGAGCGAAGCTGACGGCTATCCAACGGGTGATTGTTCATACATGAATGCGGTTCATGAGAACGCGCGATTCACGATGTAGCATCTGGGATGCCAATTGGCAGAGCACCGTCGGGTTGGCAAATCAGTTGCCGCCGCTCTTGTTGCCTTTGCGTGCCCAAGAGGGTCGTTCCCGCTCGGGTAGAGTGTGGTTCACCTTGGCGTAGTAGACGTCGGTACCCAGGAGATCGTTGAAGGCGGTTCGCAGTTCCGGAGTTGGATTCACAGAATAGCGATCGCTGGCTTCAATATAGACCTGTTCACCACCGGCCGTGCGTATCCTCAGGAAGAGAGGGCAACGTCCTTTGTTGGCCTCCGCGATTTCGAGTGCGTGCTTGAGCTTGGTGTTGTCGAGATGGGCGGAATCAACGCGCAGGTAAACCTGGTCCGTGAATTTTCGCGGCGCGTCCGCCAGGGGGAAGATTTCCTGCGGGAAAAACTTGGGACGGTCTTCCGCGTTGTTGGCTTCGCCGACGATCATGAGTGCTTTGTTGGCTTCGAGCAGGTGCTTGAACTTGTCGAAGTTGTCGTTCATCACGAGCACCTGAAAGGTTCCCTCCAAATCCTCCAAGGTCATCATCGCGTACGGCTTGCCGCTCTTTTTGGAGAAGCCTTGTTGAATGCTGGCGACGTACCCACCGATGCGGGTCATTGATCGGTCTTCGAGTTCGGCAGCAGTCTTGGAATTGTGCAGGCAGTAGTTCTTGATGATGTCTGCGTAGGGGGTGAGCGGATGGCCGCTGATGTAGAAGCCGAGCAGTTCCTTTTCGGCCTTCAGCATTTCGTGCTGTGGCCATTCTGGCAACTGGGCGATGGGTTTCTCGTCGATTGCTGCCGCTTCATCGAGCATTCCGAACAGCGACCCCTGTCCCTTCTGGCGATCGGAGATAATGGTGGCGGCGCGTTGCAGCGCGCCATCGATTGCAGCGAAGATGGTGGCGCGGGTTTCACCCAGACAATCGCAGGCACCGGCCTTGACGAGTGACTCAAGGACCTTGCGATTCACCGTGCGACCGTCGAGTCGCTCGCATAGCGCGTTGAGCGATTCAAATGCTCCACCTTCGTCACGCGCCTTGATGATCGATTCCACTGCGGCTCCGCCAACGCCCTTGATCGCCTCGAGTCCGAAGCGGATGACCTTGCCCTCCCGGGCCGGAGCAAATTGCGCGCGGCTCTCGTTGATGTCTGGCGGCAGCACTTCCGTTCCCATGCCGCCGGCCTCGGCGATGTATTCGCTGAGCTTGGCCGTGTCCGCCATGTCGTTGGTCATCATCGCGCAGTAGAACTCAACCGGATGGTTGGCCTTCAGATACGCGGTCTGGTAGGCGACAACGGCGTAGGCGGCGGCGTGGGATTTGTTGAATCCGTAACCGGCGAACTTTTCGAGCAAATCGAAGATGTGATTGGCCTTGTCCGCGGGGATGTTGTTGACCTCTTTGCATCCGGCCACGAACAACTTCCGTTGCTTGGCCATTTCCTCGACCTTCTTTTTTCCCATCGCGCGACGCAACAGGTCGGCCTTGCCCAGGCTGTAACCGGCGAGCAGCTGGGTGGCCTGCATCACCTGTTCCTGGTAGATAAGAATCCCGTAGGTTTCC
>Ga0055584_100001582_pt1 | contig 22294 bp, 17 predicted proteins | sample OSDHelmetaG_FD_58716 | JGI IMG/M metagenome (GOLD analysis project Ga0055584, IMG submission 58716) | Pelagic marine sediment microbial communities from the LTER site Helgoland, North Sea, for post-phytoplankton bloom and carbon turnover... | ecosystem: Environmental > Aquatic > Marine >...
AATTTTCCCGACTTTTGCCGGCAAATTACGCAATAACTCATTTATGCCGAAAAAAAATCCAGCCGTTGACAAACTAGCAGACATTGCAATTCACGGGATGTTGGAAAAAAAAGCACACAACATTGTAAAAATCGATTTGCGCAATTTAACCTCTGCAGTGACCGACGTTATGTTGATTTGTCATGGAGAAAGCGACCGTCAAGTTTCTGCGATTGCCGAAAGCGTCATTCATGAGGTAAAGAAAGCCACTGGCGAAAACCCTTTTAGTAAAGAAGGTTATTCGGTTGGAGAATGGGTTTTGGTTGACTATGTAAACGTAGTCATTCATGTTTTCAAAGGAGATATGCGGTCGTTCTATGCGCTTGAAGATTTATGGGCAGACGGTGATATTCAAGAGATTACAACAGACTAATTCTGAATTCATTTCGTCAACCCTAAAATGAGTGAAAAAAGTTGACAATACCTGCACAAGATTCCTATTTTTCTTAGGTGTAAAGATATATTTTTGCATCCGTCGTACATGCGCTATCAAACACTTATAATCGGACTGTTGGTCTATCTTTCCTGCGGGGCGCAAAGCTCTTTCTCAGAAAAGGTAACAACGGCAAGTAATGTTCGTTTAAACGTAAGTAATGTTGGCACTTTTGGCAATGCCTTTCGAGGGTATAGAGATGGCAGCGGCAACCAAAGCTGCGAATTCCCTGCCGGGTCAGGCATCGAACATTTGTTTGAAGGAGGTATTTGGGTAGGCGGATTAGTTGACGGGTCGCTTGTCGCTGTATCAACTTCAGCCTATGATGCCCCAAGTGGATACGCAACCGGTCGCGGCGGATTTGAATTTACCGCCGAAGTTGGCAGTACACTTGAACAACGTTCAAGTTTGTTCGACAGTCCTTTTTTTACGCCAGATGCAGTTTCGCATCAAGATTATGTAGCACACTTCTCCGACTCCAACTTATTAGTGCCTGGCACCAACATTCCAATTAACAACCATACACAACCTCTGAAATTAGGTGTAACCATGGAAACCTTCAATTGGAATTACTCGTTCAGTGACTTCTTTGTTATTCTAAACTTTGAGGTTACCAACACCAGTAGTAGTGTTATTGATAGTGTTTACTTTGGTCTTTGGACAAATACCGTAGTACGCAATACCAATGTAACGCCAGCGGGAAGTGGTGGAGCTGCTTTTTACAACAAAGGAGGTAACGGATTTATCGACACCTTCAATATGGCATACTGTTACGACCACAGTGGTGATGCTGGGTTTACTGAAAGTTATGTTGGTCAAAAGTTTCTTGGAGCAGAAGACAAAACAGGTTTCAAACACCCATCTTTAGATCCAAGTTTTAAAGCGCATTACAATGCGTGGGAGTTTAACAATACCACAAACCCTGTATTTTTCTTACCCAATTCTGAACAAGCACGTTATGGCAAATTGACTGCTGGTCTTAACCACCACCAGTGTTGGGACCAAAACTCTACACAAAATGGTAATTGCGGCGCTAAGTCATTTAAAGAACAATTAAATGAAGCAGGCAATCGAGCCGATTTATTATCTGTGGGTCCTTTCAGAAGCATGGAGCCAGGAGAAACCATTAAAGTTGCATATGCCTTTGTGCTAGCTAAAAAACTAGAAGATGGTGAGCCAAACAGCGTTAACAGCCAATACCAGCAAACAATAATTCGTGACAATGCAGATTGGGCTCAAGTGGCTTACAATGGTGAGGACAAAAATTTCAACGGTGTTTTGGATGCCGATGAAGACGCAAACAACGATGGCGAAATTACACGTTTCATTCTTCCTGCTCCACCCAATATTCCCAAGACAAAAATTGTAACCAATCAAAACAGTATAGACATTTACTGGGCAGATAATGCCGAGGAAAGCGTTGACCCCATTACGCTGGAAAAAGATTTTGAAGGATATCGAATTTACATGACTCAGCTTGGCTTCGACGTAACGAAGGTACCGAGTTTGGCAACGGATTTAAAGAAAATTGGTGATTGGGACATTAAAGGAAATGGTTTGTTTTTTGAGACTGGTTTTTCTAGCGTCAAGCTTACAGAACCGACACGATTTGAAAACGACCCAACAGTGTATGCCTACAAATACACGTTAAACAATATTCAAAATGGGTGGCAATACGCCATTTCAGTCTCTGCCTATGACAGAGGAAACGAAAACAGCAATTTAGAATCTTTGGAAAGTAGCTTATTGAGTAATAACTACCGTGCATTTGCCGGTAAGCCAGCAAATACAAACCTTACGCAAGATGCTCCTTTTGTTTATCCAAACCCGTATTACGCTGGTGCCGCTTGGGAGGGTCAGAGCAATTTCCAGGAACAGAGCAGAAAGTTATATTTCGCTAACCTACCAAAGAATTGCACGATTCGCATATTCACCGTTGCTGGTGATTTTATTGATCAAATAGAACATGATGACACCTATACAGGAGAAGACATCAGGTGGTATGCGACGTTTGGTGCTGAAGATGCTGACAAAAACGTTTTTAGTGGTGGTGAGCATGCCTGGGATTTACTATCCAGCGAATCGCAAATAATCGCAAGAGGAATATATATTTTCACCGTGAAAGATAATGACACCGGCGACACATTTAAAGGAAAGTTTGCCGTATTAAAATGACAAAAAGTAAAACAATATGAAAATGCAATTTTTAAAATCTGTTCTTGTCCTCGCATTGACGACAGCAGCTATGGCTGTAAATGCGCAGTTTCCAAAAATTACAGTGAAACAACTTCAAGAAGTTTCTAGTGCTAAGTTAGCATTGTGTAACGACTCATCGAGTTACTTTGGCGACACAGTTACGGTTGTTGCAGTGGTTACCCAAGATGCAAACTTAATTGATGTTCCTTCTAGTTCAGTTCAAGGTGGTTTTAGACCTTTTGTTCACGTGTTGGACACACAAAACAATGGCGCAAGTGGAGATTTTCATGGTCTTCAGGTAATGGGTGTTTACCGAGACGCTGGTGGGAATTCACTTCCAGTTACAGACATATATAACTTGTATGCAGGTATGGTTGTTGAATTAACTGGAATTGTTGGTAGATATCAAGGGGAGACGCAATTGGCCCTTCTAAACAACTCATCCATAAATGTACTTGGCAACCAAGCTAAACCAACTCCAATTACTGTGAACCTTGGCGACCTTAACGACAATACAAGAACCAACAACATTGAGAAAGGTGAAAAATACGAAGATTCGTATGTTGAACTTCAAAACGTTACGGTAACCGCGACGCAAACTTTTAGTGGTAATCGTGTGAGTTTCGACGTTGCCGATGGCAATGGCAATGTGATAAACGTTTCTGACAGATTTTTCGCTCAGAAAACGACGTCGTACACAACGACCAGATCTAGTGCACCTGAAAAACAAGGAAAATTTGAGCTACCCGTAGTAGGAACAAAATTTGACCATATCAGAGGGATAATCATGCATTCTGAAAATGGTTGCTCTGGTGGAAATGGCCGTGGGTATGAAATTAACCCGACGCGCCCAGGCGATTATAAAGTCGGAAAAACACCTCCTAACATTTCTGCGGTGGTAAGAACTCCATTAGTTCCTAAAGCAGACGAAAAAGTACAGATATCGGCTAAAATTATTGACTTTGATGGCACTATCGCTTCTGCCAAGTTCTTTTACTCAGATAATCTAACAGATACCTACGATCAGTTTACGGAAGTCGTTATGACATTAAAGATGGGAACTACTGACACGTACGAGGCTGAAATTCCTGGCAGATCAGAAAACAGCATTGTGCGTTACTATCTATATGCGACCGACGACATTGCTCAAGAAAGCTATATGCCTTTTTCTGCTAACTCATCAACCAATCCGGATTTCATTTTTTACACAGTACGAAATGGTGGATTAACCATTTCTGATATTCAACGCGTTTTAAATGTTGCCAATGACGCTTCTCCGTTTGAGAATCAAGAAGTAACTGTAACTGGTGTAGTTACGGCTAGTGCTAAAGCATATGACCTTGAACAAATTTATATTCAAGACCCTAACGCCACTATGTGGGCTGGTATAAAGTGTCAAGGGAATTCAGACCTAATTAAGTTGTTTAGAGGCCAAGAGGTTACGGTTACAGGAACTGTTGCCGAAAGTTTTGGCTATACCGTACTGAATGTGACCAATGTTGTAAAAACAGGTGAAGTACTATCTGTACCTATCGCAACCTTAGATCCATCAGATAGTGCATTCTACTTTAGCAAAAATGCAGAAGCATATGAAAGCATGCTAGTCGGCTTAGTTAACCCTGCTGGAGGTAAGGTGTATGTTTCAAACCCACGTTTAAACAACTTTGGGGAGTACCAGGTTTCAACGGATCAAAATGCTTCCTATGGCAAATCTCGACGCGTTCAGGCAGGTATTCAAAATGGAACAAACAGCAGTAGCTTATGGGTATCTATTGTATCAGATACAACGCTTAAGGATAGAGATGGCAGTATGAATGTTGCTCCAATCGAGGCTACTCAAGGTATGTCATTCGACACCATTGTTGGCATTTTGTATTACGGTTTTAGCAACTACAATGTAATCCCAAGAAACAATGATGACTTTAAAGGTTCAAGTGTTGTGTTACCGGAGACTGATTACCCAGAAATTGTTTCTGTTAAAGATGCAGTAACACTTACAGGAATTAAATTCTATCCAAATCCTGCACAAAACTTTGTAACGGTTAATGTAGTCGATCCGACGCTACAAAACGTTGAAATAAACATCACAGACTTAAAAGGCAAAGTTGTATTAACACAATCTGTTCGTCCATTTGACTCTATTTCAGTGACTGACTTGTCATCTGGGATGTATATCATCCATTGCACAAATGATGGCGTTGCTTTAGGAAGTTTCCGATTGGTTAAGAAATAGTATTGCGAATCAGTAAAAGAAATATGTTTATGACTGTCGTGTTATGTTGCACGACAGTCTTTATTATTTCAGCGTTTTCTGGATGTAAGGAAGATCAGATCATTGAGAACCTCCCTCCTGACACGCATATATCTATTGAAAAAATAGAGTTAACTGGCGAAAACCGATTGAATTCGAGTGTTTACTTGTCGTGGTTTGGTACAGATAAGGATGGTCATGTTGTTTCGTATGAATACTCCATCGACAATGTAAACTGGTTCTTTACCGAATCGAGAGATAGTTTATTTAAGTTCCCTATAGATCCTGGGCAAGACACAACAGACATTCCATTTTACATTCGATCTACAGACAATGATGGTCATGTTGACCCAAGTCCTGCATTTTTGTCTATACCGCTAAGAAACTCAGCTCCTTCAGTTTCGATTATCGAAGAATCGTTTCCTTCTGATACCGCATTTAGTGTTGTTACGTTTCGTTGGCGTTTTAGTGACCCAGATGGCGACAACACCGTAACGAAAGCCTTGATTAAGGCCAATGAAGGTACTTGGACAGAGATAGACAGAAGTAAGTTTATGCTTAGCATACGACCGCAAGACACCAAGCAATCTGGAGTTGTTGATGGTGACGTCTTTTACAATACTGAAATCTCAAACCCAGGCGTAACTATTGACGGATTAAACAATGAAGGCAGCAACACATTTTACTTGAAAGTTATAGATTTTGCTGGCTCCGAAAGTTCGGTTGATACTTCCGAGAATATCTATTTGAAGAAACAGACGTCAGACCTTCTTTTAATCAGTGGACAACCACCAGAGGTTAATGTCGAATATCAAAAACTCGTTGGTGACAATTACAACGGCGGGATCGACGCTATCGATTTTGCCCTTGACAATGGTCAGTACCAACCCAAGTTTTGGAACCCAACTTTCTCATTGTTAACTTCACTGTACGACAAGTTGGTCTTTAATTGTGATCAAAGCTTGTTCAGCAACCCAATCACTGGTCAATCAGGATTACTTTTAGAATTTGCCTCACCTGTACTTCAAAATTACACCAATACGGGAGGAAAGTCATTTGTGATAACGAGTTTCCCGGCCGGGTTTGTTCCGTCTGAATTAAGAGGGGCAATTCCCATTGACAGTTTAAGTACAACAAGTGGACAGGCCGTTGTAAGCAATGATTCCAACTTGGTTGGAGCAAACAGTGATTGGCCAAATATTCAACCAAAGAATTTGATTTTAGGCTTGGACCCTTTTCTTCCGAGCATTGATGGGGAAGCCATTTACACCGCACAAATTTCAACGTTTGGTGCTTGGGAAGGCCCAAATATAGTTGGTGCAATACGGAAGCAAAATGGAAACACGAATCAAGTGTTTTTTAGTGTTGAGCTTTACCGATTCGACAAAGACCCGGTTGCCTTAAATAAAATATTTGACAAAGTTTTAAACGCTGAATTCAATTGGTAAAACTTCAACACTTCATATTGTCCATCGCCTGTCTTTTGTGTTTCGCAAGTAGCCAAGCACAAATTGGATATATTAAAGGAACAGTGACAGATGAAGTGACTGGGGAAGGACTTCAAGCAGCTACCATTTACTTAATAGGCACCTACTACGGCGCCACGACCTCTGGTAATGGGGATTACTTGGTTACAGACATTAAGCCGGGTGATTACAGTATCAAGGTTCAATACGTGGGCTATGTCGAAAAGGTATTTACTGGTATCCGCGTAGAAGCAGGAAAAACAACCAAACTAAGCATAAAGCTAGAGTCCCAAAAAAACACTTTCAAAACTGTTACGATTGTTGGTAACAGACGTATTGTTGACCTTGATGAAGCCGATACCAAAGTAAAAGTAACGCAAAAAGACATTGCTGACATGAATGTGCGTGATGTGCAAGAAGTTGTGGCTATGCAGGCAGGAGTTTCAAAAACTGCTGATGGCTTGCAAATTAGGGGAGCACGCGTGTATGAAACGCTTTACTTAGTAGATAATGTCACTGCGCAAGATCCTTTGGCTGGAACAGGTTTTGGTGTTGAAGTGGCAAGTGGGTCGATTGGAGAAATGGAACTCACCACAGGAGGTTCAGGTGCCGAATATGGTGATGGATCGGCAGGTGTAATTTCAACAACCATTAAAGAAGGTGGCGATAAGTTTCAGATTGCTGGAAGTTGGCAAAGTGACCATATGGGTGTATACAATGGTGCGGCGCAATGGAAATCTGATATTGCTGACTTGAATATCGCTGGATCAGTGCCTGGCACTAAGAAAAAAGTGACGTATTTCACCAACTTCACGATGCGCTTAAGCGATACCTATTTTGGTGCAACGGCAAATCAATTACACAGCTCTTTATATACAAACGACTCGTTTTGGGCACCACGACAAGAGAATCAATTTACCAATACCATTAAGATTGCTTATCAGTTAAAACGAGGAACGAAAATAACCGTGTCTAACCAGCACAGTTTATCGGTTAATCAAAACACGAGAACGCTGCAAATTGTCGGATTTGATGCCATATTAAGACCGGGGTTTCAGTATGACCGAAGCCTCAATCTTGACAATGCAACAACATACACCCACGCTGCCAACCTTACGGCATTGAACCTTAAGCACAGTATCAATGAAAAGTTAATATTACGTGCTACTATAGGGAGACTTTTCACCAACCTCAGAGCTGATGCAAACGGAAGACCGTTTAGAAGTGAAACGGTGGACCAATTGTATGACGAGTATTCCATCGTAACGGATCCGGTTGAAGTATTCAATCCAACCTCTAATATTCAATTTGTATTGCCAGGACCTGGCTTAATCAATAATGGAGGGATTTCTGGTACGTGGCACGATCACTTCGCTAAGGAAATCACGCTTAAAGCGAATTTGAGGTATTACCCTAAAAACAAGATGAATCAATTCATTTTTGGATGGGAGCAAAAATTCAATCATTACCAATGGGTTGATGTTTCTAGACCATGGGTAGGGGCTCCAATTCAAATTGATGATACTACTTACACGGCGTCAATATCTATAGGTTCAAGCAACGACATTTGGGAAGTGAAACCGAATAACGGAGGGCTTTACGCAATCGACAAAATAACCTACAAAGGCATTGTTGCTAACTTGGGATTACGCTTAAACTATTGGGCTCCAGGCAAATTTGCCGACGATGCGGTAAATAGCGCCTCTGCTCCAGTAATTGATCAGATTCGAACGGACTATATGGAAAACACCTTTGGTTTGTTTGGGATGCGCTATAAAGTGAGATTACTTCCTAAGGTCAATGTTAGTTTCCCGGTAACCAGTAACAATTCACTGTATTTTAATTACTCTCATTCCATGCGCCTGCCTCATCCAAGGTTTTTATACGCTGGATTAGACCCGACCTATCAAGACCGTTCATTCTTGTCTAACGTCGGAAATCCAGATCTAAATCCCGAGGTGAATGTATCATATGAGCTTGGTTATAAGACACAAGTGACCAAAGATTTTGGGATAACTTTATCAGCATACAACAACAATCGATTTGACTACATCGTCAGTCGGCGTGTTATTGTTAAAGATCAAACTGGAAGGCCTGTGACCAAGGTGATGTACATCAATCAGGATTACGCAAAGATTGTCGGTGCGGAATTCTCAACCACCTATCGCGTAAAAGAGTTTATGCGGATTTTCTGGAACATTTCTTACCAAGTGGCTCGTGGTAAATCTAACTCTGCCCGAGAATCAAGTTTACAGATTGAACAAACTGGTGAAGTGCCGTTAAGCACAGAACAATATCTTGCTTGGGACAGGCCATGGAATACAACCATCGGTATTGCGTTAACCTATGACACCTCTTTAAAACGACTACCAACATGGTTTAAAAACAGTCAGTTCTTTATATCCAGCAATTACCAAAGCGGTTATAGATATACGCCACAAGTTCTTGAGGGATACAACGACTTAGGAAGACCACTGTATCGACCTTTGCAAGACAAATACCTTCAGTCTCGTGCAAAGCCTTGGTATAACACCGATTTAAAGATCAATCGAACAATTCGTATCAGCGATAAAAACATGAACGGTATTACCTTGAGTTTTGAGGTTAGAAACCTGTTTAATAACAAAAACCCTCAACTCATCAATCCGATTACTGGAAATGCGTATGAAGATGGTGATAACGTGCCTAATGACTGGAGAGATCCCCGTTATGTTGGTCCTTTAGAATCAGGAGAACCTCCAACAAATCCAGCGCGTTATTTAGCACCACGTCAGATTCTACTTGGTGCACGTTTTAGGTTTTAAAGTTGCACGTCAAGTGCATCTCGCAATCCATTTCCTACAAAGTTAAAAGACATCACAAGCAACATAATGGCAATTCCTGGAGCTAGGGCTAAATGCGGTGCGCCCAATGCGATATAATCTGCGTTCTCACTGAGCATTTGCCCCCAACTTGGGAAAGGTGGTTGCACACCCAAACCTAAATAGCTAAGACCAGCTTCCAACAATATAGCAGAAGCAAAATTGGCTGCACAGATTACCACAATGGGTCCAATACAATTGGGCAAGATGTGGCGAAACATGATTCGTATATGCGAGAAACCTAACATTTTAGCTGCCTGTACATACTCTGCTTCCCTTAAGCTAAAAACTTGACCTCTTATTATTCTGGCAAGCTCTACCCACATGGTTAAACCAACGGCTATGAATATTTGCCAGAAACCTTTTCCTAATGCAAATGTGATGGCAATAACGAGTAACAAAGTGGGCAATGACCAAATAACATTTATGAGCCACATAACCACTGCGTCTACCCATCCACGGAAATAACCAGCTGCAAGGCCGAGTGATATTCCTAAAAAGAGTGAGATTAAGACAGATATTAAACCAACGGATAATGATATTCTGGTTCCGAGTATTATGCGACTAAGTACGTCACGGCCAAACACGTCCGTTCCCAATCGAAAGCGTTTGGTTATAATATCTGATTTTTTCAGGCGGGGTTGAGCAATCAGCATGTTAACCGACGACGTGTCCCCGTTGTTATCATATAAAAACAAATGATTGGCAGGTTTTCGACCCGTCCATAACAACTCAGAAAGTGTTGACGTATTGGCAATTGAATCTTTAAGATACCAGGCTTTATAACTTGGCTTTTTTAAGTCATTTTCAATTTGCATCTCGTTACACGCAGTAGACTTGTCTGGAGTAAACATATAGCCCCCTAGTGATACATTAAAGCACAAAACGATAAACCACAACCCCGCAACGGCTAATTTATTTTTTCGATATTTTTTCCAAAAGATGCGCATTGTAAACGTCAAATAAAATACATTGAAAGTGGAATCAAGGTATTTACAGAAGGAAGTTATCCATGCGCATGCGGGAATCGCATAGTGACCGTTGTTCCTTTACCGGTGACACTTTGTAAGTCCATGGTGCCATTTTGGTTCTCGACCATTTTTTTGCAAATATTTAGCCCAAAACCACTTCCTGATTCTTGTTCAGTACCTACGCGGGTTGAGATTTTACCGTACATAAAAAGTTCATTTTTTATTTCCTCACTCATCCCAATACCCTTATCAATAACCTGTAGAATGATGTGATCTGGCCCTTTCTTTCCAACCACTTGAATTGTGCTATTTCTGTGAGAATATTTAACTGCATTGCAAATTATATTTCTCAAAACCGTAGCCATCATTTGACTATCCATCTGCATCCGTAATTCCGGCTCTATATCTGTTTCAATTTGTATGTCTTTTAATTTGGCCCTGATTTGTTCCGACAACACAGTATCTGCAACAATTTCATTGACACTACCCTCATGTAACTCGAAATTCATATAGGTGCTTTGTACATCTACCCAATCAAGAATACTAGCAACCAACTGGTCTCCTTCTTTTATCGCATCTTTCATCATCTGCTTATACTCCTTCTTTTTCTCAGGATCCTCTGTATGGTCTGAAAGAGTCAAAAGTGCGGATAAATGAAAGAAGGGCGCTTTCAAATCATGACCAAGAATCTCAAAAAGTTGATCTTTTGCCGCAATTGTACGTTTTAAGTCTTCGTTCTGACTCTGAATTAAGGCGTTGGCTGCAGAGACCTGGTGATTCAGGTCAAAAAATATACGATTCAACTTGTATCCGAGTAGACTGGTGCAAGTCATCAGCATGATATAAAATATAAATTTAGCAATCGGATATTCTCCTTGCATCCCGTAAATACAAAAAGCAATGAATACCAAATTAAGAATTAACAGGTACAAAATGTGCCATGGATTCACTAAAATGCCAATGGCATAAGTCAATATCACAAGTACAATTTCAACCTTCAAGAAGTATGATTCAAAATGAAAGTCTTCAACGTCCAACCGGAATGGCAATAATGCCATAATCCCAATAACGATGCTATACACAGTCACATTTATCGCCATGGTTTTGTGTATTTTTTTGAACAAAAACAAAACGTAAGCAAACGCAATGATGCCAATGGTCACAAGGTCTTTATAGAAAAAAGGGGAGAGTCCTCCTGTGGAATATTCTACCCATGCATCAACACCTATGGTTATTAGAACAACAATCATCATTGGAGAAAACATCTTTAAATAGACTGCAGGCCATTCTAGTTGTTCTCCTCGATAAGTAATTGAATTGTTGTCCATTAGCCGGACAAATATAACCCGTAAGATGATTTCTGTTCGACTGATATTGTTCATTGAACATCCCCGATTTACCTATATTGGCAAAACCGACCAAAGGACTTTCATATGTCAAATACGTGGTGTTCCGTTTTTTTAAAAGGGTTCAGCTGTACAAATGTTACATACCAATAATGTAATGCGAGCACGATGGGTGGTAAACATGCGGCAACCTGTAATTGGTCGTAGGTTAACATTTCGTTGGCTATGGCTATGTTTTGGTCATAAGAAACATAGGTGATAAACAAGGCCAGATATACAGAGCTCCAAAAAAGGTGGTGCAACAATTTAGAGTTACGACTTTTAATAATTAACAGTATCAACGAAAATACCATGTGGTTGATTCCCATAAAGAAAGCAATGTAAAGGATGAATATAGGCTGCACGATGGCTACTACAATAGCTAAAATCCATAAAGCCTGCATGACGACGTTTGTTTGTAATAGAAATTTCATACGTTTTTGAATTTAGCGGCGGGAATATCCCGCCGCGATTAAAGTAAATTATTTAGTTTGGATGCCCAGCGTTTGAGACCTGTTCTGTTGATTCTGAAGACGCTCTTTAAGTCTCTGGTTTTCTGATGTTTTTTTCTTTCCACGAAACAGCATATACAAGTTAAAGAATACCATTATACCAAGGAAAACACTCAATACACCAACTTTTTCACTGAGTATCTCATAGAACTGTTGGTGGTCTATAGTGGTTCTTGTGATCTCCATGATAGACAAGGCAAAACCCAAACTTAAGAGGTAGAAACCAAGTTCAAAAAGTGTGTTCGTACTACTTGCAATCTCCACGCGTCCTTTAAAAATGTCAGACATAAAAATACGTGAATTCTTAAAAAAGATCCTGGCAACAATAAAGGTTAAGAACACTGCAACAGGTAGATAAACAATGTAAGCGCGTACAATTAAATTTTCCATAATTGATAATTATTAATGAGTTAAAAATTTTATAAAGTCTTTTCTTTTTGAGAGGTAATTCAACCAAAACAAATTGTTATAATGAAGTGCCGCAAGGGCTAACAATATGAAACCCGTTTGCTTAAACAGAATGTATATCATATGTTGGTACGACTCGATTGCAGGCCAACCATTAATGGATATGGCTAAGTATCCGATGTTTACTAGATAATATCCTACTAGTAGGAGTTTATTGATTGCGTGTGCACCCGCATGATTAGGGCTAAATAGATCAAGGATGAGATGAATTCCGTTCTTATAAAATGCATACCCGACAACGACGGTGATGTAAATCGTAATCCCCAAATAAATCGAATAAGTAAGCAGATTGGCATTCATAACATATTGTATTTATTATATTTTCAATTTCGTTTGAAAGTTTATTGCAAAATTTTTTACTTTCTTTTAAACCATTTAAAAAACACTTTTTCCTCTAGTTTCATCACTAAATCGAGCATGCTTTCAGCTCTTTTAGCCATTTGACCGGCAGATTTCACAACCTTGTTCATTTCCTTGACTTCTTCGCTACTGCCTTCTATGGTTTGCAACTCGCCTAAAATTTTAATTAGTGGCTCCAGTTCTCTTTTCTTGCGCTCTCTAGACACTTTTTTGGCCAATTCCCACATGTCCTTTTCAGAATAATAATATTCCTTACGATCACCTTTAATGAAACTTTTATACGCCACACCCCAGGCAACTAATTCCCGAATATTCATGTTGGCGTTGCCTCTAGAAATCTGAAGTTTCTCCATGATTTCATCCGTACACAATGGTTTTGGTGAAAGTAACAGCACAGCTTGAATCTGAGCCATGGTTCTGTTAATACCCCAGCTTGCCCCAAGTTGCCCCCATCCCTGAATAAATTTCTGCTGCGCTTCTTCTAATTTCACAAGTCAAAAGTAATACAATATTTTAAACTTTCAATTATTTCTGAAAATAAAATTACTTTGTAGTGAAAATTTAGGTGCATGATGCATACACCTAAATGTAGATTAGAGTTTCACTATTCTTTTCGTAATCAAACCATCTGGCGTCTGAATATGAAGCAGATATGCCCCTTTTGCAATTCCTTGAAGCTCAATGTTGTTCTTATTTCCATTGGCATTGTCAAGTAGCCAAGTCTTCACTTCTTCACCCTCCATAGAGAACAATTTTGCCGTCACTGCATTACCAATAGGCGTTGCAAATTCTATCGTAACATTCCGTGTGGTTGGATTAGGATAAACAAAAACTTTGCTGTCAAGCATATCTTCGACAGCCAAATTTTCTACCACAACGGTATATGATGTGTCTTTAGATCCACATTTGTTAGTCACTTTGTAGGTCAAAACATAATCACCATGTACACGGTACTTGTGCGTTGTACTCTTTTCTTTACTACTATCACCGTCACCAAAATGCCAAGCATACGTATCACCATGCAAACTGTTGTTCAGTAAGGTAATCGTCTTATGGCTTTGAGACATGCTAAAGTCAATTACCGGTAATGGGTCAACTGTGATTAATGTCGAGTCTTCGGCAAAACATCCTGTAGAGTTTGTTGCCACAACCTTATACTCGGTGGTTACTTTAGGGCTAACGTTTATCGTTTGGCTTGTTTCGCCAGAACGCCAAGCAAAATCAACATCATCTGACGTATTTGCCTTTATATCGAGGGACACTCCTTCGCATATAGTTGTATCAGCTCTTAATTCTACCTTAGGAATTTTCGCCACAAATACGTTGACAGTATCAACCAAGTAGCATCCATTTCCCGCAAAACCTTTAACCAAAAAGTTTTTTGAAGATAATGGCAAAGCATTGTATTCAGCCGTTTTGGGGCCACCAATCCACTCGTAAGAATCTGCTCCAAATGCTTTAATTAAAACCCGATTGCCGAAACATATTGATGTATCTCCTGACGTATACATTGGAGGGCCTGGAATTGTTGTTACTTGCACCGTATCAAATGCCGAACAATTATAACTATCCGTCACTTTAACAATATACTTGGTATCAGCATTGGGATTAACATTGTAGATAGCCGTATTAGGACCAGACGTCCATTGGTAAGATGTTCCACCCGATGCCGTCAAGGCTAAAGGTTGTGCTTGGCAAATTGTTGTATCCGGTGTAATACTAGGAACGGGCTTGCTCACATTCACTGTCACATTCCGCGAACTTTTACATCCAAAAAATGAATCTGCTTCAACCACATAGGTAGTGGTTTTAGACGGGTTGACGCCGTAGTTGTTGTTCGTTGGCCCTCCTATCCATTTGTAATTTGCATTGGTATTTGCCTTCAGCAGAACACTTTGAAATTCACATACCGTAGTATCTGAAGTAATGGTTATATCAGGTGTTTTTATCACCTTAATATCTTGATCAATGACCGCTACTTTGCCACAAACATCTGTGCCTGTGACTTTCAATCGAAAATCTTTAACGGCCTTCAGTTTAACGATGTTACCGGTCTTGCTTTGTACAATACCGAATGGTTCCCATACATAAGAAGCTGCTCCATTGGCGGTCACAATATAATCTTGTCTCTGACAAATCGTATCGTTTAAATCTATACTAATCTTCGCCTTCTTAACCTCTCCGAAATTCATACGTATCAAAACGGACTCTCCGTCAAATAATACCATCTCTGGCCAACCAGCTCCGGAATACAAGCACTTGTTCCGTTCGTAAAAATCGCGGGTGTACCCCAACCCCATATTAGAACCATTCACTAACTGACGAACAGCAATAAAGTATTCTCCGGCTTTCAATTCTCTGTCGCAACCCACCTCAACGGTGTACCATCGAACAAAACCATCTAGCACAATTGTTTCTGAGCTAACAATTAATCCAGCTGGCTTACTAGCCGAAACGTTATATAAGTTTACCACCACAGAATCACCTGCGATTCCTCCGTTAATAAAAAACGAAACAGATGTAAGTGTATCATCTTTTTGCAATTCGTATAAGTTCCCTATTTCAACAGTCCCAGCATTCGACCCTACTCCACCGTACCAAGTTCCATTGTCGCGACTAAACATAGAATCATTGTGATAGTTTTGGATTTTGATTGAATTGTTAGACGTGTTGCCATCGGTTTCATTCAATAACAGCGTAATCGTGCTAATATCTTGGTCACTTTTCACGGGTAATTGAGCGACAATTCTTTGTAACGAATCAGATGTAAATGCATCCAAGTCACCATAGCTGAAGGTATCTTTAGAATTGGTCAATTCGACAACCAATTTTACCCCAGTTATTTTTTTCAACCCGTTATTCCGTATAAACACATCATATAGAATAGAATCGGCTTGCAATTTGGGTATAAAGCCGTATCCATCATTTCTATGTGCACGCGCACCAACAATTTCACCGTCATAATCTACCGCTGTAATGGCCTTCACTGTTATTGCGTCAATGGCCATATCTGCAACAAATGTTCTACCCATAACACCTCTTATACGCAAACGCACAGAGCTCCCTTTATACTTTGCCAAATTCACTTTGGCTATTTTCCAACCTTCACCTTGATCACCTCTGAGACTCCAGACATCCGTTTCCCAAACATTATTGTGAAACACGTCTACAAATAATTGCCCCATGCCCTCAGTACCGTGCATGTTATACGCAAACTCTAGTTGATAATATGATGAGCCTGTAAGGTCAAAACAAGGACTAATAAGATTTATGGCACTACCGGGGCATCCCGTTGCAGAACTGGCCTCCATGTACAAATAAACCCCACCTGTTGTTCCAGGTGAGTAATCCTTACCTACCCCAACGCCGTTGGTGTTATCATCACTGCCAGGACCAGTTCCAAACGACCCTGTTCCTGCTGTATCTGCCCGCCATTCTCCGCCATCAGTTGAATCTTGAAACCAACCATTTGCTGAATCACCTTTAATTGTGGCATCACAACTTGCATCGATTTGAAGACTATCAAAATTTTCAAAATCGTAGGTGTACGGAAACTTGTCTACACACTGTGCTTGTGCCGTTCCGATATGGATAAAAAATGCAAAAACGAATAGGGTAACCGTCTGTCTCATGTTGTATGTTTTTCTACTACTTAGCCTTGTGTTTATCAGCCATGCTTCAAACACCGTCGACTAAATTACAAAAAACTTACAATTCAACAAGAACCTATTACTCCGTTTTCAGCATTTCCAAGCCTTTCTTTAAATCAGCTTGGTCGCTCTCGCTCACTGTTGGATAGCTCAAATTCAAACTTTCCAGCGCATTGACAACAATTTCACTCACTGCCGTTTGCATAAACCACTTGTTGTCGGCTGGGATGATATGCCAAGGCGCATAACTTGTCGACGTCTTCTCTATTGCCGCTTGATATGCGGCCATGTAGTCATCCCATCTTGCGCGTTCTTTCAAGTCGCCGATGTTAAATTTCCAGTTCTTTTCTTGCAATTCAATTCGACGCAAAAACCTTCTTTTTTGTTCTTCTTTTGACACGTTCAGAAAGAACTTTAAAATGACTGTTCCGTTTTCGGCTAAATGTGATTCATGGTCACTTATTGCGCTTAACCGTTTATTCCAAAACTGGTTATCAATTTTAGATACATCATCCACGCCTGGTATTCGTTGACCAATTATATATTCAGGATGTACTCGGGTAACAAGTACTTCCTCGTAGTAAGATCGATTAAAAATCCCAAATGTTCCCCTTTCGGGTAACACCTTGGCCGAACGCCACAAATAATCGTGGTCTAATTCTTTTTTCGAAGGCGCTTTAAAGCTACTTACGCTGCTGGCTTGAGGGAAGTTATTGGCAAATACTTTTCGGATTGTACTATCTTTCCCTGCGGCATCCATCGCTTGAAAAATCAGTAATACTGCATGTGAATCATTTGCATACATCATCCTTTGCAAATCGTGTAGCTTACGCCTGTTTGCCTCTAAAATCTTTAAACCGTCTTTCTTCTTTTTTAAGCTTCCTGTGTAATCCGTCTGATAGTCACTGAGTGAAAAATTACGACCATCTGTGACAATAATTTTTTCTGGGTCAAATAAAGCATCCATATCAAACAAATATATATGTACGGGTTAGATTCAAAACAATCTGATTTTGGTTTTTGATATCTTTGACCGCATAACATGCGAATTCAGAACATCTTATTCAAACCAATCGATCATGTCCAAATAACTGTTTGGCGAATTTTGTTTGGACTGGTGCTTGTGTTCGAATGTTTTGGCTCAAATCTAGTCGGTTGGACCAAAGAGGTTTTCACCAGCCCACCTCAAATGACATTTAACTTTATTGGGTTTGAATGGCTACAACCATTAGAGGGATACGGCATGTTTGTATACTTTGGGATAATGGGCTTGCTTGGCATTGCCATCGCATTGGGTTGGCACTATCGCATAGTGATGCCCCTGTTTACCATTGGTTGGGCGGGGTTATACTTGATGCACAAAACAAGCTACAACAACCACCACTATCTGATTCTGTTGCTGTGTGTTTTGATGACCTTCACACCGGCACACGCCAATTTAAGTGTAGACGCAAAGCAAGGACGCATTAAACGATTACATCAACTCCCAGCCTTATTTAAGTGGCAGTTCTTGTGCTTATTTCTGGTTGTTTACACCTATGCTAGTGTTGCAAAATGGTATCCCGATTGGATGTCTGGACGTGTTTCTGAACTCATGTTTTCGGCAAAAAAAGACATGCCGTTGCTTGGCTCAATCTACAGCTGGGAGCTTACCCCTTTAATTGTTGCTTGGGGTGGCATCTTATACGATTTGGTGGTTATCCCGGCCCTACTTTACAAACCCACCCGAAAGCTCGCTTTTATAGTATCCATCGCATTTCACATCTTCAATTCAGTTACGTTTCAAATCGGCACCTTCCCTTATATGATGATAGGTGCGTCCGTTTTGTTTTTCCCTCCAAAAACAATCAGAAAGGTGTTTAGAATACGTAAACCCGAGGTAGCACTTAAACCAACGGGACCTGGGCCTCAGCATCAGCATCTGATTACCGTTTTGTTTTGCTTGTTTATGTTGATTCAAGTCGTGCTGCCGCTAAGGCATTTTTCTATACCCGGCAATGTGTTTTACACTGAAGAAGGACACCGTTTAAGCTGGAGGATGATGTTACGAGTAAAAGTGGGTAACGTTGGTTTTAAGATTTTAAAAGAAGGTCAACCGATTAAGCATGATGCTAAAAAGCACTTAACCAGAAGTCAATACCGTTTGCTTTCAACGCACCCAGATATGATTTGGCAGTATTGTCAATATTTAAAAAAATTGTTTGGAGACGATATAGAGATCTATGTAAATGCTTGGGTAAGTTTGAACAACAGGCCATTTAGACAAATTATTGACCCAACTGTTGACATGGCTAAAGCGCCTTGGCATGTTTGGGGTCATGAAGAGTGGATTAATCCGTGTAATTGGAAACAGATAGAACATATTGAATAACAAAGAAGAAATTAAGGTAGATGATGTGCTTGAAGCACTTAGCGCGCTAGGAAGCCCCGAAACAATCAAAACAAAGCGTGACAAGTTTGGGGTCGCACCAAAAAATACGTTTGGGGTTTTTCAAAAGGACATCAATATGTTGGCGAAGGAGATAGGGAAAAACAACGACCTAGCAATCGCCTTATTCGAAACTGAACATTACGATGCCCAAATATTAACCAGTAAAATTTTCAACCCAAAGCACCTGACCAAAGATTTAATGGAGCAATTTGTATCTTCATTTCAAACATGGGAGGCTTGTGATTCTTTTTCGATGAAGCTTTTTGCGCGCAGTCCATTTGCCATTGAAAAAGCCCTTGAGTGGTCGCACCGTGAAGCAGAATTTGAAAAACGAGCAGGCTTTGCAACCATGGCTGCGTTCTGTATGGCCAACAAAAAAGCAGACAATGATGTTTTCGAGCCTTTCTTCGATGCAGTGGTACGCGAATCTTGGGACAACAGGATATATGTGCGCAAATCTGTAAATTGGGCGTTGCGAAACATGGGTAAACGGAACTTGGATTTGAATTATCGCGCAATAGATACCGCACACGCCTTACTCCAAATGCATAACAAAACTGCTCAATGGATTGCTAATAATGCCTTAAAAGAGCTGACAGATGACTCTATGAGGCGTTCAGACTACCCTAGGTCAATTTATAGACCGAAACGAAAAATGAAGTAAATAATTCTGCATACTAGAAGTAAATAACGAAGTTGATTTGGTGACACGAGGTTAAATTATGGGAGAAACATTTAAAGAAATTCAACGATATCGTAAGTGGTGGATGATTTTGATTGTGCTATTGTTATTGGTGCTCCCTTTTGTCAGTGTATACCAACAAATTATTTTAGGCAAGCCTTTTGGCAACAATCCAGCCTCTGATGGGTTGTTGTTGTTGTTAGCCAGTTTTATGATTCTGATTGCCCTTCTACTTTTACGTGTCTCCCTCAAAACCGATGTCGGTTGGGATGGCATAACCATGCATTACGCCCCCTTCTTTAAAAAACAAATTTTATGGAGTCAAATCTCCTCAGCTAAAATTGTGGATTATGGCTTTCTTGGTGGATGGGGTTTTAGGTACAGTAAAAAACACGGCATCGTGTACAACATTTCAGGTCGGATGGGAATTCAAATTGTATTAACCAGCAATCAAAAGTTTGTGATAGGCACACAACGACCAGATGAATTCATGCACGCCCTAAAAACATACATACCCAATCTCGAACCCCAATGGGTGGATACAAAGAATCCATAATTGCTTAATAATACATGAGCACTGCTTTAAAAGACCGCTACAATCTCGACTTCTTTCAATCGTTTGCCATAGCACTAAAAGAAGTAACGCCTTTGGTAGACACTTCAGGTTTCATTGCCAATATTTTTACCGATCAGTTCAAGGAATACGAATTGAAACAACGCATGTACCATGTAACCACAGTTTTAAACGGCATGCTATCCAAAGACTTCCACATCGCATGTAATCAAATTGTTCAGATTACAGAGGAATTAAAGCTTCAAGGCGTTGGCGAGAATTTCGAGTATATGTTCCTACCGGATTATGTAGCCACCTATGGCCTAGATGATTTCGATATGTCTATGGACACACTAGCCAAAACCACTTCATTCACAAGTGCAGAGTTCGCGGTTCGTCCTTTTATCATTAAATACCCGAAAGAAGCAATGGCTAAAATGTTAGTGTGGTCTTCAAATGACGAATCTAAAATTAGAAGGTTGGCTAGCGAAGGTTCTCGACCAAGGCTTCCATGGGCAATGGCGCTGCCTCAATTAAAATCCGATCCTTCTCCAGCTATCCCTATCCTAGAAAAACTAAAAACCGATAGCGATGAAGTGGTTAGACGAAGTGTTGCCAATCACCTCAATGACATTTGCAAAGACAATCCTGAAGTAGCCAAATCACTTGCGACCAAATGGTACGGAAGATCAGATGTGATGGACGCACTCATTAAACATGGGGTAAGAACATTGCTGAAACAAGGTGATTCGGAAATCATGACCTTGTTTGGATTAGACGCACATGGTCTTGACATAGATCATTTTACAGTGGCTACACCAGAAATCAGGATGGGAGAACGTTTACGTTTTTCATTTGATATCAAGAATGAACAAAAATCGCCACGAACAGTCCGCATTGAATTTGCCATCTATTTGCTTAAAAAAAATGGCAGCCATAGTAAAAAAGTATTTAAGATTAGTGAACGATCCATTCCAAAAAACAAGGTAAGTATTTCAAAGGGCCATCATTTTAAACCCATAACAACGCGTGTCTATCACCCAGGAAAACACTTTATCTCTGTCATATTGAATGGCACTGAATTTGCCCGACTACCTTTCGAACTCGACGTCTAAGCTATCGCTCATCTTTGAGCACCATATTATCTAAAAGTCTTACATTGTCGTAACGCACCACGGTAACAACAGCGATGTACTTCGACTCAGACAAGTCATTCACGCGTTGCATTGTTTCGCCGTCTACACAAACAAAATATTCAACCGTTGCATCATCGATTGAATGCAGATACTTTAACGTGGTTTCAAGGGCCTCATCCAAGGGTTTGAAAAAACAGCGCTCCTTGAACTTTAAAAGTGATTTATATATAAATGCTGCTTTGAGTCTTTTGTCCTCAGACAAGCGCTCATTTCGGCTACTCATGGCCAAACCATGAGGTTCTCGCACAATAGGACAAACAACTAACTCAGTCTTTATCTTAAAGCTCTTAATTAAGTGACCTACAACAACGGCTTGCTGAAAGTCTTTTTGCCCAAAATAGGCCTTGTTCGGCTCGACAATTTCAAAGAATCGTCTAACCACTTTGGCCACGCCTTGAAAATGTCCTGGTCTTTGTTTGCCTTCATGAATTAAATCCAGGCCTATTAAATCCAAATCCGTGTTGTCATAATCTTCGCCATACATCTGGTCAGCTTCTGGATTAAACATAATGTCTACACCCAAAGACTGTAGCATGCCGATGTCTGTTTGTATTGGATTAGGGTAGTTCACTAAATCCAGTTTATCGTCAAATTGTTTCGGATTAACGAAAATGCTACAGACTACTGTATCATTTTCGGCCTTGGCACGTTCTATTAAAGATAAGTGTCCTTGATGCAAAGCACCCATTGTTGGAACAAAGCCAATTGTTTGTCCTTGTTTTTTGCGATTTAAAATCGTTGCGTGCAGTAAATCAGGCGATTTGAATATAAACATATACAAAAAAAATACTTAAGATACAAGTAGAAGAAGACGCAAATTTGCCAATTATAGGGGGTATC
>Ga0055584_100001583_pt1 | contig 22283 bp, 21 predicted proteins | sample OSDHelmetaG_FD_58716 | JGI IMG/M metagenome (GOLD analysis project Ga0055584, IMG submission 58716) | Pelagic marine sediment microbial communities from the LTER site Helgoland, North Sea, for post-phytoplankton bloom and carbon turnover... | ecosystem: Environmental > Aquatic > Marine >...
GTAGAGGTTCCATTTGAAGTGTGGAATATTTCTACAGACCCAGAACAACAACTTACTGTTTCCTTTAGAGATAACGCAAACGATGGAGAATTTAATCTTCTCGCTGCTCAAGGTGACAGTAGAGAATATATATTTCCTCAATCAATACCTTATGACCCAGATATGGATCAGTCAGAAATTTTTGGAGATGGAACTCCTGGTAATGTCAACTCTATCTATGGCCAATTACATAAATCATTATTTCTTATATGGCCATTTCTTGCTGATGGAGTTTCTTGGGATCCTCAAAATATTCCTGAGTCAAAAATAAAAATTGAGTTTATTGATGCAACTTATAAGACACTAAAAAAATCAGTAGAATATATGACCAACCAATATGATAATGGTGGAGCATTTGATATAAATGAAAATGTTCACGTCGATCATCATAACCTAGGAACAATTGTTGATTCAGAAGTCGATAGTACATTTAGAATATACCTCACGACTGATGGAGGAATCTATTATACTATTTCAGATAAGGATCCAGGCACCAAGGATGACCATTTCAAAAGAGCTGGTTTAATTTCCGATATCATGTTTGCTCCTGGAGGAGGATATAATACTACTCAATTTTATGGGGCAGATAAAATTGCAGGATTTGATCAGTATGTTGCTGGTGCACAAGATAATGGAACATTTTACTCTCCAAGAAATCAAGATGCAAGTGATACTACTAATTATTTTCACCCAATAGGTGGTGATGGTTTTGAAGTGATTGCTCACTTTACTGACCCTGATAAGATGTTTGGTGGATATCAAGGAAATAATTTATATTATACACATAATGGAGGTTCTAGTTGGACTTATGTTGGAGGTTCATTAACTGGAAGTGGTCCGTTTATTAATAGAGCATCTACATCATACCAAGATCCAGATGTCTTATATACAATCTCTTCATCAGGTGTTGATAAGTCATCAGACTTTGGAGTTTCTTGGAATCATACTCAAATTGGGGGGACATGGGGAAATAGTTTTTGGAGTGGTGCTGATGTTGAAGTTTCTCTTGCAAATCCTAGATTTGTTTATGCAGGAGGCGTCATGGATAATACAGCCGATATTTTTATATCTAAGGACTGGGGTGCTACATTTGATCCTGTATCAAAATTTGCAAATTTAGGTACGATAACTGGTTTATATTCACACCCTAATGAGGATTCAACGGCATATATATTATTTGGTATTGCGGGTGAAGCGAAAATAATTGAAACTAAAAATTTAGGTGAATCTTGGAGTGATCTCTCAGGCTTCCATTTAAATGTTTCTGGGAAATCATCAAATGGCTTCCCAGATGTCGCAGTATATAGTTTTCTAGTTATGCCACATGATTCAAATATAATGTGGGCAGGAACAGAAATTGGATTGTTTGAGTCTACAAATAGAGGGGGGTCTTGGCATAAAGTTGTTGGAAATTTGCCAAATGTTACCATTTGGGATATGAAAATTAAAGATGAAGGACAAGTTGTATTTGCAACTCATGGTAGAGGTATATGGACAGCTACTCTAGATGATTTAAAAACATTCGTTCCTAAACCTACTACTCTTGCTCCTAATTTATTAGAAGGAAATCAGACTGATAATGATGAAAAGTATGAGATAATGGCTAAAGTTGAATTAAGATCATTGTATGATTCTCTTGAAATTAAAGCAAATAGTGTTCTTAGATCAACATATTATGATACAGATTCAGTTGTGATCAAAGAATATACCTTTGAAGTTGATGATAAAGGTGATTTCAGCTTACAAGCTTTTGCATATAAGGATGGAGTAATGTATCCATCTAATATTATTGAGATCACTGTAAATCCTATTTTAGATGCAAGAACACAGTTTAAAACTACATTTAGTGATCTTGTGGGAGATGAATTTTATCTAGATAGATTCAGGATTGGTGTTCAAGGTGGTTTTGAGGGAAGGCAGTTACATACCGAGCATCCATATGAATCTGGAGTTGATGGAGGTTATACAGATGGTTATAGTGTTCATGCTATGCTTAACATACCTATAATAGTTACAGATTTTACTCCATCTATTAAATTCCAAGAAATAGTTATTGTAGAGCCAGGTGAACCAGGCACTTCATATGGTGATGCACAGTTTTGGGATTATGTAATTGTTGAAGCTTCAAAAGATGGCATAACATGGAAAGCTCTATTAGATGGTTATGATTCAGATTCAGACCCAACATGGAAGTCGGCTTATGCAACGAATCAATTTGGTAATCCTGATTTATTAAGAAGTAAAGAAGCTAATTTTAAGCCTCACTTTAATGAAGGTGATACCGTTAAAGTTAGATTTAGAATGTTTTCTGATGACTTAACTGTAGGATGGGGATGGATGGTAGATGATCTCTATATTCAGATAGAAACTCCAGTCGTTCAAGGAATAGAATTTACTAAATTAGATAAGAATATATCTGTATATCCAAACCCAACAAATGGCATAGTAAATATAAAGTTTAATGATACTTGGAGAGGAGATGTTAATTTTAAAATTACTGATATATTTGGTAGATCTATTACAGAAAGAATATTAGATAATAAAAATGCTTCTTCATCTCATAGTATAGATATATCTAATTCTAATGACGGTGTATACATAATACAATTGTTACAGGGAGATAAGAAGACTATGCAAAAAGTGATAAAAGAATAATTATTTTTTAATTTTTATCCTTTTTAAACTCACTCTTCTAAATTTTATATTTAATAATTCAACACCTAAAGTAAAGAATAGGGCAAAATAAATAAACCCTTTTGGTACTTCATAATGTGCTGCTTCAAGAATCAGAGTAAATCCTATAAGAATTAAAAAGCTTAAAGCTAAAATTTCAAGAGAAGGATACCTGTCAATAATATCACTTATTTTAGATGAGTAGAAAATCATAAAAAGAATTGAGGCTATAACAGCAATCACCATTAATAATAAAACATCTGTTAATCCTATTGCAGTCAAAATGGAATCAACTGAAAAAACAAAATCTACTGCAACAATTTGCCAAATTACAGACTTAAATGATATTGCTTTGTTATTAGTGATTTTTTCATCAAAATTAACATTTATTTTATGTGATATTTCTAAAGCACTTTTAATTATTAAAAAGCCACCTCCAATAAGTAAAATTAAATCTTTAATGCTAAAATTAAAGAATATTGGCTTGGTTAAACCTATAAACCACGTCAACCCAAATAACATTATTACTCGTAAAATAAGAGCTAATAAAAGTCCAATCACTCGAGCTTTTTGTCTCTCTTCTCTTTTTACTTTATTTGTTACTATTGAAATGAAAATTATATTATCTATACCTAATATAATTTCAATAATAGTTAAAGTGAATAATGCTACATAAGTCTCTAACTGAAAAAATATTTCCATTTGATTATAAATTAATATATCTTAAAATAATAAGAGCAATTTTGTTTACTTTGGCATCTAATTTATAGAGCGAAATTAAAATATTAAAATGAAAAAAATTATTGAAGTTAAAGATATTTCAAGGCACTACTATGTCGGGAAACAAACTGTTAAAGCTCTTGATACAATAACAGTAGATATAAAACAAAATGAATATGTTTCATTTATGGGTGCTTCGGGATCTGGAAAATCAACTTTAATGAATATTATTGGATGCTTAGATTCCCCAACTGGTGGTAAATATAAATTAAATAGTAAGGATGTTAGTAATATGACTGAGAATGAACTTGCTGATATAAGAAATAAAGAGATAGGATTTGTTTTTCAGACATTTAACTTACTTCCTAGGGCATCTGCTTTAGATAATGTGTCTTTACCTTTAGTTTATGCTGGCTATTCATCTAGTGAAAGAAAAGACATGGCTATGGAAGCCCTTAAAGATGTTGATTTAGTAGACAGAGCAACTCACAACCCAAATGAATTATCTGGGGGGCAGAGGCAAAGGGTAGCTATTGCCAGAGCATTAGTAAATAATCCTAGTATAATTTTAGCTGATGAGCCAACAGGTAATTTAGATAGTAAAACATCACATAGTATAATGGATCTATTCTCAATTTTACATGATAGAGGAAATACTATTATTATGGTTACGCATGAAGAAGATATTGCTAAATTCTCAAAGAGAATTGTAAGATTAAAAGATGGTTTGATTTCTTCAGATAAAAAAAATTAGTTTTATTTTATGATTATTAATGTAAATAAAGTTGTAGAATCAAACCTTAATAAAGTTGATTTTTCTGACCTTGGGTTTTGTAATTACTATACTGATCATATGTTTACTGCTGATTATGAAGATGGTAAGTGGTCAAATTTTAGTATTAGTCCCCATAAAGATTTAAAATTATCTCCAGCTTGTACATCTCTGCATTATGGTCAGACAATATTTGAAGGTTTAAAAGCATATAAAAATAAAAAAGGAGAAGTTCTTATTTTTCGACCAAATAAAAATGCAGAAAGATTTAATAAGAGTGCAGAAAGAATGTGTATGCCAATTTTTCCTGAAAAATATTTTATTCAATCTATAACTGAATTATTAAAGATAGATAAAAGATGGGTCCCTCAATATGAAAATAGTTCATTATATATACGACCTTTTATGTTTGCTCTTGACCCATATATTGGTATTAAACCAGCTGAAAAATATAAGTTTATAATTATTTGTGGATTAGCTGGAGGATATTACTCTGAACCAGTTAATGTTAAAATAGAGACTAAATACACTAGAGCTGTTTCAGGTGGAGTTGGTTTTTCAAAGACTGCTGCTAATTATGCTGCAGCTCTTTATCCTGCTGTGATGGCACAAAAAGATGGTTATCATCAGTTAATTTGGACAGATGGTAAAGAACACAAATATGTTGAGGAGTCGGGAACTATGAATTTATTTTTTGTGATAAATAATAAACTTATAACACCTCCTCTAGGGGATACTGTTTTAGATGGAGTTACAAGAGATAGTATAATTTTACTTAGCAAAGACCTTAATATTGATATTGATATAAGAAAAATTTCTGTAGAGGAGATAATTAATTCTTTAAATAATAACTCAATTACTGAAGCATTTGGAGCAGGTACGGCTGCTACAATTGCACCAATTAAGACTATTGGTCATAAAAATAAAAAATATAATATATCTCAAGAATCTGAAAAATCTATTTCATCTACTCTTTTAAAAACATTAAATTCATTAAAATATGGAGAATCTGAAGATAAATTTGGTTGGATTTATAAATTAAACTAATGAATATAGACCAAATAAATAATTTAACTAAGCGTGCCTCAGCTCTAAGAGGCTATCTTTGACTATGATAAAAGAAGGGAGATAATTTCTCTCAAGGAAAAAGATTCTCTTGAACCTGATTTCTGGGATAATAGGCAAGAAGCTGAAAAAGTTTTAAAAGAAATATCTTCTAATAAAGTTTGGGTGGTTGCATATGATAATATTACATCTTCTATATCCGATTTAGAGACTTTATTTGAATTTTATGAATCAGGTGAAGTTGATCAAGAAGAAATTGAATTAGAATATAATAAAACATTGGATTTAGTAGAAAAACTTGAGTTTAAGAAAATGCTTTCAAGTAAAGAAGATCAAATGAGTGCAATAATTGAAATTAATCCTGGTGCTGGAGGAACTGAGAGTCAAGACTGGGCAAGTATATTAATGAGAATGTATATCATGTGGGCTGAATCCCAAAACTTTGTCGTTAAAAAAGTGAATATTCAACCCGGAGATACAGCTGGTATTAAATCTGCAATTTTAGGAATTGAAGGTGAATTTGCTTATGGTAACTTAAAGTCAGAGATAGGTGTTCATCGTTTGGTGAGAATTTCTCCTTTTGATTCTGGAGCAAGACGCCATACTTCATTTGCATCACTATTTGCATATCCTGAAGTTGATGAAACTATAGAAATAAATATTAATCCTGCTGATATTGAATGGGAAACATTTAGAGCTAGTGGTGCAGGAGGTCAAAGTGTAAATAAAATTGAATCAGCTGTTAGATTGAAGCATGAGCCTTCAGGGTTAATTATAGAGTGTCAACAAGAAAGGAGTCAAATACTAAATAAAGAAAAAGCTTTAAATATGTTAAAATCCAAATTATATCAATTAGAAGTAGACAAAGTAAATAAAGAAAAAGATGAAAGGGATAGTACAAAATTGAAAATTGACTTTGGTTCCCAAATTAGAAATTATGTTCTTCATCCATATAAAATGATTAAGGATGTGAGGACAGGAATAGAAAGAGGTGATGTAAATAATGTTTTAGATGGTGATATTAATGGTTTTATTAAAGCATTTTTATTACAAAGTGAAAATAAAAATTAAATAAATATGGCTAATATAATTGTTTTAGGTTCTGGTTTAGTAGGAAGTGTTATTGCAAAAGATTTATCTATCAAACACTCTGTTTCAGTAGTAGATATTTCTAAAAAAAATCTTAATGTTTTAAATAAAAACATAAAAACCCATTGCTTAGATGTATCTCAAAAGGATGTTTTAGAAAATTTAGTCAAAGATTATGATTTAGTAGTTGGAGCTCTTCCTGGTTTTATGGGGTATGATTCTATGAAAAGAGTTATTAATGCTGGAAAAAACATTGTTGATATCTCATTTTATCCTGAAGATCCATTTAATCTTGATAAACTTGCAAAAAAAAATAATGTAGTTGCAGTAATGGATTGTGGGGTAGCACCAGGAATGGGAAATGTTATTTTTGGCCACCACGATAGATCAATGATAATTACTGATTATGAATGTTTAGTTGGTGGATTACCAAAAGTTAGAATTTGGCCATATGAATATCAAGCTGTTTTCTCTCCTATTGATGTTATTGAAGAATATATTAGACCTGCAAGGTATGTGCAAAACTCTAAGTTAGTTGTGAGAGAAGCTCTCTCTGATACAGAAATGATAGACTTTGAAAATATTGGAACGCTTGAAAGTTGGAATTCAGATGGTTTAAGAACTCTTATAAAAACAATGAGTCATGTTCCTAATATGATTGAAAAAACTTTAAGATATCCTGGATGTGTAGAATATATTAAAGTATTAAGAAGTTCTGGGTTTTTCTCATATGATGAGATAGAAGTTAATGGAAATAAGGTTAGGCCTATTGACCTTACTTCTAAATTATTATTTCCAAAATGGGAAATGAAGGATGGAGATGAAGATTATACTGTCATGAGAATTAAAATTAAAGGAGAAGAAGAAAAACATAAAGTTTGTTATACTTATAATCTATTAGATTCTTTTACAGAAGGTACAATTTCAATGGCAAGAACGACAGGGTTTACTTGCTCAGCAGTATCAAATTTAGTTTTAGAAAAAAAATATAATAAGGTTGGAATTTCACCTCCTGAATATCTTGGTGGTTATCATGACTTTATAAATAATTATCTTAAAGAAAGAGGTGTAATATATAGTAGTGAGAAAAAAATATTAAGTTAATTTTTTTTTAAGATGATTTAAATACCAATTTTTTAATTTTTTTAATCCTATTTCCATAGTTGATAAAGGTCCTGGTTTATATTTTTTTGATAGAACTCCATTTTGATTATTTTCTATAATTCTTTTATCAGCAATTGTAGTTTCATTCCACATCCATATTAATTCATCAATATTATAATCTTTTCCTTCGGATGCATTTTCATCAACTAACCACATTATTTCCACATCAGTCTTCATTGGTCCTCTTGGAATAAAAGTAAAAGTTGTCGCAAAATCATTTGACATAATTAGACTATTAAATGGTGAAGTTCCAATTGTTGTATACCCACCATCAAAATTTTTAAAATTTCCCATTAAAGTTGATGCAGGCTTCCCAGATTTGGTTTCTGATAGTCTATTATCTTCAAATGGTGTTCTTTCAGCACTTCTAAAAAAATTTGAAAAATTAATTTCTGAAAATTCACCGGTTAAATAACCTAATTCTTTTGTTTTATCATTCCATTGATCTAATTTTTTATTAAAAACTTTAGATTCAGGACCAGTATTATTACCCGCTCCATACGCTTGAATATATTCCTTTGAATGAACTTGACAATACTCAGGATGTGATGGAAGACAATGATAACATTCATGAAAGTTATCAAGAGTTAATTTCCAATTACCATTTGTAGGATAAACTTTTTTAACAGCTATTTTTGCATTTTTTAGACCATGTAATTCGATAAAAGGTTTTAGTGGTTTAATAAATTTATTAAAATCATCAGGCTGATTAGAAAAATTTAAAAAAATTAGTCCTTGAAAAACTTTCGAATTGCATTTAATAAGACTCCATTTTTTTTTATCAAAATCTTCATACATCATTCGAGCATTTTTTAATTTTCCATCTAAATTATATGTCCAAGCATGATAAGGACATACTAATTTTTTAGAATTCCCTTCAGTTTCTAAACATATTTGTGAACCTCTATGTCTACATACATTATAAAAACAATTTATTTGACTTTCACTTTCTCGAATAATAATTATGGATTCATTTCCAATTGAAAATATGAAATAATCTCCTTTATTTGGTATTCTAGACTGATGACCAACAAATATCCATTGATTATAAAAAAATGTTTCTAAATCTAATTCATAAATGCTTTTGTCAACATAGAATAATTGGTCTAATGGAAAATTATCCTTTTGTGAATTAATCAATTGTATAATATTATTATAATCTCTGGACATCATTAATATTTAATGACTATAATAGTTTTATTTAAGTTGCTTTTCCAGTTTTTCTTAATAAATATTATTAATTTGTTAAGAATGAATGAAAAAAGAACACCTAGTTTAATTGAGTCTTTTTTGCCAATAATCTTTCTAGTAATATTATTGTCTATTAATGTATCAATTTTTGGAAATGATGCTCTCTCTGGAAGTATTCAAATTGTTCTTATTTTATCTTCTTCTATAGCTGCTATTATTGCTTTTAATTTAGGATATAAATGGACTGAAATACAAAAGGGAATACAAAAAAGTATAAATTCAGCTATTCCTTCTATTCTTATACTATTTCTAGTAGGTTCTCTTGCAGGATCATGGTTGTTAAGTGGAATTGTCCCCGCCTTAATTTATTATGGTATCCAAATTTTAAATGCTAAAATATTTTTATTTGCTGCATGTGTAATATGTATTATTGTTTCAATGGCAACAGGTAGTTCATGGACCACATCTGCTACAATTGGTATTGCATTAATAGGTATTGGTAAAGCTCTTAATATCCCTGAAGGTCTTATAGCAGGTTCTATTCTTAGTGGTGCTTATTTTGGAGATAAAATGTCTCCTCTTTCAGATACGACTAATCTTGCTCCTGCAATGGCAGGAAGTGATTTATTTACTCATATTAGATATTTATCTATAACTACCTTCCCATCTATAATTATTTCTCTATTTATTTTTATAATAATGGGAATGAATATTTCTACTGATGCAAGTATTGATAATTCTTCACTAATCTCTAATTCAATTTTAGATAAATTTTATATTTCTCCTATATTATTTTTAGTTCCTCTAACTGTTATTATTCTTATATATAAAAAAATTAAAGCAGTTCCAGCATTATTTGTTGGAGTTATACTTGGATCTGTTTTTGCTTTAATTTTTCAAAGGGATCTGGTTATAGAAGTCTCAGGAAATAATTCAGGTGAGTGGACCTCATTATTTATTGGAATTATGAAGTCATTATATGGTTCAATCTCAATATCTACTTCTAATGATTTGGTTTCTGACCTTCTTTCATCAAGTGGTATGTATGGAATGCTTGGAACAATATGGCTTGTTATATCAGCAATGATTTTTGGTGGAATTATGGATAAAGCGGGTTTTTTAAATGTAATTTCATCTTTAATTTTAAAGAAGGTTAATTCAGTAGGATCATTAGTAACTTCTACTACTGGAACTTGTATGTTTTTTAATTTAACTGCTTCAGATCAATATTTATCAATAGTTGTTCCTGGGAAAATGTATTCTTCAATTTATAAGGAAAAGGGTCTAGCTCCAGAAAATTTAAGTAGAACACTAGAAGATAGCGGAACTGTCACCTCTGTTTTGGTTCCATGGAATACTTGTGGTGCATATCATGCAGGTGTTCTAAATGTATCTACTTTAACCTATTTACCTTATTGTTTCTTTAGTATTATTAGTCCTTTTATGACAATTTTAATAGCTTATTTAAGGATAAAAATAAAGCGTTTATAGTTAATCTAATTCATCAAGGATTGATAAATAACTATTATATCTTCTCTCAGAAATACTTTTACCTACAGCACTTTTAACAGAACATTTAGGTTCATTTTTATGCAAACAATTATTGAATTTACATTTATCATTAAATAATTTAAATTCTGGGTATAGAAATTTTAAATCATTCTTTTTAATATCGAAAAAGTAAAATTCTTTAAAGCCAGGGGAATCTATAATTTGACTATTTTTATTTATTTCAAAAGATTCTGAGAAAGTTGTAGTTTGTTTTCCTCTTCCAGTTTTAATTGATAATTTATCAGTCTTCTGTTTAGAATTTGAAGAAATTTTATTTATTAAAGTAGATTTACCTACACCTGAATTACCCAAAATTAAAGTTTTCTTTTCTAATAACTTTTCTAATAACTTTTCTAAGTTAATTTTTAAATAAGCAGATATACTTAAAGTATCAATTCCAGCATTTTTATAAATTTTTGAGATATCATTTAATTTTATATTTTCAGTTTTATCTAGTAGATCAATTTTATTAAATACTAGGATGGGCTTTATATTATAATATATGGATGCAGCAATACACTTATCTATAAATTTTAGTTTAGTGTATGGATTCTTTATACTACCAATTACAATAACTTGATCAAGATTTGCACCAACTATATGAGCTTTTTTATCTTTAAGTGATCTTTTAATAAAATAATTTTTTCTCTCAATAATTTTTTCAATTATCCCAGATTGATTATCAATTAATTGAACCTTTACCTTATCTCCCGAGACTATAGGGTTTGAAAAGATATTGTTTAGTTTATTTTTCCCTCTGTATTTACATCTAACAATATTATTATTTATTTTAACATTATATAAATCACCTGTAGACTTAATTACTACTCCTTCCATTATAGATATTTTATTAATAATTTATTTATTTTTTCTGTGGCTCCTGAGTTTTTTACAATAAATGAATTCCCTCCTTTTCCTAAATCTCTATTTTTTAAAATTCTATTTTTGATGAGTTTGAATTCATTACCATTTCTAATTGGGAACCCAATATTGTTATTTTCTAATTTTTGAATTTCTAAAAATTTTTTATTGTTTTTATTAAACCCATATATTACTGGAATATTCCATACTGCAGCTTCTAAAGTATTATGTAAAGCTCCTCTAAATCCACCACCTATGTATGCGAGTTTACAGTATTTATAAATAGAAGATAACATTCCTAAGTTATCAATAATTAGAATTCTTTTTCTCACGTTTTTTTGAGGTAATTCTGAGAATCTAATAGTATCATTTATGAAAATATTTTCTAAATATTCAATCTCATTTGATTCAATATTATGTGGAGCTATAATATATTTTGTATCGGTTAAATCTCTTCTAATTTCTTTTTTCAAAATTTTAATATCACTTCTCCAGCTGCTACCAATTACAACAGTATTTTTATTGTTAATAAAGTTTTCTATAGTATTATTTTTTTTAAAATTATTGTAAATATCAAGTACCCTATCGAATCTAGTATCTCCTATTACTTTTACATTATTTATATTAATTTTATTTAATAAAATTTTAGATTTCTCATCTTGAACAAGAAAAAGATTGATATTTCGTAATGCATTTCTTAAAAAAAAACCAATCTTATAGAAATAAATTTGTCTAGGCCTAAAGACTGATGATACTGAAATAACTGGGATTGATTTATTTTTAGCTGAATTTATTAGGTTTATCCAAAACTCATACTTAATAATAATAATTAATGTTGGTTTTAATAATTTAAATAACTTTTTAGTATTTGATCTTTTATCAGATAATAAATAAAAGCTATAATTTATTTTTTTATATTTTTTAACTTCATTTTCAGCTGATGATGAAAAATATGTCACGAGTATTTTATGAGATTTTATTTTGTGAATAAGGTCAATTATTGGTTTAGCTTGTTCAAACTCTCCAACTGAAGACACATGAACCCATATTAATTTTTCATCTGATCTAATATTTTTTTTTATATACTTAATAGTATTTTTTCTTCCATCTAATATTCTTTTATTTTTTTTAATAATTAATGAGCTAATAAATAAGAGTAGGTTTAATATTCTTATAAAGAGATCATAGAATATACTAATCATTTTAATATTGATTTATTAATATTGAAAATATGATTTAGAATTTCTTCTCTTCCAATATTTTTTATAGAAGAAGAAACAAAATAATTAGGTGTCGATGACCAATATTTTGACAATTCATTTATAAAATTATCTATGCTAGAGGTTATTTTTGATTTTGTTATCTTATCACTTTTAGTGAAGATAAGGTTAAGAGGTAGTTTGTTTTTACCGATATAGTTTATATACTCAATATCAATCTTTTGAGGTTTTAACCTTAAATCAATTAAAATAAATATTAAAGAAATTTTATCGGAATTAATAAGAAAATTTTTTGTCATTTTATCCCATTTTTCTCTATTTGATTTGCTTGTTTTAGCCCATCCGTATCCTGGTAAATCCACAAAGTATAGATTATTATCAATTTCAAAATGATTTATAAGCTGAGTTTTTCCTGGTTTTGAAGATATTTTAGATAATTTATTTTGATTAACTAACATATTGATCAATGAAGATTTTCCAACATTTGATCTTCCTAAGAAAATATATTCAGGTAATTTTTTTTCAGGACACTCTGAAAGTGTTGTACTACTCTTTATAAATTTAGCTTCCTTTATGATCATGTTTTTAACCATTATACAATTTTAATTCAATTTTAAAGTTTAGATGTTATATTTAGCAATAAATGAGAAAGATTTTTGTCCTTTTAATGGTATTAATTTCAATGAATTCTTCTTTGTATGCTCAATCAACAAGAATTAACCTAAGTGGTTATGATGATGTTAACACTCATTTCGGCTTTCTTTTAGGTGCTCATTCAACATATTATAGAATATATTATTCTCAACAATTTTTAGATCCTAACTTCAGTAACTTACATAGCATTCACTCAGAATCAATGCCAGGTTTTAAATTAGGTTTTGTATCTGACTTTAATCTTATTTATCCTTTTGATTTAAGAACGTTATTACAGGTTTCATTTTCTGAATTTAGATTAGATTATTATAATGTAGATGGTACCATTTTCTCAAATATTAGACCTGCAGTTTTTTTAGAGTCTCCTATACTTTTTAAATATAAGTCTAAGCGAAGAAAAAACCATAGAATGTTTTTAATTGCTGGGATTAAACCTAGTCTTGAGATTGGAGCAAAAAATAAAGATGAGGCTGGAGAAGATATTCTTGACTTAAAATCTTTTGATGTATCATTAGAAATTGGTTTTGGTAGTGATTTGTTTTTTCAACTTTTTAAGTTCTCTCCTGAATTAAGGTATTCAAGAGGTCTTAGGAATATGTTAAATGGAAAAAATACTAATCAATATAATTTACCATTAGATAAAATAATAGTTCACAATATTTCATTTTTCTTTACATTTGAGGGTGGACCAAAATAATAATAAAAAGATAGTATTCATTACTGGAGCAACCTCTGGAATAGGTCAGGCTACAGCAAAAATTTTATCAAATAATTATGATTTAATTATTTGTGGTAGGAGAGAAGAAAGACTGATTGAACTTAGAGATTCTTTGTCAAAAAAAACTAATGTTATAACCTTATCATTTGATGTTAGAAATAAAGATGAAGTTTCAGAAAAGATTAAAAGTCTTGATGAAAAATGGAAAAATATTGATTTCTTGATTAACAATGCAGGTAATGCCCATGGTATGGACTATATTTTTGATGGAAATTCTGATGATTGGGATAAGATGATTGATATAAATATTAAAGGATTACTTTATGTTTCTAAGGAGGTTCTGAAAATTATGGTATTTAATAAAAGAGGTCATGTTATTAATATTGGTTCAATTGCTGGTAAAGAGGTCTATCCTAAAGGAAATATATATTGTGCATCAAAATTTGCTGTTGATGCAATTTCTCAGAGTATGAGAATAGATCTTAATCATAAAAATATTAAGGTATCACAAGTTAATCCTGGTCTGGTAAATACAGAATTTGCTAAAGTTAGATTCAAAAATGATTTAGGAAAAGCGGAAAATGTTTATAAAGGAATGGATCCCTTAATTGCTGATGATGTTGCAGATGTAATAAGCTTTATTATGAATAGATCAGATAATGTTAATATTAGTGATATAACTATTTTACCAAAGTCTCAGGCTTCTTCAACAGTAGTAAAAAGGGATTAATTTTTAAGAATACTAAATATCCAATTAATTCCATAGTCTTCTAAATTTATTTCTTTTATTAATCTAGAATAATTTTTATCATAACAAACTAATCTTGTTGGCATTTTAAGTTTTACTTTATCAGAAAGCTTATTACCTAGCCACTTAATATTTTCAATGAACTTTGTTGGTCTTATTCTACTAAATCCAACATAATTATTTGAATCTATTTTTTGAAAGCCTCTACACCATCCCAGTGATTTATTGTCTTTCTGAAATTTGTTTAGATCAAAAATTTTTTTTTCATTAAAATTATTTTTGTTTATTTCTATAATTTTCCCATTTACTACAGTATAAATAAACTTATTTTTAAAAATACATCCATCATGAGGGATTCCTTCATTTAAAATTATATTGTCAATAATTTTTCCATCAAGTGAATAAACTAATACATCTTGTTGTTTGTATCTTGTTATAAATAATTTATTATTTTGAATAGTTACATGATTGGGATGACTTAAATGAGGTTTTGTAGTATTAATTTTCCTATAATCTTTCTTTTTATCAAATCTATTCCATGTTTCAATTTCTGGAAAACAATTATAAATACATAATACCTTTTTTTCAGATAGAGAATATCTTACTACTATATCTAATCCTGTTACGACAATATAAAGATCATTTTTATGATTTATAACATGGTGTAAATCATTAAATAGTTTAAGTGAAATTCTTTCTTCTAAATTATATTCTGGAAGGCTGTAAATTAAAACTTCAGTTAGAGTCGTTATATAAAGTTTATTATTGTGAATAGAGCCACTTTTAAATGATATACTAAAATTTTCTTTTGGTCGAAACTCTAAGGGTGTTCTATATTTAACTTTTTCTAATAAGCTATCATTTTTAATATCATATTCATATATGACTCCATAAATTCCATTGCTCCATTCCTTATTAAAATATGATAAAGATGAATTTGATTGTCTTCCTCCTGTAATAATGAGTTTCATTATATATTTTTATTATTTTTATTTAATATAATTCAAAATAGTAAACTCAAATTTATGTCAAAAAAAATAGTAATTCTAGGTGCTGGAAAATCTTCATCTTACCTAATTAAGTATTTATATGATAAAAGGAAAGAATTAAATATTTCTTTAAATGTATTTTCAGACTACAGACCATCATATATTGATGAGTTTAATGAAATAAATTTTACTATTTTAGATATAAAAGATAAAGAAAAGTTGATTCAAATTCTTCAGGGAACTTATATAATAGTTAGCTTATTACCTCCTTTTTTACATTTCGAGATTGCTGAAATATGCTCAAAAAATAAAATTAATATGATTACTGCATCATACCTAGATGAAAAAATAAAAACATTAGAAAAATCATTTATTGAAAATGATTGTTTTTTGTTTATGGAAATGGGACTTGATCCAGGTATTGATCATATGTCAGCAATGAAGATGATAGATAAATTAAATAAATCAAATAAAATTATTGAATTTGAATCCTATACAGGTGGATTAGTAAAGCTTGATAAAAAAAATAACCCTTGGGGTTACAAGTTCACATGGAACCCAATGAATGTTATCCTAGCAGGAGCTGAAGGGGCAAAATATTTAAAAGAGGGGATTAGTAAATCAATCTCATATGATGAGATATTTAAAGATTTGACATCAATAAATATTCCAGAAAATGAATATTTTGAAGGTTATGCAAATAGAGACTCATTAAAATATAAAAGTTTATATAATCTAAATGATATAAAGACTCTTAAAAGAGGTACACTAAGACATAAGGGATTTTGTAAGACATGGTCTCTTTTAATTGACCTTGGACTAACAAGTAATAGTAAAACTCTTTATAATGATAATGAAATGACTTTTTTTAATTTTTTTAATTATAATATAAAAGCAGAAGACTGTAATGGTTTAAAAAAAGTTTTAGAAGAAGTTTATGGCATTAAAAAAGACTCTCAAGTTTTTAAAAATTTAGAGTGGTCAGGATTTTTTTCAAATAAAAAGATTTCAATAAAAGAAGGTAAGTTTTCTGATTTTCTTTTATCTATTTTGATGGATAAATGGACTCTTTCGAAAGGTGATATTGATTTAATTGTAATGACTCATACTTTTGTATATAAGTCTGAAAAAAAAATAAATAAATTAATTTCTTATTTAAGAATAGAGGGTGAAGATAATATTTATACAGCAATGTCAAAAACAGTAGGTTTACCAATGGCTGTCTTAATTGAGCATATATTAAAAAATGATATAGATAAAAAAGGAATACAATTACCTTTTACCAAAGATATATATATTCCAATTTTAAAAAAATTAAAAAAATTAGGTATTGATTTTAAGGAGATTGAAATCAATATTTGAAAGTTTCCATAAAATTAGTTGTGAAATTTCCTTTTTTGAAGTTTGGGTCATCCATAATTTTTATATGAAAAGGTATAGTTGTTTCAATTCCTTCTATTATAAACTCTTTTAATGCCCTTTTCATTCTAACTATAACTTCTTCTCTAGATTGATGACTAACTATTAGTTTAGCAATCATGGAATCATAATTAGGAGGTATTTCATAACCTGAATAAATATGTGAATCTACCCTGACTCCGTGACCTCCTGGTTTATGTAATGCTGTTATTTTACCAGGACATGGTCTAAAATTAGCTGATGGATCTTCTGCATTAATTCTACACTCCATTGAATATAACTTAGGATAGTAATTTTTACCAGAAACTTTTACACCCCCTGCTACTTTAATTTGTTCTTTAATTAAGTCATAATCTGTTACTTCTTCAGTAATTCCATGTTCAACTTGAATACGAGTATTCATTTCCATAAAATAAAAATTCTTGTTTATATCAACAAGAAATTCTATGGTTCCAGCTCCTTCATACCTTATAAATTTACAAGCTTTAATAGCTGCTTCTCCCATTTTCTCTCTCAATTCACTATCTACAAAAGGAGAGGGTGTTTCTTCAATTAATTTTTGATGTCTTCTTTGAATAGAGCAATCTCTTTCAGAAAGATGACTTACATTACCAAATTGATCTCCCATAACTTGAATTTCAATATGACGAGGTTTTACTATAAATTTTTCTAAATACAAGCCGGAATTTGAGAAAGAAGCTTCTGATTCAGCTTTTGCACTATTCCATGAATCTTCAAACTCTTTTTCACTATTTACTATTCTCATTCCCTTTCCACCACCACCTGCTGTAGCTTTTAGTATCACAGGGTAGCCAATAGAGGATGCTAATTTTTTACCTTCTTTTATTGAATTTAATAGACCATCTGATCCTGGGACTGTAGGGATTCCAGCCTTTTTCATTGTATCTTTAGCGGTAACCTTATCACCCATTTTTTCAATCATATTCCAATCAGGTCCAATAAATTTTATTCCACTTTCATTGCAAATTTTTGAGAATTCTGCATTTTCAGATAAGAAGCCGTACCCAGGATGAATAGCATCTGAATTAGTTATTTCAGCAGCAGCCATTATTCTAGGAATACTTAAATATGATTCTTTTGATATAGCTGGACCGATACAAACTGCCTCATCTGCAAAACGAACATGTAAACTTTCTTTATCGGCTTTGGAATAAACTGCAACAGTTTTAATTCCCATTTCGTTACAACTCCTAATTACTCTTAGGGCAATTTCACCTCGATTAGCAATAAGTACTTTTTTAATCATTTTGATTATTAACTTGGATCAACTTCGAATAATGGCTGATCAAATTCAACTGGTGAATTATCGTCAACAAGTATTTTAACAATTTTACCAGATATTTCTGATTCAATATCATTAAATAATTTCATTGCTTCTATTATACACACTTTTTGACCTATTTTTATACTATCACCTTCACTTATAAATGGATCACTTTCTGGATTTGGTGAACGATAAAATGTCCCAATCATAGGTGATTTTACAATAACATTTTTAGATTGCTCTTTATCTTCAGGTTTAATTATTTTTTTTACTTCAGTCTGAACTGGTTCAGAAATTTGAGTTGAAATACTTTTGCTTTTTTTAATTTCAGATACAGTTGCATTATTTTTCTTAACTCTAATCTTATAATTTTCTGTTTCTATACTAACATCATCAAGATCAGTTTTTTTTATGAAATTTATTATGTCCTGTATTTCTTTAACCTTCATATAACAAATATAAATTTATTTTACTCTCTCCATGTATTTACCTTGTCTAATATCAACTTTTATTTTATCATTTTCATTGATAAAAAGTGGAACTTGTATTTCAGCACCTGTTTCAATTCTTGCAAGTTTTGTTGCATTTGTAGCTGTATCACCTTTTACTCCTGGTTCAGCATATGTAACTATAGTTTCTATATTTTGCGGTAGTTCACATGATAAAATATCACCAGTTTCAGTATGAATAGATATTTCAACTTCCATTCCATCAATTAGAAATTTAAAATATTCAATTTGATTTTTTTCTAAAGATATTTGTTCAAATGTAGAAGTATCCATAAAATGATAACCTGAACTATCTTTATAAAGGAATTGATGAGATCTTTTTTCAACTCTTGCAGTAATAATTTTATGTCCAGAGGGAAAAGTATTGTCAATGACTTTTCCTGTTTTAACGTTTTTAAGTTTAGTCCTAACGAAAGCTGGACCTTTCCCAGGTTTGACATGTTGAAATTCAATTACAAAGTATAGATTTCGATTATATTCTATACAAAGTCCATTTTTAATATCACTAGTAGAAGCCATTTTTTAATTATTATAAGACCATTTTAAGTAAAGAGAACCCCAAGTAAACCCACCACCAAAAGCGGCAAGAATTAAATTATCTCCTTTTTTAAATTTTTTTTCAAAATCCCATAAGCATAATGGAATAGTTCCAGCTGTAGTATTTCCGTATTTTTCAATATTTAACAAAACTTTTTCAGGACCTACGCCCATCCTTTTAGCAGTTGCATCGATAATCCTTTTATTAGCTTGATGAGGAACAAGATAAGAAACTTCATTTGAGGTAAGATCGTTTTTTTTCATTATTTCTTCAGATATATCAGCCATATTAGTTACAGCAAATTTAAATACAGAAGAACCTTCTTGATAGATATAGTGTTCTTTATTTTTTAATGTTTCGGTCGATGCTGGCCTTAAACTTCCACCTGCTTTAAGACATAACATATCTCCACCTGAACCATCACTTTTTAAAATATAATCTTGAATTCCTGTTTCATCATTAGATCTTTCTAGTAATACTGCACCTCCACCATCTCCAAATAATACACAATTTTTTCTCTCATCATAATCTATAATAGAAGACATTTTATCAGCACCAATTACTACAACTTTTTTATGAGTACCTGATTCAACAAATTGGCATCCAGTTGTAAGAGCATATAAAAACCCTGAACATGCAGCTGATAAGTCAAAACCATAGGCATTTGTAGCTCCAACTTTATCCGCAATTAAATTTGCAGTAGAAGGAAATAACATATCTGGTGTAACAGTTGCTACTATAATTAGATCAATATCTTTAGGGTCAGTATTTGTCTTTTCTAAAAGTCCTTCTAGACATTTTGTTCCAAGAATAGATGTTCCTTTTAATTCTCCTTTTAATATTCTTCTTTCTTTTATTCCGGTTCTAGTAACTATCCATTCATCTGTTGTATCTACAATTTTCTCAAGTTCAGAATTTGTTAAAATATAATCAGGCACATATCCATGGACTCCTGAAATACAAGCTCTATATTTTTTTGATGGCATAAACAGAATGAAAATTAAGCTACGGCTTCTTTTTCTAATACAACTTTTCCTTTGTAATATAGTTTACCTTCATACCAGTAGGCTCTATGAGGTAGATGAGATTCTCCAGTAGTTGAACATACAACAAACTTTTTTGCAGTTGCTTTATAATGAGTTCTCCTCTTATCTCTTCTAGTTTTTGAGGTTTTACGTTTCGGATGTGCCATTTTAGTTTATTTTAATTTGTTTAAAGGATCCAATCTAGGATCTGTTTTTTTTATAGCATTTGTTCTAAATACAAAATTATCAATATTATCTTCATTTTTTAGAGAAGGGTGCAATCTTTTTGCAGGAATTTTTAAAATAACAAATTCATAAATGTAATTAGCTACATTAATTATCGATTTATTTCTATCAATTACAATCATATCTTCAGATATTTCTTCATCAAAATCTCCAAATTTGAATAATATTTTATTTTTTAAGTCAAGTGAATAAGTAAATTTTTTTAATGTTCTATCACAAGTTAATTCAGTTGAACCTGTAATTAAAAAAGATGTTTCTAACATCATATCCGTCTTAATTATATTTACTTTACAGTCTCCAAAAGTGTTTTTCATTTCAAGTTCATCTGAAAAATGTTCTAAAAGAGCTTGATTAATTTCAAAAACAAATGAATGTTCATTGTTTGATAAACTTTGAATTTTTACATCAAATTTCCTAAGGTGTTTTTTATCCATTCTTAATAAATAAGTGAGCAAAAATATTATCTAATCTCTTATTTAGAAAATATTCTTTGATTTATAATTTGAATATTTAGCTTAATTGACTCTATTAAAGAATTATTGTTAGCAATTCCTTTACCAGCAATATTAAATGCTGTTCCATGATTTGGAGAAGTTCTTATGATTGGTAGGCCTCCAGTATAATTAACACCATTTTCAAATGAAAATGATTTAAACCCTACTAGCCCTTGATCATGGTACCATGAAAAAACTCCATCATAATTTTGAAATTTTTTAGATCCAAAAAAAGAATCAGCAGAAAATGGACCATCAATTTGATTTTCTTTATTTTGTAATTTATTTATAATTGGTACTATTTTATTTAATTCTTCAGTCCCTAGCATTCCATCTTCTCCCGAATGAGGGTTTAATCCTAAAACTGCAATTTTTGGATACATTATATTAAAATCATTTTTTAAGGTATTTATAAATAGTTTTAATTTATTTTCAATATGGGTGTTATTCATATAGTTTGAAACTTCATTTAAGGGGATATGACCAGTATGAAAACCAATTATCATAATTTTTGAATACATGATCATAATATTATCATCAATATCATATCTTGATTTTAAAAATTCAGTGTGGCCAGGAAAAGAAAACAAATCAGACTGGGAGCTTATTTTACTTATAGGAAGCGTTACTAACCCATCAATTTTTTTTTTATCTAAAGAATTTACAGATTTATTTAGAGATTTTATTGAATAATTTCCAGCAGACTTACTTAAATGTCCTGGCTCTATTTTTAATTCAGTTTCATCGTTATTATAAGTATAAATTATGTTTTTTTTATATTCTGATTTGAAGTTATTAATTTCTTTAATCTTCAATTTATAGTTAAAAAGATTATTGTAAAATTCTAATATTTTTTTTTCACAAAACACTATTGGAATACATCTATCAAATAAATTAGAATTAAGAAATGATTTTAATAAAATTTCAGGTCCAATTCCATTATAATCTCCAATACTAAAGCCTATAATATGTTTTTTGTTCATATCTTTTTTCATTAAATTCTTTAATTAATTCCAAATTTACATTCAAATTTATTTTAATGATAAAATTTAAAAATAAAAAAAAACTAGGCCAGCACTTTTTAATAAATGAAACAATAGCAAAATCAATTTCTAATACTTTTGAAGGAAGGAATAATGTCCTTGAAATTGGTCCTGGTATTGGGGTTTTAACAAAATATATTAATAAAGACGCATCAAAATTAATTTTAGTTGAAATTGATTTTGATTGTATAAAATATCTAAATAAAATTTACAGAGATATTAAAATTATTAATGAAGATATTTTAAAGATTAATCTTAATAATTTATTTA
>Ga0055584_100001584_pt1 | contig 22279 bp, 17 predicted proteins | sample OSDHelmetaG_FD_58716 | JGI IMG/M metagenome (GOLD analysis project Ga0055584, IMG submission 58716) | Pelagic marine sediment microbial communities from the LTER site Helgoland, North Sea, for post-phytoplankton bloom and carbon turnover... | ecosystem: Environmental > Aquatic > Marine >...
GTCGTCGTCGTCGCCCGCGTCGTCGTCGTCGCCCGCGTCGTCGTCGTCCGGGCCCACGGCGTCGTCGTCGTCGGCCGGCGGGTCGGGCCGCGCGAAGTCCTCGTCGTCGGCTTCCGGGCAGCCGGCGAGCAGCACGAGGACGGGAAGAAGGGGGGGGCGGAGCACCACGGAGGCACGATAGCCGCGACCCTTCCGGCTCGGTTGGCGCCCCGAGGCGACGGACCGGCCCAGCGGCCCTCCGTTCGCTGCGGTGGCCCGGTCGGGCACACTCGGGGCGGACCCTCGATGCTCACCTCCTCCCCCGACCACCGCGCCCTCGCCGAACAGCACGGCACGCCCCTGTTCGTGATCGACGCGCCCGCCGCGCGACGGCAGGCCGCGGCCCTGCGCGAGGCCCTGGACGGTGAGTTCGAGGTCCACTACGCCGCCAAGGCCAACGCCCACCCCGCCGTCCTGGCGGCCCTGCGCCCCGCCGTCGACGGTGTCGACGTCACGTCCCTGGGGGAGCTGGCGGCGGCGCGTCAAGCGGGCTTCGCGGACGCCGCCATCCAACTCAGCGGGCCCGGCAAGGGCGCCGAAGAACGCGGTGCCGGGGTGCCCCTGAGCCTCAGCAGCGTCGCCGACGGCCTCGCCGCGACGGGGCCCGGCCGCCTCCGCATCAACCCCACGGCCCGGATCCACGCCTTCCGATCGACCACCGGCGGGGTCAGCCCGTTCGGCGTCCCCGAGGAGGAACTCGCCGACGCAGTGCAGCGCCTCGCGACCCGCGACGGCCTGCGCCTCGATGGCGTGCACGTCCACCGCGGCAGCCAATGCAGCAGCGCGCCGGCGTTCCGGAGGCACGTGCTCTCCACCCTCGATCTCGCCCACCGCGCTGCGACGCTCGGCTTGACCCTCGAGGTCGTCAACGTCGGGGGCGGGCTGGCGTCCCCGCGGCCGGGGGTGCCGGGCATGGACCTGGCCGGCCTTCGCTCCCTCATCGCCGCCGCCCGCCGATTCCGCCAGGAGCACCCGGGCGTGCGGCTCGTGGTGGAGCCCGGCCGCTTCCTGGTTGGCTCCGCCGGCACCCTGCTGCTGCAGGTCCGCGACGCCCGGGTCGTGCGCGGCCAGCCCCTCGCGGTGCTCGACGGTGGCCTCGACTGCTTCCTGTTCGCCACCGAGGGCCAGCGGCCCGGTCCGCCCCACCCGGTCACCAACCTCAGCCGCGGTGGCGAGGCGCTCCCCATCGATCTGTTCGGGCCGTCCTGCACGCCCCGCGACCACTTCGGGGCGCCCTCGCTCGCCCCGCCGGTCCCCGGCGATCTCCTCGCCCTGCACTCGGCGGGTGCCTACGCCTGGGGAGCCAGCCCCCACGGTTTCCTCGGCCGACCGGCGCCCCGGCTCCTCGTGCACGACCCGGAACCCGACGCCGTCGGGGGTGTCTCGTCCACTGCCTGACCCCCGGTGCCGCGCGGAGCGGTCCGTCCGGGCGTGCGCCGACCGCCCGTCTGGGACAAGCTGGCGCCCTGGAGAGCCCGTCATGACCCGCCTGCTGCCGCTGTTGCTTCTGCTCCCGTCCGTCGCCTCGGCGGGCGTGTTCATCGCCGTCGACGGCGAACTGGTGAACCCCAAGGCCGGCGAGAAGCCCGGCGTGACCTTGCAGTTCGACGAGTCGCTGCACCGCGCCACCGTCGCGCTGCGGGCCGACGACGGCTCGGTCAGCAAGGACTGGAACTTCCCCGGCATCAAGCCCGGCCGCGCCGTGCAGCTGAGCTGGGACGCCCCCGAGGGCCGACTGGGCTACGACCTGAGCGTCGAGATGGTCTACCCCGACGGCGAGAAGTACACCGAGGAGACCTGGATCGAGATCGCGGTCGCGTCGCCGTTCTCGGCGTCGATCCCGGCCAACTCCGTCGACATGGAGGCCCGCGGGTTCGACGTCGTGTCCAACCGCGTCCCGACCCACATCGAGCTCGAGGTCATGGACGACAACCGCAAGGTCATCGGCACCTCGACCTTCAAGGTCAAAGACGGCAAGCGCGGCCAGCCCACGCGCGTCACCTGGGAGCCGCCGGCGGCGGGCAACATCTTCAAGGTGTCGGCCAAGGTCCACGACGAGTTCGGCTACTGGGCGGGCGCGGAGATCATCCCCTGGTCGCTGTCCATTCCTCACGAAGACGTGGTCTTCGAGACCGGCAAGTCCGACATCCGCCCCGAGGAGGCGCCCAAGGTCGACGCCGCCTGGACCGAGATCGCAGCGGCCGTCGACAAGTACGGCGACTGGGTCCAGTGCACGCTGTACGTCGGCGGCTACACCGACAGCGTGGGCGACCCCGGCTCGAACCAGGGTCTGTCCGAGCGGCGCGCCCTGGCCATCGCGAAGTACTTCGCCGCCAAGGGCGCCAGCTTCCCGATCTACTACCAGGGCTTCGGCGAGTCGGCGCAGGCCGTGACGACCGAGGACAACGTGGACCTGGAGGCCAACCGCCGGGCCACCTACATCATCACGGCCGGCACTCCGCCGTCGGGCAAGGACACGCCGCGAGCCAACTGGCGCAAGGCCAAGTGATGGCGTGCTGAGCGGGGAGTTCGCGCGGGCCGACCTGACCCGAGACGCGGCGCACCTCTCTGCCTGGTTCTCGGCGCACCGCCGGAGCCACTACCCCGCGTGGTTCGTCGAGCTCCCCGCCCTGGCGGTGATCGGGCTGTTCTGGGTGATGTTGGCGGGCGTGGCGGTGGTCGCGGGGGATCTGCTGGCCACTTCGATGGTGGTCCTGCTGGCGGCGCTGACGGTCCGGCTGGCGTGGCGGGCGGCGGGTCGGCGTCGTCGGTTCGTGGCCGCGCGGCTGGTGGAGCCGGCGATGCGTCAGTCCGTGCGGTTCGGGGACCGCGGCGTCGCGCTGCAGTTCGGGGACGGCGAGCCGTTCGAGTTCACGTGGACCCGGCTGCACCGCTCGCGGATCGGTCGCAGGGGCCTGCTCATCGACGTGGCCGGAGCCCTGGAACTCTACGTGCCCTACGACGCCATCACCCCCGCTGCCGGCGCCGGCGAGGTCGTCGCCCGGCTGCGGGCGATGCACGCCGCCCGGCGCCGATTGGGCCGCCGGCCCCCGTCGCCACGGCAGATCGCGAAGCTGCCCGAGGTGCCGGCCTACAGCCGGCTGGCGGCCATCGCGGCCGACGTGTGGGGTGAGTGCGCGGCGGGCTGGCGGGATCGGCTGCCGGCGGACCTGCTGCAGTGGCAACTGCCGGCCCGCCGGGCTGCATTGGACCTGGCCTGCGGCACCGGGCCGCTGCTCCCGGTGCTGGCGGAGCAGTTCGACCGGGTCGTGGGTCTGGACGGCTCGCCCGCGATGGTGGCCGCCGCCCGGAGCCGGATGGAGGGCGTCGCGTCCGTGGAACTGGTCTGCGCCGATCTGACGGCGCCTCCGTCGGGGCCGTTCGACCTTGTGCTGTGCTGCTCCGACACCCTGAACTACTGCCCCTCGGAGCCGGGGCTGGCGGCGGTCTTCCTGGCGGTCGCCGGCGTGCTGCGCCCCCGCGGGGTCTTCGCGTTCGATCACGTGATCGAGATCCCAAACGGCCTCGTGCTGCCCATCCCTGCGCCCGCCGATCCGGCTTGGCAGCTGACCTCCACGGCCACCTCGGGGAGCCTCGTCGTGTTCCACGACGCCGTCGAGCGGCACCACCGCCGTGGGGTCCCCGTCGCCGAGGTCGAGGCCGCCGCGGCGGCTGCCGGGCTGCGGCTGGAGCCGGCCGATCCGCCCGAGGTCACAGACCCCGACGCGGTGGCCTCACCCGCTCCATCGCGGCGCCGACTCTGGGTGGCCCGCAAGCCGTCCTGACCCGCCGCCACGAACCCGCAACACGGCGCGCCGCCGCGCGGGCTAGAACGGCGGCATGTGGTGGACGCCCTTGCTCCTGCTCCTGCTCCCGGCCGCGGCCCAGGCCGACGTGCAGGCCTGCCGCACCGACTGGGTCATGCACCCCGGCGAAGGCGTCGTGGAGTGGGGCTTCGACATCGGCAGCCACGGGGCCATCGCCGAGTACGACTACGCCACGATCCCCGACCCCCTCGGACCCGGCTGGGGGCCCGCGCCGGACCCCGAGGCCATCGACTACGACCTGGCCGGCAACAGCACCCTGTGTGCCACGAACACCGCCTGTCGGTACGGCGGGGAGTTCACCTACTTCGCCACGTTGGTCTACCTGCCGCCCCAGCACGGCGTGACCCAGGCGTGGGTGGACGTGGGGCTTGTGGACGACGGCGTGCGCATGACCGTGTTCAACACGGCGACCCCCGACGGCGTGACCGACCCCGGCGGGTACGCGTACCTGGGCGGCGGGGTCAGCTCGGACCTGCTGCCCTACATGAGCAACGAGCCCTGGAACACGGTCGTGCTCACCCACGTGGACGACTGCTGCTCCCAGGCGCACATGTCCGATGTCTCGTTTGTCGTCTACCGCAACGGCCGCCCCGAAGAGGTCTCCACCGACTGCGACCTGTCCGACGACGACGGCGACGGCTGGCCTCCCGCGGGCGGCGACTGCGACGACGACGACGGGGCCGTCCACCCCGGCGCGCCCGAGGTCCTCAATGGCGTCGACGACGACTGCGACGAGGTGACCGACGAAGGCACCGAGGGCTTCGACGACGACGGGGACGGCGTGACCGAGCAGCAGGGCGACTGCGACGACGACGACCCCCAGACTGCGCCCGACGCGGCCGAGCAGTGCGATCAGTTCGACATCGACTACGACTGCGACGGGTGCCCCGGCTCCACGGACCCCGACTGCGGTGGGACCTGCGGTCTGTCCGACGACGACGACGCGTCCGACGACGACGATGCGTCCGACGACGACGATGCGTCCGGCGACGACGACTCGTCGGACGACTCCGCCCCTTGGATCGAGCCGACACAGGACGCGGGCTGCGACTGCTTCTCGCAGTCGGTGGGGGCCTGGCTTCTCGCCCTGCCACTGCTTTGGGTGCGCCGGCGAGATCGGGGCGCCGGCCACTGGTAGCATCCCGATTCGCCCGGCTTCGGCCTGCGGCGGAATCGGAGGAGCCCATGACCACGATCGACGAGCGGCGGTCCGAAGCCGTGTTCGACGACTTCAAGCCGGCCTACAACAAGGCCCAGGCGCTGGCTGAGGCCAACCGCTGCCTGTACTGCGAGGACGCACCCTGCATTCAGGCGTGCCCGACCTCCATCAACATCCCCGAGTTCATTCGGAAGATCGCCACCGAGAACATGCGGGGCTCGGCGCGCACGATCTTCGACAGCAACATCCTGGGCATGAGCTGCTCGCGGGTGTGCCCGGTCGAGACGCTGTGCGTCGGCGACTGCGTCTACAACCACCTCGACGCGCCGCCCATCCAGATCGGCAAGCTGCAGCGCTACTCCACGGACCTCGCGTACGACGCGGGCTGGAGCTTCTACGAGCCGGGCGAAGACACGGGCAAGACCGTGGGCCTGGTGGGCGCGGGCCCGGCCAGCCTCGCGTGTGCTCACGAACTGCGGCGACTCGGTCACGGCTGCACGGTCTACGAGAAGCGCGACGTGGTGGGCGGCCTGAACACGACCGGCGTGGCGCCGTACAAGATGCGCGCCGACCGCTCCGAGGAAGAAGTCGACTGGGTGCTCAGCATCGGCGGCATCGAAGTGCGCACGGGCGTTCAGTTCGGCCGCGACCTCGGGCTGGCCGAGATGGAGTCCATGCACGACGCGGTCTTCTTCGGCGCCGGCCTGGGGGCCGACCGCATGCTCGACGTCCCCGGGGGCGACGGCGACGCGGTGCAGGGCGCCGTCCACTGGATCGAGCAGATGAAGCTGGGCCGCGTGGCCCTCGGTGGCGTGCAGCGCGCGGTGGTCGTCGGCGGCGGCAACACGGCCGTGGACGCCGTGCGCGAGCTCATCGGCCTGGGCGTGCCCAACGTGCTGATGGTCTACCGCGGCCCCGAAGCGTCCATGTCGGGCTACCAGCACGAGTGGGTCGAAGCGAAGAAGGACGGCGCGCGCGGCTTGTGGGGCGCGGTCCCCGTGGCCTTCGAAGGCGACCAGCCCGTGACCCTCCGCTGCCAGCGCCTCGATGGCGACAAGAAGCCCATCGCCGGCGCCTTCACGACGGTCAAAGCCGACCTCGTGCTGCTGGCCATTGGCCAGGGCAAGCTCGGCGGGCTGCTCGAGGGCCTGGACGGCGTAACCGTTCAGTGGGGCCGCCTGGTCGTCGACGCCGACGGCTTCAGCGGCCGCAAGGGGCTGTTCGCCGGGGGCGACGCCGCCAACGGCGGCAAGGAGGTCGTCAACGCGGCCGCTGAGGGCAAGCGCGCGGCGCAAGCCATCGACCGATACCTGAAGGGAGCGAAGTGATGGCTGACCTCACCAGCAACACCGGCGGCATCATCTCGCCCAACCCGTTCTGGCTCGCGTCGGCGCCGCCGGCCAACTCCGGCGACCAGATCATGCGGGCGTTCGATCACGGCTGGGGCGGCGCGGTCTGGAAGACCCTGGGCTCGCCCATCCAGAACGTCAGCTCCCGGTTCGGGGCCACGAACTACCGCGGCACCGCCGCCATCGGCTTCAACAACATCGAGCTGATCACCGACCGCCCCCTCGAGGTGAACTTCCGCGAGATCGCCGAAGTGAAGAAGCGCTACCCCAAGCACGCCGTGATCGTCTCGCTGATGGTCGAGACCCGCGACGAGTGGCAGGACATCATCAAGCGCTCCATCGACGCGGGCGCCGACGGCCTGGAGCTGAACTTCGGCTGCCCCCACGGCATGTGCGAGCGCGGCATGGGCTCGGCCGTCGGCCAGGAGCCCAGCGTCAACGAGAAGATCACCTCGTGGGCGAAGGAGTTCTCGACCGTCCCGGTGCTGGTCAAGCTGACGCCCAACGTCGCCGACATCCTGCCCCACGGCATGGCTGCTCAGGCCGGCGGCGGCGACGGCGTCAGCCTCATCAACACGATCAAGTCCATCATCGGCGTCGACATCGACCGCATGGTGCTCAACCCGCGGGTCGGTGGCCTGTCCACCAACGGCGGCTACTGCGGCGCGGCGGTGAAGCCCATCGCCCTGCACATGGCCGCGTCCCTCGCCCGGGACCCGGAGTTCAAGCTGCCCATCAGCGGCATCGGCGGCGTCACCAACTGGCGCGACGCCGTGGAGTTCCTCCTGCTCGGCAGCTCGTCGGTCCAGGTCTGCACGGAGGTCATGCTCCGCGGCTACCGCATCGTCGAAGACATGATCGAGGGCTTGAACGACTACATGGACGACAAGGGCATGGCGACGATGGGCGACCTCGTCGGCCGCGCCATCCCCAGCTACTCCGAGTGGGGCAACCTCGACCTGAACTACGAGACGATCGCGGAGATCGACTCCGGCACCTGCATCGGCTGCAACAAGTGCATGGTCGCGTGCCACGACGGCGCCCACCAGTGCATCCACCCGCCGACCGACGGCGGCCACGTGCCGACCATCGACCTTGACGAGTGCGTGGGCTGCAACCTCTGCCAGATCGTCTGCCCGGTGCCCGACTGCATCACGATGGTCGAGGTCGACAACGGCTTCAGCCGCGCGACCTGGAACGACCACATCAACGACGGGGCGGCGCTGCGGCCCAAGAAGGGCGCGCACTGAGCGTCTGGGTGGGGGACGGCCCGGCAACCGCCGGGCTGAGCTGAGCGGTCGTCGCCGGCCCAGGCCGGCGGGGGGTCAGCGGTTGCGCGCCTGGGCGTAGGCCCGCGCGGCGGTCGGGTTGGCCGCCAGGTCGTCCATCAGCGCGACAAACGACTCCCGGTCCATGGAGCTGCGCGACAGGATGCAGTCGGCGTTGTCGGGGTCGGCCCACAGGGAGTCGGCCAGGGCCGCGGCGCGCAGAGGCTCGCCGGCGGTGATGACGTCGGCGACGGCGGCGCAAGGGTCGATCATGGGCTCGGCGTCGGCTCGGATGAGCATCGCAAAGGCCGTAGGCCCGCCGAACAGGATCGCGGCGGAGAAGAAGATCCCCGCGGTAACGAACAGCTCGCTGCGGGTCGCGCTCACCGGACGCTGGCCAGGGGCTTGTCGGTGGCGCGGAGCAGCTCGGAGACCGAGATCGTGGGCTCGACGTTCTTCTGCTCGACGGTTTCCCACTCGGCGGCGTCGGCCATCTGCCAACCGACGACCTTGTTGGCCGAGCCGGTGGCGTTGTCACCGAAGGCGGCGGGGGCGATCAGAAACGCTCCCGAGCCGAGGGCAAAAGCAACGACCACCAGGAACAACGACTGCGCTCGATTCATCCGTACTGCCTCCGACTACCCGCTGGCTGTAAGGAACAGCAAGATGCGGGCCAGGAACGGCGATGCCCTGGGGGCTTGCACTTCCTTACAGCGCGCTGACGCCGTCACAACAAAGCGTTTCGTTTTGAACCGAAGCGGGCTCATTTTGAGACATGGCCCGCAACTCCCTCGCCTGGGCTGACCCGATCGGGCTAGCTCGTACTGTGGCTTACAGAGCGCGTGACCGGCGGGGAGGCTTGCCGTAGACTCGGCCGCTCCGCCGGGCCGAGAAGGCTGCGCAGGCCGACGTGATCGCCCGATCGAGGCCTGATCCGTCCCCGGCGCGGCCGCCCGCCGACAGGCCCCTCAGCCCTCGAACACAGCGTCGGTGATCTCCAGGCCCCGGTCGATGATCTCGAAGCCCATGCGCAGCTGGCGCTCCGTGATGCACAGCGGCGGGTTGCACATGAAGCTGCCCCAGCGCACGAACGTGAAGAGCCCGTTGTCCCAGAAGAACTTGCTGAGCTCGGTCATGGCGGGGTGGGTGCTGTTGTAGCCCGCGATGCGGTCGCCGGCGCTGTTCTTGCGGACGTCCATCATCCCGAACAGGCCGATGTTCCGGTGCCCGCCGACCGACGGGTGCTTCGCCTGCAGCCGGTCCATCTCCGAGCGCATGACCGCCCCCAGCGTCGCGGCGTTCTCGACGAGCCCCTCGTCCTCCAGCACCGCGATGTTCGCCAGCGCGGTGCCCAGGCCGAGGCAGTGGCTGTTGTAGGTAAGCCCACCCCAGAAGACGTTGTCTTCGAAGTGCTTCGCGATGGGGTCGGAGATGCCCATGGCGCCCAGGGGTGCGTACGAGCTGGTCAGCCCCTTCGCCATCGTGACGATGTCCGGGACGATGCCGCCGTGCTCGAACGCGAACAGCTTGCCGGTCCGGCCGAAGCCCGCCATCACCTCGTCGCAGACCAGCAGGATCCCGTGGGACTCCAGCAGCTCCTTGAGCGCCTTGAGGTACCCGTCGGGCGGGATGATGATCCCGTTGGTCCCCACGACCGGCTCGATGAACATGGCCGCGATGGTCTCGGGGCCCTCGTACATGATGACTTCGTCGAGGTAGCGCAGGTTGTTGGCGACGATCTCGGCGTCGGTCGTCCCCCAGGACACCTCGTAGGGGTAGGGGCCCATCGTCTTGATGAAGCCGGGCGCCCCGGGCTCGTTCTGGAGGCGACGGGGGTCCCCCGTCAGCTGCATGCAGGCGTTCGTCGCCCCGTGGTAGCTGCGGTACCGCGACAGGATCTTGAACTTGCCGGTGTAGGCCCGGGCGGCCTTGATGGCGTTCTCGTTGGCCTCGGCGCCGCCGAGCGTGAAGAAGAACCGGTTGATGTTCCCCGGCACGATCTCCGCCAGCTTCTGGCCCAGCCGCGCGCGCGGCTCCGTCGCCGTGCCCGGCCAGACGTACAGGAGGCTGTCGACCTGGTCCTTCATCGCCTGCAGCACCCGCGGGTGGCTGTGGCCGATGTTCACGGACATCAGCTGGCTGTTCCAGTCGAGGATCCGGTCGCCCTCGGGCGTGTACATGTAGACGCCCTCGGCCCGGGCGATGGGCTTCGGCGACACCGCGCCATTCTTCGTCCACGTGTACATCGTGTGCTGCAGGCACAGGTCGATCATCTCTTGCGAGTCCATGGGGACCTCCGGCGGCGCAGATGGCCGCGGCAAAGAACCGGGAACAGTCCGTCGAGCCCGGTGGGGCTCAGCTCATCCAGGTCGCGTCCTGGGCCATCTCCCAGCGGGTCGTCGTCTTGCGCGGCTTCGTCCAGAAACGGAACCCGTCGTAGCCGGTGATGTCGCCGGCGCCGAACTTGCTGTCGTTCCAGCCGCCAAACGCGAAGGGCTCGCGGGGGACCGGGACGCCGATGTTGACGCCGCACATGCCGGCGCTGAAGCGCTCGATGGCGTACTTCGCCACGCCGCCCGACGTCGTGAAGATCGCCGCCGCGTTGCCGTAGGGGCTGGAGTTCTCCAGGGCGATGGCCTCGTCCAGGGTGTCGACCCGGAGGATGGACAGCACCGGCCCGAAGATCTCGTCGCAGGACGCCGGCATGTCGGGGGTCACCCGGTCGAGGATGGTCGGGCCGACCCAGTTGCCGGGCTGGCCGTCGACGCTGGCGCCGCGGCCATCGACGAGCACGGTCGCGCCCTTCGCTTCGGCGTCGTCGATGTACGACAGGATCCGCTGGTGGCTGGCGGGGTTGATGATCGACCCCATGTCCTCACCCAGCGTCATGCCCGCGGCGATCTCCGCCGTGCGGTCGACGATGTGCTGGACGTCGCCGACGGCCACCACGACCGAGGCCGCCATGCAGCGCTGGCCGGCGCAGCCGTAGGCCGAGGCGACGAGCGTCTGGGCCGTCAACTCGGCGTCGGCGTCGGGCACGACGACGAGGTGGTTCTTGGCCCCGCCCAGGGCGAGGGCACGCTTGCCGGTGGCCGACGCCCGCGCGTAGACGAGCTTGGCCACCTTCGTGCTGCCGACGAAGCCCAGGGCCTCGATGTCCTCGTGGTCGCACAGCGCCTCGACGACTTCCTTTCCGCCATTGACGATGTTGAGCACGCCGGTGGGGAGCCCCGCCTCCGCGAAGAGCTCGGCGAGGCGCATGGAGCCGTAGGGCACCTGCTCCGACGGCTTCAGCACGAACGTGTTCCCGGCGACCAGGGCCTGCGGGAGCATCCACAGCGGCACCATCGTGGGGAAGTTGAAGGGCACGACGCCGGCCACGACGCCCAGGGGCTCGTGGGTCGTCTCGCAGTTGATGCCCCGGGACACGTCCTGCTGCTCGCCGGCCATCATGTTGGGCAAGGAGCACCCGAACTCCACGCACTCGATGCCCTTGCGGACGGAGCCGTAGGCCTGAGCGATGGTCTTGCCGTTCTCGTGGCTGAGGAGCCAGCTCAGCTCGTCCAGGTCCCGCTCCATGAGCTGCTTGAGCCGGTACATGACCTGGACTCGTTCCTTGACGGGCGTGGCCTTCCAGGCGGGGAACGCAGCCGCGGCGGCGGCGACGGCGTTGTCGACGTCGGCGGAGTCAGACCAGGCCACGTCGCCCAGGCTCTGTTCGTGCCGGGGGTTGCTGACGGGGCGGCTGTCGCCGGACACCGCGTCCACCCACTCCCCACCGATCCAATTGCGGCAGGGGACGTAGGACTGAAAGGAGTAGGAACGGGCAGCAAAGGCGAACGCGGTCATGCGTCACTCCGAGGCGGGGACAGGAAGGTCATGCCCGCCCAGTAGATGGCCGACGCCAGGCCGAATCCGACGAACCAGGCGTACGTGTACAGAGAGGAGAAGAAGTCCGGGCACGAGTCGATGGCGCCCGCGGCCACCAGGAAACCCGGCAGGTTGGGGAGCGCGCCGAGCACGAACGCGGCGATGGCGATGGGGTTGAACCCACCCGAGTACCAGTAGGGGCCGTCCTTGCGGTACAGACCCTCCAGATCGAGGTCGGTCTTGCGGACCAGGAAGTAGTCGGTGATGAGGATGCCGCCGATGGGCCCCAGCAGCGCCGAGTAGCCAATGAGCCAGGTGAAGATGTAGGCGCCGGCGGACTCGATGAGCTTCCACGGCATGATCACCAGGCCCACCACCGCGGTGATGATCCCGCCCGTGCGGAAGCTGATCTTCTGGGGCGCCAGGTTGATGAACACGTTGGCCGGGGAGACCACGTTGGCCGCGATGTTCGTGCTCAGCGTCGCGATGGACAGGACGAAGAGCGAGACCACGACGGCGAAGCCGCCGCCCATCTTGCCCAGCAACACCGTCGGGTCCGCCACCGGCTCGCCGAAGATGACGACCGTCGCCGAGGTCACCGCCACGCCGATGAACGCGAACAGCGTCATGGTCGTCGGCAGGCCCAGGAACTGGCCCAGGACCTGATCCCGCTGGGACTTCGCGTAGCGCGTGAAGTCGGGGATGTTGAGGCTCAGCGTGGCCCAGAACCCGACCATGGCGGTCAGGGACGGGAAGAACACCGACCAGAACTGGCCCTCCTTCGCGGCCCCGGCGCCGAACTGGGACGGCGTGGACAGCATCGGCCCGAAGCCGTCAGCCTTCACGAACGCCCAGCCCAGCAGCGCGAGCCCCATGGCGATGAGGAACGGCGCGGCGTACTGCTCCAGCAGGCGGATCGACTCGACGCCGTTCCACACCACCACCAGCTGCAGCCCCCAGAACCCCAGGAAGCACGCGAACTCACCGAAGTTGATGCCCAGCAGCGGCAAGTCGCCGCCCTCGAGCATTCCGCCCGTCAGCACGTTGAGCAGCTGGTAGATGGCGAAGCCGCCGAACCAGGTCTGGATGCCGAACCAGCCGCACGCGACCAGGGCGCGGGCGACCGAGGGGACGTGGCTGCCGAGCGTGCCGAAGCTGGAGCGCGCCAGGACGGGGAAGGGGATCCCGTACTTCGTGCCGGGGTGGCCGTTGAGGACCATGGGCACGAGCACGATGACGTTGCCCAGCATCACGGTGCCGACGGCCTGCCACCAGTTCATGCCGCCTTCGATCATCGACCCGGCGAGCATGTAGGTGGGGACGCAGACGACCATGCCGACCCACAGGGACGCCATGGCGCCGACGGACCAGGTCCGCTCGGACTCGGCGGCGGGGCGGATGTCGTCGTTGATGAGGCTCGGATCGGCTCCGGTGAGGTCAAGCACGGTCGACCGCCGTGGGCTCGGCCAGCTCGTTGCGTCGCATCTGGCTGTGCCAGTAGCTCGGGAAGCAGGGGCGGTTGAAGTAGCGCCCGGCGCCCTTCACGGTGCGCAGGTCGCCGTCGTGCCAGACCACCTGACCGCGGGACAGGGTCGTCCGCGCGAGGCCCGTGACCTCCATGCCCTCGTAGATGTTGAAGTCGATGTTCTGCTTGTGGGTGTCCTTGCTGATGACCTTGCTGGCCTCGGGGTCCCAGACCACGACGTCGGCGTCGGCGCCCACGGCCAGGCTCCCCTTGGTGGGGTGCACGTTGAAGATCTTGGCGCAGTTGGTGGACGTCACGGCCACGAACTCCGACGGCGTCAGCTTCCCGGTGCGCACACCGTGGGTCCACAGGACGCTCATGCGGTCTTCGACCCCGCCGGTGCCGTTGGGGATCTTGCGGAAGTCGTCGCGGCCGGCGGCCTTCTGCGGCGTGCAGAAGCAGCAGTGGTCCGTGGCCGTGGTCTGCAGGAAGCCGGCCTGAAGGCCCTTCCACAACGCCGCCTGGTGCTCCTTCGGCCGGAACGGCGGCGACATCACGTAGTGCGCCGCGGCCTCCCAGTCGGTGTTGCGGTAGACGGAGTCGTCGATGACCAGGTGCTGGGCGAGCACTTCGGCGAAGACGCGCTGGCCCTCCTGCCGGGCGCGGGCGACCGCCTCCAGGGCGTCGATGCAGGAGGTGTGCACGAGGTAGAGCGGGACGCCCAGGACCTCGGCGAAGCGGATGGCGCGGTTGGCGGCTTCGCCCTCGACCTCCGGCGGCCGGGAGAGGGGGTGGCCTTCGGGGCCGGTGATGCCCTTGTCGTAGATCTCCTGCTGCAGCCGGTAGACCAGCTCGCCGTTCTCGGCGTGCACGGTGCACAGCGCGCCCAGGTCGCGGGCGCGGGAGAAGCTGTTGGCCAGCACCTCGTCGTCGCACATGATCGCGCCCTTGTAGGCCATGAAGTGCTTGAACGAGTTGACCCCGTGGTCCCGCGCCAGCGTGCCCATGGCTTCGTGGACGGTGTCGTCCCACCAGGTGATGGCCACGTGGAAGCTGTAGTCGGTGGCGGCCTTCTCGGCCCAGCCCCGCCAGGAGTTGTAGGCCTCCATGACGTCCTGCTGGGGGCCGGGGATGACGAAGTCGATGATCGACGTCGTGCCGCCGACGGCCGCCGCCGACGTCCCGGTGAAGAAGTCCTCGGACGCCACGGTGCCCATGAAGGGCAGCTCCATGTGCGTGTGAGGATCGATGCCGCCGGGCATGACGTAGCAGCCCCCGGCGTCGACGACGTCGGCCCCGTTGGAGTCCAGGTCGGCCCCCACCGCGGCGATGGTCTCGCCTTCAATGAGCACGTCGGCCCGGGCTTCGCCCTCGGCCGTCACCACGGTTCCACCACGGATCAAAGTCGCCATGTCGTCTCCTCATCGGGGCCGCGCGTCGCGCCGCCGTCTTGCTGCTGCCGCGGTGCGGCGTCCTGCCATGCAGGGGGCTCCCGGTCGAGGGGAGCGAGGTCGGGGCGCCCGGGCTGCGGGCGCCCCGAAGGTCGCTACTCGTCGGTCAGGTCGCCGTAGGCGTCGGGGCGCCGGTCCCGGTAGAACTGCCAGGTCTGACGGACCTCGTCGATCTCGCTGAGGTCCAGGTCGGACACGACCAACTCGTCCTTGTCGGGGCTCGCCTGGTCGCGGATCTTCCCCCTGGGGCCGACGAAGTAGGACGAACCGTAGAACTCGCCCAGGTCCCAGGGGGCCTCCTTGCCGACGCGGTTGATGGCGCCCACGAAGTAGGTGTTGGCGACCGCCGCGGCGGGCTGCTCGAGCTCCCACAGGTACTGGGACAGGCCCGCGACCGTGGCCGACGGGTTGAACACGATCTCGGCCCCGTTGAGGCCCAGCGCACGCCAGCCTTCGGGGAAGTGGCGGTCGTAGCAGATGTAGACGCCGACCTTGGCGTACTTGGTCTGGAAGACGGGGTACCCGCCGTCGCCCGGGGTGAAGAAGTACTTCTCCCAGAAGCCTGAGGTCTGCGGGATGTGCTGCTTGCGGTACTTGCCCAGGTAGGTCCCGTCGGCGTCGATGACGGCGGCGGAGTTGTAGTACACGCCGCGCATGTGCTCTTCGTACAGCGGCACGACGATGACCATCTGATGCTTCGCCGCGAGCCCCTGGAAGATGGCGGTCGTGGGCCCGGGGATCGGCTCCGCGGCCGAGTACCAGCGCTTGTCCTGGCCGGGGCAGAAGTACGGACCGTTGAAGATCTCCTGAAGGCAGAGGATCTGCACGCCCGCATCGGCGGCTTGCTGCACGTAGGGCAGGTGCTTGTCGAGCATGGCCTGCTGGATCTCAGCGATCGGCACGTTCTCGTCGTTGATCGGGTTGCTGCACTGAATCAATCCGCAGCGGACGATCTGGGCCATGGGAACTCCTGGTTGCTGGGCTCGACGGGGAGCCGGCCGCCCCCCTCGGGCGGAGGATGCGTATACGTCAGGCGACCTTATCCCAGCAAGGTTTTGGGGGCAGTCCTCGCCCGCGGGCGAGCCCGCGCGCCGATCCGGCAGGGCTCGGTGGGGCGGCAGCGTCGCCGGGGGCCGCCGGGGGTCAGGCGCCGGCGTCGGCCAGTTCTTGCTCGATGCCGGCGAGGGGCGCGTTCCCGGCGGAGTCCGTCAGGCTCACGCCGATGCCCAGCACGAAGCTGACGGCGAGGGCGGGCGGCAGCTCCGCCAGCGCGGCGATGCCTTCGCCGAGGCCCGGCAAATGGGGGCCCGCGAACTTGAAGAACGGCACCGACAAGAAGCCGCCGATCATGGCCGCCAAGGCGCCCCGGGCGGTGAACTTCGACCAGAAGAGGGACAGCACGATCGTGGGGCAGAAGGTGGCCGATATGCCGCTCCACCCGAAGATGACGAACCAGAAGATCGTCCGGTCGGGGGTCGTGACGGCCACGGTCATGGCGATGGCGAGGGCCGCCAGCGCGAGCCCCACGGTGGCCTTGCGCGACGCTGACAGCAGGTCGACGTCGCTCATCGTCGGGTTGCGCACCTTCTGGTGCCAGTCCCGGACCAGGGCCGAACCGGCCACGATGAGCAGCGAGTCGATGGTCGACATGATCGCCGACAGCACGATGGCGACGTAGATCCCCACGATCACCAGCGGGAAGAGGTGCTCCGTCAGCAGCGGCAGCACGTTCTGGCCGCCGTTGCCCAGCACGTCGACGGCCTGACCGGGCTCGGTCAGGAGGTGCCGACCGACCATGCCGGTGACCACCGCGCCGGTGTCCGCCAGGATCGTCCACAAGATGGCGACGGCCGCGCCCTTGCCGATCTCCGCCTCGTCTCGCAGCGCGATGAATCGCACGAAGATCTGGGGGCTGCCGAGGAAGCCGAAGCCGATGAGCACGAGGCCCGCGACCCCGACGACGCCCAGGCCCGTCCAGGCTTCGGCGCCCGACCAGTTCATCAGCGTCGGGTCGATGGCGTTGAGGCCCTCGATCACGGCGCCCCAGCCGCCCGCCGCGATCACGCCGGCGATGGGCAGGATGACCAGGCCGAAGAACATCAGCACACCCTGCACGATGTCGGACCAGGCGACGGCGAAGAAGCCGCCCGACGTGCAGTACACCAACACGACGACGAACCCGACCAGCGCGCCGGCGTAGTAGTTCCAGCCCAGGAACGACTCGAACGCGGAGCCCGTCGCGTCGATCTGTGCGGACACGTAGATGGTGACGAACACCACCAGGCTCAACGCCGACACGATGCGCAGGCGGTGGCTGTCGTCGCGGAATCGAGACTCGAGGAAGTCGGGGACGGTCACCGAGTCGTACTTGTCGGTCAGGCGCTTGAAGCGCCGGGCCATCCACAGCCACGCCAGGGCGACGCCGAGCACCTCGCCGACCACCACCCACATCGCCTGCAGGCCGACGGCGGCGCCCATGCCGGTGAGCCCCAGCAGGAGCCAGGCGGACTCGCCGGTGGCCCGCGCGGAGAACGCCACGGCCCAGAAGCCCAGGGACTTTCCGGCGGCGAAGAAGTCGCGCAGGTCCTTGACCCGGCGGCTGGCGACGACGCCGATCCCCAGCAGCGCCCCCATGTAGGCGATGACGATGAGCAGCTTGACGGTCTGTTCCACGGGTCCTCCGGCGCGAGTTGCTACCCCAGGCGGGCAAGGGGATCCAGCGGATTGCTCGCCGGGGCTCCGAGCCGAGGCGCTCGGAGCCCCGGCGTCACCTCAGGGGGCGGACCGAAACACGTCGGCAACGGCCGCGAGGTCGAAGGCGATGTCGGAGCTGGTCGGGCCGACCTGGTGGACTTCGACGGCGAAGACGTTGCCGCCTTCCACCAGCGGCGGCAGGGGCACCTCGTAGTCGGTGAACGCGGTCTCGCCGCTGCCGGACACCGTGACGTTGGCGGGGGTGTCGGCGTCGATGGGGCCGGCCGTGAGGTGGCGCCGGATGAGTTCGACGCCGTTGAGACGGACCAGGGCGCCGTCGTCCACGCGCAGCGACACCGTCAGGGTGGGCGCCGCCGCCTCCTCGGCGTCGAGCACGAAGGCGTGGCGGAACCAGGTGGTGATGGGCTTGTCGCCGGGGTCCGCCCCGAAGGAGACCGTGGTGGCGACGGGGTCGCCGTAGCCCAGGGGCGATGGACCGACGGCCCAGGTGGTGTCGTCGAAGGCGGGGTTGGCCCAATCGCCGGGGGCCGAGCCGGTGTCGAGGTAGCTCCACGGAGCTCCGCTGGAGACGAAGGCGACGGTCTCGGACTGCAGGTCGGCGTTGGCGGCGCCGGCGGTGCCGCGGTCCACCAGGCGCCACTCCTCGCCCCCGTCCGGGATGCGGGAGAAGCTCTGGCCGCCGGTCATGGCCGGGAACTCGACCCAGTCGGCGAGCGCGCCGGTGGGGTCGAACAAGCCGACGGCCTCGCCGCCCGACGCCAGGGCGAAGGGGAGGTGGGCGCCGGTCGGCGAGGGGGAACCGTCGGCCCAGAGCACCCGGTAGCCGTTGGCGGGCACGAGCAAGGAGGCGGGCAGCGCGTGCTGCTGGGGCTGCGTCCAGTCGTCGGTGACGGTCCAGCCGCCGACGTCGATCGGGGCGTCGGTGGGGTTGAACAACTCGAACCAGTCCGAGGCGAGGCCCTGCTCGTCGAGCACCGTGCCGTCGTTGTCGGCGGCGACCTCGTTGATGAGCAACGCCGGCGGCGGCGTGGCGTCGTCGTCGTCGGTCGCGTCGTCGTCGTCCACCGAATCGTCGTCGTCCACCGAATCGTCGTCGTTGGCCGCGTCGTCGTCGTTGGCCGCGTCGTCGTCGTTGGCTGCGTCGTCGTCGTCCACCGCGTCGTCGTCGTCCACGGGGGGCAAGGTGCCTTCGATCACGCACCCGACGAGCAGGGCGAAGGCCAGCGCGCGCCTCACGGCGACGGGCCCCAGGCCGCCGCCGCCACTTCGCGGTCGTCGATCCACTGCTCCAGGTAGGCCCGCTCCTCGGGGTACCCGTCGATGGCCGCGGCGCCGCCCCGCAGGTCGCGCCACCCCCCGTAGTTGCGGTGCTCGTCGCCCCACCGGGCCCAGTCGCGCTCGGCGCTGAGGTCGATGGCCGCGTAGGACTCGGCGACCAGCTCCTGCAGCCGCACCGCGGACAGCGGCGCGCCGGGGGCGAGCAGGTCGGCGTAGGCCGCCCACAGCTGCTCGCTGAGGGTGGGATCGGCCTGGATGAGCTCGAAGATCCGATTGCGGTTGGCGAAGTCGTTGTAGCTGTCGGCGCCGACCCGCAGCGTGCGCCAGTTCTGGCCCAGGGAGTGGTTGAAGTCCCAGGGCACGTAGCGGAACCCGGTGCCGTCGGGGTCGTTGTAGAGGTAGGCGTTCTTGGCGGCGCTGTCGCCGGCGGACAGGTGCACGACCAGCGCCCACCAGTCGAAGAACTCGGGCATGGAGATCCAGTCGCTGTGCTCGGCGGCCAGCACGGCCGGGGTGGCCTCGCCGGCCCACTGGGTCAGGGCCACGAGGTCGCTCATGTCGTCGTCGGGGCCCTCCTTCTTCTCCCAGCCGGCCGCGAGGTTGGACTTGACCGATCCGTTGTTGTTGAGCAGCGAGTAGTTCGCGTCGTGGTTGACCGACTTGTAGAGGTTGCCGGTGTCGGTCCAGTCCAGCTCGCCGATGAACTCGTCGTCGACGCGGTCGATGGCGGTGTAGAGCCCGTGGTAGGCGCCGTCGAGGTAGACGACGACCCAGGCGGTGCGGGGGGTCAAGCGCGACGCCTCCCGGGTGGCGGCGATCTCAGCCCACACGTCGAAGACGAGCTTCTGGCGCACATACGCGGCGTCGTCGAAGTTCGAGATGAGGATCAGGTGGTCCTTGCGGCCCAGCCCGTGGTCGCGCAGGTCGATCTGGGTGGGCTCGAACTCCACCGTGAAGCTGTTCTTGGGGTACCCGGCGCTGCTGGCGCCGCGGATCTTCATCTCCGCGGAGTACTCGGTGCCGTCGAACCAGGCCGTGGTGGCGATGTCGCTCTGGGTGAGAGGCCCGCTGGGGTCGAGGTGCAGCACGGGCAGCCCCCACTCCTGCCAGTAGGCGGCCGGGTCTGGGGGGACATTGTCGGGCTCGCCCCAGGCATCGACCACGTTGACCGCCGCGCGCTCGGTCTCAGGCACTCCGCCGGAGTCGTCGGGCTTGAGCACGAACAGGATCTCGTGGCGGCCGGCGTCGTCGAGGTCCGTGGGGAGGGTCCAGGTGGCCGAAGCGGCGTCCCAGGTGCCGGCGCCGACGTCGCCGACGACGGTCAGGCGGAAGCGATCCAGGGGGTCTCCGTCGCAGTGCAGCTCGGCCACGAACGCCTCGCCCTCGACCACATGGCGGGGGTCTTCGTCCCGGGGCAGACACAGCCGCGGATCGTCGGTCGCAGGCAGGGCGGGGGAGCCCACGACGTTGGTGGCGCCGGGGGTGGGCACGCCGCGCACCTCCCAGTCGTGGGAGCCGTCGCCGTTGCGGGCCAGGGACCAGCCGCGCAGCAGCTCCCCGAAGTCGACGTCGTCGACCACTGCGTCGTCGTGCAGCAGTTGCAGGCGGTCGCCGTCGACGGACAGCCGCAGGGGCAGGTGCGTGGGGCCCAGCTCCGGGGCGCCGTCGGCGAGCAGGACCAGGTAGCCGCCGGCCTCGACCTGCAGGCTGGCATCCAGGGGGCTCGCCGGTTCGCTGACCGGCGCGTCACGAAGGGCCCAGCCGGCCAGGGACACGGTGGTGTCTCCGGGGTTGTGCAGCTCGATCCAGTCCACGCCGGGGCTCGCCCCGGGGGCGGCGGACGCGAGGACCTCGTTGATGACCAGGACGTCCTCGGCCGGTGGCGTGGCGTCGTCGTCGTCCGCGGGGGTGGCGTCGTCGTCGTCGGCGACCGAGTCGTCGTCGTCGCTGGGGGGCGGCGTGGGATCGGGATCGACGGGCGCGGCGGAGCAGCCGCCAAGAAGCGCAAGGAGGAGGGCCAGCCCTCGCCAGGGCCGACCGCACGCCTCCGTGATCGGGGTTCCGCTCCCGGGCGACGAAGTAGGTGTCATGGGCTCAGTGTACTTCGGGGCAGGGGGGGGCGAGGGGGGAGTGTGTCGACGGCGCCTCAGCGCAGCTTGAACTCGGCCATCCAGACGCTCCAGAACGGGACTGCAACTCCCTGGACGCTGTGAGGTTCGAACCGCACATCGGCCCAAGCGGCGACTGCGTCGGGGATGAGCGCGGGGGGGCCGGATGTTGCCTAGGCACAGAGCCGGGGATGCCAACGCGTCCGCCGTTCGAGGCGGGTCGCGGCCGAAAATGGGGTGCATTCGGTCCTGCTGCGAGGCACAACTCGGCCGTTCTCGCCGACGAGCATGCGGAGGTCGACTCGTCCTTCGATGCCGTGCTTCTTGGCGCCCTCGGGGTAGCGGATCGTTGGGCGGCTGATGCGGAGCGCCGAGGCCTCAGCGCGGCTGAGGGTGACGGGCCCGTCCGGCAGAGGGGGCGGAGAGGCCGGGCGAAACTCGATTCGGCGCGGGCCGTCGCCGGACCGGGCGGCCAGTTCTTGACCCGCCTCAACGAGGCAGGTGGAGGCCAGGAGCTGCTCGGGCGAGGCGCCCAGTCGCACGGCGGCGCCGACCACCCGGCCATTCGCGGCCAGCAGCAGGTCGATGGAGGCGCCGGGGTGTTCACAGCGAGCGGCGGCCTCGGCGAGGCCGACTGGCTCATCCGCGGCGGAACCCTCCGTCCAGGTCACCCCCTCAGGCCGGGCCTCGACCACCAAGTGCCCGGCAGGCTCGTCGCCCAGAGCGGCGCGCAGGACGTTGTCCATGCAGTCCACTGCGGCCTCCGGCAGGGCCGGCGGCACGTGCCAGCCATCGATCTGCGTCCCCGCCTCGGGATCAGACCAGCGGAACCAGGACGCGATCACCCCCTGGGCCGCCGCGCTGGCCGGCAGGTCGACAACGCAGCCGCCCAGGTCCACTTGCAGTGTGCCGGTCACCGTCAGCGTCCACTCGCCGGGCGCCTCGCTCGCGACGGCCGGAGTCAGCTCCGCCGGCGGGTCCACGTGCCCCTCGGGGCCCGGGTGCGCCAGGGCGGCGCCGACCGCCGCGAACAACCCCCACAGCAAGCCCCCCACGCCGCTCATTCCCCGATGTCCTCGGCCCACAAGTCCGGCTTCTCCGCGATCATGCGCTCCATCAACGCCACGCAGCGCGGGTCGTCCACGACGTCTACCGTCGCCCCCACCTCCGCGAACCAGTGCTCGGCTCCCTGAAACGTCCGGTTCTCCCCGACCACGACGTGGGGGATGCCGAAGAGCACGGCCGTCCCGGTGCACATGGGGCACGGGCTCAGCGTGCTCACCAGCACGAGGTCCTTCCAGTCCCGGCGGCGGCCGGCGTTGCGGATGCAGTCCACCTCGGCGTGGGCCGTGGGGTCGCCGCTCTGGACCCGCTGGTTGTGGCCGCGGGCGACGATCTCGCCGTCCCGGGTCGCCAGCACCGAGCCGATGGGGATGCCCCCTTCGGCCCAGCCCTTCTCGGCTTGTTCGATGGCGGCGTCCAGCAGGCGGGCTCGCAGTTCGTCGTTCATCGTGCCAGCGTACCCGGAGGACTCCCCGGACCCGAAGCCCCGGACCGGGAGGGTGCCCGAGCGTCGGGGTGGACCCGGCGAACCGGAGACGATCCATGCCTCGTTGCCCCCGTTGGTTCCTGCTGCTCCTCGGCCTGTCCCTGACCGCCTGCCCCGGCGGCGACGACGACGACTCGGTGCTCGACGACGACGACGCGGCCGACGACGACGACGCGGCCGACGACGACGACGCGGCCGACG
>Ga0055584_100001585_pt1 | contig 22268 bp, 19 predicted proteins | sample OSDHelmetaG_FD_58716 | JGI IMG/M metagenome (GOLD analysis project Ga0055584, IMG submission 58716) | Pelagic marine sediment microbial communities from the LTER site Helgoland, North Sea, for post-phytoplankton bloom and carbon turnover... | ecosystem: Environmental > Aquatic > Marine >...
TTAACCTGTCAACTTATTTTAGGACGATACATGAAGTTGAGTTGAATAATTCAATAATTCAATAGTCTTTAATTCAATAATTCTGTAATTCAGACATTCAATAATTACGCCTAATACGTCCTCGTCATATCCTCATCCACACAGATGATAAAATCAGCGCGACCGATGGATTCTTTATCAAGTTTGGTGATGTCAGCTTGTGTAACTGTAGCTACCGTTCCGATAGTGGTTTCGGGTCTGTATTGTTTGATGTACCAATAAATGCCTTCATAATAATCAGAGTGAAAGCTACCGTTATAATGAATAAACCTCAATGGCTGAAGTGTTTTACGAGGCATGTTGAGTTCATTCACTATCGAATTTGCCATGGTAGCATCTTTAATTGCCTGTGCTTTTATTAGTTTCGGACTTCCATGATTACCCATCATTTTTAATATGGCTTGATAGCGTGGGAGAGTAGGGTCATATGGAATAGGAAGTGGCGCAATCCATGCCTTTTCCTCGTCACTTAATGTGTCCAATGCAGCGAAATCATTTTTGTACACCAAACTCGCATACCTACGAGGAATATTGGTAGCAATAAATTGATAACCAGAGTCTTTGGCGAAATCTACTAACGGCTTATAATCCGTTTTGTGGTTGTTCCATAACCGAGCCATGGTGTCTAATCCCTTTTGATTGATACTGTCCATCAAATACAGATTGAGCTGTTCTTGATTGTCTCTTTCAATCATTTCAGCGCCCAAAATGAGTTCGTACGTATTGGCTAGGTCTTTGGTAACTTCTAATTCCAACCAATGACTGATCGGATTGTCGTGGTACTCTCCAAACAAGGTGACTTCCTTTTTTGCCAAGGACTTCATCATCTTGGCATAGCTTACTTTTTTACCTTTTGAGTTGTAAATAACGTAACCCGTTTTGTTTTGGGCAAAGCCAATCGAAGCGATACACAGGCTTAAAAATACAAGTATTGTTTTCATAGTTATTTCAAGTGAAGCATAAAGTAATCCGTGACTTTTTGGTACAAATGCACCCTGTCCATACCACCAACGTTGTGCGGATGATGCGGATACACAAAGTAATCTAAGTTGGCATTGCCGCTTTGTATGTTTTTTTGAAGGTAGAGCAAGCTGTGCTGCCACAATACCACATTGTCTTGTCCACCATGTATCATCAACAACTTGCCTTCTAATTGATCGACATAGTTTAATAAGTTGTTGTTTTTATATCCTTCAGGATTCTCTTCAGGCGTATCCATATAGCGTTCTGTATACATGATTTCGTAATAACGCCAGTCAATTACTGGACCACCAGCAACACCTACTTGAAAGGTGCCTGGTTTACGCGTCATCAAGGACGTTGTCATAAAACCACCGTAACTCCAGCCATGGATGCCCATTCTATTGCCATCAACCCATGGTTGTTTTTTAAGAAACTCAACACCTGTAAGTTGGTCTTCCATTTCAACTGTTCCACATTGTCTAAAAATCGCACTTTCAAACTCAAAACCTCTATTGGCAGAACCTCTTCCATCAACCGTGAATACCACAAATCCTTGTTGTGCCATGTATTGAAACCACAAGTTGGCACCACCCAACCATCGGTTGTTAATCATTTGTGCATGTGGACCGTTGTATAAGTACACAACAACTGGATATTTTTTAGTTGGATCAAAATCAATTGGCTTGAATAGACGGTAATACAAATCTGTTTTGCGATCATTAGCCGTTAAAGTCCCAATCGTCATTTGTCCGAGCTTGTATTCCGACAATGGATTATCCACTGACTTTAATACACCCAAGTTTTGACCCGATTTGCCAAGCACACGAATTTCCCGAGGAGTTATGGTACTGGTAAAATCATCAAGGAAGTTTTTGTTTTTTGGACTAGGTGTCACCCGATGCGTTCCTTCGTTTGACGTGATTTTTTTCATCTTTTTACAATTACTAAAACTCACTTCATAAAAGTCTCTGTTAATTGGTGACTCTTTTGTAGATGTGATAAAGAACGACTTTCCGTCTTCGCTAAAACCATGAAAATCGATTACTTCCCACGGTCCTTGGGTAAGTTCACGAATCATTTTACCATCTGTATTGTATAAGTAAAGATGCGTATACCCGTCTCGTTCACTCCACCAAATAAATTGATTTGGATCATTTTTAAAAAAAGTCAAACCATGTTCTGGTTCCACGTATTTGTCGTGCTTTTCTTCAAACAAGGTTTTGACATAGGCTCCAGTTGCAGCATTAAACTGCTTCAACCACATGTGGTTTTGTCCGCGGTTCACCACAGCCACGTACACATAATTTCCGTTTGGTCCCCATGATACATTTGTTAAGTACTGTTCCAATGGTTCACCTGTTTTTAAGTACACGGTTTTGTTTGAAGCCACATGATAAATACCAACGGTCACGTGGTGGCTTTTCTCTCCAGCTACTGGATATCGAATCATGTCTGCCGTGGCTGGTTTAGAATCTAAGTGATACAATGGATATTCTGTCACCATCGATTCATCCATCCTATAGAAAGCCAATTGCGCTCCGTTATCAGACCAGAATGTCCCGTTCGTGATGCCAAACTCACTTCTATGAACGGCTTGTGCGTAAACGATTCCTTTTCCGCCATCTTCCGTTACTTGCTTGTCATTCACCCATAAATTGTCGTCTTTCACAAAGGCGATGTTGTTCGATTCCCATGAGATATCAGCGTGTGACATGTCACCAGGAGTGTAGTCCAATAGTTTTTTAGCGGTTTTTGAAGACCTATCGTATTGGAAGTATTGTGATTTGTGGTAAAACCTAAATTGATTGTCATTGGTCCAATGAACACCTCGAGGTAAACTACCTAAACTATCAGCACCAATGGCCAAAAGCGCCGTTTGTATGTCATTGCTAGTTACGTAATGGGTCATTCCATTGTTGGTCGATTCGATTTCGAAAATTGCCATTACTTTTTCACCATCTAACGTATCGATGTAACTGTAGTGATCATCTCCGACCCATTGTAATTGGTTTAGACCACTAGGGTAGAGGTGATAACCGGCTATGGCATCCTTCATGGTTAGCATTTTGTCTTGGGCAATACTGGCCGACGACAACACCAACGCAACTAAAAACAAGGCTATTCTATTCTTCATTTATGTATGCTTTGGGCAAACTTATTTAAAACCACCTAAAAAATGTATGAATTGACGGTGGTGGAGTCTTTTTATTTGTTAAACGATTTATTGGAAGGCAATTTTGAAATGATCCATTCGGCAATTAATAGGTTCGGGATAAAACCCAACCATGTTACAATTTGATAAAGTTCCAAAGGATTTGGCGCAATGGTATTTGCCAAACCGAATTTCCACAACCTGAGCGTGATTGCAGAAAGGGTCAATGCATAACTCCTAATCATAAACTTTTGGTGTTTTACAATTCGTCCTTGTTTAGCATGAAGAACTGCGACCAATGTGAACCAGAACCACAAAACGGCCAACAGACTAAATCCAATCTTACTGGGTAAATGGCCATTTGCATAGATACCCAACACCAATCCAGAAGGGGCGGCAAGAATTAAGACAACGTAAACGTACATTTTACCAAATGATGTATGCAACGACAAGTTGGTCTTGCGAAGTCTTGAGGAAAACTGAGTAAAGCCCGCCAATAAGCAGATAACTGCGGTAAATGAATGGATGTAGAAATTGATGAGCCAGAAACGGTTAGATACAAATGGCTGTTTGATTCGTAAAAATCCGACATCCATATCAAACGAGATGTAGCGCAAAATAATTTGCATCATCAATGCGATGAAGAATAGGAGTAGGGCATATAATACCCATAAGATTATTGAATTGTATTTCAATGGATTGTTCTAAATTCGAAGATACAGTATTGAAATATTCCAAATGAACTCAAAGTCATTATACAGTATCGCCATTGTAAGTTTCACCTTGTTGTGTACAAGTTGCAACAACCAGCAATCCAGTGAATCAACATCAGAGCCTGTGGTGAGAGACTCCTCTCAGCTTCGAGAGAATGTTGATACCGAGATGATTCAGTCTGTAAAAACGAGAACAATTGCATTGCAGGATTCTGTCCTGGGTTTGTTTTTTGGTCATTTTGATGCCACCAGCATTGGTCTGATGCTTCAATCACGTTATGATAGTATGGAAAAAGCAATCGTAGACGACTATGATTATTTTACAATTGATGAGCGATTTTATAATAGCACAACGGTTGAAGAGAAAACCTACTTTTATATGAATCCTTTATATGGTGTATGGCGTTTGAGGAAGCCTAATGCCATTAGTATTATTTTAAACCAAATAACACCTGATAGTATCATTGGTAAAAGTATTTGCGCTGGTAATGAGAGACCTATAAAAATGAAATCAATGGTGGATGACGGAGACTCGATTCGATTAGTTCTGTCAGAACCAGGAGACGACAAGTACGACGGCACCTTCGATTTGATATTAGCGGTGAATAATGGTGAATTAACAGGTCGGTTTATGCCTTACAATGAAGAGTTGCCTCACAAAACACTAACCGCACAAGGTGCTACGTTTCAATACCAACCAGAAGGAGAAGAGTGGGCCTTTGACAATGATTATTTAGGTAAAAATATATCGTTGGAAGCGTTGACCATTGAAGACGTGGAAGACCAAAGCAAACAACGCTTAAGAATTCTCAGAAACATTATATACGCACGACATGGGTATAGCTTTAAGAATAAGGACGTACGTGAGTTTTTTGAGTCTTATGATTGGTATGTTCCTTTTTCAACGGATGTGAGATCTGACTTAACAGAAATTGAAAAAGCCAATATTGCTTTAATCAAGCGATATGAGGCTTATGCTGAGGACTATTATGACGACTTCGGAAGGTAAGTGGCTGATAATTAGTGAATTGACTTTGGGTTATATTTGGGTAACAAATTTTGTATCCATATGACAAAGCGTAGTTACTTCATTTCAGCCCTATTTTTATTTTCAATTGTCTCTTTAGTTGTCGTTTCAAGTTGTGGCCCTGGTGGTGATGACACGCCTGAGCCTCAAGCTGATCCAGACCTACATTCTGGTTATGCCACCGACGAGATAAAACAAACCCATGTATATGGAACGGACCCTTGTCCACAACCCATCACAACAAAACTTAAAATATACTGTTTTGACGGAAATGCATTCACAGAATGTTCAGCAGACTCTGTTAGTATCGAAGGACACTCGGATGGCATTAACATCAAATTCATTAACGGTAAAAAGTTCGTAAGGCTAACGACCAGTGAAGCCCCAACCGAAGCTACACTTGAGTTTACCTGTGGGATTGCGAAATCATTTACCCAAACCTATACGTTACATCTATTTAAAAACGGAAATCCAGTCGGAACAGAAACCGTTAAAGTCGTTGTAACAGTAGAAGGAAATTAATCGAGCACCTCTTCGGATTTAATTGCAGGCTTTTTTTGAATAAAGATAGCTGCTATTAAAGAGATGATCAATCCAATCGGGAATATCTCCATGAAAGTCATAATGGCCTTCATAAAAGGATTTGCGTAATATCCTTTCCATTTCGTCATTTGATCCAGCTGGTCTTTAAGGTCTTCTGGAGATAACTCACTAGCCATAAGGTTTTTTTCCATCATGGCGAACATCATCTCAAGAATTTGAGGGTAGATGGCTATCATGATCATCCAAGCGGCTACGTAAAATGCTGAGGCGATAAGTGATATTTTCAACCCAACCATAAACGTATTTTTATAGCTGATAAAGCCGCCTGCTATTTGGCGTTCTTTGATCATGGCTACGACAATCATACTGAATGCCAAGAAGATACCAGAGAAGCCAAGAATTTCGGAGTTCTTGTAACCAATGTCATTACTTCCATTAGCCATCAATAAACCGCCTATTACGGTAAATGTTGCTGTTATGAGTCCAGCAATGATTCCAAATTTTACTGCGTTGTTTTTCATTTTCTTAATTTTTTAGAATTCAAGATTAATGGTATGGTGTGATTCATCGCTCATACGAAAGTATGAATTAACAAAATCAATCTTTGGTATGAGTTAATATTAAACCAGATTGAATGGCGGTCTGAATGGCTTGCGTACGGCGTTTTACATTCATTTTCTGATAGATGTTGGATGAATGTGTCTTAATTGTTGGTAACGAAACAAACAGTTTGTCAGCGATCTCTTGATTCGTAAATCCACTTGCCATCAGCTGTAATACTTCCAGCTCTCTTGGACTTAATTGCCAACTGTTGTTGTTATTTGATAATTGATATACGTCGTTTTGTTTCGATTTGTTTTGCACCCACTGAACGCCCATGTAAATGCCAAGGGCTAAAAACACAATTCCTGCAATTCCGATGTAGACTTCTAATTGTAACAAGCCCGCAGCGAGAGTGAATTTACCAGCGTTGAGGACAACAATCGCGGTAGCGCAAATCAAACCATAAATTAATAGAGCCTTTTTTGGCATATACAAGTATACGAATCATGCCACCTGAGAAACTCAACCACGTGTATATTTTTTTTGTAACTTTACGCAATTCATGAAACCCACCATATGTTGAAATCCCTATCTACCGCCTGTTTGCTGCTTTTTTCTCTCGTTTCTTTTGCTCAGTTTACTTCTCCAAGTGTTACATTAATTCACGACCAGAATAAAGCGAGCAGAAATCAAAGTCATGGTAAAGCAACAAATCACCCAACACAATGTGGCGTTGATACGGTGGATTATGGCTATGAAAAACTGATTGCTAACTTATATGTGAACAGTTCTGGGTCTTCTTTACGGGCAATCAACATATCGACTGGTTATCGTTTGGGACAGTTTTATACGGCGCCAGATGACATTACCATTTCTGGGTTTAAATTTTATGGTTGGGCGTTAGATACGACAGCTAATCCTGTAACTGTGTATTGCGAAGTGTATGAAGCAGGAGCAGACAGTTTACCTATGGGTTCTCCAGTCCGTGCTGATACGCTCTTAATCGATACTACTTTTAGGAATGGCGTATTGGATAGCATCACTCATTTCGCAAACTTCGCACCTTACACTACAGATAAACCTTACATCGTCGTGGTTCGGAGCACAGACAGTGTTCGCGTTGCTATTGTGGCAAACGATTATTTTAAAAAGGATGGTTTTGGAGAAAACTATGCTTGTGGTTCCATTGGAGGACGTTGGTATCGTTGCCTAAACTTAAATATTGGTGGTAACACGCTGGATTGCGATATGTTGTTAGAGCCATTTGTATCGTATAAGTTGTATAACGACTTTACATTTAAGGACTGTTACAACTACAAGGATTCAATTCATTTTACAAATAACTCATCGCCAATATATTTCAGTCCACAATACAACGTATACAAGTTTTACGAAGAATTTAGAGGCTATAGTTATGAGAGATTTTCTCACCGATGGAGTTATGGAACTGGTTTTTATTACAGCCAAGTTCAAGGAGGCACCAAATTCCCAAATCCAACCAATGTGAATATTGGACTAAGAAGTATTTTGTACAGTATGACTGGTTCTCGGGCATGTGAGGATACAACCATAAAGGCCTTGAGCTTCCAGCCAGATCAAGTTGATATTCAAGGCGACTTAGCCATTTGCTCTGGTAATAAAGCAACTTTAATTGGAATTAGCAGTGGTGAAATTCATTGGTTCGATAAATTGACCGACACAACAGCTATATCTGTGATGAGGGAGTATGAAACACCGAACGCATTAGAAGAAAACGATACCATTTTCGCTCAGGCATTTAATGGGGATTGTAAATCAACGCGTAAACGACAAATCATCAAGGTGACAAAAACACCAGATGCTCCAGAAATTAAAGACGATTCTATTTGCTTGAATTCATTAGCGAATTTGGTAGCTGTTAGCTCAGTGGGAAGCACAAAATGGTATGTTGATTCAACCACGTTGGTATCGATCCATACAGGTGATTTCTTACAAGTCGGACCATTAAACCAGGACACCTTCTTTTATGCAAAAACCGTAAATGGTCAATGTACACATCCTGGCAGATTGAAAGTACACGCATACGTAAGCATTGCGTTTGCACCGGCGGATCCCATTACGAGTAATGACACAACCATCTGTTTACTTGGTGGAGATATAACACTGTCTGCAACTGCAACCAATACCTTACGCTGGTATGATGTGGCTGCAGGAGGTAACCCAATTCAGACAGGTAACACACTAACTTTTACGCCTAATGACAGAGGTACCTATTACCGATATGTGGATGCCTACAACAGCATTTGTCCGAGCAGTCGTTTGCCAATAGAAATTACAGTGAATCATTTTCCAACTTTGCCATCTATTGTGGACCAAGAAGCTTGTGTAGGGCAAGATATTTTGGTGGAGTACGACAACATTCCTGGGGATATTGAATGGTATAATGCAATGACCAACGGTCAGTTGATTACCAAAGGAACAATGGTCTTGTTTTCGGACATAAAGCAATCTGAAACCTTTTATTTACAGCCGTATCAGGGAAGCTGTTATGATACCATGCGTCATCAATGGAACTACACCGCAATTCCATACGGGAAGGTTGTGACGAGTACGTTAGATACGCAGGCATGTGATTTAATGGTACCGACATTGGCGATAACGTCAGACATTGGTGAAGTAATTTGGTATGATGCCGATAACAAAGAGATTTACAGAGGAAATAACTTGACAACTGAGCCTATTACGGAAGATATATTGGTGTCGTACAATATTGAAAATAAGGGGTGTATCACATCGCCAATGCAACACAAAGTACACTGGCGCTTGATGCCAGACGCGAACTACGACTATCAAGTTACCTGGAGAGATGTGACATTCGCGTCAAGGTTAATTAGTCAAGGTGATTACATCTGGGAATTTGATGACGGTACAGACACATCAATGGGAACTGATGTTGAGCATCATTACTATAACGATGGAGACTACAACGTTTCATTAATGGTCGTTACTCCGTTTGATTGTATTGATACCGTGACCAAAACAGTTACAATCAATAGTGTGGGTATCGAACAAGTCAGTACTCAGTTATTTAACGTTTATCCAAACCCGAACAACGGGAATTTCACTATCAACGTACTAAACGCAGATCAACCAATGTCAATTGACATACTGGATTTAAAAGGCAGACGCATTGCCGATACCACAATTCCAGCTGGCATCACAAGCCATCAAATGAATCTTGAAACGTTGCAATTGGCAGAAGGTGTTTATCTTTTACATGCCACACAAGGCGATGAGACTATGGTGTATCGGGTTGTGATTAAGTGAGGTGGGTGTAGATGAAAGACGACTTCAACAGCGTCTCTTTTCTCTTTCTTGAAACCTAAAACTTAGTGGGTAAGTCCTATTGCCCCCTATAATTCTATAATTCTATAATTCTATAATTCTCTAATTCAATAATTCTGTAATTCAATTATTCTATAAATCAATAACTCTGAAAAGGAGTAAGGATATCAACAATTAAACCACTTGACACGGTAAATCCGTAACCAGCTTTTATTATTGCTCCAGCAAGCTATGGAGCCATATATAGAAGTCACGATTCCCGTCTTAGACGAGCATAAGGAAATCATTACCGCCGAACTAATAGACCTCGGATATGAGCGCGTTTGGGAGGACGGAATGGCTCTAAAAGCGTATATCGAAGCGAATCAATTCAAACACAAAGACCTATACGATACGCTTGGCAGGTATGGCATGGAGAAAAGTTTCTCGTATGGCGAAATGCCATCACAAAACTGGAACGAGGAATGGGAAAAAAACTATGAACCCATTTTAGTCGATAACCACGTTTTTGTTAGATCACCGTTTCATCCAAAAAATACAACCGTAGACATTGAGGTAGTTATCCAACCACAAATGTCGTTTGGCACCGGTCATCATGAAACCACACAGTTGATGATTGAAATGATGTTGACCACAGATTTTAAAGATCAGTCAGTATTGGACATGGGAACAGGAACAGGCGTACTTGCTTTTTTGAGTAGTTTATTGGGCGCTAAAGAAGTGATTGGAATTGACTACGACCAAAACTCGGTGGATAACGCAAAAGAAAATCTAAAATATAATTCCGTAACGAACGTTTCCTTTCTACATGGGAGTTATGAGGCCATTCCTAGTCGGAAATTCGACGTGGTTTTGTCTAATATCACCAAAAATATCAATATGGGGCTTTTACCTCACCTTGCCAATCACCTATCTACTGATGGATATTTGATGTTGGCAGGATTTTTGAATTTTGATTTGAAAGAAGTTGATCAAACCACCACAGCTTTGGGGTTTGATTTGATTCGAAACGTGTCAAAAGGAGATTGGGAATGTTTGTTATACAAGAAGGGAACAAGTAAATAAATGAAAAGCAGCTATTTTACATTATGGTTTAAGCCAACGGTTCTCGCTGTAGTTCTATTGCTTTTCGTCGATCAATCTTATGCTCAAACCAAAGGCTTTAGTAAAAACCCAGAAATATTTATTGAGGAGCTTGGAGACCACGTTAAAACGGTCAATGATAAGTCTGTAGGAAAGACATACGAAGCTTTTAAAGAACAGTGGGAGAGTGGTATATACACAGAAGACCAACAAGGAACTGTAATACGCCTAGCAGAATACATGGCATTGAAAAAATTCAAAATCCAACCCGACTTTGAATTATGCATGCGGACGTTAATAGCGGGTAAAGATTCAAATTCAAATGTTTCAGAGGAGAAGTTTGATTCATGGCTGCTGAATCAATACAAACTCATTAAGAAGAACAGACGTTCCTATTTAATCGTATTGGAAACATCCTACGGCTTGTTTAAAACAAGAACATTGTATGCCGATGCCAGTAAAGATTGGCGGTTTTCAAAAACAGATTATAAATTCCAATTCGATGGCGACAATGTCTACTTAAACTTAACTAACGTGGATCTTGTGTGCCATGGACCTGATGATTCATTAATTGTCCGTGAAACTTCGGGGCAGTACAACATATTAAACAACCAGTGGGTTGGTAAAAAAGGACTGATTGATTGGGAGCGGGTTGGCATCTCTGCTGTGAAGGCATTTGCTGAATTTGATGCGTACGCAATTGACATGACCACGCCCGGGCTTAAAATAGACACCGTTCAGTTTCAATATCAAGGTGTGTTGGACGGCAAAATTCCTGGCAGTTTAGAAGATAGAGTGTCGGCAAGAATGATTCATAGAGAAGGTGATAATTTCAACGAGTCAAGGTATCCCAAATTTGTATCGTTTAGTGATGATCTAACGATTAAAAGCTTTGAATCTGGAAACATTGTGTTTAAAGGAGGATTTGCTATGGATGGTCATCGCATGCAGGGTAGGGGAAGTGCTGATAACAAAGCTGTCTTCGAATTCTACTATGAAGGCAAGATGATTGTTGAAGCGAAGGCCAATGTATTTACGATAACGGATGGCAAGATTCAATCACTCGAAACGGAAACAACAATTTATACAGATAGTGGGGAGATTTACCATCCACGTGTTCAATTGACTTTTGATGAAAAAGACAAAAGACTAGCTCTATTACGTGGCCAAAAAGGTATCGAACAAGCACCTTTCTTTGATTCAGACCACAACATTGAAATATTAGTGGATCAGGTGATTTGGAAAATGGAAGAGCCAAAAATCGACTTCGATATGTTGATTGACGAGGAAAGAGCCTTATTTCTTTCAAAAAACTATTTCAAAGAATACAACTACGAAAAAATCACAAGGGGTAACATGATGCGTTACCATCCGATTGACAAGCTGTATAAGTATTACATGACCACGCGTAGTAAAACCTTGAGTTTGGGTGCCTATGCCACGTTCTTAGGTTCGAAGAAAGAAAACCTATATCCTCAAGTGATTGGATTGGCGAACGAAGGCTTCATTTATTACGACACGGAAACAGAAGAAATTGAAATCAAAGAGAAGCTTCTAAACTATTATAAAAACCATTGGAAACTGGCGGATTACGACATTCTGAGGTTTAGTTCTGTAATCGCCAAACGTCCAAACGCGACTTTGAATTTGGTGAATTATGATCTTGAAGTTCAGGGTGTTAGGGCATTTCAGTTTAGTGATTCTCAATATGTTATTGCCTATCCAACCGAGCAATTCGTAAGGATTAAGAATAATAGACGTTTGCAGTTTGATGGCAAGGTAACGGCAGGGAGATTTGATTTTTTTGGTGAACAATTTGATTTCAGTTATGAGAACTTCACGATAACATCGGAAAAGATAGATTCCCTAAAATTGTGGTTCCCAGACACCATCAATCAAAGATTTTTAATACCTGTTAAGTCGGTATTGAGAGACATCAATGGAATCATATACATTGACAAATCGAATAACAAATCTGGATTAACCGATTACCCAGAATATCCAAGATTTGTCAGTCGCGCACCCTCGGTAATTGCCTACGACAAAAAGAACATTCACAACGGAACGTATAAAAAGGACGAGTTCAGGTTCGAGGTAGATCCTTTTGATATAGACAGTCTAGATAACTTTACGATTGCCGGTTTGAAATTCCCTGGAAACTTTGTTTCGGGAGGCATTTTGCCCGAGTTCAGGTACGAGGCATCTATCATGAAAGATTACTCCCTGGGATTCACACGTGCAAACCCACCTGGTGGTTATACCATGTACGAAGGCAAAGGGCATGGAGATATCGACATCAGTATGAGTGAGGAAGGCTTTTATGCAAAAGGTCAAATAGATTACGAAGGCGCCAAATTAGAGTCGAATAAGATATTGATGACGCCTGATTCAACCAATGCAGAGGTGGATCATTATGAAATCAAGAAAAGCGAGAAATACCCACGAGTGTTGGCTTCTGACGTGTTATCGCACTGGTTGCCGAAGGAAGATAAGATGTACATCAATACGAAGGGACATGAAGTAGATATCTTTGACGATGGCCAAGTCTTCGAAGGAAACTTACTCCAAACTCCGAATCGATTATCGGGTAATGGTGAATTGCGTTGGGACAATGCCGTGTTGGCTTCCGCCGAGATGCACTTCAACTCTATTCATGCCGATGCTGATGTATCGATTATCAAAATTGGAGACGTTGATGCAGGCATGATTTCTTTTGTGTCGACCAACGTAAAGTCACATATAGACTTCCAGAAAAGAACTGGAGACTTTAGAGCAAATGAAATGGGGCATTTGACGCAATTCCCTTATAATCAGTTTGCTTCCACCATGGACGAGTTTAAATGGGACATGGACAAAAAGACCATTTTGTTGACGCCTACTGGTCGCCAAAAGCAAAGCGACTATGTATTTAAATCCCAGAATGTTTCTCAACACGGTTTGGTGTTTCAAAGTACCAAAGCTCTATTCGACATGAACGACGGTGTTATTTATGCTGAAGAAGTGCCTTATATAGATGTGGCTGATTCAAGAGTTTTCCCAGCAGACGGTAAGGTAACCATTGATAAAGACGCCGTATTACGTCCGTTAGAGAAAGCCAAGTTAATGGCCAACCGCGACAACAAATACCATGAGTTATATGATTGTAAACTTTGGGTAGAGGGTCGTTTGAGCATTTCTGGTAATGGATATTACGTGTATAAAGACAAGTATAAAACAGGTCAAGTCATCTATTTCGATAAAATGCGTGTGATGTCTGATACCTCAACCATTCAGGCGAGTGGTTATGTGGCAGACTCATTGGGCTTTGCTATAAGTCCTAAAATTGGCTACAAAGGCACGGTTGACTTATCAAGTAAGGAAGAATACTTATCATTCAAAGGCTTTGTGATTCCATTGCATCAGTATGCGGACATAAAAAGTCAGTGGTTTAGGTACTTAGACCAACCGGATCCAAATAATGTCATTATCAATGCAAGAGAACCAAGAAACAGTGATAGACGTAAACTGAATATTGGCGTTAGCTTGTCTCCTAATGATTCGGTTGCCGTATATCCGAATTTCTTTGGTCAGAAGTTTTCATTCACAGATCAAGATATTACCATAGACACAGGGATTTTCTTTTATGACGAAATCGCTAGCGCTTTTGTAGCTGGTGACAGCAATAAGTTAATCAATGGTGCATTAAGAGGAAATACCATATCATTCAGTGATAATTCTGAAACCATTAGGGCAGAAGGAGTCTTTGACTTTGGCTTAGATTTACATGAAAAGTTCAACGCAATTACAGCAGGAGAGGCCGTGCAAAACAAGGAGGACTCTACTTTCATGTTTAAGACCATGATGGCTTTGGATATGGAATTACCAGAGGAATGTTGGTTGAGAATGCAGGAGATTTTCTCCGAAAAAGCTGGAGATGCACCAAGCATACGGGTGGAAGACGCAGTTGTTAAAAGGAACATTGCTGAGCTTGTCACGGACGATAAGAAGTACGACAAGGTAAAGCAAGAACTTGAAGAATTTGGTGAAATCAAACAAATCGATGAACTGAAAAAAGATTTGATGATTACCAATATGGAGTTTTACTACTCACACACGTTAAATGCCTTTGTTTCTAAAACGCCAATAGATTTAGCGACGTTACATGGCAAGCAAATCAACAAGCAGTTAAACGCTTATACAATCATCGAAAAGAGAAGGAGCGGAACACGTATTGCGATATACTTCGAAGTTACCAAGTATGATTATTTCTATTTCGAGTTTCAACGCGGTAACTTGTTTGTGTACTCAACCGACAAAGATTTTAATTTGGTTTTGCGACAACGAGCTGGTAAAGTAAACGAACGAGGTTATACAGTTCGACCTAGTTCGCCTTTAAAAGTGACCAAACACATTGATATAATTGACGGATTAGATAAATGATTTCTACCACCATACTGTTACTCGCATTTTGTGCATACTTATTAGGCTCATTGCCTTCGGCTGTTTTAGTCGGTAAAGCATTTTATGGATTAGACGTTCGAGAACATGGAAGTAATAGCGCTGGTGCAACAAATACGTTTCGCGTGTTGGGTAAACAAGCAGGAATATTGGTTTTGTTACTCGATGTCTTTAAGGGAGCAACAGCCGTAAACTTGGTTCACTTTGCCAAAGAAATACCAGAATCGGAATATTTCATGGTTTATAAAATTGCCTTTGGACTATTGGCAGTAGTTGGACACATATATCCCGTCTTTGCTGGTTTTAAAGGTGGTAAAGGCATTGCTACATTATTGGGAATGGTCATCGCAATGGACCCAATTTTGGCTTTAGGTTGTATGGTTGTCTTTATTATTATCTTCATCACAACCAATATGGTTTCAGCAGGTTCGATACTTGCGACGTTGTCTTTTGGTATTATGACGTACATCAGATACGAATTTAGTGAGCCTATTTTGCAAATTTTTGGCATCTTTGCAGTAGTCTTAGTTCTCTTTACCCACCGAGCCAATATGCAAAGGATTTGGAAAGGGGAGGAAAAAAAGATGTACTTATTTAAGAAGAAAGAAGAATAAATATTGAATATTTTTAACACAAAAACCACCACACAAGAAGCGGTCGAGTCGATTGAGGACTTGATTGGAGGTTATGCGCTTGTAATATTCAACGACGACGTGAATACCTTCGATCATGTAATTGATTGTTTGATGAAGTATTGTGAACATACGCCAGAACAAGCTGAGCAATGTTCGGTAATCATTCATTTTAAGGGAAAATGTGCCGTGAAACACGGATCTTCAAAATCATTATCTCCCATCTGTGACGCACTTTGTAGAAAAGGTCTTTCTGCTACTGTAGAAATCATCTAATTAAGAAAAGACCATAACAGCGTTTCATGATTGCACTAAACGATATCTCGTACGAGTTCGGCGGTAACTACCTCTATAGAAATGCCAACTGGCATATCAAACCTAAAGAAAGGATTGGTTTGGTTGGTAATAATGGAACGGGTAAAACCACCTTATTACGGTTAATTACTGGAGAATACGAGTTAAGAGAGGGGACCATCTCAAAAACAAAAACCCTAAAAGTAGGCTATCTCCATCAGGAGATGTCTGAAACTGCTGTTGACTTAACAATCACAGAGGTTGCCATGCAGGCATTTTCGTCCGTCATAGAGGCCGAAGAGGAAATGAACGCCATTTACAAACGAATGGAAACAGAGGAGGTGACCGAAGAATTATTGGATCGTTTAGGGCATTTGCAAGAAGAATTTGAACGTAATAATGGGTACCAAATTCGAAGTTTAACAGAAGAAATTCTTGAGGGTCTTGGTTTTAAAACATCAGACTTATCCCGACCGTTAAAAGAATTTAGTGGTGGTTGGCGTATGCGTGTTATTCTTGCTAGGATGCTGCTCGAACAACCCGATTTGTTGATGCTCGATGAGCCCACAAACCACTTGGATTTACCGTCTATTGAATGGTTAGAGAACTACCTACAAACGTATCAAGGTACTGTAATTGTTGTATCTCACGATAAGTTTTTCTTAAATAAAATGGTGACCAAAATCGTGGAGGTAACCAATCAGAAATTATACGTTTGGGATGGTAATTACGATTTTTTCTTAAAGGCGAAATTGGAAAGAGATGACCTACAGCAGCGTCAATATGAGAACCAGCAGCAATACATAAAAGAGCAGGAAAAATTCATTTCTCGATTCCGAGCTAAGGCGTCTAAAGCAACGGCGGTACAGAGTAGAGTAAAAATGCTTGACAAGCTGGAGAAGGTGGATGTGGTTGAGTCAGACGGCCCAAAAGTGAATCTCCGTTTTTCTATCAATAAAGAAAGTGGAAAGATTGTGATGGATTTGGACAACATCACCAAGCATTTTGGCGACAACCATATATTAACCAATACGTCAGGTCAAATTATCCGCAAAGACAAGATTGCGTTAATTGGAGCCAACGGTAAAGGGAAATCGACTTTGCTTCGAATTATTGCGAATACCGAGAAGTTTTCTGGTGAACGCAAAGAAGGATATAACGTAATCACCTCATTCTTCGCCCAGCATCAATTACAAGCACTTCATTTAGAGAATGAAGTCTTGCAGGAATTAACAGAACATGGTTCTGGTTTAACCGAATCAGAATTGCGAAATGTACTGGGTTGCTTTTTGTTTGCAGGCGACGACGTATTTAAACCTATTAAGGTATTAAGTGGTGGCGAGAAATCGAGGGTAGCATTGGCAAAAACTTTGGTTGAAAAGGCCAATTTCTTGCTGTTAGATGAGCCTACCAACCACCTTGATATTCAGAGTATTGAGGTGTTGATTCAGGCATTGCAGCAGTATGAAGGTAGCTTTGTTTTGGTTAGTCACGACAGGTATTTTGTGTCTGAAGTTGCCACAAAAATATGGTGGATTGAGGATGAGATGATTCGAGAGTATCCAGGTACGTATCAGGAATTCCTGTATTGGAAAGAAAGTCAAGATGCCCAAAAGAAATCCCAGCCCGTTGTCGCAAAAAAGGTTGAAAAACCTGTTAAAAATCCAGTCAAAATGGATGCGGATAAAAAACGGCAACAACAGCTGAGAAAGCTTGAGCAAAAAATTGAAAACCTCGAACAGCAGGTGAAAGACATCACGGAAACCATCCAAACAATAGAACACGACTTAACCAAACCAGAAGTAACGGGTGATAGACAGCAGTTGTTAGAATTATCTAACCAACATCAAATCCAAACAGATCGGAAAACAGAATTGTCGGAGAAGATGGACCAATTGATTGAGCAACTAATGGAGCTCGAGGAGTAGCATTATTGAAGTTGGTCTCGACCTTTTTTTCTTACTAGATAATAAGTTACCACTATTCCACACAATTCGATTAGTAAATACCAAAAATCCATCCAAATCAGTTCTGAAAGCCTAACCCTCCAAAATCCTGACAAAAACACAAAGAAGAAGGTGGCAATGGCGAGTCTGCGGTTATTCAACTTACTTTTAAAGCGCAAAGCCAAAGCGTATCCCAACTCAATGCCGAAGTGACCACAGATACCTATTAACAGCATTAGATTGCCGTAGGGCCAATGCAAAACTTTGAACAAAGCACCAAGAATTACAATGGCTGCAGGAAGGTTCGAAAACTTTCCATAAAGACTTACAGGCTTTTTGTCCGTTGCTAAATCGTCATCTAAAATCTCGTTCATTCTGTAACTTAAATTGAAAGCGAGTACGTTGTTTTGCGTCGCCTATGAATGCGGTTAACGTGTCTCCTTGTCTATGGTACTCAATATACTTAGGGAAATCATGTGCTTCATTTTCACAACGGAAGAAACTGTCTTTTATTTCAGTTATTAAGAAGGAAGTAGGTGATTCATTTTGTGCGGGATGTGCGACGTACAACAGGGAATCATTTGAATACTTAATCAAAATGTCTTCGTTGGTTACTTCTTCACCTAAAATAGTGGTTCCCGTTCCACGCAGGCCATTTTTGGTCAACGTCCATGATTCAAAATGGTTGATCTGATCATCACCACTCATCGATCGTTCCCAAACACCAACCAGCCATTCGAATGGGGCAAAGTCTTGTTTATTAGCACTTTGACTTGTTTCTTTATGCACGTTGGAAGCTGGTTTGCTGCAGGCAAAACAGAAGAGAAGTATGAGGATTGTAATGTTTTTCATTTAAATCGGAAATTACCTATTTAATTATAAATTTGTTCAAACAAGATTCACATCAACAATGAAAAATATTCTGATTGCTACATTATTCGTTTTAACTGTATTCACGGGCTGTAAAGATGATACACCTGTTGTAGATACGCCAACAGACTCTGGCAGTGCCATCGATAAGATTCTTGGTAAATACACCTGTAACTATAAAGTATTTAACGCAAAGACTGGTGTTGAAGCGCAAAAAGGAACTTTTGCATGTGAAATTTGGACAAATACTGATGACGATACTCGGTTCGACTTTAGAATAGACGGATTGACTTTATTAATGACAGGTGCTAATCTTAAGGCAGTTGGGGATGGTTATACCTTTTCGATTCCTGAACAAAATGTAAAAGACTTTGGTGATTTGATTGGTAAAGAGATTATCAATATTGACGGACAAACTACAAGGGTTGCAGGTCATGTAACCACGTCGAATAACAAGATCGTATGTTACTGTGAGCGCGCGCGAAAAGTGGGACAGGACGACGACTTATTCGAGTTCTCTTTCGTTAAAAAGTAAAATGCATTTGGCATATTTATGCCACATTTTTTTACGATTAAACAAAACCTAGACAACGTTTTGTATCTTCTTGTGTCTTTTATATATAAGACACCTAATTGAAAACCGTATTCGCCATATTTGTTGTACTCTTTTGTAGTATTCAATCGTATGCTACGCATATAATGGGCGGTGATTTAACGTATCGTTATATAACAGACGACTCCTTCGAATTTACCTTGGCTTTCTATGTAGACTGTGTTAATGGAAACCCAGGTGCAATCGCTTCCGACAAATTTGCCATTCTTGGGTTTTTTAATGCAAAAACGAAAAAATACATTGATAAGGTTGAAGTAGAACGAAACGATCCAGTTAGGGTTTCGAAGTTAAACTATGCCTGTGTCACTCCGCCTTCCAATGCTTGTGTCGACAGATATGATTACGTATTTAGCAAAAAGGTCGACGTAGGTAAGGACGGTATCATTGTTTCTTTTCAGCGCTGTTGTAGAAACCACACCATTACCAATTTGGTAAACCCTGGTGGAACTGGTATGACATTGTTAGCAACGATTCCACCAAAGACTTTGGTCTCGGTGAACAGCAACCCGGTGTTCAAGGATAGTCCACCCAACTTTTTATGCAACGATGCTCCGTTAGTCTTTGACCACAGTGCCACAGATTTAGACGGAGATTCATTGGTATACGACTTGTATTTACCTTTTGAAGGTGCTGATCCAAACGCTCCAAGACCATCACAACCTTCTAATCCTGATTATGACGAAGTAACATATACAACGGCCTACAATCTGTCAAATTTGATGGGAGGGACGGAACGGTTAAAAATTAACCAAAGCACGGGTCAATTGACGGTTATTCCTGATAAAGTGGGGCAATATGTGGTAGGTATTCGAGTATCGGAATTTAGAGATGGAGTGAAGATAGGAGAGACGCTTCGAGATTATCAATTTAATGTATTGGATTGTGATATAAAGATATCGGCGAACTTCGACTTGCCAGAGATAAAATGTTACGATTCAGTGGTTTATCTTAAAAATACGTCGAAATATGGAATGACGTATGATTGGAAGATTTCAAAATCAAGTGCTGTTGTTCACGAGACCCATGACGTAAACCCTAGTGTAACTTTAAATCAAAAAGGACAATACTCCATTAAGCTGGTTGCCAAAAACGACAAATGTGCTGATAGTATTGAAAAAGACATTGAAATTGGGGAAATCAAAATTATTAAGGCAGAATTTGATCTTGATTTGGAAGATACATGTACTGGAGGTCTTGTTAGAATCAGGAACAACAGTGACAAAACTCCAGACTGGTATTGGGATCTTGGATTAGGTGCAGGAGAACAGCATAACATAACGGTCAATCAGTTACAACTCACAGAACCAGGGGAATACACCATTAAACTACGTATCTCAGATACGGCTAATTGTGCCCTTGATGATACGTACGAACTCAAGTTTAACATTCACGGAAAAGACACTTTCTTTTCTTCATTCGACTATTCGTTCCCAAATGCCTGTGACCCAGGGGGACTTGTATTGGTAAAAACGGATGACTTGGAATCAAGCTTCCATTGGGAAATAAAAGGACAAAAGGACAAATTTGAGAATAGTCCAGAAGTGACCTTACAAGACTTAGATGCAGGTCGACTAAACGTAGTGTTAAAACACAACAAGTCATCCAACCCGTGTCATGTATACGTTCCAGAGGTAGAGGAAATTCAAGTCGATTCATTAGAAATGAACGAAACAGTGACGCTATATAATGTATTTACTCCTGGTACAGATGGTAGCAATGATTGTTTCAAGTTAGACATGCAGAATTCAGATTGTTATGAGGTTGAAATGTATATCTATAGTCGATGGGGGGAATTGGTGTATCAAACGGAGAATGCTTTAGAGGATTGTTGGGATGGTATCCGTGGAAATCACGAAATTTATCCGGGTGGGACGTATTTCGGCGTTGTTAAAATCAAACATAATGAAATGGACAAATCTGAAAACATTTCAATTACAATTACGTTAATTCATTAATAATCAGAAAATAGCATATGCCAGTTATTGAATCTATACCTGAGTATTTTAAACCATATGTGAGCAAAGTTGCGTCTACCAACGTGTATAATGCGCTGGAAGAAAAATGGGAAAGCCTAGAATCTTTGTTCATTAACTTAACCGAAGACCAGGCAAATCATCAGTATGCAGAAGGCAAATGGACGCCTAAACAAATATTACAGCATTTAATCGATACTGAACGCATTCTGAGTCAGAGTGCACTTCGTTTTGCACGACGCGACATGACCCAGTTACCTGGATATGATCACGATAATTACGTTTTACAGGCAGATGTCAGTCAGAGATTGATTAAGGATTTATGGAATGAGTTTCATGCGGTGCGGGTTTCGACCTTGTTTTTGTACAAAAGCTTTAACGAGCAGGATTTGAAACGTGAAGGCTTTGCCAATGGACTTGTACTAAGCGTCGAAAATGAAGGCTTTATTATCGCTGGGCATGCCTTACATCATGCAAAAATCATTAGAGAAAGATATTTAGTGTAGCGCTGCTCTTACAGGAATTTGCTGAATAATGTTGGCTTCTTCCGTCATCAGTTCTTCCAACCGTTTATAGACTTGCGTTTCATCGAAATATACAAGCGCAAAAGCAACAAAAACATGTCCGTGCTTTGCTTCACTGGTCCACAATGCCTTGTAAAATCGTTTCAATTCAACATCTTCCAATGCATCGGCAATAAGCTTAAAACGTTCAGCACCACGACATTCAAGAACAGAAGCCAATAGAAGTTTGTCTAGAAATCGTTCTTCGCGGCCATCCCGTGCAAGCTTCATTAAACGATTCACATAAACGTCTTTCTGAATCTCGTGATTAAGGGAAATACCTTGAGCCGCCATTACATCATATACCTGTTTGAAATGCTCCATTTCTTCAATGGCGATGTCAATAAGGTCCGGTATAATGTCAACCCGATCAGGATATTTTGCAACAAAGCTTGAGGCCATCCCACTGGCTTTACGCTCGCAATCGGCGTGGTCTCTTAAAAATGAAGGAAAATCTGCTAGTACAGTGTCTACCCAATCTTGGGAGGAAGCAACTTTGACGTCGATTGATCGTTTCACATGCCAAAATTACACATGAACGATGAATCGTCGT
>Ga0055584_100001586_pt1 | contig 22263 bp, 22 predicted proteins | sample OSDHelmetaG_FD_58716 | JGI IMG/M metagenome (GOLD analysis project Ga0055584, IMG submission 58716) | Pelagic marine sediment microbial communities from the LTER site Helgoland, North Sea, for post-phytoplankton bloom and carbon turnover... | ecosystem: Environmental > Aquatic > Marine >...
GTATCTTCATTGTCAGACTACCTCGTTTGCCAAACTAATAATTTTCATGTATTTGCGTTCTCGAAGCTCACGAGCCACTGCGCCAAATATACGTGTTCCTCGAGGGTTTCCCTCAGCATCCAGCAGAACCATCGCATTACTGTCAAATCTCACATAGCTTCCATCATCACGACGACAAGGATACTTTGTTCGGACAATCACACCTCGGAGCACCTGACCTTTTTTGATACCACTACCCGCCAGAGTCTTCTGAATACTCACGACAATCACATCGCCCACTTCAGCAGTCCGACGCCCCGTACCGCCCAGCACTTTAATGCAGCGCGCTACCTTGGCACCCGAATTATCACATACATCCAGATCGGTTTGCATCTGAATCATGGCTTTGCCTGTTCCTTATCAACCTGAAAGATGAGGTAAACCTAATCTTTGTAAAACTTAAAGAATCCCAATCGTAGTCAGTCTCAAAAGCCCTAGTCTTTTTTCTTCTCTACAATTCGGATTAAATCCCAACGCTTTGTTTTGGAACGGGGACGACTTTCGATAATCTCGACAGTGTCACCTTCCTGTGCTTCATTTTTTTCATCATGGACATGACAAACAGTCCGGCCACGAACCGTCTTACCGTACATCGGATGACGATAACGTCGCTGAATTTCAACTCGTAATGTTTTGTCCATTTTGGCACTTTCTACAGTGCCGGTCATTATTTTTCGCATTTTCTTACCTCAACGAGCCTGATATTAAGCGTTCTTTTGCTGACTTAATTCACGTTCACGACGGAGTGTCTGAATTCGAGCAATCTCACGTCTTAACCGCTTAATATTACTCGGTGCATCGAGCCGTTCGGTTGCCGCTTGAAACCGCAACTGAAACAGCTCTTTCTGTGTTTCCTGCAGAGCAAATGATAATTGCTCATCATTCATCTCGCGTAATTCACTCGCTTTGGTCATCAGTAAAACCCAATGATGTTTTTAGCCTGTTTGAACTAAGCAGACAGAACTAAAGTGATTAAAAATTATTAACTCGATATTCAACCAGATCAGAGAGAAGGACGACGTTCGACCAACCTGACATTCACTGGTAACTTATGTGCCACACGTGCAAAACAACGTTTTGCAGCTTCGTGCGAAACTCCTGCCAATTCGAACAACACAGTTCCCGGCTTAATGACGGCAACCCAGTGATCCGGCTCCCCTTTTCCTTTACCCATACGGGTTTCCAGAGGTCGGGATGTAACCGACTTCTGAGGAAAGATCCGGATATAAAGTTTACCTTCACCTCGAATATATTGTGTCGCTGCAATTCGGCAGGCTTCAATGGTTTGTGCTGTTATGTGCCCAGGGTCCAGAGATTGTAAGCCCCATTCACCAAAGGCAACAGTGTTACCACGTGTCGCATTACCTTTTATGCGTCCTCTTTGGCTTTTGCGGTGCTTGACCCGCTTTGGCATTAGCGCCATCGCGATTCTCCTCATCTGAATAATCACCAAGGTCGATCCAAACTTTCACTCCGATGACTCCGAAGGTGGTGTGTGCCTCGCGAAGTCCGTAGTCAATGTGTCGTTGCAAAGTCGAAAGTGGAATAGAACCACGGCTGGCTTTTTCACGCCGTGACATTTCTGCTCCACCCAATCGACCGGAAAGTTCGATCTTAATTCCGTGAACGCCCGTTTCCATCACCTGGTCCAGGGCACGTTTAATCGTTCTACGAAAACTACCACGCTTGGATAACTGTTGCGCGATATCTTCCGCTACCAATGCTGCACTTTGCAGAGCATTATCAACTTCAATAATCTTTAATTCCATCCGACGTCCGGTCAGATCTTCCAGCTCGGCTTTCAGCCGATCCACTTCCTGTCCTTTACGACCAATAATGATCCCTGGACGAGCCGTGAATAAATGCACAACAACCTGGTCTCGAGTTCGTTCGATCTCGACTTTAGGAATGCCGGCAAATTTGTATTTTGTATGAATAAACTTTCGTACTTTTTGATCCTCAAGTAACAGCGCCCCAAAATCTTTCTTGGAGGCATACCAGCGACTTCTCCAGTCTTCTACCACGCCGACTCGAAATCCGGTTGGTCGAACTTTTTGCCCCATGATACAGGTTATCCTTTAAGTATTTCAGATTAAGTATGAGTGATCTTAAAAACCAAAAAATGTTTACTACTACGGAAGCTCTGGTGCTTCAATTGCAATATGAATGTGTGACATCCGACGACGAATCGTATAAGCCATACCTCTGGCACGGGGCTGAATGCGTTTGAACATTGGCCCGCCATCAACGCGTGCCTCTGTAATCTTCAAACCTTCTACATTACGAGCACCCTTGTCTTCAGCATTTGCTACCGCACTTTTAATGACTTTTTCAAGGAATCTCGCTCCTCGATTTGGATGGTATTTCAATGAATCCAAACCTTCAGAAGTTGTCATCCCTCGAACCAGATCCGCAAAAGGGCGAACTTTAGTCGCTGAAATTCGTGCAAATCGATGCGTTGCTCGAACTTGCCCCATGACAATTACTCCACTTCACTATTGCATTATTCTTATAGGCCACGACTGTCACAGTCGTAACGACATCAAACAAACGTTTATTTCTTCCTGGCGGTATGGCCCCGGAAGGTGCGGGTTAATGAAAACTCACCCAACTTATGACCGACCATTTCTTCCGTTACATACACACTTAAGTGAGCACGCCCGTTATGCACCAGAAATGTATGACCTACAAATTCCGGAGCGATTGTTGAAGATCGAGCCCATGTCTTAATCGATTCTTTTTTACCCGATTCGTTCAGCTTCTCAATCTTCTTAAGAAGCTTCACATCAACATAAGGCCCTTTTTTCAGTGAGCGACCCATAAAACTTGTCCTCTATCATCAAAACAGATAGTTAATACGTTAAAATTTTTCCAACCACAAAATCAGAGCTTCAGCTGACCATAACGACGCGACTTACGACGCCGAATAATGGCTTTCGAAGAAGCCTTTCTTCTCTTGCGGGTCTTTCCCCCTTTGGCAAGCTTTCCAGTAGGACTACAAGGATGACGTCCACCAGAGTTACGACCTTCGCCCCCCCCCATGGGGTGAGCAACCGGATTCATACAGGTTCCACGAACATGGGGACGCCGCCCCATCCATCGTTTACGCCCGGCTTTACCTAAGACAACTTTTGTATGTTCTGAATTTCCAATTTCACCAATCGTAGCACGACAGCTGCTCGGAATACGCCTGACTTCACCGGAAGGCAGAGTAATCTGAGCCCAGCTATCCTCACGTGCATTCAACACAGCAGAGGTCCCTGCACTGCGGCAAAGCTGACCACCACGACCAGGTTGCATTTCTACATTATGTATCAATGAGTTAAGAGGCATGTTTAACAACTGCATGCAATTCCCAACATTGGGCTCTACTTTATCACCACTTATTACTGTATCGCCGGCAACCAAACCTTCAGGAGCAAGAATGTATCGTTTCTCTCCATCTACATAATGCAACAGAGCAATACGTGCAGATCGATTCGGATCATACTCAATTCCATTCACCTTTGCAGGCACACCATCTTTGCCTCGCCGAAAATCAATCTGGCGATACATACGCTTGTGTCCGCCGCCACGGTGACGTGCTGTAATCACCCCCTGGTTATTACGACCACCTTTTTTCTTGTATCGCTTCAACAGAGATTTTTCAGGAGCTTTTTTACGATCGGTAATGGCCGCAAAATCACTCACCGATGCACCACGTCGACCGGGTGTTACTGGCTTGTAGAATCGGATACCCATTAAAAATACTCCCTCGATATTCTGTCGGCTTCAAAACCGCTTCTTAAATTATCTTCACTCAAACGCTTTGTTAAACTTCAATTTTAGAAGAATGAAATTCGATCATCTTCATGAAGTTCGACAATTGCTTTTTTCCACGATTTTGTATAACCGATTTTGTGCTTGTGACGACGCGGCTTTCCGAGTCGGTTCTGAGTTCGAACAGAAACCACTCGCACATTCCACAAATCCGCTACGGCATTCTTAATATCTGTTTTTGTAGCAGACTTATCCACCACAAACGTGTATGCATTAAACGACTCAGACAGGTGAGTCCCTTTTTCTGTAACCAATGGCCGGATGACGACCTGATACGGCTTCAGCTGAACGCCTTTTTTTGAACCATCCGACATAACAACTAACCTCAATACTCAGACTGGATTATTAAACCAAAATTCTCGTAATAACTAAGCTTCAGAACGACCAAGCAACCGATCTAAGGCAGACTTGGTTAACACCATTTGGCGCTGACGCAGAACATCGTAAGCATTCAAATCAGCAGCCGGTGATACTTGTACTTTTTCTATATTGCGAGCAGACTTCCAAACCACTGGATCATGACCATCGATCGTCAACAAACAACTGGTGTCAGTCAGACCCAAAGCAGCCAGCATACCTGTGACCTCTTTGGTCTTAGGCACTTCCAGCGCCAACTCGTCTACCAGCGTGACCTGCTCATCTTCAAATTTACTTAAAATTGCCATTCGCGTGGCCAATTTGACTGCCTTTTTTGGCAACCGATAACTCCAGTCTTTCGGAGTCTTCGCAAAAGTATGACCACCACCTCGACGAACGGGACCTCGAGCACTACCGGCACGAGCACGCCCAGTTCCCTTTTGTCGATACAGTTTTGCAGTACTACCTCTGACCATGCCACGACTCTTGGTTTTGGAAGAGCCAATCCGCTTGTTTGCCTCATACATCACGACAACATCGTGCAATAACTGACGATTCACACCACTGGCTAACTCGGTGGAGTCAAATTCATATTTGCCCACTTCTTTTCCAGCTTTATCTTGAATTGCAACAGAAATCATTTTTGACACCATTTATATAAGGCAGAACGATCTTACTACTTCAAATACTCTAAATACTAATACTTATTGGTATGCCGAATCACCAGATCACCACCATTGGGGCCTGGCACTGCGCCTCGCACGAGCAGAAGACCATTCTCCTCATCAATGCGAACCACCTTCAAATGCCTGACTGTAATCTGCTTTCCGCCATAACGACCGCCCATGCGAGTCCCCTTCATGACGCGAGCAGGATCCGCACTCTGACCAATCGAACCACCATGACGGTGCACACGCTTCACACCATGAGTGGCACGCTGACCAGAAAAATTATGTCTTTTCATTACACCTGCAAAACCGCGACCTTTACTCGTGCCAATCACATCAATGAAAGGAACTTCCGCAAAGTGAGAAACCGTTAACTCATTCCCGACTTCACAACCATGCGATTCACCATCAGTCCGAAACTCTTTGATAAATCGCTTAGGCTCACAGCCTGCCTTTTCTACAACGGCAACCCCTGATTCTGCACGCTTTTTTTGTCGCTTGCTATCCAGGGCAGTCACATGACCGCGCTCACTACGAGCAGACAGTCGACGAGGTTTATCCCCAAAACCAAGCTGAACTGCCTCGTACCCATCAGTGTCTACCGTACGAACCTGCAACACAGGACAAGGACCAGCCTGAATTACAGTGACGGGAACCATTACCCCATCATCATAAACTTGCGTCATTCCGACCTTTTTACCTAGTAGACCGACAGGCATACTCATCACCCTTAAACAATGGGAACAAAGCCTCTTCGAAACCCGCCCATACAGAGCAGCAAGAAGCATAGCACCACCAGCTAATGCTGGATCCCTAACCAATCAAGCAAACCTGGTTATCCAGATCCGCGAGCATCATAACGAAAACTTTTAAAGACTAGTTTCCGCCAGCGGACGCCTTAATTTTAATATCAACTCCTGCTGGTAAAGACAATTTATTCAAAGCATCAATCGTCTTACCCGTCGGAGACAAAATATCAACCAAACGCTTATGAGTCCGAATTTCAAATTGCTCACGCGACTTTTTATCGATGTGCGGCCCCTTCAGAACCGTATATCGCTCAATTCGTGTGGGCAACGGAATAGGGCCATGCACAATCGCACCGGTTCGCTTCGCTGTATCAACAATATCTGCTGCTGATTGATCCAAAACGGAGTGATCATAAGCTTCCATGCGAATTCTAATTCGCTCTTGACTCGCAACGGCCACCAATAATTTCCTTCACTAAAATTAGACTCAAACCCCGCTCAGATACCTAATCCCAGCGGGGAAGCGAGCAATACTAATGAGACCATTGCTGGTTGTCAACAACCCCAAGAAAGCTTAAAACGCTTTTTTCGAAATTACGACATTCTCATATTGAAAGCCAGCCAAACACTGCCCATGTGAACACAAAACACTTTTGGTCCCGATTCACAGAGGAGACAACGTACCCATTCAGCGACGGGATACCAAGCGCCGAACCGCACCTTTTTCAAAAATCAACCAATCATCTCTTTTAATACGCTGGGAGGAGCCGGCGCGTATTTCAAAGGCTCCATCGAAAAAGAAGCCCGGCCCTGAGAAAGACTGCGAATCTGGGTCGAATAGCCAAACAACTGCGATAAAGGCGACTCCACTTCCATCACACACAAATCGCTTCGCCACTCTGTATTATGGACAGCAGCGTGCCGGGAACTGAGATCCGCCTGAATATTACCTCGAAACTCATCGGGAGTCACCACTTCCATTTTCATGATCGGCTCCAGCAGCTGCATCTTCGCATCCATAATACAAGCATGTAGTGCCTCCGAAACAGCAGCCTCCACAGCAACTTCATTTGTTTCACCATCCCGAGACTCCACACTCAGCACAACAAATTGCACATTCATCAAAGGAAAACCGACTTGCCCGCCCCCTTCTACTCCCATTTTTAATGTTTCCATCATGACACTTTGCAATGCAGGATCCAATGCCTCTGGTGCATCTGGCTTCAACTGACTCACAATGGACAGCGGGGCCTCTCCCTTAAAGGGCTCTAGCCGTAACTTCACTTTGAAATACAGATCGCCGTTCGCAGAGGGACGGCTGAACTCCACCTCTTTTTCGATCGCCGCCAATACGGTCTCACGATAACTGACCCGCGGCTTATGCACGCGCACGCTCAGATTAAATTCGGTTTGCATACGATTCCGTAGAACTTCCAGATGCAACTCACCCATTCCCGAAACAATAGTTTGCCCTGTTTCCTCATTCGGAACCGCCTTAAAAGTGGGATCCTGCCTGGACAGCTTTTGAAGAGTTTCTTCCAGTTTTTTCCGATCGGCACTCGACTCGGGTTCAACGGCCATCGAAATCACTGTCTCTGGAAAGGAAATACTTTCCAGCAAAATCGGATGCTTGATATCACACAGCGTGTCACCCGTGACGGCCTCCTTCGGACCAATCACTCCAGCAATATCGCCAGCGTCAATACAGTCCGTCTCCACTTTCTCCCGGGAATCAGCGTGCACACGCCATAGCTGGCTGATCAGCTCTTTCTTGCCGGTTCGGGCATTCAGTAAACGACTCCCACTTTTTAACTGCCCGGAATAGACGCGCATAAAACACAAATCGCCGTGCTTGTCTGTCTGAATCTTGAAAACCAGTCCACACACCGGTTCGTCGATCACAGGCGACCTGGAGATCACTTTATTCGATACCGGCCCTCTCTTCTTTACCGGTTGAGGATTGGTTCCCTCCACCGGCGGGCGATCCAGCGGACTGGGCAGATAGGTTCCCACCGCGTCCAATACAGGTTGCACGCCGATGTAATTCAAGGAAGAACCACAGTAGGTCGGTTGTAACTCTCCACGCAATGTAGCTTCTCTCAGCAGGCGATGGATATCTTCTTCGGCAATCTCTTCTGTCTCATAGTATTGCTCAAGAACTTGATCATCCAGTTCAGCAACGGCCTCCAGCAGCTTACCTCGCCATTCTTGCGCCTGCTCCAGATAGGCATCGGGAATTTCCCTGGCCTCAAAATTGGCACCTTTAGTATCCAAGTCATAGTACAAGGCTTTCATTGTGATCAAATCAATCACACCCTGAAAAGAATCACCGGTAGACGTGGAACCTTCGCCAATGGGTATCTGCATCGCAACAGGCTTGGCCGCCAAACGACGCTCAATTTCCTGAAATGTCCTCAGAAAGCTGGCTCCGATCCGATCCATTTTATTGATAAAGCAGATGCGAGGCACATGATATTTATCCGCCTGACGCCAGACCGTTTCGCTCTGGGCTTCAACACCTTCCATAGCACTGAAAACAACAACGGCGCCATCCAGTACACGCAGGCTGCGCTCGACCTCGGCTGTAAAATCAACATGGCCCGGCGTATCGATAATGTTGATGGCATAATCTTTCCACTCACAAGAAATCGCAGCGGAATAGATCGTGATGCCGCGCCGGGCCTCCTCTTCATCAAAGTCTGTGATGGTCGTGCCCTCATCAACATTCCCCATACGATGTGAGGCACCGGTATAAAACAAAATCCGTTCGGAAGTTGTCGTTTTACCCGCGTCAATGTGAGCAATAATCCCAATATTTCTGATTTTCTCTATGGAAGCTGACATCTTACCCTTCAATCCCATCTGCAAAATCATCGCTTAACAGAATTCACACAAAAACATTTTATCGCTGGAAGCACAGGCGATCAGCGCCTTCAAGCAAACCAGCTCTTCTGTATCGTTTACAAATCTACCTGAAACCACAATATCAAATATTTGTCCTATCAAAAAAAAAGACGCACGAAGTAATGACTCGAAAGTCTTACCAGTGCGTCCAGATAGTTCTGAAGTTGCCTTAGCGAGAGAAGGCGAAATGAGCAAACGCCTTGTTCGCTTCTGCCATACGATGAATATTCTCACGAGTCGTCATGGCAACACCTTCCTTCTTATGAGCAGACAAAATTTCATCTGCCAACCGAATATCCATCGGTCGCCCTTTTTTCCCGCGAATCGCAGCCAGAATCCAGCGAATTGCCAAAGTCTGCTGACGCTTGGGACTGACGGGAGTCGGAACCTGATAGGTGGCCCCACCGACTCGCTTAGACCGTACTTCAATTCCTGGCTTCACATTCTCGACAGCCTGTGTGAAAACCTCGATTGGCTCTACATCAGGTACCCGATCCTTGATGCGATCCAAGGCAGAATAAAAAACGTTTTGAGCAACACTTTTCTTGCCATCGTGCATCAGGCAGTTCACAAACTTGGATGCCAACAGTGAATTAAACCGTGGATCTGGCTTTAGCTGTGATACACTGGCGGTAAACTTTTTGCCCATTCCAACTTTTCCTCTAACTTTAATTTCAATGCCCGGACAGGGCACCGACTGATGTAATCAAATACCTGAAGATTGATCTAAAAAGAATGTCTATTTAGGACGCTTGGTTCCATAACGACTACGTGCCTGACGGCGATCACTCACACCCAGCGTGTCGAGCACACCACGGATCACTTTGTAACGCACACCAGGCAAGTCACGAACACGACCGCCGCGTACCAGAACAATCGAGTGCTCCTGCAGGTTATGGCCTTCACCTGGAATATAAGCAGTCAACTCTTTCCCGTTAGAGAGACGAACACGTGCCACTTTACGTAGCGCCGAGTTAGGCTTCTTGGGAGTCACCGTTTTCACATTTAAACAGACTCCACGCTTCTGAGGACAACCCTCCAGTAAAGGAGTTTTACTCTTGGAAATCGGTTTTTTTCTCGGTTTACGAATTAACTGATTAATCGTCGGCATCAAAACAACCCATCTTCGTTCAACGCATGAACTACAATAAATACTCTATAAAACATGGCCAAAGATACGTATGGCCACCTATTTACGCTAATATTACGCTCTCTTCAGAGACCGGAACGGGACAATGTATCCAGCCCACATAGATCCGTCAAGTCTCACACCAAATCCATTTAAGGACTCTCACCAGAGAATCAGACAACCCCACCCCACCTACTCATCAATGGGATTCGGGCTGGGTGGTGTATTCTCAATCGGAGAATCCAGCTCTCCCTGGCCAAACTTCTCTACCTCTTTTATGGTTTCTTGAATGGTCTCTTGAATCGTTTCTTGAATGGTCTCTTGGATCGTTTCTTGAATGGTTTCTTGCACGATATCCTGAACAATATCCTGGCCGCCCCCTAAGGGAACCGGTTTATCGGGCTGAATTTCATTCAATAAGCTCATTCGTGCCGCCAGAATTCGTTCTTTCTCAGCCTTTAACTCTTCCAGAGCTTCTGGTCGAATTCGAACTTCTGAATTCTGATGTTGATAGAACCCGGTTCCCGCTGGAACCAGGTGACCTAGAATCACGTTTTCCTTCAGACCGACAAGATAGTCAACACGACCGGCGAGTGCCGCTTCAGTAAGTACCTTCGTGGTTTCCTGGAAACTCGCAGCAGAGATAAAGCTTTCACTTTGCACTGATGCTTTTGTAATCCCCAGAAGCTGCGAACTGGCTGATGCCGGCTTAGGCTTGGTAAAGCTGGCAGGAGCCTGCCCCACCAATTCTACCTGTGCATTCACTTCTTCAATTGTTGCCAGAGGAACAAGGTCGTCCGGCTGGAAGTCGGTATCACCCGCATCGACTACCTTAACGCAGGCGATGGTCTCTTCATTGATTTTCTGGAACGTCAATTTATCGAGAACAATTCCCGGCAATAAGTTTGTATCACCCACATTTTCAACCATCACTTTGCTTAACATGCGGGAGATAATAATTTCAAGGTGTTTATCATCGATTGTCACACGTTGAGCACGATATACGTTCTGGATTTCATGCAGTAAATATTGCTGAACCGCTTCCGTTCCACTGACTCGTAAAATGTCGTGTGGCACGAGAGGTCCGCGAACCAGAGCGTCGCCGGCTTTCACCAGGTCACCTGCGTGAACCAGCAGATGCTTACCATGCGGAATCACGTGTTCCACTTCGGTACCATCTTCTCCGCGAACGATCACGATTCGCTTTCCACGTTTCTTTTCAGGGACGAACTCGACTTCACCATCGATTTCCGCTAACACGGAAGGATCTTTGGGGCGTCTTGCTTCAAACAACTCTGTCACACGAGGTAAACCGCCGGTAATATCCTGCGTACCAGAAGATTCACGAGGGTTCTTGGCAACCACAGTACCTGCGGTAATCTGCGTTCCTTCTTCCACTTCGATACTTGCTTTTTCAGGAAGATAATAGAAGTCCAGAATTTTGCCGGTACCATCTTCGATAATAATCTGTGGGTGTAATTCGCCTTTATGTTCAATAATCGAACGACGAACGTGACCACTGGGATCTTTGTCAGTGCGAATGGTTTTGCCTTCGACACATTCTTCAAACCGAACACGCCCACCCACTTCTGCCAGAATGGAGATGGAGTGAGGGTCCCACTGACAGATCACCTGACCCTCTTTCAGCTCATCCCCTTCATTGACCATCAAAGTCGCACCGTTGGGAATCGTATAGCGTTCCAGCTCGCGGCCTTTCGTATCGTTGATCACGACCTCACCATTTCGGGTCAGGATCACACTCAGACCTTCGCTGTTTACAACCGACCGAATGCGGGCAAACGTTGCTTTACCAGCACGACGTGTGCGAATTTCATTTTCTTCTACTTCACGAGACGCTGTTCCACCAATATGGAAAGTACGCATCGTCAACTGGGTTCCCGGTTCACCCACACTTTGTGCGGCGATAATACCGACGGCCAATCCTTCTTCCACAAGCGAACCAGTGGAGAGGTCCATCCCGTAACAGAGCCGACAAAGACCCAACGATGATTCACAGGTCATCGGGCTGCGTACCTGAATTTTTTCCAGGCCCATCGCCTCAATACGGCGTGCGATTTCTACGGTGATCAGATCGTTTTCGCGTACGATCACTTCATCGGTAATCGGATCCACAATATTGGTTCGACTGACACGACCACGGATCGCATCGGTCAAGCTCATTTCGACCTTTTCACCTCGATAGAGAACACCACGCGTCATTCCCTGTGCAGTACCGCAGTCATGTTCTGTGACGACCACGTTCTGACAGATATCTGCCAGCTTACGTGTCAGGTATCCAGAGTCTGCAGTTTTCAATGCAGTATCGGCCAAACCTTTGCGAGCACCGTGAGTGGAACTGAAGTACTCCAGCACAGTCAGACCTTCACGGAAGTTTGCCTTAATGGGAGTTTCAATAATTTCTCCACTTGGCTTAGCCATCAACCCACGCATACCACCCAACTGACGCATCTGTTCGATACCACCACGGGCACCGGAATTCGACATCAGATAAATCGGGTTCACATAACGGCCTCCATCCCGATAATCATTTTCCAGTTCATGCATCATGGAAGTCGTAATTTCTTCACGGGCATGAGTCCAGGTATCGAGCACCTGATTATAACGTTCTTCTGCTGTAATCAGACCACGCTCATAAAGCTTGGTTTTTTGCAGAACCGTTTTTTCGGAATCTCCAATTACCTTCGCTTTGTTCGGGGCCGTTTTCAAATCGCTGGTACCAAAGGAAAGTCCACTCAATGTCGATTCCCGGAATCCGGTTTCTTTCATTTTGTCGAGCAGGTTAATGGTTTCACGCCGACCCAGTTCCAGATAACAGTCAGAAATCACATTTGAAAGGTCACGGCCTTTCATTGTGATATTATAGAAGGCCATTTTCTTAGGCAGAATATCATCGAAAATCACGCGCCCCACGGTGGTTTCAATTAAGCCTCCCGTTTTGTGCTCTTCAGCCCCATCCCCTTTGATCCGACGATCAGAAGGCATACGAACTTTGATAATGGCGTGACGATCCAGCTTATGTTGCTGAAATGCTGCATGCACTTCACTCACGCCGGAAAAGACCATCCCTTCACCCTTACGATCAGGTTTTTTGAGGGTCAGATAGTAACAACCCATCACGATATCCTGTGAAGGACGAATGATCGGTGCACCATCGGAAGGACTGAAAATATTATTTGTGGCAAGCATCAATGTCGTTGCTTCCACCTGAGCTTCAATCGAAAGCGGCAAGTGTACCGCCATCTGGTCACCATCAAAGTCAGCATTGAATCCGGTACAAACCAGCGGGTGAATACGAATCGCATTCCCTTCAACCAGAATCGGCTCAAATGCCTGAATCCCCATACGGTGCAATGTAGGGGCTCGATTCAAAAGCACGGGGTGATTTTGAATGACTTCATCCAGAATATCCCACACATCTTCATCTTTGCGCTCCAACATTCGCTTGGCAGATTTGATCGTATCAGCGTGACCACTGTCCTTCAGCCGACGAATAATAAAGGGCTGGAACAGTTCCAATGCGATTTTCTTGGGAAGACCACACTGGTGCAGTTTTAATTCCGGACCAACAACAATCACACTACGTGCAGAATAATCAACACGTTTTCCAAGCAGGTTTTCACGGAAACGCCCCTGCTTACCTTTGATCATATCAGTCAAAGATTTTAAAGGACGGTTGGAAGAACCAAGGACGGGTCGCTTACAACGATTATTGTCAAACAATGCATCTACAGACTGCTGCAACATTCGCTTTTCGTTGCGTACAATCACTTCCGGTGCATTCAGGTCAACCAGTTTCTTCAAGCGGTTATTGCGGTTAATGATTCTCCGGTACAGATCATTCAAATCGCTTGTCGCGAAGTTACCGGAATCTAAAAGCACCAACGGACGCAGGTCGGGTGGAATCACGGGAATGACTTCCAGAACCATCCATTCGGGACGATTATCGCTATCGCGCAACGATTCCACAATTTTCAAACGCTTGATATAGTCTTTTCGTTTCTGCTGACTGGCTGTTTCGAATAACTCTTTTCGAAGTCGTTCAGAAATCTCTACCAGATTCAGACCCATCAGGAGTTTCCTGATCGCTTCTGCACCCATATCAATTTCAAATGCGCCAGGCCCATACTTGGCCTGATTCTGACGCGCCTCCTCCTCAGTCATGGTCTGGCAAAGTTCCAAAGGTGTATCCCCCGGATCGGTGACCACATAGTCCTGGAAGTAAACCACCTTTTCCAAGGCGGTCGTCTTCATATTCAACAAAGCACCCAGACGGCTGGGCATTGATTTGAAGAACCAGATATGCACGATGGGCGCAGCCAGTTCGATGTGACCCATTCGTTTTCTACGAACACGACTGTGTGTCACTTTAACACCACATCGATCGCAGATCATGCCTTTGTATTTCATGCCCCGATATTTTCCGCAGGCACATTCCCAGTCTTTTTCAGGACCAAAAATCCGTTCGCAGAATAAACCATCGCGCTCAGGCCGGTAGGTTCGATAATTGATCGTTTCCGGCTTTTTCACTTCGCCGAATGACCAACTCCGAATATCGTGTGGACTAGCCAAACCAATTTTTACGGAACCGTAATCGTTAATCCGCTCGTAAGCTGTCTGTGCAACACTCACTCTGCACGCTCCTTATTTTCTGAACTAATTATGATCAGACATTGATCCTGAAAAAGAATTCTTCACTTTGAAACCAGATCCCCGCTATGAAGGATCAGGCATCAACCGGGATTCTTTTCCAGCTGTAGATTCAAACCAAGTCCACGAATTTCGTTGTTTAGCACGTCAAAGCTGGCTGGCGTACCTGCTTCCAATGTATTCTCACCATTTACCATTGATTCATAAATCTTAGTACGGCCTTCTACATCGTCACTCTTCACTGTTAACAGTTCCTGCAGAATGTAAGCTGCACCATAGGCTTCCAGTGCCCAGACTTCCATTTCCCCAAATCGTTGACCACCAAACCGGGCTTTACCACCCAAAGGCTGCTGAGTAATCAATGAGTAAGGACCCGTCGATCGAGCATGAACTTTATCATCCACCAGGTGATGCAGTTTCAACATGTAAATCTGGCCCACTGTCGTTTTCTGTTCGTAAGCTTCACCGGTACGACCATCATACAACTGTGCCTTGCCATCAGCGGGTAGACCGCATGTATCCAGAAACTCCATGATCTGTGACTCTTTGGCCCCATCAAATACCGGACAAACGGCACGGAAGCCATGCTTCTCAGCAGCCCAGCCCAAATGGGTTTCCAGAATCTGCCCCACATTCATACGACTGGGAACACCCAGCGGATTTAACATGATGTCAATGGGAGTACCATCTTCCGTAAAGGGCATATCTTCAATCGGTAATACTTTTGAAATCACCCCTTTATTTCCATGACGCCCCGCCATCTTGTCGCCCACTGAAATCTGGCGCTTGGAAGCCACATAGACTTTCACCATCTGCAGCACACCATTGGGCAATTCTTCGCCGCGTTTCATACTGTTGACGCGCTGGTCACAGGTTTCAATCACGTCCTCCATGAGAGGCCATGAATCGTCAATGATAGCACGACAGTCCGCCTTTTTCTGCGGGCTGCGTATATCAAGATTATCCAGATGAGATAGAAAATCATGAGCATACTGCGACACAAATTTGTCTTCAGGAATATCACGAATTTTACGACCATCGTCGTCAACCATAGGTTGCCCCAGGGCGGCTTCAAATGTTTTCAAAAATTCACGGAATTCGGCAGCAATTTCCTGATTGCCCTGCTCTTCCACCTTTGCAAGTTCTTCGTCATATTTTTTGCGATCTAAGTCCGTCAGACTCATCCGACGTGCAAATTTTTCAGTATGAATGACGATTCCTTCAACGCCACTGGATGCTTCCAGCGATTCGTTCTTAACATCTTCACCTGCACGGCCAAAGATAGCATGCAGCAGTTTTTCTTCTGGCGTGAGTTCCGCCTTGGCTTTCGGCGAAACCTTTCCGACAAGAATATCTCCCTGACGAACGCGGGTTCCAACCTTGATAATCCCCTCTTCAGTGATATGCCTTAATGCTTTTTCACTCACATTAGGGATATCGCGAGTGAACTCTTCGCGACCCAGTTTTGTTTCACGAATCTCCACATCGAATTCATCAATGTGAATCGAAGTATAAACGTCTTCTTTCACAAGACGTTCTGAAAGAATGATCGCGTCTTCGTAGTTATAACCATCCCAGGACATGAAGCCCACAAGCACGTTTCGGCCGAGTGCCAGCAATCCATCGGATGCAGCAGCACTGTTACAAAGGATCTGATCTTTTTTGACCTGATCTCCAATCTGAACGGCAGGTGTCTGATTCAAACAGGTGCGTTCGTTAAGACCTTCATATTTCCGCAAGTGATATTTTTTACCGGCAACTTCAACGACATTGCCGTCAACATAAGTCACCTTGCCCGCTTTTTCAGCTCGCACAACCATTCCAGAGTTTTGAGCTACCGCGACTTCCATCCCTGTACCAACCAAAGGTGGCTCTGCAATTAACAGAGGCACCGCCTGACGTTGCATGTTAGAACCCATTAAGGCACGGTTTGCATCGTCGTGTTCGAGGAAGGGAATCAAACCGGCAGAAATCCCCACCATCTGTGCGGGGTCCACGTCGATGTAATCGACATCACTTCCAGAGATCCAGACAACATCATCGCGGAACCGGGCCATCACACGGTCTTCAGCGAATTTACCATTCAGGACCGGTGTGTCAGCTGGAGCCACATGCACTTCAGCTTCTTCATCTGCACGCATCCAGTGGACTTCGTCTGTTAGTTTTCCTTTTTTGACACACCGATAAGGGGTAACCAGAAATCCGTAATCATCGACTTTGGAGAAAATACTCAAACTGGAAATCAGACCAATGTTGGTACCTTCAGGAGTCTCAATCGGACAAATTCGCCCATAGTGGGAAATGTGAACATCGCGGACTTCAAAACCCGCACGCTTTCGATTCAAACCACCAGGCCCCAGGGCACTCAACCGACGTTCGTGAGTCAACATGGAAAGTGGATTGGTCTGGTCAACCACCTGAGAGAGTTCACTACGACCAAAGAAGAAGTCAATCGCCGCAGAAACACTTTTCGGATTGATCAAGGTGCGCGGTGACATTTCCTCTACGTCTTTTTGTGTCATCCGTTCCTGCACAGTACGCCGTAACTTGAGAAACCCTTTACGAATTTCATCAGCTGCCAACTCATCAATTGTTCGCAAACGTCTGTTACCCAGATTGTCGATATCGTCAACGTAAGCGGAAGTGTCACCAACGCGAAGTCGTACGAGATAACGAATGGAATTAATAAAATCTTCCGGACGCAATGTCATCTCGGTATCAGGCACATCCTGCTTGAACTTTCGATTGATCCGGAATCGCCCAACGCGTCCCAATCGATAACGGTTGACATCAAAGAATTTTTCCTTGAACAAATCAATGGCGCGTTCCAGTTGCGGAGGGTTACCGGGACGTAAACGTGAATAAATCCGCAACAATGCTTCTTCGTGTGTCGAAGTCGGGTCTTCTGCAATACTCTGCAGAACCAGGACGTCAGCGACATCCAGGACGATTTCAATCGTTTTCAAACCGGTATCGCAGATCTCATCAATCAATTCTTCTGTGATCGTTCCACAACAATCCAGAATCACTTCCCCGCAGCGTTCATGCCCGGCAGGATAAACGATATCTTCTGCAACAATTTTTCCAGTCAGTTTCTCAGCGGCAGAAGACTTGACGATTTTTTCCGATTTGGTTTTGTAAAACATTTTGACCAAATCAGTATCGGATGAATACTCTTTTGACATCGCCCGCAATAAAGTCATTGCAGAGAACTTACCGCTTTGGTCGATACGCACACCCAGTGTATCTTTTTTACCAACAACCAACTCAATCCAGCTACCTCGTTCCGGAATCACGCGACAAGAATATTCTTTCTTCTCACCGGGTTCTGAACTCAGTACAAAGTCTACGCCGGGAGAACGGTGCAACTGACTGACAATACAGCGTTCCGCACCATTGATAATAAACTCACCGCCACCAATCATGATCGGCAAGTCACCCAGGTAGACTTCTTCTTCGATAGGCTGCTCTTTTACCAGACGCAGCCAGACGCGGAAGGGACGACCATAGGTCATCCGGAGCTGGCGACATTCGGTGGGAGTGTATCGGGTCTTGCCCAGTTCATACTTGACATACTCTAACTGGTACTGCCCCTGATAGCTTTCGATCGGAAATATTTCTCGCAATATTTCCTCAAGCCCCTGGTTCTTTCTTTCTCGAGGCGATTTATCTGCCTGGAGAAATTTAGCATAGGAAGAGGTCTGAATCTGTGTCAGATCAGACAATTCAAAACTATGCTCAATCTTACCAAAGTTTTTGACAGTATTTGTTGGAATCGTTCGCTGTGCTGGAATCGGCATTAAGATGATCTTTTCTACTTACCTGGTGCCAGATGTGGAAATGCGCTTTGCGAGTGATGATATAAACCTGACAGAGCACAAACCAAGAATAGCGAGGAACAGCAGCGCGTACCTCGAGAGAATACAGCCCCGACTGCTGCATTAAAGGCGAATCGCTCGACTAATTCAAAGCCTGATAAATCGCTCAATACGACTTTGCTATTCAAAAGAGAGTACAATGAGTCGATTGCTTAGACCAAGTGGGACTGAAACGATGACTGATCGAAGCAGATAAACTTACAGAAACAAACCTTAAGCAGTTCATGCAACCAATGAAACAAGCTTCTGAGAACACAATTTGAAGGCTACGGTACCATAATCGACTCAACAGAGCCAATCAGCAAACACAGCCTATTCTAAACAGCGTAACAGAACACTTCAATTGCACGAAGAAAAAAACCGGCAATAAACATACATATACTGCAACCCACTCCCCTGTGCCAAAATCATTTCAGCACAGGGTCATCAGGGACGGTTTTTCCCGAAACTACTTATTTCACCTCAGCAGTACCACCTGCTTCTTCAACCTCTTTAACCAGAGATTCGGCATCTTCTTTCGAGACAGCTTCTTTCAGCGGCTTGGGAGCCCCTTCGACCAGATCCTTTGCTTCTTTCAGGCCGAGACCTGTTGCAGCGCGGACCACTTTGATCACGGGAATCTTAGCGTCACCAAAACCAGTCAGAATGACATCGAATTCGGTCTGTTCGGCAGCAGCTTCTCCACCACCACCATCTCCACCGGAAGCTACCATTACAGCTCCGCCAGCGGCAGCTTTAATACCATGAACTTCATCAAGGTAGTCAGCCAGTTCTTTAGCCTGGAGCAAAGTCAATCCAGCAATTTTGTCACCCAGTGCTTTGCTATCGTCACTAAACTCAGTTGTTGCTTCGGCCGTCGCCATCTTCTCTTTCCTTTCGCACGAATGCGTAAAATAAAATCTCTCAACACTATAAATCAAACCAACGCTGCATCGCCTGAGCAGCAGTTGTTACAAATACCAACACACATTTGATCCATCTTGAAACGGATCAACGTTTTAAGACTCATCCCCATCCGCGATTGATTTAATCTGACCTGCCACGGTTCCACCAGGACCTAAAAGTGCACCCGCTACTTGAGCACCAGGTCCCAGAATACGGGATACAATTTCGCCGATCAGTTCTGTTCGACCAGGACTCTTACTTAATTTTTGGACATCGTCTGATGAGAGTGAAGTCCCTTCAGTCAAGCCGCCTTTAATTGCCAGCTCTTCAATCTCAGTCGCCCACTTTGACATCTCTTTTGAAAGCGCGACAATGTCTTCGCCACCCCACACCAGTGTGGAAGGACCTCTTAAAACATCTCCCAAACCTTCAACGCCGGCGTTCTCAAAAGCGCGACGAGCCAGAGAATTCTTCACTGTCAGAGCGCTAATTCCTTTTTCCTGCAACTTGACCCGAAAACCGTTATCGGTAATCGCATCTAATTTTGCAGAGTCCACAATCACAAAATCCTGGACATCGCCTATCCGAGACTCGATCTCAGAGATGATCATTTCTTTTACGAATTTACTCATTAGATCTCTTTCAGCTTATTGATTGGCGAATGCAGTTGCTCTGCTTTGATTGAAGCAAATCGCATTCACAATGTTTCAGAGTGCAATTGCAATCCCGGGGCTCATGGTTGAGGAAATCGCGATATTTCGCACATAAGTCCCTTTGACAGATGAGGGTCGCAATGAATCTAAAAACTTCAACATTGCTTGAATATTCTCTACCAACTGATTCTGATCAAAGGACATCTTGCCAACCCGGCAATGCACATTGCCGCCGGCATCAACACGAAACTCAACTTTACCTGCCTTGTATTCTGAGACTGCATTGGCCACATCCTGAGTGACGGTACCCGCACGAGGAGAAGGCATCAAACCACGGGGACCTAACACACGACCCAGCGGACCAACAACACCCATCATATCGGGCGTGGCAATCGCCACATCAAAATCGAGCCAGCCCCCTTTGATCTTTTCTGCCAATTCTTTACCACCGGCAGCATCAGCACCAGCAGCTTCAGCCGCTTCCAGGTTGGCACCTTGAGCAAAAACGACTACTCGCTGTGTTTTCCCGATACCATGCGGAAGAATGATAGAACCACGCACCAGCTGATCAGCCTGACGTGGATCAACGCCCAGTCTGACGGCCAGCTCCACAGTCTGATCCATCTTAACCGGCTTGATCGCAGCCGGAAGACCACCATCCAGAGACTTTAATGCCTCAACGGCTTCTTCCAGGCTGACAGAACTCAGTCCCGCCAGTTTCTCTTTGTAAAATTTGGTTCTCTTCGATTGTTTTCCCATTACACTCTACCCGAAAAACGGTTTCTATATTAACTTGATTTGGCTCAGAATCGGTCTCAAAGACCCTTCTCGAAATTGATTGAAAAGATTACTTTTCGACTTCTAACCCCATACTGCGGGCCGTGCCAGCGATAATTTTGGCAGCCTGATCAATGTCGGAAGCATTCAAATCTTCAAACTTGGTTTTCGCTATTTCTTTTAACTGATCGATGGTCACTTTACCCACCTTGTTACTTTTAGGGCTACCGGACCCTTTCGCAATCTGGGCTGCCTGCTTGAGCAACACAGCCGCCGGCGGACTCTTCATAATAAAATCGAAAGAACGATCATTGAAAACACTGATCACAACAGGAACGGTTGTGCCAGCCATATCTTTGGTACGCTCATTAAACTGTTGAACGAACTGTCCAATATTCACTCCATGTGGCCCTAAAGCAGTACCCACAGGAGGAGCGGGAGTCGCCTGACCACCGGGAATCTGAACTTTAATTTCTGCAACAAGCTGCTTAGCCATTCGACCGACTTTCAAAACTCTTTAACAAGTACACATTAATCAATATTATTACTGACAAGACCGAAAGATCTGTCAGACTTTTTCAATCTGCCAATACTCTAATTCTGTGGGAGTGGGACGACTGAAGATTTCTATCAGTACGGTCACCTTGCCACTGGCTTCATCAATCGTATCGATCGTACCTTCAAACCCTTCAAAAGTACCATCCTTGATTTTGACGATATCACCACTCTGGAAATCCAACTTAATTTTTACTGGCGTCTCTTCTTTAGATTCTTCACGTCCCAACATCCGGGATATTTCATGTTCCTGCATGGGAATCGGCTTACCGGCTGCTCCGGTGAAGTCACCTACTCCATTTGTTGACCGTACCAGATACCAGCTGTCATCATTTAACTCGACCTGAATCATCAGATAACCAGGATAAAGCTTTCGCTCAAAAACCCGCTTCTTGCCACCTTTTGTTTCAACAACTTTTTCCGTGGGAATAATGATTTCCCCAAAGTATTCTTCCAGCCCGTCTCTTTTGATCCCTCTTAATAATGCCTCTCGAATCGATTTTTCCCGGTTACTCTGCACCTTCAACACATACCAAAGGCGATTTCCAGAGCCTTCAGCTTGTTCAGTTTGTTCAGAATCCGAATCATTACTCATTAGACACCTTTAACAGGGTCCGTTACATACGGTTACCCCAAAATTCACTCGAATGCTGCAATTAAAAGAGACTGCTAAAAAACAGGAATCGCCCATAATGAGCAGGAAACACAATTAATTCAATAAGCAGAGATCAAAAATCTCTTCAAATCACTGAAAGGTGAATTCCTCTGCTTCAAATCTGAAGAAAACCAATCAATCTGAAGAATGCCTGCCAAAGTACATCAAAGGCCAGCAGCAAAAATGACAAAAACACCATCAATACAATAACCACAGCAGTCGAACGCCACAACTGGTCCCAAGTCGCCCAGGTCACCTTCCCCACTTCTGCCTCTACAGAAATCAGGAAATCAGCAAAACGTGGAAAATTGACCACCCGATACGACAACCAGGTACAAATCACCACGACCGCCACCGCGATCCCCTTTTGCATTCCGGCGGACATCCCGATCGGCAAAACGTTGTAAAGCGAATAGGCACCAAAGATAGCAATTGCCACCATGCCTATTGCCGTCAACTGACGCACCAGACGCCCTTGATTCCTCTTATATAAACCACTACTCACTAAAGTAGCGGAAAATCCTTGC
>Ga0055584_100001587_pt1 | contig 22263 bp, 21 predicted proteins | sample OSDHelmetaG_FD_58716 | JGI IMG/M metagenome (GOLD analysis project Ga0055584, IMG submission 58716) | Pelagic marine sediment microbial communities from the LTER site Helgoland, North Sea, for post-phytoplankton bloom and carbon turnover... | ecosystem: Environmental > Aquatic > Marine >...
GCACCGGAACCGTGACCTACACGCTCGATTGGCAACTCGTCGACGGCGTCTACTCGTCGACCGGGTTGATCACCGGCGGGACCGGAGACTTCGCCGGAGCGACGGGAACGACCACCACGTCGATCCAGGCGATCGGGCAAGACGGCGAGACCGCCACGAGCACCGGCACGATCACCTTCTTCCTCGGACTGCCGCGATCCAGCTGATCACGACAGCACCGAACACGAGACCGCCGCCGGGGCCCACGGGCTCCGGCTGCGGCGCGTCCGAGCTGTGGGAGACTCGCACTCGGTAGCGAACCGAAGCGTGACGAGCGACACATGAGATTTCCTGCATCACTTTCCGGTTCTCGGGCGACGTAGTGGGTGATGGAGAGAATGCGTAACGCCGAGGACGTGGCGGCCCGGAAGGGGCCCGCCGCCACGCTCGAGGCGTTGTACCGCGCCGAGTACGTCGGCATGGTGCGTCTCGCATTCACGCTCATCGGGAACACCGCCGAGTCGGAGGAGGTCGTCCAGGAGTCGTTCGTGGACATCTCGATCCGCCTCGACGACCCGGACACGACCATCCGTGAGCCCGGCGCCTACCTGCGATCGATCGTCGTCGGCAGGTGTCACTCGCTGATCCGTCGTCGCCGGGTGATGCAGCAGCACCCGCCCGAGCCGCCGGCCGACCTCCCAGCGTCGGCCGAGCTGCTGTGGGACGTGCTGCACGTCCTTCCCGAGCATCAACGAGTCGCCGTCGTGCTGAAGTACTACGGCGGCTACCGAGCCTCGGAGATCGCCAGGATCACCGAGCAGCCTGCGGCCACCGTCCGTTCGCACCTGCGACGAGCGTTGGCCACGATGCGAAAGGAGCTCACGCCATGAGTCGCCTCGACGAACAGATCGACCGCGATCTCGGCGTGATCGCCGAGCGAGTCACTCCATCTCCCGACGCCTGGGCGGAGATCCAACAGCGGATCGCCGACCGGCAACCCGAACAGGACACGGAGATCATCATGCTCACCGAGAACACACTCACCCGCCGACGCTGGCCCCTCGTCGCAGCAGCCGCTGCCGTCGCAGCACTGGCCATCGGCGCCATCGCCCTCGTCAACCGCGACGACGGCACCGAACAACCCGCCGACGTCCCCGAACCCACACCGACCATCGACCTGGCACCGGAACCAGAGGCCGAAACTGCCGACGTCGAGTTCGGCTCTGGAGCGACACCCGCCGACCTGCCGTTCGCCGGTCGGGGCGACGGGAGCTCGGTCGACCCCGGGCGCTACACGACGGATCTACTCGGCGTCGACGTCGCGTTCGACGTCCCGCGCGATCTGTACGTCGTTGACGCTCGTCCTGGGACTGTCGTCCTGCTCGGGCTGCTGCAGGGCGAACTGGGGGTCGATGAGTACACACTCGACAACGGCGTCTTCCTCTCGATGTCGCGGGTCGCAGGATGGAGCACCCCCGAAGAATCCCTCAGTCCCAACAACGTCGGCAGCATCGAGCCGTACGACATCGACTCCTGGATCGACTCGAACGGCCTCGTCGTCTCGCTCGACGAGGCCACAGAGGTCGACGGCCGCGAAGCACGGGTGGTTCAGGTCAGAGTGTCGCAGGACTCCGAATCGGCGCCCGGGTGCGAAACAGCGTGGGAGCCGTGCGTCTACACAGACGCAATCGCCGCAGACCTGAACGGCGTTCGCGATTGGGCTCTGGGCGCCAATCGAAGCGATCGCAGGTACCTCGTGACGATCGAGGGCTCCGAGCCGCTCCTGATCGTTGCCGGCGGCGGCGACGGGAGCGTCTGGTTCGACGAGTTCGAGGACGAGTTGATGGCCGACATCGAACTCGGGCCCGACGCTCCGCCGCTGGGCTACACCGCGCCGGCGAGCATTATCGGCGCCCGGGCACCGGACTCCACCGAGACCGGCGACGCGCCGGGCGACGACACGGCAGGTGAGACGGAACAGGCGGCGACTGACGACGACGCCGGAGCGAGCACGGTCGACGACGCGACCGCCCTGCTCGACGGATGGGTCGACGCGTGGAACTCAGGAGACGAGGCGGCGGTCGCTGACCTGTTCGTGCCGGACGCCGTGCTGATCACCCCCGACGGACGCGAGCGTGTCGGCCAGGCCGCCGGCGACTACATGGCGTCATTCGTCCCCATGTTCACACGCCTGAGCAGGACATCCGACGGAGTCGACGCCGGCAGCGGCGCCTACTCGTTCGACGTCGAGTGGAAGAGCGAGTTCCAGACCGACGAGCGCGTGCTGGTCATCACCGAAGTAGAGGGACAACTGCGGGTGATGGACGAGCAGCTCCCCTGACCGGCTGAACAGATGGGGACTGTCCCCATCTGTTCGGTGCGGTCAGAGGAAGCGGACGGAGGCGATGGGTGGGAGGTTGGCGGACATCAGCTCCCACTCGTCGCCTCCGTTGCGCGTCCACCACAGGTTGCCGGTGGTCGAGCCCATCACGAGCCGCTCACCGGTGTCGTCGATGTCGAGGCCATGCCGGTAGACGAGGTCGTACGACACGCCGGTCGGCAACCCGTCGGTCAGCACGTCGAACGTCTCGCCACCGTCGCGGGTGCGTGTCACGACGAGCCTGCCGTCGACGGGCACACGCACCTCGTCCCCGATCGCCGGCACGAACCAGGCCGTGTCGGCGTCGTCGGGGTGGACCGCGACGGTGAAGCCGAACGTCGAGGGACCGGCGTCGGTGATCTCGGTCCAGGCATCGCCGTTGTCGACCGACTTGAAGATGCCGCAGTGGTTCTGCGTCCACAACACATCGGGTGACGCACCGCACCTGACGATCATGTGCGGGTCCTGCGTGTCGGGGTCGTACTCCCGATCGGGCGGCACGAAGTTGGACCGCATGCCGCTGGCGGCGATCTGCCAGGTCGCTCCCCCGTCGGTCGTTCGCCACGCACCGCCGCACGACAGGCCGACGAGCAGCCGGCCAGGCGCACGCGGGTCGATGCAGATCGAATGGATGCCGGCGTCGTCGTACCCGCCACCGAACCACTTCTCACGCGCCGGCACGTTCCAGAGCGACTCGACGAGCTCCCACGACTCACCCCGGTCACCGGAACGGAACAAGCCGCCGGGGATCGTGCCGCACCACAGCACCCCCGGCTCGTCGGCATGGCCGGGTTCGATCACCCATGCCAACTGCGTCGCCCACACGACCTCCTGCTGCGACATCGGGTTGAGATTCGACACGCCGGGCGGCTTCGGCGGGTACTCGGGCGCAGCGATCTCCTGCCACGTGGCCCCGTCGTCGTCGCTGCGATGCAGGTGCACACCGAAGTGGCCGTGGTCGAGCGAGGCATACCAGGCGCCGTCGCGCGGGTCACGCACGGCGTTGGTGACGCGCGCCCCGAGGAACGCCGGCTCGGAGATCGACCCCGCGTCGAGGTCGACCGCGAACAACCCCTTCCGTGTGCCGATCAGTGCTGTGGTTCCCATCTCAACCTCCCGAGAGTGCCTGGAACACGTGGATGCGATCGCCGTCGGCGACCGCGTCGGTCAGCGAGGTGCGATCCGTGATCAGGTCGTCGTTGGCGAACACCGCAACGTGCTTGCGGACGGCGCCCGCGTCGTCGAGCACGTAGCTGCGGACCTGTGGTCGCTGTTCGAAGTAGCCGCCGAGCACCTCACCGACCGTGCCCCCCGGCACCGACATGACCGGGCAGTCGACGTGGCGGTGGAATGCCTTCGCGAACGTCACCTCGACCACGGTCGCGACTGTACGTGACGGGTGCGACGCGTGCGATCGACGCGATCAACCGTCGATCGGTGACGCAACCATCGGGATGCGCTCGATCATCTCGATGAAGCCGGCCTCGGTGCCGTCGAACGAGGTACCCATCGCATCGGACGACTCGGCGGGGACAGGTCGATGACTGCCGTTTGCCGACCGCAACGGTGGGAATATTCTTGCGTACGCAAGCGTTTTGGACATCATGACAGAGATCGACATCCGTCGGGCCGATGATCGCTTCACCACGAAGCTCGACTGGCTCGACTCCGCGCACTCGTTCAGCTTCGGTCCCCACCACGACCCGACGAACACCCACCACGGCCTGCTCATGGTCAACAACGACGATGTCGTCCGACCCGGCACGGGCTTCGGAACGCACGCCCATCGCGACATGGAGATCGTCACGTGGGTGCTCTCCGGCGAGCTCGAACACCGCGACTCCGAGGGGAACCACGGCGTGATCACGCCCGGTCTGGCCCAGCGCATGTCGGCCGGGTCCGGCATCCGGCACAGCGAGCACAACGCGAGCTCCACGACCGACGTTCACTTCCTGCAGATGTGGGTGCCACCGGACACGGCCGGCATCGAGCCGGGGTACGAGCACCTCGACGTGTCGGCCGAGCTGAGGAGCGGAGGGCTCATCCCGATCGCATCCGGTGAGCGGCACGAGGGCGCGATCACGATCCACCAGCGTGACGCCGTGCTCTGGGGTGGACGGCTCGCCGCGGGTGCGACCGTGGACGTGCCGGCCGACCGCCACGTCCACGTGTTCGTCGCACGGGGCTCCGGCACACTCCGGCCGGGCACCCTGCTGGACACGGGTGACGCCGCCCGGTTGACCGACCCCGACGGCATCGACTTCACCGCCGGAAGTGACGGCGCCGAGGTGTCGATCTGGACCACGGCCTGACATCCTGAACGCCGTGACACCCCTCGACGACTTCGCCGAACTCGTTCGATCGCGCCGCACCCACATGCTGGTGGACCGCGAGCAGGAGGTGCCGATCGACCTGGTCGAGCAACTCTGCGAGCTGGGCACCTGGGCGCCGAACCACAAGAAGACGTGGCCGTGGAAGTACGCCATCGTCACCGGGTCCGGGCGGGCACGGCTCGGTGAGGCGTTCGTCGACGACATGTGCGAGCAGGGCGTCGGCGACGAGGGCAAACGACGCAAGACCATGACCAAGTACACCCGCACGCCGGTGTCGTTGGTGGTGGGGTGTGCACCTCACGATCATCCGACGTTCCACGACGAGAACCGAGACGCGGTCTCGGCGGCGATCCAGAACATCCTGCTCGGAGCGACCGCAGCAGGGCTCGCATCGTTCTGGTCGACGGCGCCGATCATCGACTCACCGCGCGCACTCGAGCTCTGCGACTTCGACCCCGGCGACCGGATCCTGGGGATCATCTACCTCGGCTGGCCGAACGGCTCGGTCGAGGTCCCTGCCCGACCCGAGCCGTTCGTGCACCACGTCATCGACTGACGAGGATCATGACGATCGCACCAGGGCATCCGGTCATCCGTCGCCGAGCTGCCCGGGCACGCCCGTGCCGATCCTGGTGTCGACGAGGCGGACGGGTGCCGGCGGCGACGAGTAGTCGGCGGATTCCGTCAGGTGACCCGACAGATCGACGACGACATCCGAGGCCGCCGACGAGTACACGCACACCCGGCCGTCGCCCGACGGCCGGGCGATCACCAGGTTCGCCACCACCGGGACGTTGATGTAGTTCACGCTCGAGGTCGACGGACGTTCGACGTCGCACGGGTACACCGTCAGGAATCCGGGTCCGGATGGCTCGACGGCGGTGACGTTCAGGGTGACCGCGGTCGCCGGTCCGGGCACGTCGACTGCGATCACATCTCCGGCACCGAGACGTGCGTCGGGCTGCGACCGGCGCGTGTCCGCCAAGCGGATGGAGTCCTCCCGGGCGACGAAGCCGTCGCCGACGAACACGCCTGCGAGGTCGACGACGAGATCGACCTCCGCGAGTGAGAACACGCACACCGCGCCGTCTGGCGCAGCACGGGTCACCACCAGGTTGGCGACGACCGGCTCGGAGACGTAGTTCACGTTCGACGTGAGCGGCAACCCACGGTCGCACGGGAAAACGGTCAGATGCCCTGGCCGAGACGGGTCGACGGCCGTCACGTTCAGTGCGACCGCCGCTGTGCCGGAGGCACCCGGCACCACGAATCGAAGCACCTCACCGGCAGCCACGCGCTGCGCCGCCACCCCCGTGCCGACCCGGGTGTCGACGACGCGGACGGGTGCTTCGACGGGACGGAACGTGGAAACGGAGTCGAACGAACCCGAGATGTCGACCACCAGGTTGGTCGGTGACAGCGAGTAGAGGCAGACACGTCCGTCGTCGTCGGGGCGCGCCAGAACCAGGTTGGCGACGACCGGCTCGTTCACGTGGTTGACGTTCGACGCGAGCGGCAGACCGCTCGCACAGGGATGGACCGTGACGAAGCCCGGCGCGAGCGGGTCGACGGCGACCACGTTGATCGCAGCAGTGGCCACCCCCGGCCCGACCTGCAGCTCGAACGTCGAGCGCGCCGGCAGGAAGACTGGTGCCCGGACACGATGGAACGTCGGTCGGTACAGCGACGTGATCACGCCGTCCCAGCGGTTGTGAGCCAACGAGATCACCAGCGAGTTGTCGCTGCGCCCGACGGCGGCAGCCGGCATCCAGGTGGCGAAGAACGAGTTGCACTCGGCGCACTTCACCGGTGCCGCCAGCTCCTCGTACACCGCGAACGGGCCGGTCGGTGAGGTCGATTCGGCCAGCAGGATCGTGTCGCCCCACCAGTCGCCCTCCTTGTTGACCGACACGAAACGCGCGCCGGTCCACTCGAACTGGTTGGCGTTGATACGACGGCCGCTGGTTTCGATGATCGGTACTGCCCGTCCAGGGTCGGATTGCCAGGTCCGACCGTCCCAGTATCGGAGTGGATCGAACAACCGACCGCGGGGCACCCGGGCGACGGTGATCTCTGCGGCACAACTGCGGTCGAACGCCCGCACGAACACGTACTCGTCGAAGCCGAACTGCCGGTAGCAGTGGGCGTACAGGTAGGTCCACGAGGCGTCGCTCGTGATCGACCAGCCGTACAGGTCGGCCGAGGCGTCGGGCGGCCGCAGCTCCTCGACCACTGCGCCCGACGAGGGGTCGAAGACGGCCACCCACGTGCCGACCGGCACCGTGTGCGTCAGGTACGCCTCGCCTCGCTCCTCCATCTCGGCGGCGTACACGTGGACCCGACCGTCGGTGCCCATGGCTGCGTCGAGCGGCCAGAACCACCGCCGGAACGGCGTCGTCCGGTCGGCGAAGAACATCGGTCGCGGTGCGGTTCGGCTCCCGCGGTACCGGATCGTGAAGCAGTTCCCGTCCTGCACTGCGGCGATGTTGTGCACGATCACGATCTCGTCCCCGCCGACTCGGATGGCGGCGTCCTGGAACGTCCAGAGCACACGGCCGTCGGGGAGCGCGAACGCACGCTGGTAGTCCGCACCGACCACTCCGCCCGGTTCGGTGTCGAACAACGTGTCGAGTCGCTCCGGCAGGAGATCGGCCAGGCACACCGTCGCCGCGACGTCGGGCGCCGCCGACACCTCCGACGTATCTGCTGCCGACGCCGTGAACACGCCGCTCGCGACGAGGGCGGCCACTGTGATTCTCGTGATCCTGCCGCTTCCGCTCATCGCCCCGCTTCCTGCCGCGGTCCAGGTTGTAGCAGAGGTTCGCGCCGGTCGGCGTTCGGGCGGTCAGGCCTCGGAGGCGTCCGACACACGACCGAGCGCGTCCCGGTACTCGGCCTCCAACCGCAGCGCGGCAGTCGCCGCTGCGCTCGCCGGCTCACCGACCGAGTTCCGGATCCCGCCGCCGTCGTCGGTCAGGTCGGCTGCCCACTGCCGTATCGACGGCCTGAGATCACGCCAGGCGGCCTTCAGTTCCCACCTGTCGAGCGCCTCGGCGACGTCGCCGGACACCGGCGGAGCTCCGGCGTCGACCGCCCAGGACCGCAGATCGTCCAGCCACAGCTTGAGCACGCCTTCGACGCGGCCGCGCGCGATCTCGGATGCCGGCGCTCCGAGTTGTGCGACCGCCTCGTCGACCGAGCGGCACATGGTGTGCATCCGGGCGTACGCGAACTCGGCATTCACGACATTCAGGCCCGGTACCCGCTGATCGACGCCGGTGCGGCGCAGCGCGGAATGGAACGCTGCATTGGCACGTCGTTGCAGGCGCGTGGCGCGTTGGAGACTCATCGCGTTCTGGCGCGGGAACGGCCAGTCGGGGGTGGTGACCCCGAGGAACTCACCGAGGACGTCCCACCCGTCGCCCGCAGCGATGTCCATAACCAGCAGATCGCCGGGTCGATCGGCAAAGTGGTCGCGCACCTCCTGGTTGTGGCGCCGGAAGTGCGAGCGGTAGACCGCCTCGTTCCCCGTGGCGACCGGAACCCCGTAGAACCGTTCATGGCTCGGGATGACGGCGTCACCGAAGTGGTCGGTGACGCTGCGGATCCAGCGGTCCTCGTCACGCACCGTCAAGACGAACTTGCTCCCCGGGAACTCGCTGTCGAGGAGCTGGTAGAACTCGGGCCACGGCATGTCCTGGACGGCGTCGTAGCAGCCCGCTCGCTCGATCACGTAGTTCGTCAGCTCGGCCTCGTCGGCGAACCGACCGGAGTCGAAATAGCCGCCGACGTAGTACCCCAGTGTGTAGAGGGCGTTCGCGAGCGACGTCGTGGACGTCTTGTGGAGACCGACCCCGAAGACCTTGGGGCGCTCGCTCGGTGACCGGTGCTGACTCTGCTCCATCATGTCCTGCTCTGCGTGCACGACGTCGTGCACAGGGTGGTCAGTATGACAGACGTCCTCGACGTTCCCCCGTGGTCGACGGGGAAACGGCCGGACGTCGTCGAACGGGACGGATCAGGTCGGTCGCGAGCGACCGATCACGTCACCCTTGCGGAACACGGTGACCGGACCGTCCTCGCTCACCGCGATCACGACCGCTTCGGGATCGTCATGGCTGTAGCGCCGCGCCGACGTGTGCCGGGTGCCGCCGACCGGGTCGACGGAAGCCTCGGCGTCAGCCGTGGGCATCAGCAATGCACCGAGTGCCAGCAGCCGGCCTTCGGTGTCGAACAGCGCAGCACCGTCGGTCTGCGTCAGCACGTGCCGCAGTGGGGCGAGATCGGTCGGACGGTCGATGCGCAGCGGCGGCGGTTCGCGCAGCCTGCGCTCGACACCGTCGGCATCCTGCGGCCGGTACACGAGCAGCGCCCCGATGCCCTGAGCGCCGAGGTCGTGCACGGCGAAACGCAGGAGATGTCCGAGTGCGTTCGTGTCGAGTTCGTCGAGGCCGCACGTGGCCCACTGCAGCCAGGCATCGACCGGTGGCTCGGTGTGCCATCCCATGCCGTCCCACCGGGCCACACCGAACGAGCCGACGAGCCGCACCTCGCCGTTCGGGTGTCGCTGCACGATCATCGCCCCGGTCGCGGCGGCGAGCACGACGAGGTCGCGTTCCGAACCGGCGGCCCGGTCGAACACCACCATCGAATCGACCCCGTTGGCGGTACGAATGGTCCAGCTCGTCAGACCGTCGGCATATCGGCGCACGGTGTCGTCGAACTCGTCGGCGGTGCTGCTGGTCACGACGTCGAGACCCGTCCGCTCCCTCCAACCGTCGACCGGGCGCTCGGGGAGGACGAACGATCCGTAACTGGGGGTCCGGCGTTCGTGTCGGGGCGGTCGGAGCGCGTAGTCGATCTCGTCGACGAGCACGTCGGGCACCGACGAGCGTTCGATCACACCGAGTCGCTCCTCGACGAGCTCCTCGGTCAGTCGGCGGAGCCGGCCGGGTGTGACGCGACGTTCGGCCTCCATCTCCCGGATGGTACCGACCGTCCGATCGGTCGCACTCAGCGACCCGCGCTCGTGGGAGCGCCACGGCCGCACCGCTCGACGACCTCGACGACAGCCGGATCGATCGGGGTCTCCGCAGCGTGCCGGACCCGTTCGCCGTTGACCAGGACGACGACCGCCTCGGCGAACCGTTCCGACGGAATGTCGGCCCAGCGAGGCCCGTCGTCGAAACCCGGCTCGCCGCGTCCACGGGTGTGGTCGAGCAGCGATGGGGAGGACCGCTCGCTGCGAAGCGCGACACCAAGGGATTCCGAGAGGTGAACGGGTACGGATCGAATCCGTTGTCCGGGAGGCGACTCGGTCACCCGCGGCAAGGCCCCGGGCATGGATCTCCTTCGTTGAGAACCGTTCGTGCTCGCGAATCGTGGTGCCGCGTCCGCCGCCTGAAGCTCCCACGTCTCTACGGATCGGGTGTCGGAGGTCGACTCGCAGGTCGCAACCCGATGGCACGTGTCGAGACTCAGAACTGGATCGCGATCGCCGGAACGTCGTAGCACCACGCTTCGTACGTGAGACCGATCGAAGCGTCACCGTCCCAGACGTACTTCGCGCCCATCAGGTCGCCGCACCGCCGACGCTCGTCGCGATCGGTCACGTCGCGCGCTCGACCGACTCGTTCCTCGCCGGCCAGCTTCACCAGCACTTCGGGGTTCGCGATCAGGTTCCGGTACCAGTCGGCACCGGGACCATTGCCGGAGATCAGGTACATCGTGTCGTGCACCGCCCCGAACCAGATCTCGATCTCGTGCGGGTTCCCCGACAGCCGACCCGCGGTGACGATGTCACAGCACTCGACATCCGCGCAGTCGGTGAGCCAGCTCATCTCAGACTCGCGCTTGCTCTCGATCGAACGTGACGAGACGGCGATCTCGGTCGACCGCCGTCCACGACGGCATCACGGCGGGCGCGGCCCGGGTCACGGTTGGTACTGGCCGAAGACGTCGCGGAGTGCGTCGCTGACCTCGCCCAGTGTGGCTCCGGCGCGCAGGGCCTCCTTCATCGGGTACAGAAGGTTGTCGGTGCCACGCGCTGCTGCCCGCACTGCGTCGAGCCGGGCCGCGACGTCGGTCGCGTCGCGGTTCGCCTTGTACGCCGCGAGGCGTTCCTTCTGGGCCGGCTCGACCGTCGGGTCGATCGGGAACACGCTCGGTTCGGGCTCGTCGTCGATCTGGAACTGGTTGAGGCCGACGATCACACGCTCGTCGTCGTCGATCGACTTGGTGTACTCGTACGCCGACTGCTCGATCTCGTCCATCTGGTAGCCGGCTTCGATCGCGGCGACCGCCCCACCGAGCTCGTCGATCCGCTCGATGTACTCCCACGAAAGGCGCTCGACCTCGTCGGTCATCGACTCGACCATGTAGGAGCCGGCGAGCGGGTCGGGTGTGTCGGTGACGCCTGCCTCGAACCCGATGATCTGCTGCGTGCGCAACGCCAGTCGCGCCGCCTCCTCCGTCGGCAGTGAGAGCGCCTCGTCGTACCCGTTCGTGTGCAGTGATTGTGTGCCACCCATCACGGCGGCCAGCGCCTGCAGCGCGACCCGCACCACGTTGTTGACCGGCTGTTGCGCAGTGAGTGTCGATCCTCCGGTCTGAGTGTGGAACCGCAGCATGGTCGACTTCGGGTTCGTCGCACCGAAGCGCTCGGTCATGATCCTGTGCCACATCCGCCGACTCGCCCGGAACTTGGCGACCTCTTCGAAGAAGTGGTTGTGGCCGTTCCAGAAGAAGCTCAGCCGCGGTGCGAACTCGTCGACGTCGAGCCCCGCGTCGACGGCCGCCTGCACGTACGCAATTGCGTTCGCGAGCGTGAACGCGATCTCCTGCGTCGCCGTCGAGCCGGCCTCTCGGATGTGGTACCCCGAGATCGAGATCGTGTTCCACCGCGGGATGTGCTGCGCGCAGTACTCGAAGATGTCGGTGGTGATCCGGATCGACTCCCGTGGCGGGTACACGTAGGTGCCACGGGCGATGTACTCCTTGAGCAGGTCGTTCTGGATCGTGCCCGAGATCCTCTCGGCGGGCACGCCCTGCTCCTCGGCGACGAGTTCGTACATCAGCAGGAGGATCGCTGCCGTCGAGTTGATCGTCATCGAGGTGGTGACCTGGTCGAGCGGGAGGCCCTTCAGGAGCGCCCTCATGTCGTCGAGGGAGTCGATCGCAACACCGACCTTGCCGACCTCGCCCTCGGCACGAGGGTGGTCGGAGTCGTAACCCATCTGGGTCGGCAGGTCGAATGCACACGAGAGGCCGGTCTGGCCTGCGTTCAACAGGAAGTGGAACCGCTCGTTGGTCGATGCCGCATCCCCGAAGCCGGAGTACTGGCGCATCGTCCAGTGTCGCCCGCGGTACATCGACGGGTACACGCCTCTGGTGAACGGGGCCTGGCCCGGCAAGCCGAGCTGCTCCGCCGCATTCCAACCGGCGAGATCGTCGTCGGTGTAGAGCGGCTCGATCTCGATGCCGGAGTCGGTTCGGCGCACGTCATCGGCCATGGTCCCAATCGTAGGGCGCCGAACCGGACGACGCGTCGGCGGGATCCGTTTCGCGCGACCATGGGTCATGCGCAAGTTCGTGATCATGGGAGTCCAGGGCAGCGGCAAGGGGACCCAGGCGGCGATGCTCGCCGAACGGTTCGATCTCGTCCACATCAGTGTCGGCGACATCTTCCGCTGGCACATCCAGTTCCACACGAAGCTGGGCGCAGCGGTGAAACGCATCGTCGACGCCGGCGAACTCGTCGGCGACGACCTCGTCGAGTCCGTCGTGGAGGAACGCCTACAGCTCCACGACTGGAACTACGGCTTCATCGTCGACGGTTTCCCGCGCAACGCGGTCCAGGCCGAGTTCTTCCTCGAGGGCTACGACATCGACGGGGTCATCAACCTCGAGATGCCCGACAGCGAGGTCGAGCGCAGGGTGCTGTCGCGGCGCCTCTGCTCGGGATGTGGGCTCGACTACAACTTGATCGCCAGCCGGCCTGCTGTGGAGGACGTCTGCGACGTGTGCGGCGGCACGCTCGTTCGCCGCCCCGACGACAACCCCGAGGCGCTCGCCAAACGGCTACGCGACTATCACGAGAAGACGCGGCTGGTCATCGAGTTGTTCGAACGCAAGGAATTCGTCGCCCACATCGACGCCACCCGGGACCGCGAGTCGGTCCTCGCCGACATCGTGGAAGAGTTCCACCTCCCGACCGACTGAGGGGAGGCCCTCCGGGTCGGGAGCCGCCACCCCCGTCGCCGCACGGAACGTCGGGCACGTTCAGGAGAACCAGGCGGTGCGCTTCGTCATCGACCTGTGGGCCGCTCGCCACCGGCGGTTCTGGGTTCCTGCCTCCGCGAGTATCAACTCCGTCATCCGGCCGGCAGCGAACGCGGCCGGTCCGTCCAGTCGTTCCGCGCACTCCGTGAGCCACGCTCCCGACACGGCGGCGTCGTTCAACTCGCCGAGCGCGTCCTGGATCCCCGCCGCGTCCGCTGCGAACCTTTTCGCCGGTTTGCCCGCAGCCGGAGCCACCGCCTCGGCGGCGTAGCGCACCCGCTTCGCGAGGATGCGGACAGCGTGGAGATCCTCGGGAGCCGGGTGGCGGCCGAGTGCGTTGATCGCACTGTCGAGGCGCTTCCAACGCTTGCGCACGAGCTTCGGCATCACGTCACGGGCGGGGCGACTCGTACGCGGCCGCGTCGCCGGATCCGCCGACGCTTCCACCAGTTGGTCGAGGAGTTGCATCGCCCGTTCGTCGTTGAGATGGCGCAGGAGGCGCCGACGAGCGCGTCGGTGCTGGAGTCGGAGCTCGTGCAGCACGCGGTCGGCCGCGTCGGGGTCGATCGTGGGATGTCGATCGACGACGTCGCGGAGCGTCGTGCCCAGGACGTCGGCGTCGCGGACCGCTCCGAGCTCGTCGATCAGCCACTTCAACTCCGCGCCCAGCCCGGCCGACCACTCGGCGTCGAGCAGCGGTTCGAACGTCTTCAGATCGGAACGCATCCGCCTGGCTGCGACGCGCGCCTGATGGACCCCTTCCGGATCCGTACCGAGACGGGCTGCCGGCAGTTGAAGCAGCAGCCGGGCGACCGACGACGAGAATGCAGCCTGGACCACCTGTCGTGCCGTCGGTTTCGAGGGCACCGGCACGACATCGACATCGGGCGGTTGCAGCGCCGCCGGGCCGAGCACTCGCACCACCTTGGGGACGGGGCGTTCGGCACGGCGTTTCGCAGCCGTCAGCCGCTCGACGATCTCGTCGAGCAACCTGCCGTCCGCATCGGCGGCGAGTTCGACCTCGATCTCGCGGAACGACACCGCCTCGCCATCGGGTCTCGACCCGCGCACCGTGTCGTCGGCCAATTCGGCCACGAGCGCACCGTCGACGGAGTGCCACCGGCGGACGAGCCGCCGCGTGTGCACCTGCGCGACCTCCTCGACCTCGACGCCGCGCGTCAGCGAGGACACGAGATTGAGCGCTCTCACGGGCAGCGAGCCGGGTTCACCGGCGATGGCGACCTCTTCACGATCGAGGACGGTGCCCTTCGACGATCGCGGGATCTTCACCGTCCATCCGTCACCGGTGCGGTACCGCAGAGTGCTTCCCCACCGGGCAAGCCGCAGGTCGGCGGTGTCGAAGTAGGTGTCGTCGATCACACGCTCCTCGACGTCGCCGAGCGACGCGCCCGCCACAGCATCATGGAGGTCGGGCAACTCCAAGGTGTCGGGCACCATCATCTTCAGTTCGCGCTCACGCATCGATCCTCCGCCTCTCGGCTCGCGCCGGTTATCCTCCCACGTTCGCCGCCGCCGACCGCTTCCGGGGGCGAACTCGACCACGTGCAACTGTACGAATCGGCGAACCGACGTGATCCTCGATGTGCGCGTCGACCAGAAACGGGCCGGAACCTGGCGGATCCCGATTGAATCACCACCGGAGACACCCATGAGAGGAACCTGTTCATGAAGAAGACCGCCACCTCGTTCGCACTTGCGAGCGTCCTGCTGATCGCTGCCTGCGGCGACGACACCGAGGACGCGATGTCAGCCGTGTGCGACGCCCGGAGCTCCACGCTCGAGAGCGTCGCGTCCCTGGCCGGCCTCGATCCGGCGACGGCCACCGCCGACGATCTCGAGGACGGCCTGAACGACCTGGGCGACTCCGTCGACGATCTCGAGGATGCGCGCGGCGACATGGCCGAGCAGGACGTCGACAACGTCACCTCCGCATTCGACGACTTGAAGTCGTCGCTGTCGGAACTCGGCGACGTGCCCCTCGCGGAGCTCGAGTCGAACGTCACGATCGAGGTCATCGAGGCGGTCGCTGCGTTCCAGGTCGCCTACGACACGGCCTACGAGAACTCATCCTGCTGAACGCCGACCCGCCGCCGCGCCCGGACGCCTCCGCGGCAGAGCTCGTCCGGGTACGTTGACGACCGTGAGTGACGAGGATCGATCCGGGCGGCCCTTCTGGCTGCACCAGATCGTCGAGTACCTGATCGCGGGCGTGCTCATCGCCAGCGCGTGGTACAGCCCCGAACCGGCGGTGCAAGCCGTCCTGGGTGGGATGATCATCGCCAACGCAGCACTGGCAGATGGTCCTGCCGGCGCGTTCCACCTGATCGGTCGCACCCTTCACAAGTGGATCGACGTGGGCATCATGCTCCTGTTGCTCTTCGCCGCGTTCCAGGGCTGGGTCGATGTCGACACCACGGGCAGGATCGCACTGCCGTCGATGTCGGCGGCGCTGTTCGTCCTGTGGCTCAACACCGACTTCGGTGACGAGCGCGGCGACTGACTCACGATCGGGCCGATCGGGCCGATCGAGCCGATGGAGGAAGTCGGCGAGCTCGGCGCGCACCACTGCATCGAGGTACTTCCACACCTCGGCCCGGCGTGGTCACAGCACGGTTCGTACGTGCCACAGGTCGGGGAACAGTTCGACCTCGAGCATCCGACGGAGGTAGCTGACCCCGCCCGTACCGCCGGTGCCGCGCTTGAGACCGATGATCCGTTCGACGGTGGTGACGTGGTTGAACCGCCAGCGCCGGAAGTAGTCCTCCACGTCGACGAGCTTCTCGGCGAGTTCGTACTGCGACCACCAGCGTTGCGGGTCCAGGTAGACTTCGCGCCAGGCCGCGACGACTCCTTCGTCCAGATGATGCGGGACGGTGCGATCCCGTTCGAGGGCGCTCCCGGGCACGTCGAAGCCGGTCCGTGCCAGCAGGAGGACCGCTTCGTCGTAGAGGCTCGGTCGGGACAGCTCGTCGGTCAGCATCCGGTGGATGTCCTGTCGGTGCTCGTGCGGGCGCAGCATCGCTCGGTTCCGGTTGCCCAGGATGAACTCGATCTGACGGTACTGGTACGACTGGAAGCCGGACGATTGTCCGAGATCGTCGCGGAAGTGCGTGTACTCGCTCGGGGTCATCGTGCGCAGGACGTCCCAGGCCTTGTTGAGCTGCTCGAAGACCCGGGCGACGCGGGTCAGCATCTTGAACGCAGGTTGGAGCTGGTCGGCGGCGATCGCAGCCCGGGCATGCGTCAGCTCGTGCACGGCCAGCCGCATCCACAGCTCCGACGTCTGGTGCTGGATGATGAACAGCAACTCGTCGTGGGCGCCACTGAGCGGTTGCTGCGCGCCGAGCACCGCATCGAGAGCGAGATAGTCGCCGTACGACATACGCCCGTCGAACGACATCTGGGCGCCGGCGTCAGCCGGGTCGATCGGGCTCACGACGCCGCCGCCACGATCGCGATCTCCATCTTCCACTCGGGTCGGGCCAGGGCCGGCACGGTCACCAGGGTCGACGCCGCGAGGTGCCCGCCCAGGAACCGGTCCCGGGTCGCCATCACGTTGCCGAGCGGCTCACCGACGACGGCGTACGTGGTGACCGACACGACGTCGGACGGCAACATCCCGGCATCGGCGAGCATCGCTGCGATGTTCGACCAGACGACATCTGCCTGCTCGCCGATGTCAGCAGGGACGCTGCCGTCGGGAGCGGTGGGGACCACCCCGGAGGTGTGCAGCCAGCGGGACGGCTGCTCGGAGAGCACGGCGTGCGCGTAGTTCGCCGCCGGCGGGGCGATGGAGTCCGGGTCGATCGAACGGTTCACCGGGGCAGTCTCGCGCCATTCCGGGCCGGTCACCGGACCGTCGCATCGGCGATCAGCCGGCCACCCTCGAGTCGCAGCACCCGGTCCGCTCGGTCGAAGGCGACCGCGCGGTGCGACACGGCGATCACGGTCATGCCTGCGTCGGCGAGGTTCTGCCACAGCCGGAGCTCGGTCTCCACGTCGAGCGCACTCGACAGATCGTCGAGTACCACGAGCTCCGGGTCGTGCACGATGGCCCGCGCACCGGCCAACCGCTGGCGCTGACCACCCGAGAGTCGCAGGCCGCGCGGGCCGATCATCGTGTCGGCGCCCTCCGGCATGCCCGCGACGTCCGCGTCCAGCACCGCCAGCTCCGTCGCACGCGCGACTCGTGCGGCGTCGACCCGACCGAAGGCGATGTTGTCGGCCACGGAATCGGAGATCAGCTGTGGCACCTGGGGCAGGAACGCGGCGTTCGGTGGTACGAGGAACGCACCGGGATCGTCGATCGGCAAGCCGTTCCAGCACACCTCACCGATGATGTCCGCCTGCCAGGCCAGCCCGAGGAGCGCACGCAGCAGAGTGCTCTTGCCCGAACCCACGGATCCGGTGACGACGACGAACTCCGAACGGGATACCGAGAACGTCACGTCGTCCACCCCGGCGCCGGAGGGGTAGTGGGCCGACAGCCCCGTCACGTCGAGCCGCTCGAGCGGTACCCGTGCGGGCTGCACGTCGTCGGGTCGGATCCGAGTCTTGCCGACGCCGATCGGCAACGACCGGTCGGTCACCGTGTTCACCGGGTCGCCATCGGCGACGAGGCCCGCCATGCGGCCGAACGCGACCGCCGCCTGCTTGTGGCGAGCGAGCGCCCGGCCGGCCATGCGTGGCAGGAAGCTCAACCATCCGAGGTAGGCGACGAACAGTGCGAGCTCACCGACGTCGAACCGCCCCGACGACAGCGCACCGGCACCGACCATCAGCACGAGGCCGAGCCCGACGTCGGTGGCACCGCGGCTGAACGCGTACACACCCTCGTCGAGTACCCGATCCCGAACGGCCGTGACCCGTCGTCGGTCGACGAGCAGACGCAGCCGGCCGAGCACCGCCGGCGCGGCGTCGTTGACCTTGACGGTCGTCGCCGCCGCCATGACGTCACCGACGAGACTCGTCACCGAACCCGTCGCCTCTCGGTCCGCGGCGCGGTACGCCTTGATGCGTGCATCCAGCGACTTCGTGACGATCGCGACGATCACGAGCGGCACCACCAGGATCAGCGCGCCGGTGGCATTGGTCGCGCCGAGCACGACGCCCGCCATCATCGTGAAGACGAGGCCGGCCGACACGTCGACGAGGCCGTCGACGAACCTGGCGACGTCCTCGGCGTCGTCGCGGAAATGGGTGACGGCTTCGCCGGCCGATCCGACCGGTTGGCCCGCCTCCGGCCCGCCGCTGGCCACCTGCGCAGCCAACATGTTCGCCCGTAGGAACGTCTGCATCTGCAACCAGACCCGTGCCCACACGAGCGCGCCGGCGTGGATCGAGGCCATCCGGGCGACCTCGATCACGATCAGGACGACGACCCAGCGATACACCTCGGCCGAATCGCCCCGTGCGAGCGCATCGAAGGCGCGGCTGAGCACCCACCCGATGGCCACGGGCAGCGTGAAGAACAGGACGAACAGAGCCCAGCCACCCCAGAACGTCCATCGGCTGTGACGGATCACCCGCCAGACCAGGATCCACAGCTTCATCGCGACACCACCGGTCGGTCGATGCTGTCGAGGTCGTCGAGCGCGAGTGTCAGGAGCCGATGGAAGCGGCTCGCCGAATCCTGCGCCAGCGCGGCGCGGTCTCCGTGTTCGACCACGCGACCGTCGTCGAAGACCACGATCTCGTCGACATCGCGAAGCGTCGACAGCCGGTGGGCGATCAGAAGCGTCGTGCGGCCGTCCATCAGGGTGCGGATCGCCGACTCGAGCTTCGCCTCCGTCACCGGGTCGACCCGTGCGGTGGCCTCGTCGAGCACGACGAGATCGGGATCGCGTAGCCAGACCCGCGCCATCGCGAGGAGTTGTGCCTCACCCGCGGAGAGACCGGCACCACCGGCACCCAGCGCCCGATCGACGCCGCCGTCGGCGAGCGCGTCGAGGCCGACGGCGCGGAGGGCGAGAACGACCTCGTCCTCGGTCGGCGACGGGTCGAACAGGGTGACGTTGTCACGGATCGACCCGGCGAACAGTTCGACCTCCTGCGGCACGAGCGCGACGCGGTGACGCAGCTCCGACTTCGGGATGTCGGCGATCGGCACCCCACCGAGGGAGACCGTCCCGTCCGTCGCCTCGATCAGGCGGAGCACGAGCCGCGAGAACGTGGTCTTGCCGCTCCCGGTCCGACCGACGATCCCGACCGAGTGCCCGGCCCCCAGCGCGACCGACACGTCGGTGAGGACGGGTTGGTCGTCGCCGTATCCGAAGCCGACCTCGGTGAACACCACGCCGAGCGGGCCGGAGGGCGGAGAGACCGAGCCGTCGTCGACGATCGATGGTTCGACCGCCATCAGGTCGGCGACGCGCCGCATCGCACCGGTCGCCTTCTGGACGGTCTGGAGTTCGTGGACCACGTCCTCGAGGGGGCGCTCGACGAGGAGCACGTACTGGAAGAGGAGGAACGCGGTGCCGATGCTCATCGCGCCGTTCGCGACCAGCACGGTGCTCGCGATCAGCGAGATGACGATGCCGGCGACGACGGCTCCCTGCACCGCCCACCACATCCCCAGGAACGCCGACTCACGCCGGACCGACGTGACGAGGGCTCCGGCGGAGTCCTCGACGAAACGCCACATCGCATGTCCGCCTGCACCGTTCGACCGGAGATCCTCGGACGCGTTCAGCCGCTCCTCGATCCCGCCGTAGAGCCGGGCGTAGGCGCCGAGTTCCTCCGACGACTCCGCCACCGCTCGGTGACGGAGCAGCAGCACCAGCCCGACCGCTACTGCGATGTACAACGCCATGCCCAACCCGACCCGCCAGTCGATGACGGACACCACGAGGACCATGCCACCGATCAGCAGCACGGCGCCGAGTGCCTTCGGCACCACCCGACCGAGCAACTCGGACACCGACGTGACGTCACCGTCCACGCGTTGGATCAGTTCGCCGGGCGTGTGTCGGCGGTGGAACTCGTGATCGAGGTCGAGGACGTGGGCGGTGATGTCCAGCCGCAGCTGGTTCGTCGTCCGCCACGCCGAGATCGTGGCCGACCGGGCCACCAGCACCTCGACCACCTGGCTGAGGATCACGATCGCGAGGAACCCGATCGCGAGGTTGCGGATCTCCGTCGCCGTCGTGCCCTCGGTGGCGCGGTCGACGATACGGCGGACCACCAGCGGGCCGGTCAGCAGCAGGACCGAACCGAACGCCACCAGGATCGCGAGCGCGGCCCACCGTCCGGCGTCGGGCCGGACGAGACGCACCAGGGCGCGATGCGGAGAGGGTGTCGACTGCGGCACACCCACATCGTCGCAAGTCGAGCGGTCGCCGGACGATCAGGTTTCGACGAGCCCTCACCTCCACGATCGTCGTGCCCGGGTGCGTGAGACGCCGAGTCGCACGGAACGGCTCCTCTCCGCGAGGCGGAGCGCTCCGCTCCGCCTCGACGGCCGACGCGCCGGTCCGCGACAGAGGCGATCGCCGACCTCTCTCAGCCGGTTGCGAACGCAGGCGGCGTCGGACGAGACTGCCCCGGATGCAGCGGCGATCCGGGCGAATCGCCGCATTGCCGCCCGAGGCGCTGTTCCTGGTCTCGGCGATCTCGCAGTACATCGGCGCCGCGATCGCCGTGTCGATCTTCGACGAGGTCGCGCCGCAGACGGTGGCCTGGTTGCGGGTCGTCGGCGCCGCCATCGTGCTGCTCGTCGTCTCACGACCGTGGCGGAAGCAGTGGACGCGAGAGCAGCTCGTGGCCGTGGCGGTGTTCGGTGTGGCGACCGCGCTGATGAACGTGTGCTTCTACCTCGGGCTCGACCGCATCGACCTCGGCAAGGGCGTCACGATCGAGTTCATCGGTCCGATCGCCGTCGCCGCGTTCACCACGCGCAGCCGCCGGAACGCCGGCGCGCTCGCGTTCGCGGTCGCCGGTGTGATGGTGCTCGGCGGCGCCGAGATCGAGGACAATCTCGTCGGGTTGCTGTTCATCCTGGCGGCGTCCCTGTTGTGGGCGATCTACATCGTCATCGGCTCGCGGGTCGCGCAGGTCGATCGAGGCGTTGCCGGGCTCGGTCTCGGCCTGGCGATGGGTGCGGTCGCGATCACGCCGATCGGGGCCCCGGGGAGTGGTCACGTGTGGCTCGACCCACGGCTGCTCGTCCTGTGCCTGCTCGTCGGCGTGTTCTCGAACGCGATCGGCTACGGCATCGACCAGTTCACGCTGCGTCGCATCCCGATCCGGCGATTCTCGCTGCTGCTCGCACTGCTCCCGGTGACCGCGGTGGTCGTGGGGTGGGTCGCGCTCGACCAGCAGCCGTCGACCATCGACATCGTCGGGATCACCCTCGTACTCGTCGGCGTCGTCGTGCAGGAACGCGACGAGATCGAACGCGTGGAGACCGTGGTGCGCACCGACCCCGCCTGACGGCGAACCGGCGCATCGTCTGCCTCGTCGACCGCTGGGTACGATGCTCCCACCGACACACGCACCATCACGGGGGCCCCGACATGGCGAACACGATCGACGACGAACTCGCGGAACTGGAGAGGGAGGCGGCCGCCACGAAGGGCGATCTCGAGACCGAGCGGCTCCACCGCAAGCAGCGTCTCGCCGCCGGTCTCCGCACGCTGGGCCGGCTCCACCTCGCCGAGGGCGTCGCCGGACATGTCACGGTCCGCGATCCCGAGTTCCCCGACCGGTTCTGGGTCAACCCGTTCGGTCACAACTTCAAGCTGATGAAGGTCAGCGACCTGATCTGCGTCGATCACACCGGTGAGGTCGTCGTGGGTGATCGCCCCGTGAACGCCGCGGCCTTCGCGATCCACAGCGAGCTGCACAAGGCCCGGCCCGACGTGATGGCCGCGGCGCACTCGCACTCGATGTACGGCCGGACGTTCTCGACACTCGGCAAGCCCCTCAGGATGATCAGCCAGGACGCCACGATGTTCTACGACGACGTCGCGCTGTGCAACGTCGGCAGCGGCGCCGTGGTGCTCGACCCGGCCGTCGGCAAGGCGATGGGCGAAGCGCTCGGCGACAAGAAGGCGCTGATCCACCAGAACCACGGCCTGATCACCACTGGCGGATCGGTGGATGCCGCCGTGTGGTGGTTCGTCGCGCTCGAGCGGCTGTGCCAGAGCCAGCTCCTCGCCGAGTCGGCCGGCGAGCCGATCGAGATCCCGGCCGAGCTGTGCGAGGACGGCTACAAGGCGCAGGGCAGCGACATCGCCGGCTGGTTCCAGTTCCAGCCGTTCTGGGACGAAC
>Ga0055584_100001588_pt1 | contig 22263 bp, 21 predicted proteins | sample OSDHelmetaG_FD_58716 | JGI IMG/M metagenome (GOLD analysis project Ga0055584, IMG submission 58716) | Pelagic marine sediment microbial communities from the LTER site Helgoland, North Sea, for post-phytoplankton bloom and carbon turnover... | ecosystem: Environmental > Aquatic > Marine >...
ATTAAAAGTACCATTTTGCATCACAATATCTTGGGCTGATGCATATAATGAAAAAAGAATGGTTAGTAAAAAGTAAATTTGCTTCATAAATATTGATATTTCAACAATCTAAAAATGATTCATAGAATTTTAAATACAACAATCAAAAAGCAAAAATCTCTACCCTAGGGGTAGATAAAAACACTATTAATGCCTTTTGTTGATTATACATTTCATTTTTTCTTTGCAATTTCCTTTCAATAAAAGCGGAAATTTAGTGATTTTAAACAAAAATATTGCTAGATTATAAAAAATATTGAAGATTTAACAAAAAAACCCTTGTCTTATCAAAAATATCAATATTAAAGTTAAAACCGTCAAGAGCCGTTTCCTTGTTTTATCTTTTAGTATTTTTGCATAAATATTTTTATTATGAATACAACTATAACCATTCAAGATACAAACAACCCTTCCATATTAAAATTTGAGGCCAATCGGTTTTTGACTCAGCATCAAAGTTTTGAATTTAATAATATTGATGAAGCCAAACCTTCTCCTCTAGCACAACAATTATTTTATCTTCCTTTTGTAAAAAAGGTTTATATATCAGGAAATTTTGTAGCTATAGAACGTTACAATATTGTAGAATGGGATGATGTTAAAGCCGAAGTAGCTCAACAGATTGAAGAGTATATAAACAATGGAGGAGTAATAGTAAATGAGGATTTGACTAAGAAAAAAGTACCTGTTACCGTCTATGCTGAAAGCACTCCAAATCCTTCTGTAATGAAATTTGTAGCCAACAAAAAACTCGTTGCTTCTATCTTTGAATTTTCTTCTATTGACGAAGCAATCCTATCACCTTTAGCCACCGAATTATTTCATTTTCCTTTTGTGAAAAATGTTTTTTTAGACCATAACTACGTTTCAATCACCAAATATGATATGGCAGATTGGAACGACATCACTATGGAGCTACGTGAATTTATCAGAGATTTTATAGAGAGTGGCAAAGAAATCATGAAAGCTGACGCCAATAAAAAACTTCAAAAAACTCCAGAACAATTGGATCAACAATTTGAAGCCTTGGATGATACTTCAAAAGAGATTGTTAATATCTTAGAACAATATGTCAAACCAGCTGTTGCTAGTGATGGAGGAAACATTCATTTTGAATCCTATGATAGTGAAACAAAAACCGTAAAAGTCATTTTACAAGGAGCATGTAGTGGTTGTCCTTCATCAACATTCACCTTAAAAAATGGTATTGAAAACATTCTCAAAGAAATGTTGAGAGACAAAGTTGAACTTGTAGAAGCTATAAACGGATAAAATTATTCTCCATTTATTTTTTTTAAAGTAAAAAAATTCTTATCTTAAAAAGACATTAATTAATCCTTTAAAAAAAATATTATGGCAGTACTTAAAGTTATTGAAGTTTTATCAAACTCTGATAAAAGTTGGGAAGATGCAACGAAAAAAGCCGTTAAAGAGGCTTCAAAAACACTAAAAAACATAAAATCTGTTTATGTAAATGAACAAAGTGCCGTTGTAGAGAACAATGAAATCAAAGAGTTTAGAGTAAATGTAAAAATCACTTTTGAGGTAAAATAATTTCCCTTTAAAAGGATTGACGCCCACAACATATAGTTTATGGGCGTTTTTATTTTGTTCATATTTAAAATACTTGAATTATTTTTACAGCAAATTTATTAACATTAAACAACAAATCACTTTTTATGAAATTAGAACAATGGACAGACAAAGGCTTTGAGCTTATTTTAGAATTTGGTCCAAAAGTCATCGCGGCAATTTTAATATGGATTATTGGGTCTTGGATTATTAAAGTCATCATGAAAGGCATTGGACGTGCAATGGACAAAAGCAACTATGAAGAAAGTCTTAAAAGATTTCTTTTAAACCTTTTAGGATGGGGTTTTAAAATTCTACTTATCCTTGGAGTCTTAAGTGCTGTAGGATTTGAACCAACATCTTTTGCAGCAATCATTGCTGCCGCAGGTTTGGCTATAGGTATGGCTTTACAAGGTTCATTAGCCAATTTTGCTGGAGGTGTTTTAATAATGCTTTTTAAACCTTTTAAAATCGGAGATCTTATTGAAGCTCAAGGAGAAATTGGTGTTGTTAAAGAAATTGAAATTTTCACTACAAAACTTACTGGGCTTTCAAATAGAGAAATTATCATCCCAAATGGGGTTTTATCCAATGGCAACATTACAAACTATTCTACCGAAGGTACTAGACGTGTAGATTTGGTATTTGGTGTAAGTTATGATGCAGACATCAAAAAGACTAAAGAAGTTTTAATGAATGTTTTGACTTCACACCCTAAAGTACTTAGAGATCCAGCACCAACAGTAAACGTTATGGAACTTGCAGATAGTTCTGTAAATTTTGCCACTAGACCTTGGTGTAAAACAGAAGACTATTGGGATGTATATTTTGACGTTACAGAACAAGTGAAGGAAGCTCTTGATGCTGCTGGTATCGAAATACCTTACCCACATCAAGTAGAAATTCAAAAACAAGGTTAAATTTTACGATTTAACGGCAATAAAATCCTTTAAATAATAAGGTTCAAAATAGGCGACATCTTCGATGTCGCTTTTTTTATACTTGTTATAAGCCAATTTTGCCATTTCATTAGCTGAAGGCAATTCGTCTTTTACAAAATGAGCATTGGGGTGTTCTATTAGAGTTTCAGTTTTAGGGACACCATTCCCAATAAAATAGACATTATCTTTACTTAAATATTCAGAAAAAGAATTTTTATCAAGAATTTGAGCTTCTACTTCTCTAATTTTATTGTGATTTGCGTCAAAAATAGCCGAATACACTTCCATTCGTCTTGCATCTAACATTGGAACAATATATCCACTTTGGACATTAACTTTTTGAGATAAACTTTCTAAAGTTGAGATTGCAATAAGAGGTTTATCTATTGCAAAACACAAACCTTTGGCTGTAGAAACTCCGATACGCAATCCGGTATAAGACCCAGGGCCTTTACTAATGGCTATAGCATCTAATTGCTCTACCTTTATATTTGATTGCTTCAATACTTCATCAATAAAAAGATGAAGAGATTCTGCATGTGAATATCCTTTGTTGTTATCTTCTTTTAAAGCTAAGATCTCACCTTCTTTTGAAAGTGAGACCGAGCAATTTGTTGTACTAGTTTCTATTGAAAGAATTAAGGCCAAAACTATTCTTCTTCTTTTGAATTATTAACAATTTCTATAGCATCTCCAGGTTTCAAGGTTTTGGATACCGTGCTATATGGTCCTACGATTATAGATTCATCACCAGACAAACCTGAAACCACTTCAATATTGCTGTCATCTTGGATGCCAGTCTGAACTACTTTAAGTTTTGCTTTTCCATTTTCTGCCACAAAGACACATTCAAATTTTTCTTCTTCCAACGAATTTGCAGTCTTGTTTTTTGGCGCTGTTTGTTTTTTTGAAGATGTTGTATCAGTTTTTATTACAATAGCGCTAATGGGAACGGCTATCGCATCATTTCTTTTGTTGGTAATAATATCTACTGTAGCAGTCATTCCAGGTCTAAAGGGTGAATAGCTTTCTGGTTTTCCTTCCAACAAGTCTCTATAAGAATCTTCAAGTATTCTAACCTTCACCTTAAAATTGGTCACTTGATCTGCTGTAAGTGTTCCTTCTGCAGAGTTAGCGATTTCAGTTACTATGCCTTTAAATTCTTTTTTAAGGTAAGCATCTACCTCTACAATTGCAGAATCTCCTATGGCTACTTTTACGATATCATTTTCGTTGACATCGACTTCTACTTCCATATTTTTTAGGTTGGCTACTCTCAAAATTTCAGTTCCAGCCATTTGTTGTGTTCCTACCACGCGTTCACCTAATTCAACATTAAGTAGAGATATGGTACCGCTCATTGGAGCATAGATTGTGGTTCGCCCTAAATTATCTCTAGCCTCATTAACGGAAGCCGCAGCACTTTGCACACTGTAATAAGCAGAATTTCTTGCCGCTTGTGCTGTCTCATAGGCTGCAATAGATTTGTCCCATTCAGCTTTAGATATGACGCCTTTATCAAACAAGCCTCTGTTTCGTTCATAATTTGCTTTAGCTTCTTTCAAAGAAGCTTCAGCTTGAGCTAAATTGGCTTTTACATTTTGATAGGTAGCTTGTGAACGATTGAGTGCCGACTCTATCAAATCTGGATTAATTCTTACTAATAAATCACCTTTTTTTACTTGTTGTCCTTCTTTAAAAGGCAATTCGATGATTTCTCCTGAAACTTCACTGGAAATTTTCACTTCAACTTCAGGTTGTATTTTTCCCGTAGCAGAAACCGTTTCAACAATATCTATTTTTGAAATCTTTTGCGTTTCTACTTCTTTAAAATTCCCTTTTTTCCCAAAGAAACCTGCTTTTGAAGCAGCAATTAATGCTACAATCAAAACAAGAACGGATATTAGGATAATTTTGGTCGTTTTATTCATAATAAATGATTAGTTTAATTCTGTAATAGGGATTCCAAAATAGAATTCTAAAACTTTTAATTTAAAGATATAATCATATTTGGTTCTGACAACGTCAGATTGAGCATTTTCATATTGCGCTCTAGATTGATTAAAATCGAAAGCATTAGATAGTCCAACATCGTAACGTTCTTTGGCATATTCAAAAGCCAAGCGTCTTGCTTCTTCAGTTTTTATTGCGGCATCAAAAGCTTTTTTGGCATTTTTGGCATCATTGTAAGCTTGATAAACATTGGATTCCAAATCCAGCTCAGTTTGATTTAATTGAAACTTGGCGCGCTCTACAGCTACTTTGTTTCGTTTTACGTTATTTCGAGTTTGAAATCTATTAAAAACAGGGACATTGAGTTGTAATCCTACAGAAGTACCATCAAAAAGATATAACTGATCTACAAAGCTAATATTTTCTCCTGTGAATGGATTGGTTTGAGAACTCGACCATCTGGTATTGTAACTTACAAAACCTGAAATGGTTGGGAAATAATTTGCTTTAGTAATTTCTAAATCTTTTTCTGCTAATTTTAAATTATACTGAGCAATTTTAACGTCGTTAAGTTCTTCTTTGGCCTTTTCAACAATATCTGATGCTTTTTTTTCTAAAATGGATTCGGATATCAGGTTGTATTGCTCATCCACTATGTCAAAACTTTCATAGTCTTTCAGTTGTAAAGTTTGTGCTAATCCCAATTTTGAAATAAACAAAGCGTTTTCTGCTTGGATAATTTGTTGTTGTTGTGTGGCATCGGTAGCTTGAATTTCTAACAAATCACCTTGAGGCAAAACACCTGCATCGACCAATTCCTGTGTGCGTTGTATATTTTGCTTGGTGACTTCATTTTGAGCTTTAAGTACTTTGATTTGCTCTTTATTGGATAAAATTTGAAGGAAAGCATTAGCAACAAAGAGTGAGATGTCATCCTTCATTTTGTTTGATTGATATTGCGAGGCCACTTGATTTAATTTAGCACGTTGGAGATTTTTCCAATTTTGAAATCCTGCAAAAATGTTAATTCCAGAGCTTATTCCTCCCGAAGCAGATTTAAAAGTTTCGTTTTCAAACTGGTTTGTGGCCGGGTTAATATTAGCTCCCGTATTTATATTATAAGAGGCATTTCCATTTAAGTTTGGAAAAAAATTGGTTACTGCTTGTGATTTTTCAATATCAGCCAATTCACTATCCAACTGCGACTGTTTAATTGATATATTATTTTCAAGCGCATATTCTACACACTCTTTCAACGTCCATTTTTTTTGGGCGTGAAGAGAGAATATAGAGGAAACAAGAAATATAAATGTTAGTTTTTTCATAGTTAACTTATGTGTCTTAATAAATGTTAAAATGTTACAAAACATTTTTAAAATTAATAGTTATTTTTCTATTCAAGATTTGCCTGATAGTTGATTCCAAACTTTTATGTTATCTTCTTTAGTAATTCCACTTTTTATTTCGACATAAATTCCGTCACTAATGCCTAAGTCTACATTTCGTTTTTCAAAATCTTGATTTCCTTTTTCAATTTCGACAAAAGGTTTTTTTGTTTTATCATCATATTGAACGAGAGCTTCTTTTATAGCCAATACGTTTTCTGCTTTATCTAAAATAATAGAAGCATTTGCGCTTAATCCAGCTCTAATAAAGGTTGAATCCATTTTCTTTAAACTTCCTTTTATTTCAAATTGAATGGCTCCATTTTCTTCTACACCTTTTGGGGCGATATAGTCTAATACGGCATCAAATGTTTTGTTTTCTATAGCTCCAACAGTAATTTCTAAAGGAAGACCTTCTTTTATTTTGCCCACTTCACTTTCATCGAGTTTTCCTTCAAAAATCATTTTACTAATATCCGCCAAGGAAGCAATTGTTGTTCCTTCGTTGAAATTGTTAGCTTCAATAACTTGATTTCCTACTTTAATAGGCACATCCAACACCATACCAGAAACGGTAGCTCTAACTTGAGTTTGTGCGATATTACCAAGCCCCGCAGTAGTTCCTGTTTTTATGATATCGTAATTTTGTCTTGCAGAGTTAAGATTTATTTTGGCTTGTTCTACACTTTGTTTTGCTTGTAGATATGTATTTTTTATGGTTTCAAAATCATTTGCTGAGATAACTCCTTTTTCAAAAAGAGCTTTTTGGCGGTCGTAATTAGTTTGCTGTGTTTGCAAATTTATTTGTGCCGTTTGCAAAGCTGTTTGATTTGTTGCAATGGTATTTTTGGCACTAGTAAGCGAAGACACATTTGGGATGACTCGTATTTTTGCAATTAGGTCTCCAGCCTTGACATATTCTCCAGCTTCGATAAAAACCTCTTCAACCACTCCTGAAATATTTGGTTTTATCAAAACCTCTTCTTTTGGCACAATATTTCCAGTAGCTACAGTTTTAACTATAATAGTCTGTTCAGAAGGGGTTTCAGTTTTGTACGTTATGGGATCTTGTTGATTTTTTTGCCATAAATAATATAACGCTACGGCAAACACCAATACAATCAGGACTAATACGATTACGGTTTTGGTTCTTTTCATTTTTTAATGTTATGTTTTAATTCTTTTATTCAGTTCTCAAAGCATCTACGGGTTTCATTTTTGTAGCACTATTGGCAGGGATTAAACCTGCTAAAATGCCAGAGACTACCAATATTAAAAGTGCTACAAACACGACTGTCATACCCACACTCGGATTTCTAAAATCGTTTATTGGGCCACTGATTTCCAAAATATAATTGAGCAACCAAATAACTGCAGCAGAAAAGGAAATTCCTACCATTCCAGACAGAATAGTAAGTATTAAGCTTTCTTGTAAAATCTGTGATTTTATATCCCATGGTGTCGCTCCTAAGGCTCGACGCACACCAATTTCCTTGGTGCGTTCCTTGACGACTATAAGCATGATATTACTAATACCTATAATACCAGACATCAAAATCAAGGATCCAACAAAATAGCCTACAAAAGTTAATATAGAGAATAAGCCATTTACTTTTGCAAATTCTTTTGCCAAATCAAAATGTCCAATGGCTCTATCGTCATCTGGATGGATTTTGTGACGGTCTTTCATTAGAGTAAATATTTTTTCTTTAATAGATGTTATAGGTGTATCATCTTGAGCTGTTATAGCCATCCATCCTACACTATCAGATCTGTTAAAAGCTTGTCCAAATGTTGTAAAAGGGACAAAAATGGTATTGGCTGCTTCTTCCCTATCACCTTGGCTATTATTTACCTTAAACATTCCAATAACCATAAAGTTCACTCCATTAATTTTAATGTACGTCCCCATTGGGTCTTCTTCTGTATCATATAGAGCTTTTACAACGTCTACTCCTATCACACATACCTTTCGTTTAGCATTAATATCTGAATAATTAACAAAGCGTCCTTGGATGATGTCCATTGGGTTTTGTTTAATAAATTCAGGATAGTCTCCATAAATTTGAAAAGCTCCTGTTTTAGTTCCTCGAGTAGCATTGTTTGCACCATTGTATCCTCCCAATGAATTTCTTGGTGATACATATTTGAGATTTGGCACTTGTGTTTTTATGGCTTCAACATCTGATAGTTTAAATTCAAACCACCTTCCTTTTGGCATACCTTTATAGGGTTTGGATGTGCTTTGCGTCCACATAAACATTGAGTTTGTAGCAAAATTTCCAAAATTGGAAGTTACTCCATTTTTCAATCCGTTGGTTAACGCCAATAACAACACCAAGATAGAAATCCCCCAAAACACACCAAAAGCGGTTAAGAACGTTCTGAATTTATTAGCATTCAGCGCTTCTAAGATCTCATTCCATCTATCTTTTTTAAACAAACTACTCATCTCTCAATGCTATGATAGGTTTAATTTTAGCTGCTCTATATGCTGGAAAAAAACCCGCTATAGCTCCAGCAACAACCAAAATAAACACTGTGGTTATGGCTGTATTAAAATCTACTTGAGGATATTTTATAAAATCGGTTTCAATAAAAGGTCCCGCCAATTCTAATAATCCTAATCCAAAGATCAGCCCAAACAATCCTGCAAATAAGGTCACAAAAATTGCCTCTTGAAGCACCATTCCAATAATAGAACTTGGATGTGCTCCCAATGCTTTTCTTATTCCAATTTCTTTCGTTCTTTCCTTAACAATAATAAGCATAATATTTCCCACGCCTACCACACCAGCGATAATAGTTCCTATACCTACAAACCAAAACACAGCTGCTATGGTATCTATCAGCGAATAGATTTGTTCGGCTTGTTCTAAGGTATTATAAACCCTTACTGCATTAGGATCGTCAGGAGCTACGGTATGTTTTCGTTGTAAATCACTTTGGATAGCTTCTGAAATATTTTTGGACAAAGCAACGGCTTCATCAAAATTGTCTGACATTTTGATGGTAAACATCATGTTTCTGATTTTATCAGCTCCATTAAAAGCCTTTTGAGCAGTAGTAATAGGTAAATACAATCGAGACTCATCTCGTTCTCCTCCTGGGTCTGTAAAATAACCTATAACCTTAAAAGGGATTCCGTAAACAGTAATTGTTTTATTAATAGGATCTTCATCTTTAAACAGATCTAACTTCATTCTATTACCAAGAACAACAACCTTTCTTGATTGATTGATATCATCTACATTCAAAAACCGTCCATTTACCATTTCTGCATTTTCAATGAATTGGTTTCCTGGGTGAGCTCCTTGAATTCTATAGTTTCCCGATTGATTTTTATAATTTACCTGTGCTTGCCATATGGTATAAAAGGCCGATTGGTGTTCGATGTATTCGTCAAATTTTTCTGAAATAGTATTAAAATCGTCATTTTTATATTGAATAAACCGCCCAGGATTGAGTCCTTTGTATTCTTTTGTAGTCACTCCGCTCCATACACTTATCAAATTTGTAGCATCTTGTTGAAATTCGGAACGAACACCATTTTGAATACCTTTACTAAATCCGAGCAAAATCACCAAAATGAAGATACCAGAGGCCACAGAGAGTCCTGTCAAAAAAGTACGTAATTTGTTTTTACTTAGAGTTTCAAATATTTCCTGCCAACGTTCAATATCAAACATGATGAAAAGCCCTTACTTGTTCAACTTTTTTATCGTCAATAATAATTCCGTCTTTAAGATTGACGATGCGTTTTGTCATTTGAGCAATATCGGGTTCGTGAGTCACAATTAATATTGTTTTTCCCTCATCGTTAATTCCTTGAATGAGGTCCATTACCTCATAAGATGTTTTAGTATCCAATGCTCCAGTAGGTTCGTCTGCCAACAATACTTTTGGTTCACTTGCTAGAGCTCTTGCTATGGCTACGCGTTGTTTTTGCCCACCAGAAAGTTCATTAGGCAAATGTGTAGCCCAATCTGCTAAGCCTACTTTTTCCAAATAATGATTGGCTTTCTCAATACGCTCTTTTCTTGCAATACCTTGATAGTATAAAGGTAAAGCCACATTTTCTAAAGCTGTTTTGTAATTAATAAGATTAAATGATTGAAATATGAATCCTAAAAATTTATTACGATAATTGGCGGCTAGTTTTTCATTTAAATTTTTTATCAAGAAACCATCTAGGATATATTCTCCATCATCAGCTTCGTCAAGCATTCCCAAAATATTGAGAAGTGTTGATTTTCCTGAACCAGAAGATCCCATAATTGACACCAATTCACCTTCTTCAACTGTAAAGTTTATCCCTTTTAAAACGTGTAGTGAATTACTACCCATTTGATAGGATTTATGAAGATTCTTTATTTGAATCATAATTTATTGATTGTTAACATTTACAATGTTAATCATTTACTTAACTAAGTATTCCTAACAAAGTGTTAAGAAATAGAATATCTCATTAATATTAAGACTATCTAAATAAGAAAATGTTACTAATTAACAACCAAAAAAATTATGCTATTTTCTTTTTTCTAAAGAATTTAAAGTAGATAATAATTCCTAATCCTCCTAAAAGGATATAAGGTATAGCCATTAAATAAACGATCCCATCATTGATGCCTTTGGCAGCCGATTGCCCTTCTTCGCTTTCAAGAACAGCTCTACACATGGCACATTGTGCAATACTATTGAGATGCACTAAAATTGTAGCCAACAAGGATAATATTATGGTCTTTTTTTTAAACATAGTAAGGAGATATCATTATGTAAACTATTACTCCCGTTATGGCAACGTACAACCAAATAGGGAATGTAATCTTGGCTATTTTACGGTGTTTTTCGATATTATTGGTTATAGCTCTAACGTATGTAATCAATACAAAAGGAATTACTACTATTGATAAAAGGATATGTGTTATCAAAATGAAATAATAAAAATATTTCAAGAAACCTTCACCTCCAAATTTGGTTGAATCACTTGTCATGTGGTACGCCACGTACATAACTAAAAAACAAACTGAAAATACTATGGCTAGCTTCATTAGTTTTTCATGAAGCTTTACTTTTTTGTTTTTTATTGCCCAAAATGCAATAATCAAAATCAAAGCTGTTGCGGCATTTACACCAGCATAAATAGGTGGCAAAAAAGTGAGTGGTTCTACATCAAAGCCTAACGCTCTAAGATTTATTCCAAACAACAAAGCTACCACTAATGGAATGGCCACAGAAAGAGCTATAATCCATTTGTTATATTTTTTTTCAGAATTTACAGTTGCCATATTATTGTTATTCTTTTAAAAGTTTAGCAATATCTTCTTTTAAAACATCAATTTGGTTGGGAGCATTTTCTTCATCTAAAGATTGGTAATAAATCAAAGGGTTTCCAAAATCATCAAGTCTTGAACGTATATTTCCTTCTTTATCTATCAAGGCAAATAATCCAGAGTGAGAGAAGTCTCCATTTTCATCTAAAGTAGCGTCAGCATAAAGATTAAACCCTTCATTGGAAAGTTTAAGTATTTCATCTCTGTTTCCTGTCAAAAAATTCCAGTGTTGATGCTTTGCTCCATAATTTTCAGCATATTTTTTGAGTACTTCAGGAGTATCAACTTCTGGATTGATAGTGAATGAGGCGATTCCAAAATTAGGATTTCCATAAAATTCGTTTTGGATTTCAACCATACGTCTGTTCATAATTGGACAAATACTTGGGCAAGTTGTAAAGAAAAACTCTACGAGATAAACCTTACCTTCATAATATGCATTTGAAATAGTGTCTCCATTTTGATTTATAAATTCAAATTCAGGAGCTTTTCCTATTACTACTAAATCACTTTTTTGAAAATTAGCAACAATCTTCGGGATAAAGTAAATACCAAATACTAAGATTATGAAAGCAACACCTATGTAAGAATAATTTGTTTTGTTCTTGCTCATATCATTGATTTATTTCATTAGCTCTTCGGTGTGAAGAATCAAAATTTCCTTTACGTTTTTGTCTATATTCAGTAAATAAAACTCTTAAATCCTCACTCATTTTATTTTTAAGTTGTGCTACTTCTATACAATCGTAAGAATTCAAGCCGTATATAGGCGTTTTTTTTTCAACTTCTCTTTTTTCTCTATCGTCCAGCCTACCACGTTGGTTAAGGTCTTTATCAACTATAAAAGCCTGTGATGATCCAAAATCTTGTAGCGTTTCTTCAGCCTTTAGACTTGAATATAAGCTTTTGATTTCTTCTGGAGAAAGAAAGACATAATACCAATATTTTAATTCTCCGAAACGATCTATTTCACTTTTAAGTTTATCAACTTCGTTGATTGTTCCTTCTGGAGCTATCGCAATTATTTGAAATTTCTTAAAGCCTTTAAATTTATCGTAGATTAGTTCCTTCAAATTTGATATGGCAACAGACTGTTTCATGGGTTGATTACCCAAAAATACAAGTATCGAAATGTGATCTTTCACAATCACTTTTTCTCCTGTATCAAAAGCTACTCCATTTATATTTTTCACTTGAGTTTGGACAATATCCAAAGGGATATAATTATGCTTTGCTGGAATGAAATACAGAAGGAACATTACAGGTAAGAAAAACAAGATACCTAGTATTATATATTGCTTTTTTTTCTTCATATCTTTATAAATACAAAAATAAAAAAGACGGTTTAAAAAACCGCCTTTAAACATTTATTTAACTTAATAAATCTCTTTTAGAAATCTCTTTTTATGAAACCAGAAGAATACACATTGTTTATATAATCTCCTTCTGTAAGTAGAATAAAAATCAAATAACATATTAGGAATACTCCTGTCCAAACCACAGCTCTTCTAAGGCCTTTGGTTTCATCCCTCATGTGCATGAAATCCCAAGTTATGTAATAAGCTTTTACAATAGTTAGAATGATAAAGATCCAGTTAAGGATTTTCATTTTAAAAACAGATTCCATTAAAATCTCAGGCTTGTAAATCCCAAGTAAAACCTCTATAGCGGTTACTACAGACAGTAAAATCAAAACTCCCCATATTTTTTGGGTGTTAGATTTAAACTTAATCAAGCCTCTTAATATTTCTAATTTATGTGCGTGTGCCATGTTAAAATACTATTTCAAAAATTAAACCAAATAGAAGAAGGTAAATACAAATACCCAAACCAAATCAACAAAGTGCCAGTACAATCCAACTTTTTCAACCATTTCATAGCTTCCTCTACGCTCATATGTTCCTAATAAGACATTGAAGAAAATGATGATGTTGATTACTACACCAGAAAACACGTGGAATCCGTGGAATCCAGTAATGAAGAAAAAGAAGTCTGCAAACAATGGTGAACCATATTCGTTTACATGAAGGTTTGCCCCTTCAACAACTTGTTTCCCGTTGGTTTTCAAAATCTCTAAAGATTCTGTTCTAGACAAAACTGTTTTTTGCCCTTCTTCATTCAATAGTTGAGTTCTTACTAGTAGATTTTCATTAGCTTCAAAACCAGCAATCACTTCGTTTAATGTATATGAAGGTAAATCAGCTTCATCATTAGTAAACCAAATACCATTTTTACGTTCGTGCAACGTTCTATCCTTATGCTGAGAAATAGCGAAATCTCTTAAAGCGACACGATTTCCATCGGCATCTACAAATTGAAGAATGTTACCACCTTTGGTTTGGATGGCACCGTAATCTCCTTTAATAAATGTTGCCCATTCCCAAGCTTGAGAGCCCAAGAATATTACCCCTCCAATGATGGTCAAGAACATATACCAAGTTACTTTGGTTTTGTTCATTTTATGACCTGCATCCACAGCCAACACCATAGTTACTGAAGACATAATAAGAATAAAGGTCATAAAAGCCACATAAATCATCGGCAATTCTTGTCCGTGCATAAACGGAACGTGAGTAAATACCTCATCGGCAATTGGCCAAAATTCAGCAAATTTAAATCTAGAAAATCCGTAGGCTGCTAAAAATCCTGAGAATGTCAAAGCATCTGAAACGATGAAAAACCACATCATCATTTTACCGTAACTCGCCTTAAGCGGTTGATTACCACCTCCCCAAGTTTTTCCTTCAGTGCCAGTTTTTACAACTGTAGTATCCATAAAAAGCATTTAGTTTTTAAAAGTTGGACAAAAATAATCAATTATTTTTTCTAAAGAAATATGGCATTTCAATTTTTTTAAGAGTTATCAAGGCTTAGCCTTAAAATCATCGATTGTTAACCTTAAAACAAGGGTAAAATCAAATCATATAACCCAAAAAGAAAAACAGAAACAACCACAGTATATCAACAAAATGCCAATAAGTTGCAGAGAGTTCTACTCCCAACATATTATTTGACGAATATTTTTGTTTAAAATGATTATAAATTACAACCAAGATAGAGATAAGTCCCACAATAACATGAACAATGTGCACAAATGCAATCAAATAGACAAAACTCATAGTTACGTTGCTAGTAGGTCCTGTAAAATTATAACCTAGTTCTATAATTTGTCTAAAACCTATAAATTGATTCCATATAAAGGCTATTCCTAAAATCAAGGTTATCCACAAAAAAGCCGTTGCTCCCAAACGATTGTTTTTCTTAAAAGCTCGTTTGACGAATATAAAGCTAATACTACTCAATACAATAAGAACAGTACTGAGCACAAAGGCCTGTGGAAGCTCAAAATCATTAAGCCAATCCGGTCTACTACTACTTACTATTACAGCGCTTGTAAGCCCTGCAAAAGACATTGCTAAAGAGACAATGCCAAACCAGAGCATCATTTTTTTTGCTCTTGCGTTTTTTTCTTTAAAAGTTCCTTGAGTTAAGTCCATTATCCAATAAATTTATCGACTACATATACTATTTGAACCAAGGTAATGTAAGTTACACTTGCCAACATCAATTGCCTTGCTGCCTTTTCTGTTTGTTTTTTAAATAATTCAAAAGCATAATACAGCATAAACATTCCTACTGCAAAGACTACAATGGCAGCAACAACGGAAAGTTTTAAATCCCCTGTAAATCCAAATACCGGAATTATAGATACTAAAACCGTCCAAATAGTATACATTATTATTTGTACAGTAGTACCTTTATCTCTTTTTCCTGTTGGTAACATACGAAATCCTGCTTTTTCATAATCGTCATGTAAAAACCACCCAATAGCCCAGAAATGAGGGAATTGCCAAAAAAACTGAAGCGCAAACAAAGTTCCTGATTCTATACCAAAATCGTTTCGTGCTGCTACCCAACCTAACATAAAGGGAATAGCACCAGGAATAGCTCCTGCAAAAACTGACAAAGGGGTTTTGGTCTTTAATGGTGTATATACGCTTGTGTAAAGAAAAATTGAGATCGCGCCATACATAGCTGTTTTTGGGTTAATAACATATAAAGCTGTAATCCCAAGAATTGTAAACAAAACAGCGATCACAAAAGCTGTTTTTACAGACATACGTCCAGCAGGTATCGGTCTATTTTTAGTTCGCTCCATCAAAGCGTCCAAATCACGTTCAATAATTTGGTTGTACGCATTGGAAGCTCCTACCATGAAATAACCACCGAAAGCCAAAAGCATTAAGGTTTGAATATCTACCACTGAAGTTCCGAGCAAATAACCTGCAATGGAAGAAAACACCACGCTTATAGACAGTCTAATTTTGGTAATCTCTTTAAAATCTGAAATTATTGTACCAGCTATTATTGATTCTGCTTTAGTATCCAAACTCAAAAACGTTGTTTTTTTGTATTGCGTTTGCAAAGATACTTTTAAAAAACAGATTGGACAATGTTATCCATAAGTTATTAATCTTGTAGGATGTTAAAAATCAAAATATCAGTGTGAATACCTCTAATCTGGACAGAACTTCCAAACATTTTGCACAGCAGTTTTAAATGCAGATGAAAGTTTTGTATCTAAACAAAAACCCCGTCTAAGAAAGACGGGGTTTTCAATTTATGTTAAGCTTTATTAATCTTGAACTTGGAACATTATCGGAAGAGAATATGGTACAATCACCGCTTTTCCTCTTTGTTTTCCTGGTTGCATTTTAGGAATTAAACCAACAACACGTTTTGCTTCTTGAGCCAATCTTGGGTGTGGGGCTCTAGCTTGTACGTTAGTAACATTTCCATTTTTATCAACCTTAAAGGTTACAAATATTCTTTGTCTTCCAGAAAGCCCTAATTCTCCAGCTAGGTCTGTATTAAATTTCCTAGTAACGATTTTTTGAATTTTTTCAGACATACATTTTTTTCTGGCTTCATTAGTCTTTTCATTTTCACAACCAGGAAAAACAGGTACGTTTTCAATTACTGCAAAAGGGACCTCAATAGGTTCTTCTTCGACCTCTTCAACTTCAACATCTTCCACTTCTACAATTTCCTCTTCTTGATTAGTTTCTGTAGATTCAATTACAGTTTCTTCAATCTCTACTTCATCTTCTACAATCTCAATTTCTTCAGCTGGAGCTGGAGGTGGAGGTGGAGGTGGTGGAGGTGTTAAGTTTTGTTCTGTAATTGGAACCTCCTCTTCTTCAAGTTCATCAATATTCACTTGACCTATATCAATTTCTGCTTTGTCGTAAGTCCTGTAATTGATGGCCATATAAGCCAACAGCATCATTAATGCCAAACCTACAGCAAAGTACAATGAGCTATTTCTGCCCACATCTGCTTTGGTGTTTTTCTTTGGTTCCATATCTTAAAAAGTGTTTAAGGATTGCTAAATAACCAATTAATAGTTAAAAAAGCAAGGCTTTAATTTATTTTAGTATGAGTTTTTTGATGAGCATTGCCAAAATTGCCAATCCTATGCCTACGCAATTGGCTACTACATCATAAAAATCTGTCACTCTAGTATTGGTAACATTTTGTAATAGCTCAATAATTATGCCATAAATCACTGCTATTACAACTGATAAGAGCAATGCGTTTTTTTCATTTTTTGTTCTTAAAAAATTAAAAGACAATAAAGTGAGAAAAAAATAGGCTATGGCGTGAAAAACTTTGTCATCAAAAGATGATCCAAGACTTGGCATTCTTCCTATACTTACCAGACTAAGTATGGTTAGTGCTATGATATAAAGCACCAACAAAGGCAATGCATAATGTTTAAGCACCAATCAAAGCTTTATAATCTTCTGCAGAAAGTAAGTTATCTAATTGAGATACATCAGAACATTTTACTTTTATCATCCATCCATCTCCATATGGATCTGTATTTACTTTTTCTGGTTCATCTTCTAAATTTTCATTAACCTCAATGATTTGTCCTGATGCAGGTAAGAATAAATCTGAGACTGTTTTTACGGCCTCAACCGAACCAAAAACTTCTTCGGCTTCTAAATTTTCATCAAGTGTTTCAATCTCTACATAAACAATATCTCCTAATTCACTTTGTGCGAAATCGGTGATTCCTACAGTGATGGTATCATCACCCTCTATTCTAACCCATTCGTGGTCTTTTGTGTACTTTAAATCTACTGGTATGTTCATTTTGTTTAGAATATAACGTTTAAAGGCAAATTTACTCTAATTATGCAAAAACATAATAATTTGGAATATTTTTTTCAAGACAAATTTCACATTTAGTTTCCAAAATTATATCGCAATGTTATTCCAGATCTAATTGTTGTTTGTGGAAAAGATGTTGAAATTGCATATTCCGAGAACGAATAATCAAAATAGAAAATACCTGTTAGGTTTTTGGTAAAAGCATAATCAGCATTAAACTTTAGATTCCATATGGTTTGTCCTGAAGTAACCTGATTGTTGTTCAAATCTAGATATCTAATTATGGTTTTGTTGTCTCGTACTGAAACATCCATAGACAAATTCAAATCACTTTTAATGACTTGTTTAGGACCTGCTAGTTTAGATCTTATTCTCAAATCCTTGATTCTATATCCTAATCCTAAGGTATATTCGTTCCCTTTTATTTCTGTCAACAAATTGTTATCAAAACTCAAAGACAACAATCTATCTTTTTTGATTTCGGCAAGAATTTTTACAGAATTTTTCATTTCAAAATCCAAACGCATCAAAGGGCTGAATTGTTCTTCTAAATTGATATTGCTAAACAGCATACTATTTTTATAATTTCCAGCTTGATCCAAAGTTTCAGGATTTTGAGCTGCATAATCTATATTTTCATTTGGTGCGACATAATCGATATTATTTCTAAACTGGTTAATGGTATAACTTGAGCGATAACCATGAGATATTGAAAAACGTTTGAAGCGTTTTTGGAACCACTTCATTTTCATAAAGCCAGTGTATTTGACTTGCCAGTTTGGTATAGGCACATCTCTAAAAGCCGAAAGTTTCACCTTATCTGGACTTACACCTTGGTAAGCTGATAAAAATGACGGCAATAGTACTCTTTGGCTATTTTTTCCAAATCCTAAGGGATAACCTTCTGCATCAGTTTGATATTGAGTAGTACCATAAAAATCTCTTGCCAATCTATGAGCTATAACAAATCTGTTGTTTCTAAAGTCTTCAAAAGTAGATGACTCTGTCTCATCACTTTTATTGAAAGCTGTTTTTATCAATGCTGTTGAAATGCTAAAGTTCCCATACGAGTTTGTTATCAATGGATTGTAATCCAATTCTCCGTCATTATCAAAATCTTCTACTACAAAGTTTTGAGCCATATTCTCAGAATATTCTCTTATCCCAGTAAGGTCGATTTTAAGATCTTGTATAGGCTCAAGGTTTGCCGAGATATTCAAAATTCTATTAGTAACTTCAGTATATTGCTGGTTAAATTCAGGGAACACTGTCAACCATCCATTTCTTGCTACCAAATCTCTAATATCTCTTTGACTACCAAACGTATATCCAAAAGTAGGTTTTAAGGTTCCTATAAATCCTGGTGTTCTTAAATATCCTGGTAAATAGGTACCATTGTTTTCAGAATAATTCACTTGAACTCTCTTGACCATCGTCAGCAGGTCTCTACCAATGTTTAGAGCTTTTTTACCTACATTTCCTCTTTTAGTGTTTTGTTCTTCTTTTTTAGCTATTCCTCCAGATACTGATCTTTTGGAGCGCACGGTTCTAGAGCGCGAATTACGTTTTCCTATACCAATATATTTATAAAGAGTTTCCATATTCAACGACGCATTGATGTTGTGCGTATTGGCATTTTGTATGGAATTTCCTAAATCGTAAGCGGTTGTAACACCTTGATCATTGGTGTATTCAAAACCTGTATTGATATCGGAACCTTTTTGCCATTGGAAATCTCCTGTATAAGAATATGTAGCTCTTAAGAAACTAAACGTAGGTATTTTGTATAAAGGAATTTCGTAATTGAGTTGTAACTGTTGGTTTTGAATATTAGGATCTCCAAAATCAAAGAAGCCATGCCAAACATCTAAAGTTGGATCTTGACTACCGTTGATTTGATCGTTAATAAAATAATTTCGTACAATATTTCTATTGGCCGCATTAAAATTAATACTCAAATTATCTGTTAAGTTGTAATTGATAGCATATTGGAAATCGACAGTATAATTTCTTCTATATAATTCTTCAATTCCTATATTATTTCCTCCTAATTCGACATCTCTGAATTTTTGACGATTGAATTGCCTTATAATATCTGAGTTTATAGAAAAACTAGTTGGCATCAAATTTAAATTGAAGTCCTTAAGGATTTTCCAGTAACGTCCTCTAAACAAAGAATCGTTTTTCTTGAAGGGTTCAATCTTTTTAGGTTGGAAACTATAATTGTAATTTACCCCTGCTCTCACATTTTGTTCTAAAGAATTCTCAATTTCAAAATCACGATGTTCTACCTTGTTGTAAGAATAGTTGAAAGTTAGGTTTTCTACATCGTAAATTCGAGGTTTAGCATCGGGAGCTCTTTGTTTTTTAACACCAATGAAGTTAATGCTTTTTCGTTTGGTATAATTTTCAGATTGTGTTCTAATGCGCTCTTCTTCTTCGTCGGTTTCGGCAGCATTCAATCTAGATTCCAACGTTAAGTCATTGTAATACTGATCGTATTTTGGTGTTATAAGCTCTTCGCTTTGAGCATAATTAAAAGGAATTTGAATACCCCATTTTTTAGGCAAGAGTTGTCCAAGGTTGACATTGGTTACAACGTCATATTGTTGAACATCTTCTAGACTACGTTCATTAGGTCGTTGTTCTACCGATCCAAATCCTGTAGTACTTCTACGACCTGTAGCGCTTAAATTGGCAAAATCTGCAAAATTGGTATCCATACTTATTACAGTAGCCCATCCCCCTTCGTCATCAAGTCCAGAGAGTCTCAACTCATTAAACCATACTTCACCACATAAGTCATATCCTCCAACATAAGGGTCTGGTGTTCCTGCACTAGTTATATTTTTAACCCCAACCATCAATACACGTATGTCACCAAAATTTGGATTTCCTTTGATAGCCACACGTTGTTGCCCTGTGGTATATTCTGCAAATTCTGGCACTGGTGCAGCACTTAATTGTCCATCTATGACATCATAGAATGTGGGGGTATCATTAGACAATGAACCATCACTAATACCATTGGATTTCATTTGCTGTAATAATTCCAGAGGTATATTAATTTCGTTTACTTCTGGCCACACCAAACGTCTAATAGTTTCACTTACGTTGTTAGCATCTGAAGTATTAGATCCTGTAAATTCTGTTGTTGGTTTTAGAGGCACTTCAATTTGATAAAAATTCTGCGTCAAGTCGTTACCCATCCTCACAAAAGCCACAAGTTCTTTTTCATTGAGAGTTCCATTGTCCCCATCATGCGCGTGCAAAAACATTCTTAAGCTTTTGTATTGACGCATATCAATATTAATATTTTTGTATGCTCCTTTAGCATCTGTAGCTTCAAGATTACAGATTTTCATCTGCAAGGCTTGTTCATTTTGTCTAATAATATTGTTATTATTATTCAAACGCTCCAATTCGACTTCTGGGGGTAGCACATAATAGCCATCATTTTCTTGCAATCCTACAACACCTGTACTAAATTGAATGTTAGAACTATTGTTGGAATCTACATTATCTAAATCTTGTGTAAATCGTCTCCAATCACTACGTACCAAGTCTAGAGTAGCAAAACGCAATATTGTCGGTTCAGCAAAACCATTAAGGTATAATCTTGCAAAACGAACGGATCTAATATCTGTAATTCCGCCAACAGCTTCTCTAGATTCGTGGTCTATTGGAATTCTAAATTGATAGAATGTTACATCTCTTGTATCTCCATTAGGCAGAGATACTGTTCTAGTTTTCACATCATTTATAAACTCATTTGTTGGGTTTAAAGCTGATGGTGTAATATCTACTTCATATTCAAAATAACTGTCAATCGTATTCATAGTATTATCACGATTGATGTCTTCAACATCAGGTTGTGTTGTAGATGCTCTATTGGTATCTGAAAATTCTTCTAAGGAGTTTCCTTGAACGCCATTATATTTTTTGTATCGTTCAAAAATATTTCCTGAAGTATTTAAGTAATAAGTATAATTATCATTGGCCGGGTCTTCAAGTCCAGAAAAATCGGGGAATTGAGCTGCTTCTTCACCATCATCAAATCCATCGTAACCTACATCTTGATTAACTCTTTCTTGTCCTGTAGTTGAAAAAGTATAAATCAATGATTGGTTTTGAGGCACCGCCCAATCGGTACCAGAATTAAGCAAATGTTGTATATCTCCATCTTCAGGCAAACCATTTTCGTATTGTTTTTTTCCATCCTTTAAGATGTCTTCAGAGATATTACCTAAGTTGATATATAATTTTCCTCCTGGACTATTAACATTATCTAAGAAAGGATCTTGTAACCAAAATTCGATATACTCAACATTAGCCTGTTCAAAATCAGTAGATGTAATAGCTCTGGTAATACCAGCCCATGCTTCTTCTGGATTTGGTATAGTTCCATCGACTGTATTTGGGTCAAAGTTATATGGTCCACGTTCATTGGGATAATACGCTAAATCTAATGATCTTATTACTGTAGATTGTCCTTGTGCAATATCTACATTGTCAAACAAATCTTCTATATAGATTCGTCTTGTATATAGATTTGAGATATCGTCATCACTAATATCAGAAGGGCGTTGACTGCTATAAAATATTGGATCTATAGTATACCAGTTTAACAAAGCTCTTCCATAACCATTTTGTAAACCCGGATCATTAATTGGGTCGTTTTCTGAAACGCCATTTACAGTTCTAGGTCTACTAGACAAGAACCAAGATTGCGGAGATAATAGATCGATTGCACCTTGTGTGCCTTCAAAATCATCAACATAAACCGTTGCTTCATTATTAAAATCAGTTGCTTTTGGAGCACCTGGTTTCAAATAAGCAAATTCACCTCGTACAGAGAGA
>Ga0055584_100001589_pt1 | contig 22261 bp, 25 predicted proteins | sample OSDHelmetaG_FD_58716 | JGI IMG/M metagenome (GOLD analysis project Ga0055584, IMG submission 58716) | Pelagic marine sediment microbial communities from the LTER site Helgoland, North Sea, for post-phytoplankton bloom and carbon turnover... | ecosystem: Environmental > Aquatic > Marine >...
ATACAGCTTTCAAAATTGGTATTAAAAAAAAAAAAGAGCTGATTAATTTCTCTGCTGGTGGCTTTAAAGATTTCACAAGAATTGGATCGTCGGATCCTAAGATGTGGACTGATATATTCCTATCTAATAATACACATTTAATAAATACACTAGATGATTTCATAAAAGATCTCAAAAAATTTAGAGGACTTATAAAAAAAAATAACCTAGACGAGATATTTAATTTGCTTATGCAAACGAAAGATATAAGAAAGAGTATTCTTAAAGCTACTAAACTAAAAAGGTGAAGACCTAAATTTAGATTCAATATCACTAAGAATTTTATCTTTTTGATAATTTTTTTTTAACAACGGGAATATCCTAACGTTAATTTTTCCGTTTTTTTTGATAAATTTTTTGTTTATCCAAAATCTACCAGAATTATGTATTACCGGAAGAATCGGCACCTTAGTTAATTTATGTATAGCAAAAAAACCAGGGTTTATTTTAGCAGTTTTGTCTGGATCAATTCTTGTTCCCTCAGGAAAAATTATAAACTTTGTATTTCCTCTCTCTATTAGTGAAGAAACAGATCTATTTATAACCCTTATTGAATTCAATCCCTGATCCCTTTTAATAAAAATAAAACCAAGCCTTTTAAAATATCGTGAAAAAATTGGGATATTCTTAAGTTCATCCTTTAAAATAAATACAGATCCTCTGAACAAAGCTGAAAAAAAGAAAGTTTCCCAAGCGGATTGATGGTTACTTGTAATTAAAAAAGGGCCTTCCTTAGGTATGTTTTCCTCCCCCAAAACTTCGTAGTCTATCAAAAGAATCTTTTTACATATCAAGATTACAGATCTACTCCAGAAATTGGACAAAGAAATAATAAAATTATCGGTAAAAAATCTCACTTGTGAAAAAAAAACAAAAAAGCAAAATGTCCACAAATAAAAAATTAAATAAAATATTAATGAGCGTAAAAAGTTCATAATAAATAAAAAAACGTGTAAAAAATCTTGAAATATTCTGAAAAGATTAACTTTAAATGAAAAAAGAATTCTTCACTTAAGCTAAATCTACTTACTGGAACTGTAATCAATCTCTTTTCAGGGAAAAATTTTTTAAAAATAATAAAGCTTCTTGGTATATGATAATATGATGTTATTAGTTGAATCGATTCTATATTTACTTTATTATTTTTAAGCCATTCAGAGACTTCACTTGCATTTTGCAATGTATTTTTTGCCTTTTCTTCAAAAAAAATACAGCATTTTTTTAGACTTATATTATCCTCAAATAAGTATTTATTCTTTACTTTTTCTTTTTGAAAAACGCCAGATATCAGAAGAAATTTTCCATTACCTTCTTTCAAAAGTTCTATACCTTTTTCTATTCTCCCTTTTCCACCAGTAAGAACTACAATAAGAGAACTCTTTGTCGATAATGATTCTTTTTTCTTTGAAAAGTCATTTTTCGAGACATTATAAAGCAATAAAACCCAAGCCATAAATGTAAAAAGTATAACTATACTTACTATAAAAAGAATTTTTTTAAATTTTATCAAAGAATCTTTTCTCAAAAAAATAAAATAAATACAACATTAAAAATATTAATAATAACAATAACAAGATAAGAATAAAAATAATTAATAAAATTAAGGTTTTAAGCGTCTGCTCGAAATAAAAGTTATCGCTAAAAAAATAAAAGTTCACTCCAAAAAACTTAATTAATAGCGAGCTTACTATAGATACAAAAAATATACTTATGATTGAGCCTGGTAATATCCTTTTTAATATACTTATCGATATATTTTTTGATAAACCATAGCTACTTTCTCCCATAATTTGAGTCATTTCTAAAAACTTGTAATTAGATATTAGTGCAGCTTTTGTAATATTCAGTACAAGAAAAGCAAATAAAATACTGATTACTAAAAGCATAAAAAAAATAATTACTTTTATCCTTTTAAACAATGACACCACTTCAAATAATTGATCTTTGTGAGGATATTTTTCAACTATCCTATTGTCCGATATTTTAAGGATTGAAGTATAGACTTCATCAATAATTTTATCATTTGAAGTTTGGATCAGAAATACAAATGGAAGTGATAATCCAAAAATATCATCAATACTCTTAATTCCAAGGCTCTCTTGAATTAGATCCTTATCTAGAACCCTAAATTTTGTTGATTCCTGGTTCTCTTCAAGGTATTTTATTATTTTTGATGTAACATCATCTGGAATTACTTTTTCATTTCCATTTTTAGACAAAATAAAAGTTGTTTTTTCTGATTCACCTACAATCCAATCATTAGAAAATTTATAAAAATTAAAGAAAATAGCAACGTGAATCGCTATTAAACTAACAACTATAAATGATATACCATGAATAAAATTATTATTGGTAATAAAGAATGTTTTTTTTAAGAGATCTTGGAAGTTTAACATTTAAGTATCTAATGTTATTATTCTACAGTTTTCATCAAACTGAGATAAATCATTTGTTGTCATTATTATTGTTGAGCCCAACTTATTTAATGAACTGAATAAAAACATAATTTTCTTTCGAAAATCTCTATCAAGAAAAGTTTCTGGCTGGTCAGCTAAAATTAATTTTGGATTATTAATTAAAGCTCTAGCAATAACTACTTTTTGTTTTTGACTATTTGATAAATTTTGTATCTTTTCGTTTTTAATATCTTGTAACGAAAGCCAGTTAAATATCTCGTTCATTCTTGATTCTATTTTATTAGTATTCCTCTGAATCTCACATGCAATTTCAATATTCTGATAAACATTTAAAAATGGAATCAAAAAATCATTTTGTAAAATAACTCCTGTTTGTTTTCTAAATTCTTGCACGGAGGCTTTGCTAGAACTTTTAAGTTCATTGCCCCCAAAGAATATCTTACCTTTGCTTGGCAGACATTTAAGGTAGAATAATTTAAGTAGCATAGATTTACCTGATGAATTTTTTCCCTTAATAATAATAAAATCACCTTTTTTTACCTTAAGGCTTACTTTAAGCGGTGTTTCTCCTTTAATTTCTATTGAAATATCTTCCAAGGAAAAAATATAATTTTGAGTCTGAGTTTTATTCATTTATAATTTCATTTTTCTTAATAAATATTTCCTTAATATTCCCTCTTAAATTATAATCTGAGGACATACATGCACCATAGGCTCCAACCGAACAAATAACTACCAAATCATCTTTTTTTAGAGCTTGACTGATATTATGTTTAATAAAAATATCTGCCGACTCACATATTGGCCCCACAAAATCATATTTATTTTTTTTTAAGTTTTTTCTTTGTACTGGAAGAATTTCATGTCTAGCATTATACATCGCAGGCCTTATTAGATTATTCATGCCAGCATCTATTATGATAAAATCCTTTTTTTCTCCACTTTTTTTTCTTATCACAGAAGAAAGTAAGATGCCTGAAGAACCAACTAATGATCTACCAGGTTCAATTATAATTTCAAGCTTCATATTGGCAAATAATTTTTCAACTAATAAACAATATTTTTTTAAATTAATTATTTGGTCATTCTCTAAATATCTAATGCCAATTCCACCACCTAGATCTAAGACACTAATATCAAAACCTAATTTTCTTAAAGACTCAATTTGAGTTTTTATCTTCTTAAATGCAATTTCAAACGGCCTTATGTTTTGAATTTGTGAACCAATATGAATTGAAAGCCCAACTATCTCTAGATACTCATTATGCTTATACTTCTCAAATAATTCTACTATTCTGGAATTTGGTATTCCAAATTTATCCTCAGACCTTCCTGTGGAAATCTTGTAATGAGTCCTAGGATCAACATCTGGATTAACTCTAATACAGATATTTATTTTTTTTTTTTCACCTTTTGCAATTTCTGCAATTTCTTCTAACTCTTCTTCGCTTTCAACATTCAATTGCTTTATTTTTTTTTTTAAAGCATATTTGATTTCATCAGCTGTTTTACCCACACCTGAAAAAACAATCTTATGAGGAATAATTCCATTTTCTATCGACTTTTTAAGTTCACCTTTTGATACAACATCAGCACCACATCCACTTTTTGATAGTAGACCCAAAATTTGTTTATGATTATTTGCTTTAACCGCATAACAGATCAATGGTTTAATTTTTGTAAATGAATTTTTTAATGCAATAAAATTATCATGTATTTCAGAAAGGGAATAACAATAAATAGGCGTACTATATTTTTTTTTAATACTCTCAAAAGAAGTTTCGTCTAAGTATAAGGAGTTATTTCTATAAGATAAATATTTATTAAATTTTTTAATCATACGATTTAGGATACGTTTTAGGGTAATCACTGCCTGGGAACTTATCTAACGCAGCTTTTTTGCCACAAGAGGTTATACCAGTAACTAAGGTTATTAATAAAATAATATGAACTAATGGCATTTAAATTTTCTTTCTTGCTCTTTTTATTGCACTCTTGACTTGTGAAAAAGCTGTACCACCAAATGATTTTTTATTCTTAACTGAATTTTCTAGCGATAATAAATTATATATACTTTTATTTATTCTAGGTTCAACTAATTTAAATGTTTTTATATCTAAATTATGTAGATAAGTGTTTTTACTTTCTGCAATTAAGACTAGTTTACCTGTTTTTTCATGAGCTTCTCTGAAGGAAATATTTAAATTCTTTACCATCCAATCTGCTAAATCTGTTGCCGTTGTGTGTCCCTTTAGCGAAAGTTCATACATTTTTTTTTCGTTTAACTTTATCTTTTTTATTACTTCTGACATAACATCAATCAAAATTTCAATTGTGTCGTAAGCATTGAATAAAGGTTCTTTATCCTCTTGAAGATCTTTACTGTATCCAGTAGGTAGTCCTTTTTGAATTATTAACAAATTAATTAAACATGATATTATTCTACCCGATTTTCCTCGAACAAGTTCTACAGAATCTGGATTTTTTTTTTGAGGCATTATTGATGAACCAGTACTAAGTGTATCTGGAAATTTAACTAAATCATATGCGCTACTGGACCAAATGATAAGATCCTCAGAGATTCTAGAAAAATGAATACTCATTATTGATAGTATTCCTAAAAACTCAATTATAAAATCCCTATCTGAAACACTATCTAGAGAATTTTCAGTGGGCTTTATAAAACCTAATTTTTTTGCAAGCAAAACTCTATCAATCTCAAAAAAATTTGTACCTGCCAATGCGCCAGAACCAAGAGGGCATTCCGTCAAATTTTCTATTAACTGATTGATTCTATTTTTGTCTCGTTTTACCATTTCAAAGAAACTCATCAAATAATGTGCGAACGAGATTGGCTGAGCATTTTGCGAATGGGTGAAGCCCGGCATGATCACTTCTATATTTTTTTCAGCTTTTGATATAATAATATTTTGGAGACGACTAATCTTCTTTGAAAGACTCTTAAGCTTCTCTTTAACCCAGAGTTTCATATCTGTAACCACTTGGTCGTTTCTAGACTTCCCAGTATGAATTTTACCGGATAACAAGCCAATTCTTTTTTTTAGGATCATCTCAATATTCATATGAATATCTTCATATTCTTCTTGAAACTCTATCTTACCTTTTTCCATCTCATCATTAATTTTTTTTAGATTAACTTGAATACTTTTATTTTCTGACGCTGAGATAATTTTTGCACTCACTAATGCCTCAGTATAAGCTTTGCATAATCTTATATCTTCATTCGCTAATCTATAATCAAAACTAATAGAATTATTAATTTTTTCTAAGAGAGGAGAAGGTTTTTTTTTAAAACGACCTCCCCAGACTGGATTTGTTTTTTTTTTCATTTATTATAGTTGGTATGAAATATTTATTTTTTCTTCTTTTTATTATTACAAATCTATCTCATTCGTACGCGAACAATCAACTATTATTACATAAAGAAGTCAAAAATATATCAGATATAAAACTTAACTCTCTTGATTATAAAAATCATTCGCTTTTAAGTGCATCTAAAAAGAATCTTTATATTGTTAACTTTTGGGCAACTTGGTGCGCACCGTGTGTAAAGGAAATTCCAGACTTAATTTTGCTTAAAGAAAAAATTGGTACAGATGTTGGTGTTTTTTTCATATCAATTGACTCAAACCCATCAGTTGCGATACCAAATTTTCTCAAAAAAAATAACATTGACTTTCCACATTTCTATACAGACAAAAAGATGAGTATTTCTAAGGAATTAGATATAAAAGTAATGCCAACTACAATTTTTATCAATAAGGAGCTTCAAGAAATTTCAAGAGTTATTGGTTATATTGATTGGAAAGATGAAGAAATAATCAATACCATAAAAAAATTACTTTAGTTCATTCTCAAGTTTAGGAAGTACCTCGAACAGATCACCTACTAGGCCATAGTCAGAAAAATTAAAAATTGGCGCCTCTTCGTCTTTATTAATACAAGCTATAAATTTGGAATCTTTAATGCCAGCTATATGCTGAATAGCTCCGGATATTCCTACAGCTATATATAAATCAGGTGCTACTATTTTACCAGTTTGGCCTACTTGCCAATCATTAGGAACAAACCCAGCATCAACTGCGGCTCGACTGGCTCCCATTGCTGCACCTAACTTGTCAGCAATACCTTCCAATAACTTAAAGTTTTCTCCATTTTGCATTCCTCTTCCACCTGATATAACAATTTTAGCTGATGTTAATTCAGGCCTATCAGATTCAGATTGATCGTAGTCGACGAACTCTACATTTTTTGTTTGATTTGAGGAAATTTCAAATTTTTCCTCAGATACATTCGAATTCTGGGCACAGGGTTCAAAACAAGTCGGCCTAACTGTAATAACTTTTAATGAGTCTTTAGATTTTACTTTTGAAATTGCATTGCCTGCATATATTGGCCTTGCAAATGTTTCATGATCAAATATCTCTATTATATCGGATATTTGTTGGACATCTAATGTTGTTGCAATTTTGGGGCCTAAGTTTTTACCAAAAGTACTTGAGGGTAATAGAATATGTGAAAAATCTTTCTCTTTTAAAAAGGAAGTTATAACCTCCGATAAATTTTCCGCTATTTGAAACCTCAAAAAGTCATCATCAGAATAATTTACTTTTGAAATGATATCAGTTTTTTTTAGCTTATCTACAACCTCAGAAATATTACTTCCCAGAGCAATTACTTCAACTTCTTTACAAATCTTTCCTGCAGCAGTTATCGTAGATAAAGAAGTTTGCTTTATATTCTTACCGTCGTGTTCTATAATTACTAATGATTTCATATTACTTTTGCCTCATTTTTAAGTTTATCAACTAAATTTGAAACATCTGCTACTTTTACTCCAGCTTTTCTCTCTGGAGGGTCAGTAACTTCGAGAATTTCTAATCTAGGTGAAATATCAAGATTCAAATCTTTGGAATCCAATATCTCTATTTTTTTTTGCTTCGCTTTCATTATATTAGGAAGAGATGCATAACGCGGTTCGTTTAATCTAAGATCGGTTGTTACAACGCAAGGTAACTTTACCTTGATAGTCTCTAAACCACCATCAACTTCTCGTGTTACATTAAGAGTTCCATCGTCATTCTTCTTTACTTCTGATGCGAATGTTGCCTGCGGATAATTCATAAGTGTCGCAACAATCTGCCCTGTTTGGTTGCAATCATCATCTATAGCTTGTTTGCCCATGATAATCATATCTGGATCTTCTTTCTTACAAATATCTTTTATTATCTTTCCAACACCCAGGGGTTCCAAAAGAGTATCGTCAACCTTTACTAGTATACCTCTATCTGCTCCCATGGCTAGGCCTGTTCGAATTGTTTCTTGGGATGAGTCTTGTCCAATTGATAAAATAACAATCTCAGAGATCACACTATTTTCTTTCAATCTTACAGCTTCTTCAACAGCTATCTCGTCAAATGGGTTCATTGACATTTTAACATTATCTGTTTCCACACCAGATTTATCTGTTTTGACTCTTATTTTTACGTTATAATCTATAACTCTTTTTACACACACTAAGGCTTTCATATAATCACTCTTTCTCTTCTGGAGTCCAAAGTATATCACCAACTTCTCTATTCTCAAACCTTGCCGCTACAAAAAGAAAATCTGAAAGTCTATTAATATACTCTAGTAATGTTGGGTTAACCTCTTCTTTTTCAAGTAAATCAATTATCGATCTTTCTGCTCTTCGTATAATTGTTCGTGACAAATGCAAAAAAGCAGAAGCATTTGTTCCTCCAGGGAGGATAAAAGATCCAAGTTCGCCTAACTTTTCATTTAATTTATCTAACTCATTTTCTAAAAATATAACTTGTTTCTCAAATCTTTTAAAATTTTCACCTTTATATGGTTTACAAAGGTCAGCACCTATATCGAATAAGTGGTGCTGTACTTTTCTAAGAATTAATCTCAATTCATCACTCGAATAAATATAAGCAACACCTATTGTACTGTTAGCTTCATCTATCTCACCGTAAGCTTTGATTCTAGGAGCATTTTTGCTCACCCTATTACCGTCCCCAAGACTGGTTTGGCCTTTATCGCCACCTTTTGTATAAATTTTATCTAACTTTATCAAATTATTTTCAAGTCTAGGATTTCACAAACAAGGCTAGAGTTAAAACGATAAGACTTATAAATTGTATAAGAACTCTATATCTCATAAACATGTTTATCTTGTTATTTTTTTCATCTCCTGATCTTGCCGTATAAAATAATCCTACCAATAAAACTGCAAAAGTCGTAATTAAACAAATCACGATTAAAATATTCAGGAAAAAACTCATTATCTTCCGATAAGACCCTTAGCAACAATTTGTGCTTGAATCTCTGCTGCACCCTCAAAAATATTTAAAATTCTTGAGTCACAAAGAACTCTACTCACTGGGTACTCTAAAGCATAACCATTTCCACCATGAATTTGAAGGGCACTATCTGCAGTACTCCAGGCAACCCTTGCAGCGAGTAATTTAGCCATACCAGCTTCTATATCGCATCTTATGTCGTTATCTTTTTCTCGTGCTGAAAATAAAGTAATTTGCCTTGATACTGTTATCTCCATTACCATCCACGCTAATTTATTAAAAATTCTTGGGAATTTAATGATTTGTTTTCCAAATTGACTTCTATCTTTAGCATATTGAAGAGCCAATTCTAAGGCGTTTTGAGCAACCCCAACAGCTCTTGCTGCTGTTTGAATTCTTGCAGACTCAAATGTTTCCATTAGCTGTTTAAAACCATTACCTTCTTCCCCTCCTAATAATTGTTCTTTGTTTACCTTAATATCATCCAAAGCTATTTCATATTCTTTCATACCCCTGTAGCCTAGAACCTCGATTTCACTACCACTCATGCCATCCATAGGGAATGGGTTCTCACAGTTTCCTCTGGGCTTTTCAACTAGAAACATACTTAAACCTTTATAGCCCTTTTGATCCAAATCAGTTCTTGCTAGCACGGTCATAAGATCTGATCTTGCACCATGAGTTATCCAAGTTTTATTTCCTGTGATTGTATAATCTGATCCATTGAGAGTTGCTCTAGTAGCTAAACTTCCAAGATCTGAACCAGTGTTAGGCTCTGTAAAGACTGCAGTAGTTAGAATATTACCGCTAGCAATTTCTGGAAGATATTTTTTCTTTTGATCCTCAGTACCTCCTAATCTAATTAATTCTCCAGCAATCTCTGCTCTTGTCCCGAGCGATCCGGCTGCAAGGAAGCCTCTAGAAAGTTCTTCTGTAACAACACACATAGCAATTTTTCCCATTCCTAAGCCACCGTAATTTTCAGGAATTGCTATACTAAACACTCCCAATTCTGCCATTTTGTCCAGAGTTTGATCTGGTATCAAATCGTCTTTTAAGTGCCATTCATTTGCATAGGGTATAATTTCTTCTTCTGTAAACTTTCTGAATTGATCTTGTATCATGTCTAAAGTCTCATCATTTAACCCTAAGTTGGGGAAAATTCCATTTTCTAAAGAATTAACAATTTCCTTCTTTACCTCATTGGATAAACCAAGAGAAATAAGTTCGTTTACGTGAGGTTGATCTACAAATTTAAAGTCATCTCTATCTAAACCAATATCTGATAATCTTACCATTTCAGTTTGACTAATCATTATTCCATCACGCATTTGTGAAATGTACTCAGCAAATGAATAAAGTAAAATATTATAATCTATATCTGCAGCTTTATTAGAGTCTCTCAATCTGGTGAACCAGTTAAAAGTTTCTCTTAATCCAATTCTGTAAGTTTCAAACCATGCAAAGCCATGGGACTCAAATTGATAAGTTTCTAGCAAGTTATTGTCAATTCTATCACTTTTAGTCAAAGTTTTAACAAAATGATCTTTAGATTTTTTGGACATTGCTTCCAACTCGTTGAGCACAAGTTTAAATGTCTGGTTTTTCTCTTCAACAAGAGACCTAACATTTACGCGGTTACTTTCAATATTTGCTGTACTATCCATTTTATATCAATCCAAAAGTTAATTTATATATATTATACTTCATTCAGAGTTTTCAATCCAGTTTTTTTAGCTTGGACTAAAGCAGCCATATTTCCCGGAAGATGCTTGTTATTCATCATTTTTGTATGAGCAGATGGGATTTCTTCCCACTTAAAGCATTCCGACATCAATGGATTTATGAGCTTCTGTATCATCATTTCGTTTGCTTGGTTTGCCTGATATAAGTTTGCAAAGTGACTTCCTTGTATCCTTTTTTGTCTCATCCATACATATCTTGCATCCATGGTTAAATTGTATCCAGATGTACCAGCACAAATTACTACCATTCCACCAGTTTTGACAAGATAAGTTGAAACTGGAAATGTTGATTCACCGGGGTGCTCAAAGACTATATCTACATCTTTTTTTCCTGTTATTTCCCAGATATCTTTTCCTAAAACTCTACATTTTTTTATAAAATCACTGTAACCTTCTGAATCTTTAACATCTGGCAGTTGACCAAAACAATCATAATTTTTTCTATTAAGAACTCCCACCGCTCCCAAATTTTTAACAAAGGGAATTTTATCGTCATCAGAGATAATTCCAATGGCGTTTGCACCAACAGCTTTGCAAATTTGAACAGCCATACTACCTATACCCCCAGATGACCCCCAAACTAAAACGTTCATTCCAGGTTTTAGGGCATGTGGGGGATGTCCAAATAGCATTCTGTAGGCTGTTGCTAGAGTTAATGTGTAGCACCCACTTTCCTCCCAAGAAAGGTGTTTTGGCTTTTTCAATAACTGTCGTGACTGGACAGTAGTAAATTGAGCAAATGACCCATCATTTGTTTCATAACCCCAAATTTGTTGAGATTTAGAATACATGGGTTCTCCACCATTACATTCCTCGTCATCACCATCATCTCGGTTGCAATGTACAATAACTTCGTCTCCAACTTTCCACCTTTTTACATTTTCGCCAACCGCCCATACTACGCCAGACGCATCTGAGCCTCCAATATGATAACCAGTATCTTTTCCTACAACAGAGATCGGGATTCCTTTAGATGCCCAAACATTATTGTAGTTAATACCCACCGCCATTACCATTACTAGAACTTCATCTTTACCTGGGTTTTTTACTGGCATCTTTTCGATTTGCATTGCCTTTTCGGGCACACCTAATCTATTTTCTCTTATTACCCAAGCATACATTTCCTCTGGTATTACGCCTAACTCTGGAGTTTCTCCGAGTTCGTATATTTTTTTTGTCATAGTTTTTCCTTACAAATCTATTAACTATCAAATAATCTGAATTATAAAAAAATTACGTTACATCACTTAATTTAAAAAATACATTAATTTTTTATTGTTACCAAAATTATTTGATATAATTTATTTATTATGAATAATATAGAGAAAGATAAACCATGGCTTATTAGAACCTATGCAGGCCACTCCAGTGCTGAGGCATCAAATAATTTATATAAAGAAAACTTAAAAAAGGGACAAACTGGACTGTCAGTTGCCTTTGATCTTCCCACGCAAACTGGTTACGACTCTGACCATATCCTTTCTAAAGGGGAGGTTGGTAAGGTTGGTGTGCCGATAAGCCACGTAGGTAATATGCAAACTTTATTCAAAAAGATACCTTTAGAGAAGATGAACACCTCAATGACTATCAATGCTCCAGCACCATGGTTATTATCCTTATACATAGCAACTGCTGAAAAACAAGGTATTGAAAGAAAACAGTTATCAGGAACTACTCAAAACGATATTACTAAAGAGTATCTATCCAGAGGGACTTATATTTTTCCCCCTGGCCCAAGTCTAAAACTTACTACTGATGTAATAAAGTTTACCACACAAGAATTACCAAAATGGAACCCAATAAATATTTGTTCATACCACCTTCAAGAAGCTGGAGCCACTCCGGAGCAGGAACTTTCGTTTTCTCTTGCTACTGCTATTGGTATTTTGGAGTTCTTAAGAAATTCAGAAAAAATTGATGAAAATCTTTTTGAAAAGATTGTTGGGAGAATTAGTTTCTTTGTAAATTCGGGAATGCGTTTTATTACTGAAACATCCAAGATGATCGCATTTACCGAATTGTGGGATGAAATCTGTCAAAATAGGTTTTCTGTTAAAAATCCAAAATATAGAAGGTTTAGGTATGGTATGCAAGTTAACTCTTTAGGATTAACAGAGTCACAGCCTGAGAATAATGTTTATAGAATTTTAATTCAGATGCTTCCTGTTGTTTTGGCTAAGAACTCGCGTGCACGCGCTGTACAACTTCCAGCCTGGAATGAGGCCCTTGGTTTACCCAGACCCTGGGATCAACAATGGAGTTTACGACTGCAGCAAATAATGGCTTATGAAACAGATTTACTGGAATTTAACGATATTTTCTCTGGATCTAAAGTTTTAAGGAATAAGGTTAATGACTTAAAAGATTCTGCACATCATGAACTAAAAAGTATAGATGAATTTGGAGGATTGGTTCAGGCTATTGAGAATGGTTACATGAAAAGTCAGCTTGTAAAATCACAAACACAAAGGCAAAGAAATATAGAATCAGGAGAGCAAAAAGTTGTGGGCGTTAATTGTTTTGAGGATGGAGAATCTTCTCCTTTGATCTCTAAAATAGATGGTGGATTTATGAAGATTGACGAAAGTTCAGAAAGGTCGCAGGTAAAAAATGTAGTTCAATGGAAATCAAAAAGAGATAAAAATAAAATTGACACACTTCTTTCAAAGTTAAAAGAAAAGGCAAAAGCTGGTGAGAATATTATGGAAACATCAATAAAATGCGCTCATGAAGGCGTAACAACTGGTGAATGGTGTGATACAATGAGAGATGTATTTGGAGAATACCGAGCGCCTACGGGGATTGTTTCCTCAAATATTAGGAAACGAAAGACTGCCTCAGATGAAATTGACTCTATCTCCAAAGAAATAGAATCAATAACAAAAAAAATGAAAAGACGCCCAAAGATGCTTGTTGGAAAACCAGGGTTAGATGGACACTCCAATGGAGCTGAACAAATTGCGGTAAGAGCAAGAGACATTGGCATAGAAGTAGTTTATGATGGTATCAGGTCAACACCTGAACAATTAGTTGTGGCCTCAATTGAAGAAGGGGTACACATCATAGGCTTGTCAATATTATCTGGATCGCATGTCCACTTGGTAAATGTAATCCTTGATTTATTAAAAAAAAATAATTACTCTCACATACCTGTTATTGTTGGTGGCATCATACCGCCTAAAGATGAAAAGAAATTGTTATCTAAGGGGGTTAAAGCAGTTTTCACACCAAAAGATTTTAAAATAGAAGATATTCTAAAAAAAATCACATCAATCATCAAAAAGTCCGTATGAGCAAAAAAAAACTCTTGAATTAGCAATAGATCTTTTAAATAAAATAAATTATTTTAATTTAAGTGCATATACACCTATAACATTTGATAACATAAATATTGGATGGTTAAACAATAAAATTATATCGAATAATTCTTTCAACACAAAAAATAATCGTATTAAATTTTCTCAATTGGTTAAGTTTATAAAAGATCTCGAAGAAAATGATTTATTTACTGAAACATGTCCAGTCTTTTCTTTTCCATCCCTAAAACCAAAAAAAGTATTTTCCGAAACAGCTAGATTCTGCGATAAAAATATATTTAGTATTAAAAGAAATTTTTTATCACTTTTTGGCTTTCCATCGTATGGGGTACACTGCAATATCTGGAGTAAACATAAAGATAAATTTATTATTTATTTTGCTAAAAGGGCCAAAAAACTAAAGGATTTCCCTGGTTATGCCGACAATACAGTGGCTGGTGGGCAGCCAATAAATTTATCAATTTTTGAGAATCTAAAAAAAGAAGCCTATGAAGAAGCAGGTATTACTGATAAATATTTGAAAAAAATACAAAGAGGAAATGTTGTAAGTTATTTTCATAATAATTATAATGAATTTATATCAGCTGTGATCTTTAATTATCACCTTAATAAGGTTGATGAGTTAAAGCTAAAAAATATTGATGGAGAAGTTGATAGTTTTTTTTCTCTTCCCCTTGAAGATATTTACAAATTACTAGAAAAGAATCAACTAAAACCTAATTGTATAATTCCTATTTTAGATTTTATTTTATTAAATGATTACCAATTTTTGTCAAAAGGGACTATTGTTGAAATTAAAAAATTATTGCGATTAAATGAGTAAAATTTTAAATGGCCCTTCGATTAATAGTGACCCAGGAAAATTCGATAAGATAATCATATTTTTGCATGGTTATGGTGCTAATGGGAATGATTTAATTTCCATTGGCAATAGTTGGCAAAAAGAACTTCCTAATACAATGTTTGTTTCACCAAATGCACCATTTGATTGTCCTTTTGGAAATAACGCTTACCAATGGTTTGAACTAAGCTCAATATCCCCTAAAAGTATTGGAAGTGGATTAAAAAAGGCAGGGCCTTTTCTTAATGAATTTATTGATCATATTTCCAAAGAAACTAAAATTCCCTTTGAAAAAATATTTTTTGTTTCTTTTTCACAAGGAACAATGATGGCTCTTTATCATTTATGTCAAAGGGGCTCAAAATGTGCAGGGATAATGGGATACTCAGGCTTACTTTTTTGTGATGAAAATTTTGATGTAAGTATTAAAAGTAAACCTCCTGTTAGATTATATCATGGAAAAGATGATGATATTATAAGCTTTGAACAGACTATTAATGCATCTAAAAAACTCAAATCCCTTAATTTCGATGTAGATCATAAAATAAAAGATTTTTTAGGTCATGGAATTGACGAGAATGGTCTTGAATATGGTTTAGAGTTCATAAAGCAAACATTTAATATTTAAAATTGTAATAAACTTCCAATATCATTAAAATAGGAATTACTTATGAATTTATCTGCAAACAGCTGCCCGGCACTCGTGTTAAACGCTGACTATCAGCCTTTAAGTTATTATCCGTTATCCACCTGGACGTGGAAAGACGCTCTTAAGGCAGTTTTTTTAGAAAGAGTAAATGTAGTCTCAGAATATGATAGATTTGTAAGATCACCCTCCACAAAATTCAAGCTCCCAAGCGTGATTTCATTAAAAGATTATATTCCACTTCCCGAGAAAGCAGCTTTCACGAGATTTAATGTATTTTTACGAGATAAACTTCTATGTCAATATTGTCATACAAATTTCAAAGTTGAGGATTTAACATTTGATCATGTTTTGCCAAAGTCTAAAGGCGGTCAAACTACGTGGGATAATGTTGTTACCTGCTGTAGAAGGTGTAACACGACTAAAGGTAACAAACTTCTTACTAAAACAAATTTTTCATTGATCGCAAGTCCATACACCCCAAACAATTACGAGTTAAAAGAAATTGGAAGATTATTCCCACCAAATTTCTTACATCAAAGTTGGAATGATTTTTTATATTGGGACTCAGAGTTAGAACCTTAGTTACAATTTTTTTGACATTTTTATAGCTAGCTTTGTTATATTTTTAGTAATTAATTTGAAGAAAAACGTTCCTGTATGATTATCACTTCTTTTTTGGGAATTTAGTTTATGCTGATTCTCTTCTTCACAAAATTTTATAATCTTTTTTCTTAAGCTACCTTTTATATTTTTTTTTTCCAAATATCTTATCTGTTCTTGATAATGATCAACAATTGTAGCTTCGATTGCTTCTGTACAAGCATGAACATATTTTTCTCCAAGCAAGGATGATACAAATCCTAATGTAGTCCCTCCCACCTTCCATAAAGGCTGCATAATTGTTGGTCTAGTTCTGTTTAACAAAATTTGTTGTTGAAAATATTCGAGATGAACTTTTTCTTCACAGGAGATTTTTTTAAGCTCATTTTTTAGTGATCTATTTTTACTAAATCGAATTTGGGATTTATAAATTACTTGCGCTCCATATTCTCCTGCATGGTTGACTCTGAGAATTTCATCAATCTTTTTTTTATTTTTGTTCATCAAACTTAAGAATAGCACATGTCCATATAATTAAAAGTATAGAGACTATTAAATTAAAATTGGCTAATGATAAACCCATTATCGAAAATAAAATTTCATTACACTTAGTAATAGGAACTTTTTCTAAAAAGCTCCTAAGCTCTTCGATTGTTTGGATATCTGCTCCAGTAGAAGTGCAATTCATTTCATACTCAACAATTCCCCTTTCAACAAGACTATGAAAAAATGCTATGACAAAATTAACTATCTGTAAAACAATAAATACCAATAAGAATTCTTTTTTTTTTCTTAAAAAAACTAGAGTTATCCCTAAGATTATTATGAGTGTATAAGGAATACGTTGATAAATGCACAATTTACATGGCGGAAAATCTAAGGCATATTCGATCAGCAAGGTTGAGATTAAAATGCAAAAACTTATTATAATTAAAAAGTATTCTGAGTTTTTTCTTATGAATTGAAAATTGAACATATAAAGTTATTATTGAAAAGAATGTTAGCATCCTTTAAAAAAAAATTTATAAAAACATCCTTAATTTACTACATATATAGGTATTTCAAATATAAATTTAAATCATTTACCTCTTATGGTGGAAGTGGGGAGGATGTTTTCATCTCAAAGTTCTTCCGAAATTTTAAGAAAGGTTTCTATGTAGATGTTGGTGCGCTTCATCCAATTAATGGTTCTTTAACTTACCTACTCTACCAAAAAGGATGGAATGGCATTAATATTGACATGATGAAAGAAAATATGAAACTATTTGATATTTTTAGAAAAAGAGATAAAAACCTTGATATCGCAGTATCGTCGTCAAAAGGCTTAATAAATGCTTATTTATTTGAAGTAGGTTCCGGACTTAATACAAATCATTTAAAAGTTGCAACAGAATGGAAACATAAGATCAATAAAAACTTTATGGTAAGAAAAATAAAAAAAAATACACTAAATAATATTTTAAAAAATAATAAAGTTGTTAAAGATTTTGATTTTTTAAACATAGATGTAGAAGGTCATGAATTTGATGTTCTTAAGGGATTAAATCTTGAAAAATTTAGGCCAAAACTTATTTCAATAGAAATTCATGTTTTAAAAACAAAAGACATTTTTCGTTCAAATATTTTTAAGTATTTAAGTAAAAATGATTACGAGCTAGTTTCTCAGTACAAACAAACTTCGTTTTTCACTCCTAAATGATTCATAGAAAAAAATAAAGAAATAAGATTAATATAAATATCAAGCTTAAAGTTCCAATATATTTCGGAATTAACTCGTTTGCTTTTTCTTCAAATTTAAATAGTAAATAACAAACTAAAAGAAACCTTAATCCTCGAGAAATAAATGAAAAAATAATAAATACTGCAAAGTTTAAATTCATAATTCCAGATGCAATACATGTTACCTTATAGGGAAAAGGTGAGAACCCACCAATCACAATTAAAGCTATACCGTATTCTTTGAATTGCGAAATAAATGTATTAAGCTTAGAACTAATTGATGGGTAATACTCTAAAAAAAAAATATTTGCCTGATCCCATAAAAGTGATCCAATTAAATAAGAAAAACAACCACCCAAGACTGAGAAGATCGTGGTCATTAAGGCAAGGCGACAGTAATTTTTTTTTTCAGCTAATACAAATGGAATCAAAAAAATATCTGTTGGCAAAGGGAAAATAATCGACTCAAGAAAGGAAATAATATAAAGATAAATCTTATTTTTTCTTTCTCTACATTTAGATATTAGTTGTAAGTAAAATGATTGAACTTTTTCTTTCATAGGATTTTAATTAGTTATAATTAGAGTCAGATTTATAAACATCTTTGTTAGATATCAAGGGTATCAAAAAAAAGAAAATATATATTCCAAGAAATTTCACATAAAATCTCCAAATTCTATTTTCATAGATTATTTTTGAGCGGATAAGTATAAATTTTTTTGAAAAAAATATTTTTTTAAATTGTGGTACTTTATAATAAAGGTGTTTTAAATTATTACTATTATTTATACGTATAATATATTCCAAATATTTTCTTTTATTAAGTTTTTCAAAAACCCTATACATATTTTTAAGTCTATAGGGATTGGAAATAAGGTTCTTTACTTTGAAGAATGGCAGTTTATTTTCTAAAAATAGATTTATGCAGTTTTCATTAGAATGAATATCCTTAATGAAGTTATCTAAATAACTTCCGCATTTCATACCATTTGAAATTAAGCACTGGGTTAGTCCGATTTCATAATTTTTTACTAAGTCAGCTTTTGACTTTTGCTTTTTTATATTTGAAAAGAACTTTCTGAAGAATAAGCTTTTAAGACATTTTTTTTTAAAAAAAAGAAAATAACTCTGAATATGAAATTCACTTTTAGTACCTGCAGATGTTATTCCCCAAAAGTCAACTTTTTTATCCTTCATGTTATCAAATATTTTTTTTAAATCTGTGAATGGACCGATTATAGAATCATTAACTAAAAGTAGATTTTCTATATCTTTATTTTTTAAAAATTTTAACCCTAATTTCCAACTTCCAAAGTCCATCTCGTTATGCTCTTTGGAGATGATCTTTTCCACAAAACTTAGTTTTTTTTTATCCTCTTTTCTTATTTTACAATCACTAACAAAGACTATTGAAAATAGAGAACTATACTTTTTTAAAGATTCAATAATATGAAAATCTAAAATTCCCATTCGATCATAAAAAGCAAAAATTAAGTAATTTTTATTTTTAAATTTAATCACTACACTTTAAAATTTAAATTTTTTGATATGCTTCCAAAGCCTTCTAAGACCTGTGGGTGCATTTGTTTTTCTTCTTTTTGGCCATTTTCGCGTAGGATCCACAATAGTCCTATCCAAACCGATATCTATTACAGCAGGTTTTTCAATTATTACTGTGTAAAAACCTTTTTTTTTATAAGTTACCCCAATATCTAATTCATTTTTATATCCACTATATCCTCCAATTAATTGATAATCAGTAATTCTTTTCACACCAGGTCTAAAAGAAAAATAACCCCACTCCCAACCTTCTTTACAAAAAACTTTTCTAAAGCCAATATTTCCAATTTTTTGTAGTGAACCATATTCAAAAACATCTAGTCTGCTAGCGCTTTCCATACTTTCAAGCCAAACCTGAATAATCTTTTCATCGGTAGACATGATTTTAAATGAATCCTCTATAAATTTATCCCTTGTATAAACCCAATCATCCTCACAATGAAAAATGTATGGAGTTTTTACTTTTTTATAAGTATCCACAATTGAAGTTATCTGTCCCTTTTTCTTTTTATTAAAAATCAAATTCAATTTTTTGTGCCACTTCTTCTTGATATGCCTGTAAACTTTATTATCTACAGAGTCCTCTACAAGAAATAATTCTCTGCATTTGTAAGAGTTATGTTTAAAAAAACTTTCTAGTGTTTTATCTAAAAGATCAACTCGCCCGCAGCTTGTAAGAATAAAAGTGATTTCTTTTTTCATAATGAATGTAATTATATTTTACAGATCAATCTTATCCAATATAATTAATAAAAATTCGTAAATATTAATTTGATTTCCTCTGTCTTAAAAATGATATACTGTAAGTCCCTTATCTTGCCCCTATGGCGGAATTGGTAGACGCGACGGATTCAAAATCCGTTGAACTTCGGTTCATGTCCGTTCGAGTCGGACTAGGGGTACCACTTTAAAAAAAATAATCATTAAAATCATTGTTAATTATATCACTATAGATTCTTTGCATTAAAATTTTTTTTATTTAAAGTATTTACATGTGGTTTTTATTTGAAAAAATTAATACTGATTAGAAAGATAAAAAAATGCCTCATCTTCAATTTGAGATAAACAAAAAGTTAGAAAAAAAATCTAAACAAGAATTCATAATTTTTATAGAGAAAAGTTTTTCTAAAATAATGCAAACCGGAACTGATCATATCGCAATAACGATAAGGGAATTTGAAAAAGAGAATATAAGTCTAGGAAGAATAAATAATAATAGTCACGTATGCTTGATGAATTTAGATATTCGTTTAGGTAGAACTGAAAATCAAAAATTAGAATTAGTAAAGACTTTTATTCTTGGAGTTGAGGAATTTTTTGGAATAAATAAAAATAATCAGTACGTAACATTCACTAACCACAAAGGAATTGAATTTAATTTCTACGAAAAATCTCTTTCAGATTGGATTAAGAATGATGACCCAAACAAAAACTTCTAGGTTTAACCATTTCTTAGTAATAAATAAGTGTTAAAATTAAGATATTTTCTGTTTGAAATTAATAATGTAAATAATAAAACCACGATAAATAGAACGGAAATGATCAAAGGAACTAAAAAAGAAAAATACCAGTTAATACCTAAAAAATTTGTTATAAAAATATAAGAAAATATGATGGCAAAAATTAAGGAGGATAAGATTATGGGTATTGATAGTATTAAAGATTCAAAAATGATCATTTTAAATATATTAGATTTCTCATAACCTAGAATTCTCAAAACTAGATTCTGGTAAACTTTTAGATTTCCAATCACACTTACAGCATTAGATATTACGATAAGTCCAATCAAGATAATTGCGAATGATATCAAAATACTTGAAATAAATAACTTATTCAAAAAAAATTTTGTTTTATCAAGGTACTCAGAAACTCTTATATATGTAATATTTGGTAATTTCTGTAATAAATTACTAAGGCTTATTAATTCCTCATTTTTAAACCTTACTGTAGACAAAAATTCATGTGGAATTTGCAATGCAAATTTAGGATTAAACAATATTGCGAAATTAATATTTAAATCTTTATAATCAACCTTTCTAAAGTTAGTAATGATTCCAGTAACTGAATTTCCATAAATGTTGAATGTCATTGAATCACCAATATTTAATTTTAAATCATTGGCGACTCTCTGATCAATTGAAAGCATTAGCGTTTCTATTTCATCTGAATTCCACCACTTGCCTTTAACTATTGGATTATTAGGTGGTGGGTCCTTTAACCAAGAAATTCTTCTTTCACCATTAACAAACCAATAACTTTTATTCTTATCATCAATTATTTCCTTTGGTTTTCTATTATTAATCCTCTCAACTCTAGCTGAAATCATAGGAACAGTTATTTGCTTGGCCTCATTATCAATTTTGTAGATTTGCTTTGTGTATACATCTAAATCACTTTTTTGTATTCCTAGAAAAAAATAATTAGGAGCATTTTTTGGGATTGATCCATTCAGTTCTTTATTAATGTTAGAGGAAAAAATTCCTAGAAAATATAATACTGTCATACCCACCCCCATGGTCATTATTACTATTGAATTAAGGCTTCGAAAACTATGTAAATTTTTAATACTCATTTTTAAGAATACGTTTTGGATCTTTTTAAATTTTCGTAAAAAAAGAATATAAAATTTGGATAAAAAGTAATAGAAGGTACTAACTATAATAAAAAAACAAAAAAATACTGATGTTTCTTTAGGTTTGACATTTAAAATACAAAATAAAACGATAAAAATTAATGTAAGTACGCTAACTTCCACAATAGATTTTCTACTGTAACTAAAATTTAATTGTGTGCTACTATTCCTGAATAAGTCTGTAACATTTATACTATCAATACTATCCAAGACTGGTTTGGCAAAAATAAAGAAAATTATTATACTAAAAAACTGAATAAGAAATAATTCATAGAATTTAAACTTTACATCTAACTCAATATTTAAAAAACTTAATATATTATTGTCTAAAAAGGAAATTATTATTAGACATAAAATATAAGATATTATGGAACACATAACCAAAATAATAAGAGTTTGAAAATAATATAATA
>Ga0055584_100001590_pt1 | contig 22253 bp, 24 predicted proteins | sample OSDHelmetaG_FD_58716 | JGI IMG/M metagenome (GOLD analysis project Ga0055584, IMG submission 58716) | Pelagic marine sediment microbial communities from the LTER site Helgoland, North Sea, for post-phytoplankton bloom and carbon turnover... | ecosystem: Environmental > Aquatic > Marine >...
CGCCGCGGGCGAGAAACACCAGACGCTGGCCGAGCAGTTCGACCTCGCGCATGTCGTGGCTCGTGACGAGGATCGCGGTGCCGAGATCCTCGTTGAGTCGGAGGAGACCCTGGCGCACTCGGTAGGCGACTTCGGGGTCGAGCGACGCCGTGGGTTCGTCGAGCACAACGAGCTCAGGCTCATGCAGGATCGCTTTCGCCAGCCCGACCAGCGTTCCCTGGCCGCTCGACAGGGTCTGCGTCTTCTGATCGGCCAGCCGCTCGATGCCCCACTGGGCGAGCGCGCCGTTGACCGCAGCCTGCGGGTCAGACAAACCGTGGAGCGAGGCAAAGAACTCCAGCGTTTCGCGCACGCTCAGATAGCGAGGAAGCGGAAGGTAGCCAGCCGCGAAACCCACGCCGGCCATGGCCCCCACCCGGTCGTGAGCGAGGTTGCGGCCGTTGATCTCGACCACGCCTTCGTCGGGCTCGATCGCTCCGAGGAGCATCAGCAAAGTGGTGGTCTTGCCGGCTCCATTGGGGCCGACGAGCGCAACGCGTTCGCCCTGACCCACAGCGACATCGACGCCACCGACGGCGACCGTGTCCTTGAACTGCTTTCGCAGTCCTCGCGCGCTCAGGTAAGCCCCCATGCCTCGCATCTTCCACCACGACCGCGATTCGTGCCGAGAATATGGGCGCCGACAGGGCCGCAACAGCTGACCGCAACTCGGCGAATCTTTTGCGCATTGACATGGCACTAACTACGTTTCTGTCGACAACGTCCACGGGGGAATCGACAGTGACCACCAACAAGAAGACCTTCCGGCGCTCGATCGCGCTGCTCGCGGCGCTGGCTCTCTTCGCTGCGGCGTGCGGCGACGACAGCGACCAGGACACGAGCGAATCGACGACCACGACCACGACAGTCGCACCATCTGTTCCCGACGAGAACAACCCCGACCCGGATGTCGAGGACCCCGAGCCCGATGAACCGGTGGAGCTCACCGCGACCGACACCGGCGTGACGGAGTCGATGATTCGTATCGGAGTCGTCTTCCCCGACACCTCGCTCCTCGGCCGCGACCCCGGCGACCTCGAAGCAAAGTTTCGGTCAATCGCCGATGCGGTCAACGAGTCCGGTGGCATCAACGGTCGGTCGATCGAGATGACGTTCCGTGCCCCCAATCCGCTCGATGACCTCGCGTTCGATGCGATCTGCGTTGAGCTCACTCAGGACGTGGAGGTGTTTGCCGCCCTCGGACTCTTCCCCCGGACCTCCGCAGACTGCTACGCATCGATCAACGACACCATTGTCGTCAGCACCTTCGGGATCAGTGCCGATCAACGAGCGAGCTACAGCGCTCCCGGGATCACGATCGTTCCCGATCCGGCTCGCTTGGTCGACGCACGTATCGACGCACTGATCGAGGGTGGCGTGCTCGATCCCGATGTGCCCGTTGCCTTGGCCGGCGGCGACGTCGCACGCGCCGAACACGATCTCTACTTGGCTGCCTTGACCGAGGCCGGCATCAACGTGGTTGCCGACACGATCCTGCTCGCCGATGGGCAGGATCTCCTCGCTCTCGAGGCCGAGATGCGGACGTTCACCGAGGTGTGGGCGTCGAGCGGGGCCGAGATGGTCGTTGCCAGCACTGCGCTGCTCTCGCAAGCCCTCCTCATCGCCTACAACAGCAGCGCCATCGATCTCCCGATGGTTCTCCCCGAGGGCACCGGGGTGGCTCCATCATTCCTCCAGGATCAACAGGGACTCGATCTCACACCCTTCGAGCTCGCTACCGCCCTGGTGGAGGGCGACGACCAGGCGACAAAGTACGAGACCGGCGCCGACGGAGTGCGCGAATGCGTCGATGCCTTCGAGGCATCCAGCGGCGAAGACGTGGCCCTCGATGAGTCTCGCAACAACCTCGCGCCGACGGTCGTCGCCTGTCAGGTATTCGACATCTTCGTGGCCATCGCGACTGCCGCCGGAGCGGAGTTGACCACCGAGTCGTTTGCCGCCGCAGCCGAGACATTTGGCCCAATCGACGTGACCGACCTGTCGTCCGCCTCGCTCGGACCCGACAAATTCGATCTCAACGACTCCGTCGGGGTGGTCGCCACGTACAACGCCGAGCGCGTCCAGTTCGAGCCCATCAGCTGAGCCACACCCCGGCACCTCCGTCAGTCGAGCAACGAGTGCAACGCCGAACGGAGGACCGACTCGGTTTCCACCACGGAGAGTTGGCGCTGGCGACGCAAGTAGTCGACCGAGTCGAGCTGCGTCAGCAGGTCGCCGGCCGACAGAGCGGCGGCGCGTTCCGAGGTCCGGCGGGCTGACAGCTCTGGCGCGAACTGAAGCTCGAACTGTTCACGGAAGAGATTGCGGGTCCTGGCCAGCTCGTCTCGAATCGCCGGCAGGCGAGCGGCGTTGGCGACGGTCGCGCGATAGATGGGGCCGACAACCTCGATCAGTCGCATCCGCATCGCGACGAACTCGTCGACGCGCTGACCGAACGGACCCTGTCCGATGGCCGGCAGATGGGCGGCCTCGAGACCGATTTCGAAACTCCGCTTGATCGCTGCCTCGAGGAGTTCTCCAGGATCAGCGAAGTACCGATAGACGGATCGCAGCGACAGCCCGGAACGCGACGCGGCCTGCTCGATCGTGGGAAACAGCGACTCCTCACCGAACATCTCGAGCACGGCATCGAGCACCGCCTCGATGTTGCGTTCGCGGCGCGCCACTCGGCCATCGGACGGCGTGGAGATGTCTTCGAGATCGGTCATCGCAGAGCCAATCTACTCAGCCACCAGCGGCGCCGAGCCAGCCGAGCAGGGCGCGCGTATAGCCCTCGGGAATGTCCTCCTGAAGGAAGTGTCCACCGCCTTCGAGGATCACATGCGGCTCACCCGCAGCTCCCGGGATTCGGGCGACGATCGGCTTCCAACCATTGGGGGCGACCGAGTCCTTGTCGCTGAAGATCGTGAGCACCGGCTTGGTCCACGCGTCGAGCACCTTCCAGGCCTCGTAGTTGCCCGGATACATCGGGTTGTCGGGCCGGGTGGGAAGCAGCTGGGTGAACGCCCGGCTCCCGACGGTCAACGACGAGTCGGGGTAGGGCGCCCTGTAGCCCTCGACCACGTCGGCGCCCGGTTCCGTCACCATCACCATCGGCAACAAGGTCCACGGCTCCCATGTGGGCGCCGCCGCCGCAAACGCCTGGAAGTCCGCAAGCGGTCCACCGGCCTCGATGACGTCGGGGAGAGGTTCGTTGATGTCGCGATACGGAAACCCGGTGTTGGAGATGACCATTCGCGAGACCCGTTCAGGGTGCTCGGCCGCGAGGCGCATGCCGATGATGCCGCCCCAGTCGTGGAGCACAAAGGTCACGTCGGTGAGATCCAACTCGTCGAACAGCGCCGCCCGCATCCATTCGACGTGTGCAGCGACGGAGTAGTCCGCCATCTCCGACGGCTTGTCGGAGAGGCCCATGCCTACAAGGTCCGGCGCGATCGCCCGGTATCCCGCCTCGGTCACCGCGGCGATCTGGTGACGCCAAAGATAGGACCACGACGGGTTGCCGTGAAGGAAGACGACGACCGGTGCCTCGGGGTCGCCCGCGTCGACCAGGTGCACCCGCAATTCTGAATCGTCACCGGATGGAATCTCGACGTAGCGCCGCTCGCTCGGATAGTCGGGGAGGTCGTCCGCCGCATCGTCCGGGCTACGCAGGATCTTCATCAGAAGAGCACCTTGCTGGGGTCGGTGAGAGAGCGGGCCACGTCGTCAACCGCGGGGTCGGCGATGACGACATAGTTCGCGTCGTCGAAGGTGGTGCCGCGCCCGACGAGTTCGTTGGCCGTCGATTCGGAGATCAGATCGAAGCGAGACTCAGCGAAGGTTCGGTGATCGCCGAGGAACCGGTCCTCCACCCAGAACCGCCCGATCCGAGTCGACTCGATTCCTTCGGCCAGGTCGGGATACGACGAGTCGGCCACGACCTGCAACAGCAGGAGACGGTCGGGGTCGGTGCCGGACTCCTGCGGCGGAACCGGGTCACCGTCGACCGGGAATGTCGCCATGACGATGGTCGAGTCCATGCCGGCGTCCTTGTGGGCGTGGGCATCTTTGAAGTCGTCCCGAGCGTTCATCTCGATCAACGCCATGCGCGTCGCGTACTGGGCGATGGCGATGCGGTCCCAAACGGTGTCGTCACCCACCAGCTGATGGACCACCGGTGCCGCGAGAATGATCCTCGAGCCGACCGCTGCCAGCTGTTCGTGAGGGGCGTAGACGTCGTCGGCTTCCGCTCCCGTGAGCGTGGTCTCGCGGCCATCCTCGTAGTCGGCAACGGCGCGATACTTCATCAGGTTGAGCGCCCACATCGGCCCACCCGGGTCCTCACGCTGGAACCAGGAGGCGAGGTACTCGTTGTTCATCGTTCCGTAGCGTGGCATCGCGCCAGAATAGTCTAGTGCCGCTCCTACTGGCACTTCCCCCTCTGGACCCCACGCCGTTGATCATCGGCCATGACCCGGTCAAGCCTGGTCGGGTACGTTCACACGATGCCTCCCGCAGACAAGATCTCTCCCGCCTACAAGCTCATCTCGGCCGACGGACACTTCAACGAGCCAGGCGATCTCTGGACCAGCCGAGTCGCCGCGAAGTTCGCGGATCAGGTTCCCCGCATCGAATCCTTCGATGAGGGCGACGCCTGGGTGATGGAGGGAGCGCCCACTTCCCGACCATTCGGATGGGGCGCATGTGCCGGGAAGGCCCCTGACCAGATGGGCAAGTGGTGCCGGTTCGAAGATCTCAATCCCGGCAGCTACGACCCGAAGGCTCGGGTCGAGGAGATGACCGCCGACGGGATCGACGCCGAGGTGCTCTTCCCCAGCGGCATCTGGCAATGGATCTCAGCGGCACCGAGCGACGACCTCCACCTCGAGCTCGTGCGGGCCTACAACGACTTCGTGTCGGAGTTCGCCAGCCACGATCCTGCCCGCCTCGGAGGCGTGGCGATGCTGCCGAGTCGCGGTGTCGAGTCGACCGTGGCGGAGCTGAAGCGGGTCCTCCAGATGCCGGGCTTCGTCGGCCTGCTGCTCAACTGCTACCCCAACGGAACGCTCAACATCGAGCCAGAGGACGACGCGGTCTGGGGTCTGATCCAAGAGAGCGGCATGCCGCTCACCATCCACGTCATGCTCAGCAACCGGATGCCGCGTCCGCTCGTTGCGCAAGGACTTCCTGGCACCGTGCACTTCAACGACGCCCCGCAGCGGATTCTCCAGTTCATCTTCTGCGGTGTGCTCGACCGGTTCCCCGACCTCACGATCCCCATGGTCGAAACCGACTGCGGGTGGCTGCCGTACTTCTCCGAGCAGGCCGACGACAACTATCTGCGCCACAAGGACTCCTCGCTGCGCGATCAGAACCTTCCGATGCTGCCGAGCGAATACATGGCCAAGCACTTCCCGGCGACCTTCATCAACGACAACTACGCCATCGCCAACCGCCATCGCATCGGCGTCGACCGGATGATGTGGTCCAACGACTACCCCCACATCACCTCGGACTGGCCCTACTCATGGAAGTCGATCAAGGCGTCGTTCGCCGACGTACCGGTCGATGAGAAGCAGGCCATTCTTTGCGGCAACGCCCAACGGATCTTCGGATTCGGGCGCTGAGCGCGTGTACGACAACCCACCGTTCGCCGAGCTGCTCTCGTTCACCGACAAGTCCGTCGTAGTCACCGGCGCGGCCAACGGCATCGGGGCTGCGTGTGCTCGCCGATTCGCCGAACAAGGAGCCTCAGTCGTACTCGTCGATCGCGAGGCCGACGCCGTCACCGAGGTCGCGGCATCGCTGCCGAGCGCCATCGCAGTGCCGGTCGATCTCACCGAGTCCGACGCACCGACGACGATCGTCACCGCCGCGCTCGACGCCTTCGGACGTATCGATGTGCTCGTCAACGGAGCCGGCATCTTCCCTCACCACTCCACGCTCGAGATGAGTGGGGCCGAGTGGGACGCCGTGATCGGACTCAACCTTCGGGCCACGTTCACCGTGTCGCAGGCGTGTGCGCGAGAGATGCTCGAGCAGGGTGGCGCAATCGTCAACATCGCCTCGGCATCAGCGGCCCAGCCGCGTCCCGACATGGCCGCCTACGCCGCTTCGAAGGGCGGCGTGGTCTCGCTCACCCGATCCCTGGCCTTGGATCTCGGCCCCACGATTCGCGTCAACGCGGTCGCCCCCGGCCCCATCACCGACACAAAGGGCGCCAGGACGTCATTGCCGGTCGATGAGAGCGAGGTCGAAGCCGCCCTCGCCGCGTACGGCTCCGCGATCCCCCTGAAGCGAACCGGCCGCGCCGATGAGGTCGCTCGGCTCATCGTCTTCCTCGCATCCCCGGCCGCCAGCTACATCACAGCCGAGGTGGTCTCGATCGACGGCGGGCGTTCACTCGGCTGACCGAGCGGCTCAGTCGAGCCCTTCGCTCGAAACCAGATCGAGGTCGACGATCACCTCGACGAGCGCATCGACCTTCGCTTCGTCGCTGGTCAGCCGCGGCGACCGGGGCCACCCGCCGGCCGCCCCGAGGTGGCGAAGCGCCGCCTTGGTGCCAACAATGCCGCCGGCAGCCTGGGTGGCGCGAAAGAGTCGCATGACGCGCGTGAACGATGCCGAGACGTCGTCGGGTCGACCCGAGGCGTGAGCCACGATGAGCGCCGCGCAGAGCTGTGGGGCGATGTTGCCCTCGGAGCTGAGGAACCCTTGCGCCCCGAGGCCGAGCGCGGTGAGCGCATGCATCGGCCCGCCCACGTGCACATCGACGGCACCATCGACCGCCTCGATCGCTGCGGCGAGATACCCGATATCGGGAGACGTGATGTTCACGCCGATCACGTGCTCGTAGCGATCCACCATCGAGGTCAACAACTCGACGGGGTACCGGTAGCCAACCGACTGATGTGTCGAGATCACCACGGGGCATGTCACCGCGTCGAGCACTTCGGTCAGGTAGGTCTCCAGCTCAGCTGGCCGTGGCCGGTACCCGTGACCCATGTCGAGCGAATAGAGCTGCATCGCGTCGAGACCGACTTCTGTGGTCACACGACCCAGCTCTATTGCCTCGGCCGCAGTCCGCGGCTCCACCCCCATCACCCGAACCGGCACCAGGCCCGACAGCTCCTCGCCGGCGATCTCCATCACGCGCCGGCGCTCCGGAAGCGTGAGGGTGTAGCCCTCACCGCTTCCGCTGCCCGCCACGTAGACGCCAACCCCGCTGCGACCGAGGCGCTGAAGGTGGGCCCTCAAGCCGGCCTCGTCGAGATCACCCGACTCTGTGAAGGGCGTGATGCTGATTACGAACGTGCTCAAGTCTCTCGGCTCGTTTGGCATGGCTCGTTCTCCGTCACACGATCGGTGCCCTGGATGGTTGCACACCAAGCCGACGAGTTGGCGCGAGCGGTCCGCGGCGAGCAGCCTTCAATTGATGATGCGCACGATCCTGCTTCCCCTCACCGTGGCGATGCTCATCGCCGCCGGTTGTAGCGACTCCTCAGACACCACCGAGGCCGACACCCCTGGGATCCGCCTGGTCTCGGTTCAGGCCGGTGCCGGCCTCCAAGCCGATCCACCGGAGGATCTCGTCATCCTCGACGTCCGAACCCCTGAGGAGTTCGCCGAGGGCCACCTCGAAGGCGCCATCATGATCGACTTCTACGAGGACGACTTCGCCGATCAGATCGCCGACCTCGACCCCGACGTTCCCTACCTCGTCTACTGCCGCTCCGGGAACCGCAGCGGCCAGACCGCCGCAATCATGGAGGAGCTCGGCTTTGCCGACGTGTCCGACGTCGACGGCGGCATCGTGTCGTGGTTCGACTCCGGCCTTCCCACCGTCAATCCGTGAGTCCGACACCGGCCGAGATGTGGGAGGGCCGCTATGGCGCCGACGAGTTCGTCTACGGCACTGAGCCCAACGAGTTTCTGACGGAAGCGGTGGCCGGCATCAACCCGGGCGATGTGCTCTGTCTCGCCGACGGCGAGGGAAGAAACGGTGTCTACCTCGCCACCCTCGGCCACCGCGTCACCTCAGTCGACCTCACCCAGTCGGGCATGGACAAGGCGGCCAGACTCGCCGCCGAGCGCGGCGTCGAGCTCACGACCGTCGTCGCCGACCTGGCCGACTACGACCTCGGATCCGAACGGTGGGATCTGATCGTGTCGATCTTTGCCCACACCCCGCCACCTGTTCGCCGCGCCATCCACGCGGGCGTCGCCTCGGCCTTGCGACCCGGCGGCCGCTTCGTGCTGGAGGCCTACACCCCGGACCAGATCGGGCGAGGCACCGGCGGGCCGCCGGTGCCCGAGCTGACGATGACCCTCGCTGGCCTTCGTGATGAGCTGACCGATCTCGACCTCGAGGTCGGCCGAGAGCTCGTTCGCCCCGTCGTCGAGGGTTCGGGCCACACCGGCGACGGCGCAGTCGTGCAGGTCATCGCTCGCCGCTGACCCACCGGTGCCGCAGCCTCAGCGGGGACCTTCGACCCTGTCGTGTTGTCCGGGACGGGACCAGGCTGTTGACATGAAGCACAAGCCAAGCCTGAGCGATGTCATGACCAGCGACCCGCAGACTGTCCATCTCGGACAACCCCTGTCGGATGCCTACGCGCTCCTCGAGAGCCACCCGTTTCACCACGTCCCAGTGGTTGACGGCCAGACGCCGGTCGGGATGATCTCCTCGACCGACATTCTCAAGCTCGTCTACGACGTGGAGAGCAACGACGACCGCATGCTGCGCACCATGCTCGACCACCAGTTCACCCTTGAAGACGCGATGACGACCGATCTCGTCACTGTGCGCAACGCCGAATCAGTCCGCAAGGTAGCTGGCCACATGTCGAGCGGCGACGTGCATTCGGTCGTCGTGGTGAAGGACGACGGCACCCTCGACGGCATCGTCACCAGCAGTGACCTGATCCGCCAACTCGCCGACCTGCTGTAGTCGACCGCACGGGCGCTCTGGCGCGGTCGAAGGCCTGACAGGTCATCGGCGCGGTCTTAGGGTGCCTCGATGAGCGGCAACGAAGAGGTCGACATGCAGATCAGCCGGGTGGGTTCGTTCACGCTCGGGTGGGGCGAGAGCCTCACCTAGGACAAGCGGCACCAACGGCTCTATTTCGTCGATTGCGCCACGAGAAAGCTCCACTGGCTCGACGACGGCGAGACCACGCCGGCCGGGTTTGAACTGCCTTCGATGGGAGCGGGGATCGTGCTCACCGAAGGCGACGACATCATCGTCGTGCTCGACGATGGGCTCTATCTCTGTGCGCCGGACGAGCAACGAGTCGAGCTGCTCTCGCCGTTCCCGGCTGAACTCGGCGGCCGCGGCAACGATGCCTGCGCCGACCTCGACGGCAACATCATCACCGGCAAGCTGAACCTGGCGCCGGGCGACGGGTCGAGCTGGCAGTACTCGCACACCCGCGGGTGGACGCTGCTCGATCCCGACATCTCCAACACGAACGGTCCTGCCGCGCTCGAGATCGACGGGGCGCTCCTGGTGATCGACGGACTCGAACAGAGCGGACGCCTCGAGCCTCGGGCTCGACTCGCAGACCTATAAGTCGGCGGGGCCACTCATCCGGCGCAAGCGGCTCGTCCACGGACCCCACCGCCACACCATGTCGTCACCGTCCGCGTAGCGCGTGACCACAAGCCGCTTGCCGCCGACATACAGGTTGATCCGGCCGTTCTCGAAACGCGGCGTGACGCTGATATCGGCGCCACCTACGCCCTCATCTCGCATCAGTAAACCGACCGAGAGATCGTGGATGATGCCGGCGCTGGTGATCACCACCCGACTCCCCGCCTGTTCGACGCGTTCGATGTGGCCCTTCATAGGACCCTTGTAGGTCAGCCACATGCCTCGCAGGTCAGGTGCGCCGTCGGCCAGCGGCTCGTCACACCCGGCCAATACCAGGGGCGGCCAATCGGCCCATCGGCCCTTCGGCGTTGACTGAACGGGAATGTCGGCGGCACGAACCGATGCTGCCTCCGCGCTGTCGGCGAGGGTCGGAATTGCGTAGTGCGAGGCGTCGGTCGAGGGCCGATCAGGGTGACGTCGGATCCGAACCGGAGCGGCCATCACCGCTCCGAACGACTTTGCGACTTGTACGAGCTTCATGGCGCCACTCCCGATCTACTGCGCTCGATACTGGCACAAGATTGCCCGGGACCGAAACGCTCGCTCAGTCAGCGTCGGGGACGAAGTGCTCGTGGCCACAGAGATTCCCGGCCACCTTGGAGAGAGCCCGCGCGAGACACTCGGTTTCGGTCGCATCGAGATGATCGAAGACCAGGCGCTGCACATCGTCGGCATGAATGGGGGCCACTTGTTCCAACCGCCGAAACCCCGCTGCGGTCAGGGTGATCTATCGCGACGGCGAGGCAACCGGCGCGCTCCCAGGGCGTCTGATCCGCGGCGCCCAACCGGCTCCGTCGTCAGCGAGCGCATCGTCATGATGGACGAATCGGTGGTGACGCTGAGCGACATCTCGCTGCCCGGCCGGGCCGGCGATGACGCCTTCCATCTCGCCACCTACCAAGCCGGGTCCGGCCCCGCAGTCGTGTTCTGCCATGGTTTTCCCGACCTCGCGATGGGATGGCAACACCAGTTGCCCGCGGTGGCAGCGGCGGGATTCCACGCCATCGCCGCCGATGGACGTGGGTACGGCGGCAGCTCGTGTCCGCACGCCATCGATGCCTACACGATGACCGAACTCACGGGTGATCTCGTTGCGTTGCTCGACAAGCTCGACATCGACAAAGCCGTGTTCGTCGGCCACGACTGGGGCGGCTGGGTCGTGTGGGCCATGGCGATACTGCACCCGACCCGCGTCGCCGGTGTCGCCGCTGCCTGCACCCCCTACATCCCGTTTCCGAGTCTCCAGAAACACATCGACCTGGTCGAGGGCGACATCGAGCGGCAGTACGTCGCCTGGTTCCAAGAGGACGGCACCCCCGAGGCCTACATGGACCAGCACGTCGAAACCATCGTGCGCAACACCTTGCGCACCAGTGCCCCGCTCGCGGAGATCCACGCGGCTGCCTTCGCCGACGGCAAGCTGAACATGAACCCGTTCTGGAACATCGAGAACGCTCCGGTGACCGGCAACCCGCTCCCGAGCGAGACCGACATCGAGCGCTACATCGAACAGTTCACCCGCACCGGGTTTCGCGGCGGCATCAACTGGTATCGCAACATCGACAGGAACGCCGCGGATCATCCCGGTGTCGGCATCGATCCGATCGACGCCCCGTGCCTCATGCTCACCGCCGAGCTCGACCCGGCGCTGCGCCCGAGCTTCGCCGAAGGGATGGAGGATCGCTGCAGCGATCTCGAGATCCACCTGATCGAGAACGCCGGCCACTGGGTGCAACAAGAACAGGCCGAGGTCTTCAACGACCATCTCGTGCGCTGGCTCCAACGCAACTTCTGATCGGTCGGCCACCGAGCGGCACGGCCCCAAAACGACGAATGCCGCCAACCCCGAGGGGTTGACGGCATTCAATCAGATCGCTGGATCAGACAACGCGGACGTTCTGCGCTTCCTCACCCTTGCGGCCGGGTGCGACGTCGAATTCGACCGTCTGACCCTCGTCAAGCGACTTGTAACCGTCGCCGGCGATGTTGGAGAAGTGAACGAAAACGTCCTCTGCTCCCTCACGTGAAATGAAGCCGAAGCCCTTTTCACTATTGAAGAACTTCACTGTTCCCTGCATAAATAACTCTTTCGCTTTGAGCCCAACTTGGTGTTGGCCTCATAACCAATCTACGGCAGATTCGCTCCGCTTCCCACCACCAATCATTTCGACGCCCGCATCAGTGCCCGGAGTTCCGCCAGAACACGCGGGGAAATGCACCAAGATCACCGCCGTTTCAGCGTTCTCAGTCGACGATTCCGGCCATTTCGGCGGGCACCACTACTCTCGCAAACGATGCCCGTCACTCACACTGAAGTCCTGCGGCGTGCCGAGCAGCTGTCGCTTTCGCTCGCCGACCGAGCGGAAGAGGCCGAGACGCTTCGCCGCCTTCCGGAAGCGACGACCGACGATCTGGTCGCCCTCGATCTCCTTCGCATGGTGGTGCCGACCTCGCTCGGCGGTCATGGGCTCGGTGTGTCGTCGCTCGCGCACAGCACTCGCATTCTGGGCCACGGCTGTGTGGCATCGGCCTGGACCTGCTCGTTCCTGACGATGCACAGCTGGCTGCTCGCAAAGTTCCCGGCCGGAGCCCGCGCCGAGTTCTTCAGCCCGGCACGGCCATGGGCCCTCGCCCCCGCTCCCCTCGCCCCCACCGGCACGATGGTCGCAACCGACGGTGGCTACACCGTCAAGGGTCGCTGGGAATGGGCCACGGGCGTGCACCATGGCGAGTGGGTGATGGTCCACGCCATCCAGACCGAGCCCGAGTTCGTTACTCAGTTCGTTGTGGTTCCGCTGGCCGACGTGACCGTCGAGGACGTGTGGCACACGTCGGGAATGTGCGCCACGGGAAGCGACACCGTGGTCCTCGACGACGTGTTCGTCCCCGACCACCGCTCCCTCCTCGCCGAGCAGCTGTTCGCTGGCGGTGAGCCGATGGACGGCGACGGCATGGCGATGTTGCCCGCCATTCAAGTGCTCGCACTCGTGGCAGCCGCCCCGGCGCTCGGTGCCGCCGAGCGGGCCGTCGACCTCTATCGCGAACGAGTCGCTGCTCGAGTCCTCGCCTATTCGTTGGGTGAGAAGGCGGTCGAACAGCCAGCGGCCCAGATGCGCCTCGGGGCGGTCTTGAGCGAGCTCGCGGCGGTGCGAGCGCAGTGGGACGCCGCCGTCGACGAGCTCGAGAGCTACACCGGGCGAGGCGACGTGCCCCTCGATCGTCGTGCTGCGCTGCGCGTCGCTGCAGCCGCAACGGTGCGCGGATCTCGTTCGATCATCAACACGATCGCCGAAGGCGCCGGGGCGAGCGTCTACTTCAGCTCGTCGCCATTCCAGCGCCTACAGCGCGACGTCGAGGTACTGAAAGGCCACGCGATCTTCGACTGGGATCGCGCCACCGAGCTCGCCGGCCGCGTCGCCCTCGGGTTGCCCCCCAAACCGACCGACATGATCTGAGGATCGCGGCTGAGGCGCCGCCACGTCGAACCACTAGGTTCGACGCCGTGCCGCACCTGCCCGGAAGCCCCGCCTGGCAGCGTGGGAGCTCCCACTCCCAGGTGCTCGACTACCACCTGAGCATGCTGCTCGACACGGCCCGAATGGACTCCTACCGGCGTGCCATCCAGGCTTCGGTGCAGCCCGGCGACATCGTGGTTGACATCGGTTGCGGAAGCGGCGTGCTGTCGTTCATGGCCTGCGAGGCGGGCGCCGCACAGGTCTACGCCATCGAGGGCGGACCGATCATCGAGGCCGCCAGAGAGCTCGCCGCCGACAACGGCTTCGCCGATCGAATCGAATTCCTCGCCGGCTGGTCGCTCGATGTCGGCATCCCCGAGCCAGCCGACGTGCTCATCACCGAAACCATCGGCAATGCCGGACTCGACGAAGGGATCATCGCCTGGACGTCCGATGCCCGGCAGCGTCTGCTCCGTCCCGGCGCAGTGCTTCTGCCTCAGAGGCTTCGTCTCTGGGTCGCCGCCGCCGAGTCGTTCGACGACCATGCGCTCGTCTCGGACTGGTCGGCGCCCGAGCTGCCGTACGACTACGCCGCAGCTCACCGCCGAGCCGCACGCACCCTGTGGTTCGCCGACATCACGCCGAGCAAGCTCCTGGGCCAGCCCGAGCTGGCCGCCGACGTCGACTTGACCAGTGCCCGCGACGAGACCACCAACTCAGCAGGACACCTGAGAGTGGACCGCGATGGCACGCTTCACGGGCTGGCCTGTTGGTTCGATTCGCTCCTGTGCGCCGGCGTCACCGTCGACAATTCACCACCCAGGTCCGACTCGAGCTGGTCCCAGGGGTTCTTGCCTCTCGCAGAGCCGTTGGCAGTCTCCGCGGGCGACGAGTTCAGCTGGGAACTCTCGGTGTCGGCCGACGGTGAGAACTGGACCTGGCAGGTCGACCCCATCTGACGAGATCGGCCCCAGTGCTCGACCGGCGCTAGACATGGCGCGTGACCCGTGGCCGGTGAGTGATGCTTCGGCCACGACCCTCGACGACACGAGAGCACAACATGACGACCGACGTTCCGTTTCGCATCTTGCCGCAGCTCGATGATCGCAACCGACACTTCTGGACGTCCGGTGCGCAGGGCGTGCTCCAGATCCTGCGCTGCCAGCAGTGTGGCTACTACCTGCACCCGCCGACGCCGATCTGCCCCGAGTGCCGCAGCACCGATCTCGCCGCCGAGGCGGTGTCGGGCGAGGCAACGGTGGTGACGTTCTCGATCAACCACCAGCAGTGGATGCCCGGGCCCGAGGTTCCATTCGTTGCTGCAATCGTCGAGTTGGTCGAGGACCCTTCAGTCCGCCTGCGCACCAACATCGTCGGGTGTGCTCCCGACGACGTGCACATCGACATGGCCGTGACCGTGGTCTTCGAGCACCACCCCGATCCCGACGGCGACATCTACATCCCGCTGTTCACTCCGCGCTCCAGCTCCGGCGGAACTGAGGCGTGATGCGCGCCGACGAGAACGACATCATCGAGCGGCGAACCGGGATCTCAGGGATCGGGCAGAGCGAGATCGGCCGCCGGCTCTACCGAGACCCCCTTCAGCTCACCCTCGAGGCATGCCTCGCGGCCATCGACGACGCAGGCCTCACGATCGACGACATCGACGGCGTGTCGACCTATCCGGGGTCGATGGCGCAACCGGTCGGCTACACCGGCGCCGGCGCGATCGACGTCATCGACGCTCTTCGTATCAAGGCGAAATACCACAACGGCGCGCTCGAGACATCCGGCCAACTCGGGTCGATCGTGAACGCCTGTCTCGCCGTCGGCGCTGGCCTCGCTGACCATGTGTTGTGCTTCCGGTCGGTCTGGGAGGGGTCGGCGCAGGGGTCTGCAGGCCGGGCCGCCGTCATGCCCGGGCAAGGTGAGAGCAGCAGCGTCAAAGCCTCGGGCTTCAGCGAGTGGTCGCTTCCGTTCTCGATGCCATCCGCGGCCACCTGGATCGCGATGTATGCGCAGCGCCACATGCATCTCTACGGGACTACCGAGGAACAGTTGGCCTGGGTGGCGCTCAATGCTCGACGCAATGCCGAACGCAACCCGAACGCGATCTACCGCGATCCGATGACGATGGACGACTACCTCGCCGCCCGCATGATCTCGTCCCCGCTCCGGCTCTTCGACTGCGACGTGCCCTGCGATGGCGCCACCGCCGTCATCGTCTCCCGTCGCGAACGCGCTGCCGATCTTCCGAAGCCGCTCCTGCGGATCGAGGCCGTCGGCACCGCAATGGCCGGACGTCCGTCGTGGGATCAGTTCGACGACCTGTCGACGATGTCGACCCGCGACGCCGGGGCCCATCTCTGGACCCGAACCGACCTCACGCCCTCCGACGTCGACATCGCGCAGCTCTACGACGGCTTCTCATTCCTGACCCTGTCGTGGCTCGAAGCGCTTGGACTGTGCCCGGTCGGCGAATCCGGCGCGTTCGTGGAAGGCGGAGAACGGATCGCTCTCGACGGCGAACTCCCGCTCAACACCAGCGGCGGACAGCTCTCGGGCGGCCGGCTCCACGGCTACGGCTTCCTCCACGAGGCGGCGTTGCAGCTCTGGGGCGAAGCCGATGGACGCCAGGTGACCGGCGACCCCCAGGTCGCCGTGGTTGCGGCGGGTGGCGGAAACACCTGCGGCTGCCTCCTTCTCGTCAAGGAGTAGAGGCCCTCGCAGCGTCGCGAGCGTCGATGAGTTCCTTGCCCGGTCCCTCCCGGAAATACGGGATGACGTGCTCGCCGAGCTTGCGCAGCGTCTCGAGTTGCGGCGCCTGCGGGATCGTCCCCATCTGGCAGAGAAAGAGGATCTCGTCGGCTCCCGCGGCCACGAGTTTCGTGACGTACCCGATGCAATCGTCCACCGTGCCGTAGCCGTGGTTCGGGTTGAGCAACGCCATCGCCGGATCGGAGAAGTCGATCTCCACGCGCTCCGAACCGATCGACGCCTCGACAACACCAGAGTCGTCGCTCACCCCACCGGACTCGGCTTCGGCCCACGATGCAGGATCAGGCAGAGGCGTCTTGCCGTTGCTCCCCCAGTGTCCGATCGACTCCATGAAGAAGCGCTGACCTCGAATCCCGAGCTTTCGCGCCTCGGCGCCGTCGTCCATCACGATCGCTGGACACAACGCGGCGAGATGCTCGGTCGGCCGCGAGCCAACCTGATTCGCCGGGTCGCGCGTGCGAAACGCCTCGCGGTACACATCGTTCTTCTCGGCCACCTGGTCCGGCCCACCGAAGCCGAGGACGAGTGCCCCGATACCGCGAGCGCCGGCATCGTTGAGCGTCGAGGTCTGCGTGCAGGCCTGGTACAGCGGGGGGTGCGGATCCTGGAGTGGCTTGGGGTGGATCGCTCGGGGTGGAACGTCGACGAACCGGCCGTGATGTTCGACAACACCCTCGGTCCAGAACCGCGGGACGAGCCGCATTGCTTCTTCGATCATCGGAGGGAGGTCGGCCTTTGCGTAGCCGAAGGTGCCGGCCTCCTGCTCAGTGCCACCTTTGCCGAACCCGACGTGGAGTCGCCCTCCCGACAAGATGTCGAGCGTGGCGCACCGTTCGGCCACCTTGACCGGATGGTTCATGTTGGGCGGGAGACAGATCACCCCGTGGCCAATACCGATCCGAGAGGTCGCGCCCGCCAGGTAGGCCAGGAAGGTCTCCGGCGCAGACATGTGGGCATACATCGTCAACGCGGTGTGTTCGACCGCCCAGATCACATCGAAGCCCAGCTCCTCGGCGAGAAGCGCCTGCTCGAGCACCTCGGCAAAGACACGGTGGTCCCCGGCGCGTGTCGGGTCGGCGGTCTGCGCCTCATAGATCAAGGAGAACTTCACTTCCCTACCTTCCAAGGCGCCGCGAGTGGCCACTGTATTGGCTGGTCAGTGTGGAGGAAGCTGCACCCCTCAGCGGTTCGGACAGGACCTGTGCGCAGACCCGTGGACTCGGCGAGCCGGCTGAGCTGCGGGCGCAGGATCATGGTGTAGGTGTCGTCGATGGCCTAACTGTCCACAAGTTCGAACCCCATTCCCTCCGCTGTCCGCTATGGCGCGCACCTGGCGAACGGAGTCTGTTGTGCCCTCCCGGCCCGCTCCCTCCTTCGCACCGCGGGCTGTCCTAGCGTGCGGTGATGGTTTCGAACCCGAGGAGATCGTCGGGCGCTGACCGGGCGGGAATCGAGGCTCGACGTTGAGCGGCGAGTCAGTGCCGCCGAGTCATTCTCACGGACATGATCACGGCTTGGATGGCGGCTGGCGGGTCTGGGCTCGCGATCCCATCCTGCGTGTGGTGCTCGCCGCTCTGGCGGTGACCGCGGTCGCGACAATCGTGGGCGGGGTGGTTTTGTGGCCTACTGGTGAAGGGCGCCGAACTGCGATCGCCAATGCTGACGAGATCGGGCTGGTCACCGACCGGTTGAGCGCCACCGTGGAGGAAGTGCGGGATCATCGGTGCAGCTACTCCACTAATGAGAATCCGCAGGACTGTCGGACGGTGACCCTCATCGTGCACGAAGGTCCCGAGGCCGGCGCAGTGGTCGCTCTACCGGAGATCAACTTGATGTTCGATCAATCGGTCCCCGAATTCGCGGTGGGTGATCAGATCATCCTCGGCTACGAAGACTCGACGAACTTCTACTTCTATGCCGACCAAGACCGGCGCATGCCGCTGCTGTGGCTGGCCGGACTGTTCGCCCTCGTCGTGATCGGGCTCGGCCGATTCCGAGGCGTGTTGGCCCTCGTGGCGATGGCCGCCACGTTGGTCGTCTTGGTCGCGTTTGTCGCACCGTCGGCGCTCGATGGGAACGATCCGCTGCTGGTAGCTGTGGTCGCGGCGTCGGCGATCGCGTTCATCAGTCTCTATCTGACCCACGGATTCACACCCACAACAACGGTCGCGCTCGCCGGAACGCTGGCCGCGCTGGGACTGACGCTCGGCCTCTCGTGGACGTTCTTCGAGCTCGCCCAGTTCAGTGGATTCGCGACCGAAGAGTCGCTCATATTGCCGTTCATCGCGGAGAACCTCGACCTCAGCGCACTTCTGCTCGGTGGCGCCGTGATCGGTGCGCTCGGTGCACTCGACGACGTGACGGTCACTCAGGTCGCGACGGTTGCGGAGCTTCGACGCCACAGCCCACACCTACCGACCACCGAACTCGTTGCCTCAGGTATCCGGGTCGGGCGTGACCACATCGCCTCGACGGTGAACACGCTGTTGTTGGCCTACGCGGGCGCCAGCATGCCGCTGATCTTGTTGTTCGCAGTCTCGGATCAGCCCTTGGACATGCTGGCGAACTCCGAGCTCATTGCCGTCGAGATCGTGCGCACGCTGTGCGGGTCGATCGGTCTTGTTGCCGCAGTCCCGATCACCACAACGCTCGCAGCCATAGTTCTTCGCCCCGCGACCGGTGAGGTTGCTGCCCCGACCGACGGGACCGCGCCCACCGCTGACCCTTCGCCCAGCCCAACAACGGCTCAGGACGTCGAAGCACCGAGTGAGTCTTCCCCTCGGATCGAACCGCGGTGGGAGGACTTCGGACCCGTGGGCGACGACTGAGCGCTCACGTCGCAAGTGCATTCGACGGGGTGTTTCCACTCGTGTCGCGAAGAGCCTCGAACATCTCACGACCGATCAGGACCACGAAGAATTGCAGGACACTGAACCCTGCGATGGTGGCACCGCCAGCAGTGCCGTGTTGGAAACTCACAACTAGCCCGGCGACGACGGCGGCTGCGCCAAACGCCACTGAGGTCATCATGATGATCGGGACGCGATGCACGAGCAGCGACGCGGTTGCAGGCGGTCCGACCAGCAGACCGAACACCAACAAGGAGCCGATGGCCTGGAAGCTGGCCACGATGCTCAAGGCCAGCAGGGCCAACATCGCGGTCTGTGCGAGGCCGGGCCGCATGCCAAGTGTCTGGGCCTTCGTCCGGTTGAACGTGAGCGCGAGGAAGGGTCGATACAACACGACCGTGACCAATCCGACCACGGCCGTGGCGACCAACTGGGCGCGAATGTCGCCGACCGTCACCCCCAGAACATCTCCGAACAACAGCGCAGTGACCTCGGTGGAGAACGACTGGGCCCGCGACACGATCACGATCCCCAATGAGAGCATCCCGACGAACAGCAACCCAATGGCGGTGTCCTCGCGGACCACAGTGCGGGTCGAAACGACGCTCACCAGACCGCTCATCACCAATGCCGCGGCAAACGCGCCGATGATCGGACTGAACCCCCACAACACGGCCAGAGCGATGCCCGGAATCACACCGTGCGCGAGCGCGTCGCCCAGGAAGGCGAGGCCCCGCAGCACGACCCAAGTGCCGACGAGCGATGTTGCGATCACAGCGACGAGGCTGCCGACGAGGGCCCGCTGCATGAAAGCCGGCTCGAACGCGTCGAATACGTAGTCCATCCTGCGGCCTGGACTCAGCCGGAGAGCGCGTCGGAGATGCGTTCTGCGTTGACGCGAATCATGTCGAGGTACGTTGCTCCGTCCGAACCGTCGGATCCGAGCGACTCGGAGAACAACTCGACCACGCCGGTATCGCCGACCTCAGCAGCCAGCGTCGAGGCAAGCTCGCCTGACGAAGAGGTGTCGGCAAAGATCGCCGGCACTCCCTCGCGTTCGATCAACTCGGCCAGCTCAGCCAGTGCCTGGGCGCTAGCGGCGTCGGCAGTGGAGCCACTCGGGATGATGGTGCCGGCGACTTCGAACCCGTATCGATCAGCGAAGTAGCCGAAGACCTCGTGGTTGGTCACCAGCACCCGCCGCGCCGGTGGAATCGCTCCCAGGAGCGCCTCGACATCGTCGTCGAGCGACTCGAGCCGCGCAACGTAGGACGCTGCGTTGGCCTCTAATGCGGTGACGTCGACGCCATCGACATTGGCGATCAGGAACGCAACGATCCCGTCCGCAGCCCGCGCCATCCGGGCAGGGTCGGTGAAGAAGTGCGGATCCACGCCCTCGTGATCGTCGTGCTCACCCTCTTCGTCGTGATCGTCGTGGCTACCAGCGCCGAACGCGATGGTCTCCACGACTTCGATGGCCTCGAACACCGGCACTCCGTCATTCTCAGCCGACTCGAGCACGTCAAGGAGCCCCTCCTCGAATCCCGCGCCATTGACGATCAGGCCGTCGGCATCACCGATCTGCGCGACCTGCTGCGCCGAAGCCTGAAAGGCATGTGGATCTGACCCGACCGGCATGATCGTGACAACGCGCAGCTCGTCACCGACGAGGTTCTCGACCACGTCGCCCAGGATGTTGGTGGTCACCACCACCGTCGGACGATCACCGCCGGGAACGCCAGCGGAGGAACCGTCGTCACCACCGCAACCGACGAGCACGAGTGCGGCACCGGCCAGTAGCGCGGCCGGAACTCGAAGCGGCGAGCGCCTCATCCGTTTGCACCAATACTGAGACTCATTATCATTTCTGCACTTTAGACACCACCTGACTGGGAGACAAGTGGGAATGAGAATTATTTTCAAATCAATGGGAACTACGCTGAACTCGTGACATCAGCGATCACCGCCGAGAATCTCGAAGTCCGCTACGGCGACGCCGTCGCGCTGTCCGGCGTCGACCTGACGGTGCCCGCGGGGTCGTCACTGGCAGTCATCGGACCCAACGGCTCCGGCAAGTCCACACTGCTCGCCGCGATTGCGAGGACAGTCAAACCCTCTACCGGCACGGCCCATGTCACCGGCCCCCCTCCGGCACTGGTTCTCCAGGCCACCGACGTCGACAAGAGCCTGCCGATCACCGTGCGCGACACGGTCTCGCTGGCCCGCTACCCCACCGTCGGCCTGCTCCGTCGCTTTCGACCCGCCGACCGCGACGCGATCGACCGAGCGCTCGCCCGCATGGCAATCGCGGATCTCGCTTCTCGCCAGTTTCACGACCTCTCCGGTGGCCAACGCCAGCGCGTACTCGTCGCCCAGGGCCTGGCCCAGGAGTGCGACGTCCTCCTCCTCGACGAACCAGTGAACGGACTCGACCTCGCTTCACGCGCCCTCATCCTCGATGTCATCGATGAGGAGGTCGCCTCCGGGCGCACGGTCGTGATGACCACCCACAGCCTCGACGACGCCCGCCGATGCCACCAGGTCCTCCTCCTCGACACGACCCCGATCGCCGTCGGGCCACCCAGCGCCGTGCTCACGGAAGAACACCTCCAACAAGGCTTCAGCGGACAGCTCATCCGTGTAGGCGACAACGTGATCCTCGACGACCCACATCACGACCACTGATATGCGCGCAGCTGCCCCCTTCTCAGCCATTCCCAGTCCGCGGTAGCGTGAAATTGATGACCGACGATGAGCTTGACGAGGAGGCCGCCGCGCTCCTCCGACGAACCAACCAGCGCTACACGAGCAGCCGTCGACGCCTTGTCGCCGCACTGCAAGCCGGCGACGGCCCGCTCACCATCACCCAGATCGTCGCGGCCGACGATTCACTTCCGCAGTCCACCGTCTACCGCAACCTGACCACCCTGGAAGAAGCCGACATCGTCACCCGCATCGTGACCAGCGACGACTTCGCCCGCTACGAGCTCGCCGAAAACCTCACCGAGCACCACCACCACCTCATCTGCACGAACTGCGGCGACGTCATCGACTTCTCGCTCGGCACTCGCACCGAGACCAACCTCGACAAGGCGCTGCATCGCGCAGCCAGCCAAGCCGGCTTCACCGCCACTGCGCACCGCCTCGATCTCCTCGGTACCTGCGCCAGCTGCAGCTGACGAGTGCGTCCGTGCACCGGTGCGCTCAGCTCCGACGACCGTAGAACGTCTCGAGCGCGGACTCGGAGAGCGCAACGCCAGGGCGATCGTTGAAGGCGAAGACAACGAGGATGCGGGTCGTGTCGCCGACCGTGGGTGTGACCCGGTGCATGGCGTTGCGACCGCGGAACAGCACGAGGTCGCCTGGTTCAAACTCCAGCCTCTCGACGGCTTCGCTCCCGTCGAGGATCTTGCCGACACGTTCGAACGCCATGTCGTCGTTGTCGGCGTCGCGGACCGCCGGGACAAACTCGAAGTG
>Ga0055584_100001591_pt1 | contig 22250 bp, 16 predicted proteins | sample OSDHelmetaG_FD_58716 | JGI IMG/M metagenome (GOLD analysis project Ga0055584, IMG submission 58716) | Pelagic marine sediment microbial communities from the LTER site Helgoland, North Sea, for post-phytoplankton bloom and carbon turnover... | ecosystem: Environmental > Aquatic > Marine >...
GGGAACCGTATATATTGATGGCCAAAGTTGGAGCACTACATTCAGCATTACAGCAGACTCTACAACACTTGTAAATGTGCCCAGTACAACGGCACATGTTGCATGCTCAGATTGTATTGAAGACAAAGGGATTCGTATTGTTACGGCTAAACCCGTTGCGGTTTATGCGCACATACATCGGAATTTCAGATCGGACGCTACATTGGTTTTGCCCACCGAAGCTACTGGAAAAACGTATCGCGTTGCCACCTGGGAACAAGAGTCTCGTTCAACAGGCAGCGAAAGACATCGTTCTCAATTTATGATTATTGCGACAAGTGATGATACCAAAATCAATATAACTCCAACGGATAATGTTGTTAAAACTAGCGGAAATCACCCTGCAGGCACTCAATATTCAATCACTTTGGATAAAGGAGAAGTGTATCAAGGTCAAGCGCCCGATCGATATGATGACCTTACCGGAACATTAATCGAAGTAATTGATACAGGCTCAGGTGCTTCTTGTAAAAAAATAGCCGTATTCTCCGGGAATTCAGCAACTGGCCTGGGTAAATGTCCGGGTTTTATTCAATCCTCGGATAATCTATATGAGCAATTATATCCAGTAAATTCATGGGGCAAGGATTTTTTAATGGTTCCAACCAAGACCCGATCATATGATTATTTGCGCGTGATTGCGCATCAAGACAAAACAGCCGTGATTATGAACGGGAATTTTGCTGCATTGCTTAATGCTGGAGAATTCTACACAAGTGGTCAATTAAGTACACCTCAATATATTCAGACGACTAAACCCACCACTGTAGCTCAATTTCAGACAATGGACCGTTGCGGTGGAGCAGATGGCGACCCATCCATGACCATAATTTCTCCTATTCAACAAACGTTGAAAGATGTGGTTGTATACTCTTCTGAGTATGAAGCAATAACTAAGAATTATATCAATGTAATGATGAAATCCTCGGACACAAGCACCTTTACAATTGATAATAACAAAGTCTCTTTCACTCCTTTTATTGCTGCACCTTTTTATTCCTATTCACAAATTACAGTGAATGATGGGTTTCAGCATTTAAAATCTAAAGGGGATGGTTTCGTTGCTGTCGCTTACGGTATGGGTCGTTATGAATCCTATGGATACGCAGCCGGGGCGAATGTAAAAAACCTTTCCGCATACATTGACCTTGCAAATAATGCAGTTAAAACAAGTGTAATCAACACATTATGCCTTAGTGAAGAGGCAGAGTTTAAGGGAAATGCGAACTATGAGGTAAAGAAATGGGAATGGTTTTTTGGCGATGGTGATACTTCAAACGCGCAGAACCCATTTCATACGTATACAGATACGGGAACATATCGCGTTAAAATGCAAGTTACAAAACTAACATCAGATGGTTGTTCTGCAGTAGATTCTTCATTTGTGGAAGTTGAGGTTGTTAATTATCCTAAGGTATCCTTTGGGTTCAACAATGCATGTTTAGGTGATTCAGTGAAATTCCTAGACACAGTCACTACGGATCAACCTGGATCTATTGCGCTTAAGCTTTGGGACTTTGGTGATGGTGTGCGACAATTTGTAGACAACCCCGTTCATCTCTATGATACCGTAGGTAAATATGAAGCAAAATTGTTGGTTAGAAACGGATATGAGTGTGCAGTAACAATCAAAGACACGGTTGAAATATATCCACATCCAGAAGCCAAATTCTTTGCCTCAAAACCTTGTTACAAGGACAAAGTCATGTTACAAGACTCTAGTATTGCTAGCCCCTACCCTGTCGCTAAATGGATTTGGAACATGGGTGAAGGAAGTATGGATACAACTTATGTTGACAAACATGAATTCCAGTATGACACCAGCGGTAATTTCTTAATTCAGCTTACTGTTGAAACAGAGAAAGGCTGCACTGCTCAAAGTGATACCTTGTTTAAAAAACACCCATTATTTGAAGCTGGATTTAGTAAGCATGATGCATGTATTAATAATGCGGTTTTATTAGATGACACCAGCAATACTTCAGGAATTGCCCCTATTAATCGTAAGTGGATATTAGATGATGGGAATGAGGCTGCTACCAAATCGGTAAACCACACCTATACCAATCCTGGTAATTATAATGTTAAGCTGATTATTACACAAAATTCAGAGTGTGCTGATAGCATAACCCAAGGGCTAGAAATATTCAATCAAGCGTCACCACAATTTACAGTGAGTGATTTATGTCTGAATGATAGTTCAATTCTTACGGCAAGTCATACCCCAAATACAGAAACGGTAGATTCCTTTATTTGGGATTATAATGGTTTAACAATCAATAACAGCCCATGGAAGTACAGATTTGCAGACTCTGGTAAACAGAACTTCAGACTCACCAGTATTACGGACAATGGATGCAAAACCTTCCTAGATACTTTTATTTGGATTAATCCAAAGCCAACCGCCCAATTTACATCAAGTGTGGTATGTGAGGGCAATGAGGTAACCCTTATTAATACTTCCAAAGATTATGGCAAGAATTTCACTAAAGTCGATTGGACCAACACCACAACTTCATCCATTGGAAACCCCGATACATTTAAATATGTCTTAGGGAATAAATTATATGAAAATGTTCTATTAATCGTAGAATCAGGCGATGGATGTTCAGATACGGTGACTAGAAACCTGAAAATTTGGCGAAGTCCGAAAACTTCAATTTCAGCAGCAGACGCCTGTCTGAATGACAATGTACTTTTTACTAATACAACAACTGTTGATTCAAGTACAGTATCTAATTGGAATTGGGTGATTAGTGATGGTAAAACCAGCACCGATTCTTTACCTATAGAAAGTTTCACCATTGCTGGCACGAAGAAGGCAGTACTTACTGCCACAACAGATAAAGGTTGTATAACAAAAGATAGTGCATATTTCAACATAAATCCCAACCCGGCACCCAATTTCTCTGTCGTTGAAGCATGTGTGAACAACAGTACACAATTCACCAGCACATCGACCATTGCATCAGGAACTATTGCACAATACGCATATGAATTTGGTGATGGCAGTTCATCCGCAAGTGCGACTGCATCCAACACATATACGAGTGCTGGCAATTATATCGTTAAGTTAGTTACTGAAAGTACATCTGGGTGTATTGATAGTATTGAGAAATCAGTAAAAGCACATGCCATACCTAGTTCTGATTTTACCGCAGTACCCCTAACGGGTTGTTCTCCATTGGATGTAACCTTCTCAGATGCTTCAGTTGTCTTAAATGATGCGATCAATGATTGGGAGTGGAAAGATAATACGGGGGTATTTAGCACTGCTCAAAGTCCTACAAAACAATATACCGTTGCTGGAAAGCAATCCATAACACTTAAAGTTAAAAGTGGTTTCGGATGTGAGGATGAAACGCAAAAATTAGATTACATAGAGATTTATCCAAAACCCGTTGCACGTTTTAGCTACGCGCCAACAAAACCAACCATCATTGAGCCTGATGTGACTTTTACTGATTTGTCCATCGGAGCTATTACATGGGATTGGGATTTTGGAGATGGAAGTAACTCAACAGATCAAAACCCAACATATACCTTTAAGGATACAGGTCTATTCACTGTACGACTTGAAATCACGAATGCAAATCAATGTAAAAATGATACCCAATTAATGGTGTTTGTTGAACCAGCATTTTCTGTAACTATTCCGAATGCGTTTAGCCCCAATGGAGATGGACTTAATGATGTTTGGGGGCCAGTTGGTGTGTTACAAGGAGTTAAAGGATATGAACTGCTTATATTTAACCGTTGGGGGGAAATACTCTTTCAAACCAAAGATGTAAATGCCACATGGGATGGAACCTATATGGGTGATCCTGTTCCAGAAGGTTTTTATCAGTACAATATGCGTTATACCGATTATTTTGTGACCAAATGGATCAACAAAAGAGAATCTGTATACTTAATGAGATAAGGGTTACAGCACTTTGTGTTTTCTTAGTGCAACCATTTTGGTATGGGTTTTGTCCTAAACAAGGGGAATTAGCACTTTATTCATGCTTGCAATTTAGTGCATTCTTGCAGTGCAATATTTCACAGTAATGTAACATTTAGTATGTTAAGCTAACCTTCTACTATCGGGTAGTACTTCTTTCGTAGCCAAAATGCAACACGAACCAAAAGTATAAGTGCAGGCACCTCAATCAAAGGGCCAATCACTCCAACAAAAGCTTCACCAGAATTTAATCCGAAAACAGCAATTGCCACTGCAATAGCCAACTCAAAATTATTGCCAGCAGCAGTAAATGCAATGGCGGCATTCCGATCATAGGGTGCACCTGCCGCCTTACTCACAAAAAAGCCAATTAAGAACATGACTATAAAATAAATAATTAAGGGAACAGCGATTAAGGCAACATCAAAAGGGATCTCAACAATCATTTCACCTTTTAATGAAAACATAAAAACAATGGTGAATAATAATGCGATTAAAGTAAGTGGAGAAATCCTCGGGATAAAGACATTTTGATACCATTCAATCCCTTTCATTTTAACTAAAATCAAACGACTGAGAATGCCTAGTAAAAACGGAATACCTAGATAGAGCGCAACGCTCTCTGCAACTAAACGAATAGAAACATCGACAATACTCCCTTCGAAACCAAAATATGGGGGTAAAACAGTGATAAATAACCATGCATAAAAACTATATGCAAATACCTGGAAAACACTATTTAAGGCCACTAAACCCGCTCCATATTCCGCACTTCCCTCTGCTAAATCATTCCAAACCAAGACCATTGCTATACACCGTGCTAGACCAATTAAAATTAAACCGGCCATATAATGAGGATGCCCTTGTAAAAACAGAATAGCCAATACAAACATCAGCACTGGACCAATAACCCAATTGAGTACCAGCGAAATGAACAGCACTTTTACATTCTTAAACACCTTTGGTAAAAGTTTATAGTTTACTTTAGCTAATGGAGGGTACATCATTAATATTAAGCCAATTGCCAAAGGTATATTTGTTGTACCGGCATTGTTATTATTTAGAATTTTCGGCAATTCTGGAAAAATATTCCCCAGTAAAACCCCAATAATCATGGCAATAAAAATCCACCAAGTGAGATGTTTATCTAAAAAATTAAGCTTTTTTTTCATGGGTTAATAAAGAAAATATATAAAACAATTCGTTGGCAATTTCCATAGATTTATTAAAATACACTTGGTATTCATCATTCGTACCATCCGAGAATTTTGGATCTTCAAATGTAAGTGAAATTCGTTCTAAGGCTGAAGGAATAAAAGGGCAATTTTGGTCTGCATCTGAACATGTCATAACCGAGACAAAATTGTTTTTGGGATTCATATTGGAATCATAGCGTTTAGAATTAAGTTCCAATAATTGGTCATCCAATTTAACTAAATACGACCTATTTGCCTCTTGCCCCTGGGCTTGAATATCCAATCCAGCTTCTTGCAATGTTGAAACTATACTTGGATATACAGCTGTTTGTTCTGTACCACCAGAGTAAACTGAAATATTCAACTTATTATAAAAATATGCAGCAACAAACGCCCAAGTTTCAGCCAAGATACTTCGTCTGGAATTATGGGTGCAAATGAATACAAGATCAAGTTGCTTATGCTCAACATACCATTTATTTAGACTTTGAATGATTTCATCCAAGTGCTTTTTGCGCCCTGCTTCAATGCGTTGATCATCCAATGCATTAATATATTGAATTAACGTGGGACTCATATTAGCAGCAACCCGACCCTGGTTCACAACATGAAACGGTGGCCTTTTTCAAGTCCCCTAATTTAACTTTCACCTTGTCTGCTATGCCACAGGCATCTGAAGCCAAACAAGCGGTTTGCTTGTTAGACAAGACAAGTTTACCCTCTTTAAATTGCAAGGCATATTTACCGATGGTATCGGCCTGATATTCAACCTCGATTTCATGATCCCCAATTTGAAGTTTATCTTCAGTAAGCTGAATGATTTGCAACAATTTATCTGGCTTAAGTCGATGATGAAAATCGATGGATTGCCATAATTGCATACTCACCACTTCTTCACTTCGAATTGTGCCTCCACAATCGATATAATCCTTTCTAACCTTACCAATTTCGGTAACATGAAAATGAGCGGGTACCGAAGACCCATCGGGTAAATAAAAATTTATCTGTTCCAAAAAAGGAATTGCTTTTTTTAATTCTGAGAGTTTCATAATTCTATTTTAACAACAATTTTTTAATCCAATAATATCTTTTTTCATAAAAGAGTTAATCATTTTGCGTGCACGCTTCCAGTGCATCTTATCAATGCAATAACAAATGCTATTACCGTTTATACTGCCCTTTATTAATCCTGCATTTCTCAATTCTTTCAAGTGTTGAGAAACCGTAGGTTGCGCAAGGCCAACTTCTTGAGTAATATCTCCACAAATACATGAATCAACATTCATCAAATATTCTAATATGGCAACTCTCGCAGGATTACCCAACACTTTAAATAAAATTGAAATTTCATTTTGTGTGTTTGAAAATATTTCAGTTTTAGTAATTCCCATATTGTTATATTGCAATATTACAATATAGTTTTATAAATTTCATCTTTTATAATTAATTAATTTTTCCAACTTAGATTTGAAGCATGGGTGGTAAAAGCGCAATTCTATCTGATCATCATATTACTTTTATAAAAGATCAAAACATTTTTTTTGTTGGAACCGCAGCCACGAAAGGTACCGTTAATGTATCACCTAAAGGCTTAGATACACTCCGTATCGTTTCAAATAAAAAAATTATATGGTTAAATTTAACCGGAAGTGGGAATGAAACCGCGGCACATTTAATGCAAAACAACAGAATGACGCTTATGTTCTGTGCCTTCGAAGGCGCTCCAATGATACTTAGAGCCTATGGAAAAGCCAACATATTTCACCCCCGCGATGCTGAATTTGAAAATTTAATCAGCCAATTTCCAGAAATTCCGGGCTCAAGGCAGATTATTGAATTGAATATTGAGTTAGTGCAAACCTCATGTGGTTTTGCAGTTCCATTAATGGACTTCAAATCAGAACGTCAGACACTTCAAGATTGGAGCCTGAAAAAAGGCGCACAAGGAGTTCTTGATTATCAACAAGAAAAAAACACCCTTAGCTTAGATGGTTTTGAGACTGGCTTAAATACAACATCCAACATCTAGGCAACCCAGTACCGACTGCCTTCAATTATTTTACTGAATAAATCCCGATGCGGTCCAGTAGCTGGAAGAAATAGGCCTTCATCACCTCTCCATCTTCATCATTATCCCGTGGATTCATACTTTTATATTCAATGGATCCATCTGCACTTTTTTTGAATGTGGCATAAAACATAAATGTTTCGCTTGCCACTTCAGTATCCAATCTCATTCTACCAAACTTAGTGGTATAAAACCGCATGGAGTCTTCACTTAAGGGTTCTACAAAATAATTCCCATCACCAAACCATGCCATGGTTTCCAGTGCTTCGCAATCATATCGTTCCATTTGATCCAAATTCCGCGCAAAGCTGATCCAATGTATGGGAATATCATTTCTGAGATAAGAATACTCCGCCACATGTAATGAATCCTTGTCATAGGCAATACCAGACCATAAGATTGCATTTAAAATGGTAGGTGTGCTATTTAATTCTGTAAAACTTTTGCCTTGTTCTACCAATGTATTTTTAAATTTTTGATGAACGCCAAACTTTAACCCAAAAGTCAATAGCATGTAAGTTGAACTCACAATCCAAGCTATTTTGAACCATTTTTTCCTTTTATCAGATCCGCGTCTGTAACACATCATAAGGATAAGGAGAACCAAGAATGGCAAAGTATATAATGGATCAATTACTGAAACATTGTTAAATGCCACTTGATATTTCGTAAACGGAAGAAACAAACGCGTGCCATAGGTTGTCCCACAATCCAAAAGCGCATGAGTAAACAATCCTAAAAACCAGAACAAATACCACTTTTTCCAACCCATATTAGCTCGGTCCATGGTTTGCGTTATGCGCAACCATGGGTATGCATATACCCTTTGTCTAAAATTTAAACGCTTTAGATATCCTCTATTTTTAGCTGCTAAAATACTTATCCAGGCTAAAGGAAACGCTGCCAAAATATGGGTAAACATACTATGAGAATATGCCCGATGGATTTGCAGTTGCCTAATTTGATCTGAAGAGCCCCAAGTGGCCAAAACATCCAAATCAGGCAGTGTTCCTGCGATTGCACCTAATAATAATGCCCAATTCCCTAGTTTTCTTCCCGCAACAGCCTCGCCAACCGCGGCACCCAGAACAATTTGAGTTAATGAATCCATTTAAGGGCGCAAAGTTATCCGCTAAATGTAAAAAACATCGCAAATTATCTATATATCGACAAGTCATTTGGAAACCACTATTAACACTCCTCCAAATGCTAAGTAAATAAGAAAATATGAAGCTATATTTGCCGGACAATTAATCACAATGAAAGTAGCTGTTGTAGGAGCCACCGGAATGGTTGGCACAAAGATATTGCAAGTACTCGCAGAACGGAATTTTCCAATCAGCGAATTGGTGCCGGTTGCCTCGGAAAGATCCATAGGTAAGACGATTAATTATCAGGGCAAAGAATACAAAATTGTATCCATGCAAACGGCCATTGACGCCAAATGCGATGTGGCCCTGTTTGCGGCTGGAGGAGAAACAAGTTTAGCTTGGGCGCCTAAATTTGCAGAATCAGGTTGCCGTGTTATTGACAATTCCTCCGCTTGGCGAATGGACACAAATACTCCATTGGTTGTTCCTGAAATTAACGCTGGATCCATTGGTGCAGATAATTATATTATTGCCAATCCAAATTGCAGCACCATTCAAATGGTATTAGCTCTTGCCCCATTGCATAAAGAATATCAAGTCAATCGAGTAGTTGTTTCAACGTATCAATCTATTACAGGAACGGGTGTAGCAGCGGTTACACAAATGGAAAACGAACGAAAGGGTATTGATGGAGAAATGGCCTATCCCCATCGCATTGATATGAACATTCTACCTCATATTGATGTTTTTATGGACAATGGATACACCAAAGAGGAAATGAAAATGACCCTTGAAACCAAGAAAATTTTAGATCCAAATATTAAAGTAACCGCAACTGCTGTTCGAGTTCCTACTGTTGGCGGACACTCAGAAAGTTGCAATATTACTTTTGAGCGCGATTTTGATCTTGCCCGGGTTAAAACGCTTTTATCTCAAACCGATGGGATTGTATTGGAAGATGATATCCAAAACAACGTATACCCCATGCCGATTAACTCGCATGAACGTGATGAAGTATTTGTAGGACGAATACGTAGAGATGAAAGTGCAGAAAACACACTGAACATGTGGATTGTCTCAGACAACCTTAGAAAAGGAGCCGCAACCAATGCGGTTCAAATCGCAGAATACTTAGTAAAAGAAGAACTTGTATAATTATGCTTCACAACCTTAAAATTAAAGAAATAAAAAGAGAAACAGCCGATGCGGTTTGTATCTATTTAGAAATACCAGAGCACTTAAAATCGGATTTTGCTTATATCCCTGGCCAATACTTAACGCTTGAAACCAGCATTAACGGAGAAGACGTTCGTAGAGCATATAGTTTATGCACCTCACCCTACACCGATGAGGTACCGGCCGTTGCTATTAAGCAAGTTGAAGGAGGCAGAATGTCAACCTACTTGAATACACAAGCCAAAGTAGGAGATTATATTGACGTTATGGCTCCCAACGGGAAATTTATTACTGAGATTAACCCGAGTGCCCAAAAGCACTATGTATTGTTTGGAGGAGGAAGCGGAATAACCCCTTTGCGATCTATTTTAAAATCTGTTTTAACTCAAGAACCCAATAGCAGGGTCACATTAATTTACGCAAATCGCAACCCAGAATCTGTAATTTTTAATGATGACATCAATGCGTGGGCTGAAAAATATAGCACTCGTTTCAAGGTATTTCATAGTTATGACGAAGCTCCAATAGGGTGGTTTGGGTTGAAGGGATATTTAGACAATGACAAAATCACCCAAATTCTCAATAATCGAATTGAAGGTTCTTATTTGGATTGTGAATATTTTATTTGCGGCCCATCTCTAATGATGGATGTGGTTAAAAAAGGACTACAAAAAAATGGGGTCAATACATCACAAATACATACTGAATATTTTACTGCACCAACTTCAGAGAGCGAATCTGTGGAGGTTGCTGTTGCGGATGATTCAGTGGACGAAAATTTTACAGGACAAGGAAAAATAACAATTCATGTCTACGGCAAAACACATGAAGTTGAATGTGATGAACACACTACAATTTTGGATGCCGCTAATCAAGAAGGATTGCAGGCACCTTACAGCTGCACGATTGGCGTATGCACTACCTGCCGGGCAAAAGTCCTCAAAGGAAAAACTCATATGGATGAACGTGAAGGGCTAAGCGATGCTGAAGTAGACGAGGGATATATACTCACTTGCCAAGCGCATATTCGTAGCAGTGAGGTAGAAGTGATTTACGAATAAACCTTCTTAGTTATTGCTTATTTAGAGAAAGACAGCTGTTCTATTCGTGCCCATAAATTAGCTAATTAAAGAATATGAAAGCTCAAGAAAAAGCAAAAGATTTTCAAATCTTAGGTCACACCATAAAACCGGGTAAAAGTTTACAGGCAAATTTAGATATTGCTAAGCTGCATACACGCACCAAGATTGAAGTTCCTATTATTATTGAACATGGCAAGTTCCGTGGGCCGGTAGTTTTAATTACAGGAGGAATTCATGGAGATGAAATCAATGGGATTGAAATTGTGCGACAATTTATACGAAACAAATACAATAAACCCACCCATGGCACCATCATTTGTATCCCAGTGGTGAATATTTTCGGGTTCTTAAATCTGGAACGACAATTTCCGGATGGAAGAGATTTGAACCGAATGTTTCCCGGTAACTTAAGAGGTTCCTTAGCAAGTCAATTTGCCTTTCATCTTATGCAAACCATTGTGCCATTTGCTGACTATTGCATCGATTTCCATACAGGAGGCGCAGAACGTTTCAACGCACCACAGATTAGAATAAATGCAGACGATAAGGAAACCTTGGAGCTTGCCAAAATTTTTAATGCCCCCTTTATTTTTAAATCTAAAAATAGAGAAAAATCCTTTAGGGATTCTGCCATAAAAATGGGTAAAAAAGTACTTCTTTTTGAAGGAGGCAAATCATTGAATATTGATGAAGACATCACTCAACAGGGCGTAACGGGTATTTTAAATGTATTGGACCATTTAAATGTTAGAGAACATAAGGACTCGGTCCAAACATCATCCGTTATAATAGAAACTTCTAAATGGGTTAGAGCATCATGCTCTGGCATGTTTAGAACACAAGCAATATTGGGGAAGTATTACAAAAAAGGAGATGAATTGGGTAGTATATCAGACCCATTTGGCAAATTCGAACGAAAAGTAAAGGCGCCTAATGATGGATACGTATTTTGCGTCAATCAAACCCCCATTGTAAATAAAGGAGACGCAATTCTTCATATTACGCTTTAATTTTTTCAGCAATCACGTTTTTTTCAACCATCAAAAAAGCAAAAAATCACCCTTCGTATTCATACCGTAATTCATAATTATTGCTGTTTTCTCCTGTGCCAAAAACAGCATCGTAATTCCCTACCTTTAGTCCCTTTTCAATCTCTAGTCGCCCTTGATCATTATAAACCCAAACACTCGCTCTTTGCAGGTTTCCACTTTGATCGCGTTCCTCTAACTGGACCAGTTTTTTATTGGAATCGTAGGCATAATTCACTGTGCTTACAACATCGTTTTTATTGTAGTTGCTGTACTCCTCTTTGGTTAAAAGATCGTTCTCAAAGGTAAGTTGTGTTGCACCGTAAAACTCATCATCCGGTCCATATTCCTCAGCCTTCACCAATCTGTTTTTCGCATCAAAAAACTCAATCAGTTTTCCATTCATCCCATTCTCCTCATCAAAAACTTCGGTTATGCTTTGGGTTTTGTCTTTATTGAAGACTTTAATACTTTTTTGAAGCAGCTTATTTGACCCATCCTTGACCTCAACTATATGACCATTTTCCGTAGTTTCCACCTGCCGATATTCGATTACCTCTCCATCTTCTAAAATGGTCTGCAAATACCCTTTGTCTTGTTCTTGAAACTTCGTTTCAGAATACAACTCACCTTGAATAAAATGCTGTTCTTCCTTTATTTCATCATTGGCTTGATAGGTAAATGTTCTTTTTTCTATCTCCTGATCATCAAGAATCTGCGACTCTGCAACCAACCGATTTTCTTGATCATATTCCATTCGTTTGTCAGCAACCTCATCACTTTCATGATCTCTAACAAAAACAACATTCCCTTTTTCATCTCTAATTTCTTCTGTTCGAAGCTTTGACGAATCACCAACGACTCGGTAAATTTTAACTTTTAGCATAAACTATTGCGAAAGTAATCATCTCAAGGAATGAGAAAAAGTGTTTTAAAACAAAAATGAAACTGGGTTACAAATCCCAAACGCGCGTTCTAGCTTCGCGGTGGTATTTTCTAACATTCATCCAAAAAAGCAGTATGAGATAAATAAAAATCGGGCTGCCCAAGGTGAGAAATGAAGTATAAATGAAATAAAGTCGAATGCGCTGTGAAGAAACATTTAATTTCTCTGCAACTCGCTGGCAAACACCATACAGACTTGAATTCAATATCCATTTATTCATTGGTACAAAGTTAAAGAATAGATGTTAAAACAAAAAAGCGGAAGTTATTTAACGAAAAAACATTGTTTATGTAGCTTTTGGGTTTCATCTTTGTTTTGCATAAAACCACATGGTTAAGAAAATCATAGAAAAATTTGGCACTGCGCCTGTATTCTTTACAGCGATATCGACTATTCTTGGTGCGGTAATGTTCCTTCGTTTTGGATATGCCGTGGGGGCAGTTGGCTTACAAGGCACGATTGCCATTATTATTATTGGCCATTTGGTTACCATTCCAACAGCAATGGCCATTGCAGAAATTTCTACGAATCAAAAGGTAGAAGGAGGAGGAGAGTATTATATCATATCCCGTTCCTTCGGATTGGTAATCGGCTCTACCATTGGCCTTGCACTATATTTATCTCAAGCCATTAGCATCGCTTTTTATGTGATGGCATTTGCAGAGGCTTTCACCCCTTTATTCAGCTGGATAATAGCCAGTTACAACCTCCCCGACTGGCTAAAACTTGTATTAGAAACCAAACAAACTGTGGGTATACCTGCATTATTACTTTTAACATTCATTATGTTAAGTAAAGGGGCAGATCTGGGTGTCAAAACTTTGTATTACGTAGTGGCTATTTTAGGTATTTCACTTATTGCATTTTTCGTAGGTAATGGTGAATATATCACCCACCCGGCAGAAAATGGAAATGTGGCACAAACTGAATTAATGATTCAGGAATCAGATCAACTTAATTCCATTACCTCCGATACAAGCTTCTTAAAAAATCGTTTGCCTGATTCTATCCCCATGCAGATTATTGATAGAAAAAAGCTGAGTAAAGTGGAAGTATCTGAGGCTAAAAACCCCACTCCTACAGCCCCATTAGCCATTGGATTCTTTACCATTTTTGCAATCATATTTCCAGCTTTTACTGGAATGACTGCTGGGGTTGGTCTTTCGGGTGATCTTAAGGACCCGGGCAAATCAATACCCAACGGAACTCTAATGGCTACAGTTGGGGGCATGATCATCTATATCTTCTTGGCCATAAAACTATCTGGTTCAGCCTCTCCTGCAGCTTTGGCTGATAAGAGCAACTTAATCATGGCGGATATAGCATGGCAAGGGTGGTGGCTCATTCCATTAGGTATGGCTGCTGCAACGATTTCATCTGCGTTGGGCTCTATTATGGTTGCCCCAAGAACGCTTCAAGCCATTGCAAAAGATCGCATATTTCCAGCGCGCCCAATGAATTTCTGGATTGCAAAAGGTACAGGCAAAAACAAGGAGCCATTCAACGCTTCGATTATTACTGTTGCGATTGCGGCTGTGTTCATTTTAATGGGTGCGATTGATAGCGTTGCAGAAATTATTTCCATGTTTTTTATGGTAACCTATGGGTCTTTATGTCTCATTTCATTTTTAAATCATTTTGCAGCGGACCCCGCATATCGACCACGTTTTACGTCAAGATGGTACCTATCCTTGTTTGGAGCTATTGCATGTTTTGGGTTAATGTTTTTTATGAATCCTGCTTATGCTGCAATGGCCATTGGGCTGATGGTTGGCCTGTATTTCTTTATTAGTTATTACAATAGCGACAAGAAATCAATAGCGGCCATATTCCAAGGGGTGATTTTCCAATTCAATAGAGGGTTGCATATTTTCTTGCAGAAGGCAGACAAGGAACAATTGAGAAGTTGGCGCCCAGCTGCCATAGCAATTTCAGAAGCTACTTTCCAACGATTGGGCCTTTTTGAACTAATTAAATGGACTTCACAGAAGTATGGTTTTGGAACATATATTCATCATATCAATGGGTATATCTCAAAAAAATCTACTCAAGAAGCTTCAGAAATAAAGAATAAACTGATTGATATTACTGGAGCCAGTAAAAGTAAAGTATATGTAGATGCTATTATCAATAGTTCTTTTACAAGCTCCTTAGCTCAAGTTTTACAAATGCCTAGCATCGCAGGTATATCCAACAATTTGATCATGATGGAATACGCCAGTAATGACAAGGAAAAACTGGGCCAAATAACTGAGAACTTGAGCCTGATCCGTTCCATGAAACACGATACAGTGATCTTAAAGAATAGTGAACGCGGTTTCGGGATTAAGCGCGAAATACATATTTGGATCACCGAATCGGATTTTGAAAATGCAAATCTGATGATTCTTCTCAGTTATATTATTTCAGGACATCGCGATTGGAAAGATTCAGAAATTAAGATTTTTGCCTGTTTCACGGACGATCATGCAGAAGAAGAAACCAATAAGTTGTTTAATTTGATGAAAACAGGCCAGCTGCCTATTTCACCCAATAATATAAAAGTGGTATCGCTGTCGGATGGACTCGCTCAGTATGAACTGATTCAAAAAGAATCTCGATTTGCTGATTTAAATGTTGTTGGAATGCGCTACGAGCAAATCAAACATGAAGGAGCAAGTTTCTTTGAAAACTTCAATGAATTAGGAAACATCATTTTCGTAAATTCACTGGAAGAAAAATACATCAAGTAATGATTAAACAAATTATTGCACGCCTTAAGGAGGCTTTTGATCTTCGCAGAGACAAAGACTTTCTTCATCGGATTGTAGAGACCATCGAATCGGGGATTCAATTTAGAGGGGTTAACCTGTATATCCTCATTTTTGCTATCCTAATTTGTTCTTTGGGACTGGACATAAACTCCACAGCAGTTATCATTGGCGCTATGCTTATTTCACCCTTGATGGGGCCAATTATTGGCTTGGGTTTCGCATTGGGAACTACCAATTGGGATCTGCTATTAAATGCGGGTAGAAATTACCTTATTGCTACCGCTTTAGCATTAACTACATCTACTCTCTATTTCCTCCTTTCACCCCTAGATTTAGAGCAAAGTGAGTTGCTCATGCGCACCCAACCCAGTATTTATGATGTTTTGATTGCTTTCTTTGGAGGGTTTGCTGGAATTATGGCTACTTCCTCTAAACTAAAAGGCAATGTTATTCCAGGTGTGGCCATTGCTACTGCACTTATGCCACCCTTGTGCACTGCAGGTTTTGGCCTTGCAGAAATGAATACCACCTATCTTTTTGGGGCATTATATCTGTATATCATCAACACCGTTTTTATTGGAATGGCTACATTTCTTGCATGTCGTTTGCTAAGAATTCCTGTGAAACAAACTGAGCCTGAAAACATTAACAAGGCAAAAAAAATTGCAGGTACCATAGCGCTTGTGACATTCTTGCCCGCAGTATATTTAGGCTTTAATTTATTGCAAAAAACACGTTTTAACAATAATGCAAAATCATTCATTGAGCAAGCTTGTGTCTTAGAAGATAATTATCTCTTTTCCAGTAAGGTAGATTTTGACCACAAAACTATAGAATTGGTTTATGGAGGCGGTGATATTTCGGACTCAACCGTTCAAATGATTCTATCCAAAAAAGATCAATTCAATCTACAAAAAGCAAATATTCAAATCATAGAATCCTTCTCGAAACCCATTACAGATATCAAAGAAGGACTGCAAAGTGTCTATATGCAAATGGATGAAAAAGACATTCGCATTCAGCAATTAAAACAAGACTTTGATACCTTAAAGTTTCAATTGCAAGTGCTCCAAACACAAAGCGAACTGACTAACAAGTTTGATCAAATTATAACTGCTACGATTAAGAACAATGCCCAGGACAGTATACATCTGGAACTTATCTTAAAACAAACCCTTACCAAAACGCGCAGAGGCAGAAAAATAAGCCCAGGAACACTGAATGGTACAGACAGTAATCTAATCATTCTTTTCGTACAAAATAGACTTAACACAAAACATGTTTTGCTCGAAATAAATAATCTTAAAAAGGACTAATCATTATTGAATTTGAATTGTTTATTTATTACTCAAAAAATAGTAGGTTTGAGCAAGGACAGTAATAAACTATAAATAACTGATAATCATGCAATTAAATATTAATCAGCAAGAAAAATTTGCCAACAGACATCTGGGTTATGGCGAATCTGACAAAGAAGCAATGCTTCAGGCTTCTGGTTTTAGCTCAATGGACGAGCTAATTGACAAAACTATTCCAAGTTCAATCCGTTTGAAACAACCGATGGATTTGAGTACGGCAATACCTGAACAAGAGTTTTTACGCAACCTGAAAAAAATAGCCAGCAAGAATAAAGTATACAAATCGTATATCGGTATGGGCTATTTCGATACCTATGTCCCCAATGTTATTTTGAGGAATATTATGGAAAATCCAGGATGGTATACACAATATACGCCTTACCAAGCCGAGATTGCCCAAGGTAGATTAGAAGCATTGCTCAACTTCCAAACCATGGTCATGGATCTTACCGGGATGGAATTAGCCAATGCAAGTCTTTTGGATGAAGGAACTGCAGCCGCTGAGGCTATGGGTATGTTTAAAGCACTGAATAAAAAAGGCGATAAACCAAAATTCTTTGTTGATGAAGAAGTGTATCCACAAACCAAAGAAGTAATCGAAACAAGAGCAGCTCCAATGCAAATTGAGCTGGTATATGGTGTTTTTAATGAAACCACATTAGATGACTCATTCTTTGGTGCTTTGGTGCAATATCCAAATGAAAAAGGAGCCATATCGGATTATCGTTCATTTACAGAAAGTGCAACTGAGCTAAATATACCTGTATGCGCTGTAGCAGATTTACTTTCCTTAAGCTTAATAACCCCTCCAGGAGAATGGGGTGCTTCAACGGTTGTTGGAACCACACAACGTTTTGGTGTTCCTATGGGATACGGTGGACCCCATGCGGCCTATTTTGCAACTAAAGATGAGTACAAAAGAAATATCCCAGGAAGAATTATTGGGGTAAGTATCGATCGACATGGCAACCGTGCCCTTAGAATGGCCTTACAAACCAGAGAACAGCATATTAGAAGACAAAGTGCCACAAGTAATATTTGTACTGCTCAGGTGCTGTTGGCAATTATGGCTGGCATGTATGGTGTTTATCATGGACCAGATGGGATTAAAGGTATTGCAAGCCGAATTCACAGTCAAGCTTCTGTTTTTGAAACTGCAGTTAAATCGATGGGGTATGAACAACTGAATGAAAGTTATTTTGACACCTTGTACATTAAAGCTCCCAACGCCACTCAACTAAAACAACTTTGTGAAGCAAATGAAGTTAATCTTCGCTTTTTTGACAATGATTGTGTTGGCGTTGCTTTTGATGAAACTAAAACCGTGGAAGACCTTCAACAATTGGTTGATATTTTTGCAGAAGCTGCAGGCAAATCAACTGTAAAAGTTAAAAGTAGCATGGCTACTTCTCGCATTTCAAAATCATTGGAACGGAATAGCAACTATATGTTCCATCCTGTATTTAATTCCTATCAATCTGAGCATGAAATGCTCAGGTACATCAAGCGATTGGAGAGTAAGGATCTTTCCCTTTGTCATAGCATGATTTCATTAGGGAGTTGCACCATGAAATTGAACGCAACCGCAGAAATGATCCCAGTTACTTGGCCAGAATTCAATGGTATTCACCCATTTGCTCCTCAAAATCAAGTGGTAGGATATAATGAGATATTATCCGATTTAGAAAACGATTTGGCCGTAATTACTGGATTTCATGGTACAAGCCTTCAACCCAATGCTGGTGCACAGGGTGAGTATACTGGTTTGTTAACTATAAAAGCATATTTAGAAGATAAGGGTGAAGGGCATCGTCACATTGCTTTAATTCCATCATCCGCACACGGAACCAACCCTGCCAGTGCAGTGATGGCTGGAATGAAAGTAGTGGTTACTAAATGTGATGAGAAAGGAAATATTGATGTTACCGATCTTAAAGAAAAGGCAGAATTGCATAAAGACAATTTAGCTTGCCTTATGGTAACCTATCCGTCAACCCATGGTGTTTTTGAAACTGCTATTAAAGAGATCACCCAGCTCATTCACGATAATGGAGGACAAGTCTATATGGATGGTGCAAACATGAATGCCCAAGTGGGCTTAACCAATCCAGGTATGATTGGTGCAGATGTATGTCACTTGAACTTGCACAAAACATTCTGTATACCGCATGGTGGTGGTGGACCAGGAATGGGACCTATCTGCGTTGCAGAGCATTTAACGCCATTCTTACCGAACCACGGAATCGTTCCTGTTTCGGGAGAGAAGGGAATTACTGCTGTTTCTGCAGCACCATATGGAAGTGCCAGTATCCTATTGATATCCTATGCATATATTAAAATGATGGGTGTGAATGGACTTACCGATGCCACTAAATATGCCATTCTGAATGCCAACTATATTAAATCAAGACTCGAAGGAGAATACGATGTGTTATACACAGGAGAACATGGAAACTGCGCACATGAAATGATTCTGGACACACGTGAGTTTAAAAAGACCGCGCAGGTTGAAGCCGAAGATATCGCCAAACGTCTGATGGATTACGGATATCATGCTCCCACCCTTTCTTTTCCGGTTGCAGGCACCTTGATGATCGAGCCTACGGAAAGTGAGAGCAAAGAAGAATTGGATCGATTTTGTGATACCATGTTGAGTATTCGACAAGAAATTCGTGCGATTGAAAATGGTACCATGAGCCAAGAGGATAATGTATTGGTAAATGCACCACACACCGCAGCAGAAGTAGTGAATGACGCATGGAGTCATGCCTATGGAAGAGAGGAAGCCGCTTATCCACTTTCTTGGGTGCATGAACGCAAATTCTGGCCATCGGTAGGCCGTGTGAACAGCACCTATGGAGATCGTAATCTCATCTGTGCCTGCCTTCCTATGGAAGCCTATGAAGAAGAAGCAGCCACTTCATAGTTTCTTCCTCTAGCCGTCCATCTTCCCATATCATTTAGGGTATGGCTTTATTTTTGCATTTATGAAACCCTATGGTAAAAAACCTTGCTATTCTTGTTCTTTTTGCCCTGTTATCTGCTTGTTCAATCAACAACTATCCCAAAGCCAAGGAGATCACAAAAATCACGGTTAAATTAGATTCTACGCAGGGTTGTAATTTTGGAAGTTTAGTACGTGTTAATTTTATCGCGGAAACCACTAATAAAAATGTTTTTGCCGTAAATAATCAAATTGAATTTAGGGATTCTACCATCTATTACTATCCCAATAGTATCAATCTACATATCAATCTAAATCCATTAACCCATAGTGATTCGGTTATACATGTGGTATATCGGCATGTGGATGCTGAAACTTGGGACAGCTTCCCGCTGAAATTAGATTACAACGAAAACATCTATTTCAATCTAAATGGAAAAAATGCTTCAGACAATCCCAAAACCAAGGAATCCTTTTTGTCTGCATTAGTTAATTTAAGTGCTGGAAGCGATGGTTATAATGGTAAAAAAGGATTAAATGCGCAAAGTGCCAAAATATTTATTTGGAAGGATACGGTTTCAGAAGTGTATAGCATATACATAAATTATTTAGATTCGAGCGGATATCGTTTCTATGCAAGTACCGCTCCTATCCCTTTACTCATAGAAGCCAATGGTGGAAATGGAGAAGATGGCCAAAATGGGCGCAATGGGAGACGTGGGTCAAGCGGAGGAAGAGATGGTATAGGCAGGGCTGGAGGCGATGGTGGTGACGGTGGAGATGGCGGTGATGGCGGTGAAGGAGGAACTATTCTGGTATACATTCATCCCAATGCCGGTGCATTCAAAGATAAAATCAACGCCTTCTCAAAAGGTGGAGCACCAGGCAAGGCTGGCAGAGCTGGAAGTGGCGGGCTGGGAGGTTCGGGTTCCATCAATGGGGTTGACGGTATTGATGGAATGAATGGTTTTGAGGGCTACAAGGGATATGAGGGCCCAGACCCTTACATCGTAATAGATGAATTTGACATCAACTCCATTTTGGGATTTTAAATAAATTATTGAAAAGTATATCTTTGGATTAAAGTAAACCCCATGAGATTCAACGGAGAAGTGATTATTAATAGGCCTAAAGAGTTAGTAGCAAAGCTTTTTGTAGACCCAAAATATATGGGCGAATACCAAGATGGGTTTTTAAGAAAAGAGTTGGAAAGTGGCAAGCCAAATCAAAAAGGAGCCGTATCTAAAATTTACTATCAGTATGGAAAAAGAGAAATGGAACTCACCGAGACCATAACTTCCAGTAATCTTCCCGACACAATCGAAGCGTTTTACCATCACATGCATATGGACAATACCATGCGTTGTATTTTTACCTCTATTGGTGAGCATAGTACACGATATGAATACGAGTTTGAATATACTGAAGTAAGGGGTTTCATAGCCAAGATGATGATGCGGTTTGCTCCGGGTATGTTCAAAAAACCAGCTGCAAAATGGATGAATCAATTTAAGGCATTTGTAGAAAAACAATAATGGACTTTCAAGAAAAAAACACCACGTTATGATGCATCGTGGTGCTTTGTCTTGTGATTGAGCGCAAAGGAAAATCAGTGGCCTTTACTTCGGCAAATGGGCATATGTTTTCGCTGTTAAATAAAGACGGTGAACTTGGGGTTCGATTTTATAAAGAGATTCAAGAAAAGTATTTCGAAACTTATAACACCCTTTATCTCATGTCGCACGGAGCCAAAATGAAGGGGTATATCTTAATCACGGAGGACATGTTTACCGACATGGACCTGCTGGTGAACTTGCTCAAAGAAGGTCACCACTATGTGATGAGTTTGGATCCTAAGTAGTTCCTCTTTAAAGTACACATACTTTAGCTCATATATTATTCCTGCCATGGCTAATGCATTAATGGAAAAAATTATGTTTTTTTGCGAAACCATTTTAATATTTGAAATGACCTCAAATAGAGCCAAAAAGCATCAAAGCTATTTCGACAATCTTGCAAAAGGGTTGAGAAAATACCGCAAACCCAGAAATTATTACTGGAACGACATTGTAAAGTACTGTAACTTCTACATCGCTCCAGAAGATACCCTACTAGAAATTGGCTGTGCCAATGGTGATGCACTATCAAAAATTCATGGCTCCCGTAAAACTGGGATAGATTTTAGCCAAAAAATGATTGATGAGGCAAAAGCCAATCATCCTGATATGCATTTTCATTGCATGGATGCACATGATTTAACCTTAGATCAAACATTTGATGTTATTCTGTTATCCAATGTGGTAGGGCTATTTGACGATGTGCAAGTAGTTTTTGAGCAATTGAAAAAAGTGAGTCATGCTAAAACAAGAATTATTGTAAACTACTACAGCCACTTATGGGAGCCTTTCTTAAAATTGGGTGAATTCATCGGGATTAAAAAGCGAACTCCACAGCAGAACTGGCTTAGCAGTAAAGACATCGAAAACCTTTTAGAATTGGCAGGTTTGGAAAGTTTTAGGAGCACCCGTAGAATGTTAATCCCATTTAACATCCCCATTATATCTTGGTTCTTTAATAAATACATTGCAAAACTGCCCCTTATCAATCACTTCTGCATTAATGATTT